>ERZ808037.1070-NODE-1070-length-20186-cov-14.003133_pt1 | contig 20186 bp, 17 predicted proteins | sample MGYA00380190_ERZ808037 | MGnify/ENA primary metagenome ERZ808037 (study PRJEB31490, sample SAMN06133399) | mouse gut metagenome | isolation source: J9 | host: mice | place: China: Chengdu | collected 2015-05 ... | reverse complement strand
TGAATCCGGCCCTTCGCCGTAGGCGGACTTTTAATGGCCGGATTCAGTAACTATGAAGCCGAAGGCTGAATAGTTACCGCAGGCTATTTTGTCTGGAACTTTGACAGGGGGTGTGTTAAAATAGAGAAAACGCTGTGCGCACAGTGATGCGCAGAATGAGAGGAAAAATGCAAGAGAGGATCATAGACAGGATCATGCTCCGAAAAGCAAGGATCGGAAAAGTAAATATGCAGGTGGTGGATTTGGTATTTATCCTGTGTCTTTTCGTTTTTGCCTTCCTGATCAGATGGAAGCTGATGCCTGTAGAGTCGGCGGATTATTGGGGATTTTTGAAGGGATGGATGGAACAGATACGAAGCGAAGGCGGTTTTTCTTCTCTGGGCCGCCAAATATCCAACTATACCTCCCCTTATATGTACCTTATGTGTCTGATTTCCTATCTGACAGAAAATGATCTGTATGGACTAAAGCTCCTCTCCATCGCATTTGATTATCTGGGCAGTATCGCCATGTTTATGATCGTTTACCGGTTGAGCGGCAGTCTGAGGAAATCCATTCTCGGAATGGCCGCTCTTCTTCTGTCGCCGACCGTGATACTGGACGGGGCCTACTGGTGCCAGTGCGACATGATCTATACTGCATTTCTTTTGTTTGCGCTGTATTTTCTTTTGAAGGGCGAGAGCCGGCGCTGTCTGTTGTTTGTGGGGATTTCCTTTTCCTTTAAGCTGCAGGCAGTTTTTCTGGTTCCTTTTTTACTGATTATGTGGCTCAAAAGAAGGACAGTGAAGCTGAAGGATTTTTTGTGGATACCGGCGATGTATGTGCTCAGCGCCCTTCCCGCCTGGGCTATGGGGCGCAGCCTGAAGGAATTATTGCTGATTTATTTTGAGCAGACCGATACCTATCCCTGGGGGACCTTGGAATACCCGAATATTTACGCCCTTTTGGGGGAGGCTATGCCGGATATGCGCCATGCCGCGGAGGTGAGCGGGGCGGGAAGTCTTATGACGGTTATGCTTCTGGGATGCGCAGCCTATTATCTCTATACAAAAAAGGTGGAGCTTAACGGGGACTTGATGATTACTCTGGCCCTTTTTACGGTGGCCCTTACCGTGTATTCTCTGCCGCATATGCATGACAGATACGGTTTTTTGATTGATCTGCTGGCCATTCCCTATGGAGTTATGAGGGGAAGGCGGCTGTGTGTGACCTGCGGCTTTATGTTAATATCGCTGCTCACCTTCATGCCTTATCTGATTGCAGTGCATATTGTGCCCATACAATACCTGGCGATCGCCCAGCTTGGGCTGATCCTCTGCGTGGGGCTTGATTTGTACGGATTGATTCAAAAGCATACGGAATAGGAGAGACTAGGCCATGAAGAGGAAAGCAGATTTCAAAAGGCGCTGCAGATATTTACTGCTGCCTGCAGTCGTTCTTCTAATCGAGCTGTTTATCTTTAATTACAGGCACTGGGAGTCCCTGGGCTGCAGGGAGGTGACCGGGGAGAGCTTAAATAGCAGGATTTATTTCGCAGACGGCTATCGGCAGACCGGCGGCAATACATACATAGCGGGGGAGGGCAGTTTAGAGATTCTGGTGGAGGGAATAGGCGCGGAGCTGAAAACTGCCCGTATTCATATTCAGGTGCTGAACGGCGGAAAGGAGAAGGAAAGCCCTGTTGTGATCCGTCAGTTGGTGACAGATGAATCCCATCGGCTGTATTATGAGCTGCCCAGGCGGGAAATATGGGCGGGGGAGAAAAGAAGCGCTTATATGACTTATCATCTCTACGGTAAATGCGGGAATTTAAAGATTATTCCGCTCCTGAATAAGGGCGATGAGATTTTGGTTTCCCTGTCCTTAAATCCGGTGATCCCTCTGTTTTTTTCCTGGGAGAGGGTATTTGCGCTTTTGCTTCTTCTGGGTCTGGTCTGCCTTTTGAGGCCTTCCTCCAGGCTGCATCAGGTTCCCTATCTGAAGCTGAAATGGCATCAGAGGTTTCTCTTTTTTGCGGTTCACGGGGCGCTGTTTTTCTCTCTTACAGGGTTAAATCCCTTTTTTCAGAAGGAAACGGGAGGAAACCAGCAGCAGTATCAAAAGCTGGCCGAAAGTCTTAAGGCCGGGAATTTTTTTGTCATGGAGGAGCCGCCCGAGGTTTTGAAGAACATGGAAAACCCCTATGACTTCGCCTACCGCAACCAGTTGATGGAAGAAAGCGGGGAGGGCTATCAGTGGGATCACGCTTATTATGAAGGAAAGTACTACGTTTATTTCGGGGTGGTTCCTGTGTTGCTTTTTTACCTGCCCTTTTATCTGCTCACAGGAAGGCATATGGCAAACCACACCGTGATTTTTCTGTTATCGCTTTTGTTTCTTCTGGGGGTTTTGGGAGTCATTCATGAGCTGATCAGAAAATGGTTCCCGAAGGCTTCCCTGGCCTTATGGGTGCTGATTACAGAGCTTGTGCTGACAGGAAGCAATATAATCTATATGACGAAGCGGCCTGATCTGTATACAGTGCCCATCCTTTCGGGGCTTTCCTTTGGCATGCTTGGGCTCTGGTGCTTCCTGAGGGCCGTGGGAGGGAGGAAATTATCCTGTGTCTGCATTGCCCTGGGCTCTTTTCTGACGGCCCTGATTGCCGGGTGCCGTCCCCAGCTCTTTGTCTTTGCTGTTTTGGCGGTGTTTCTTCTTGTACAACATGTGTTATTATATTCTGAAAAGAAAAGCCCGGCAAAGATGAAGCTTCTTTTCGGCCCTGCGCTTTCCTTTCTGCTGCCGATGCTGTTTGTGGCGGCCGCTCTCATGTATTATAATTACAGCCGTTTTGGTTCTGTTTTTGATTTCGGCGCCAATTATAATCTCACCTTTAATGATATGAGACGGCGGGGATTTCACTTTGACCGGATTCCTCTTGGGATATTTGCCTATCTGTTTGCCCCGGTGAAGATTACGGAGCAGTTTCCCTTTGCCCAGGCCGTCTATTTTGACAGCCAGTATCTGGGCGTGACCATACAGGAGGCCACCTTTGGAGGGCTGTTTCGGTGCAATTTCTTTTCATGGTTTGGCCTGTTGCCTTTTCTTTTTTCAGGGTATTTCAGAAGGGAGAATCAGAGCGTCTGGAAAATGGCGTTGCTGCTGGTATTTTCCGCAGTGGCGGTTCTTGTGGTGGACACCAATATGTCGGGAATCCTCATGCGGTATTTCAGTGATTTTTCGCTTTTCTTTATGCTTGCTTCCGCCCTGTCGGCGTTTGCCCTTTCGCAGCATTTTGCCCTTTCCTGCGGCGGTTCTGTGGCGTCTGGGCAGCAGGGGAGCGGAGGCTTTTTCTGGGCGGGGATGATCTGGCTTTTATTGCTCAGTCTTATCGGAGCCCTGATTTACCAGGGAATGATCTTCTTTTTGGATACCGGAGAATCCCTGCGGGATTTCCGGCCGGATTTGTATTCTCATGTTAAGTATCTGACGGCTTTTTGGCTGTAGGAAAGCCGCAGGCAGGTTTAAAAATGACACAGGAGGAAGGTATATGCCATTGCTTAGCGGCGTTTCCATGCTTTTATTTTTCGGACTTATAGTATTTGCTATTCTGACAAAGCAGAAGGAGGAGTCGTTCTGCCCGGGGCAGTCCCTGGGCAGGAGAAAACAGGCTCTTTTTCTTCTGATTTTTCTGGGGATTTTGGCGGTACGGTTTTTCAGGTTTCCTGCTGTCCCGGGGGGACTGAATCAGGATGGGGCCATGGGGGCGGTGGATGCAAAAGCCCTTGGGGATTACGGAACCGACCGCTTTGGAACCTTACTTCCGGCCCATTTTAAGGCCTGGGGCTATGGGCAGATGAGCGTGCTGCTTTCTTATTTTTCGGTTCCTTTTATTAAGGCGCTGGGATTGAACAAGCTGGCCATGCGTCTTCCCATGTTGATTGCGAGTCTGGCCGGGCTCTGGGGCGTGTACCGGACCGTTGCCCGCAGCCATGGCGCAAAGGCGGCAGGGATCGCCCTTTTGCTCACAGCAATAAATCCATGGCATTTTATGCAGAGCAGGTGGGCGCTGGACTGCAATTTATTTCCCCATATGTTTATACTGGGCTTTTGTTTTCTGATGCAGGGCCTGACGAAAAAGAAGAGTATCTTTATTTCCATGATATTTTTTGCCCTGTGTATGTATTGCTATGGGGTTTCCTTTTATATGGTGCCTTTTTTCCTTTTGTCTGCGGCGGTATTGCTGATCAGGGAGAAAAAGGTCACGGGCAGGGAGTGTGCTCTCTGTATCCTGATTTACTTTGGCATCTCCTGGCCGATCTACGCAACCATGCTGATCAATTTTATGAAATGGGAAACCGTAAGCCTTCCTTTCGTAACCATGCCCTTTTTTGAGGAAAGCATCCGCTCCGGGGATATTCTTTTTTTTTCGGAGGATATAGGCGGGCAGCTTTTGATTAACATAAAGGCGCTGCTTCGCGTTGTATTCTGGCAGGGAGAGGACTTGCCATGGAACTCCATGAAGGAGTTTGGAACGATGTACAAATGTACCATGCCGTTTGTCCTTTTCGGGGGCCTTCTGGTATTTCGGCGGGCACAGAACCGGCAGGTGCAGGCAGAGCAGAGAATGGGGGCCGGACTGCTGTGTGCCTTCTGGATTTTCGGGATTTTGACCGGGCTTTTGATTAATTCCGTGAATGTGAACAGGATCAACATTATTTTTTATATCCATATTATCTTTGCGGCCATAGGGGTGGAGTTTACCGTCAGGAAATGGAAGGCGCTGCTTTTTGTAACAGGCGCCGTATTCCTGATACATTACACCTGTTTTTGCACCCAATACTTTACCCGCTGGGCGCAGGAAATAGACAGAGCCTTTTACGGGGATTTTGTGCGGGCCTTAGAATATGCCGAGAGCTGTGAGAGCGATTATTACTGCATTACGCCGGACACCCAGTTTGAGGGAGCGCGGCAGGTGACGGAAATTCTCACCCTCTTTGTGTTTGACACAGACGCTGCGTATTATCAGGGGGAGATGGCTGACCATGAAAAGGATGGAGGCATAACGCAAATCCCCTATGAGGAGAAATTCCGGTATGCCAATCCGTGGGAGCTGGGAGGAAGAGAAGGAGATAATATAACATATGTAATTAAAAGCGCTGATGCGGATTTTTTCCCGCAGGAAAGCTTTCGGGTGACGTTATTCGGGGATTACGCAGTAGCAGCCCCTACAGAACCAGGATCCATTCCTTCAGCCATCTCAGGCTGAGTCCGTACTCCCTGTCCACAGGAAGACCGGAAATCACAGGAAAGAAGATAAAAAAGCATAAGGCTGCTGCGGCAAGGTAGGCGGCAACGGCTTTCTTTCCCCAACAAAAGCGCTGCTTCAAATGAGCCATGGTATATCCCATCATCAGCATCACAAACAGAATGGCCGGAAAATAGTGATAGATAAAGGTGATCCGGCTGACGGACATCCAGGGCACATACTGGGCGAGATAGGAAATACACAAAAATCCCGCCTTTTTATCTCTTTTGAAGATCCAGCGGAAGAATACATAGAGCTGGCAGGGGATGCCGACCCACCAGATGAGGGGATTCCCCATACAACTGACGGAGCTGATCAGATTCCCGGAAACCGTGTCATTGGCGTCAAGCAGGGGCATCCAGATCACGGGCCATTCATAAAAGGGCGAGCTGTAGTAGTGCTCCGCAACCAGCTTGGAGTGATAATCAAACATATACCTGGTTCCTGAAACGGCCTTGTCGATCAGCCCTTTGGAGGGGGTATGGCCAACCACCGGGATAAAGCACAGGGTATAAACCGCCAGCGGGATCAGGATGAAAAATATACAGCAAAAGCCAAAGAGTTTGAGAACCTTCCCTTTGGGGAAATGGGTGATTGTGTACCAGATAAAAAGGATGCCAAGCCCTAAGCCCGCATAGACGCCGGTCCACTTGGTGGCAATGCCGAAGGCCATGCTGACGCCGCTCAATGCCAGAGGCAGAAGCGCCTTTTTGGACAGGAATTTCCCTTCAGGAGTCATTGCAGTCTCCTTCGCACCATAATCTGCGCAGTCCCTCTGGAAATACCGATACATAAAGTAGTACATTGACAGGATAAAGAAAGCGGCAAAAATATCAATGGTGGCAATCCGGGAAAGATTGTAGTGCATACAGTCGAAGACTAAAAGCGCAGTGGTGGACGCTGCAAGGAAGGGCTCTCCAAGAAGCCTGCGGGCAAACAGATACATCACGGGAATCAGGAGGATTCCGAAGATCACCGACATAAACCGCCAGCCAAAGGGATTCATGCCAAAGAAAAGGATGCCGGCAGAAATCAGCTCTTTCCCAAGGTGTGGATGGGTGGTTTCATAGGAGGTGAGGGCGTGAAGAAATTCGTAGGCAGTCCGGCCGTGATAGACCTCATCAAACATGGTTCCGGTCATATAGGTTTTTACGCGGGAGTAGGTATCCTGCTCGTCAAAGAGAGCGGGGTATTCTGCGGTGTTGACGGGCAGAAGATCAGAACCGTCGGAAGCCGTAAATACCATTTCATTGAGGACGCACTTATCGTCCGTCGCCACAATTCCCAGATACCGCAGCCGGTATCCAATATCAATCCGGTTCCAGGCAAAGACGGATTCGGCGACGGCGTCGCCGTTTATGATTTCCCAGGCTCCTGTCACTTCGTTGAAGGCGGAGAGGGAGAAGTGTCTCGTATTTAAGTGCCCCAGGAAAACGGACACAGAGCCCACATCCAGGTAATCTCCAAAATCCAGCACAATATCCCGGTTTTCGGGGCCGGCAGTGTAAAAAGTTTCCGGCGCATAGGTATTGCCCAGCCTGAAAAAGGCCAGCATGGCGAAAATCAGAACCAGTCCGGCGAGATAAATGCAGTCTTTTCTATAAGAAGTAAAAATATGCCTCATACAAATTCCATCCTTTTCATACTCTGCAGGCGTATGCCTCCAGGAACAATATTAAAACAGCAATAGTATAACAAGTTCTTTTCGTGGTTACAATACATATGGAATTTTTATCCTTGTATTTATTAAGCGCGCTAAGGCGCAGAACAGGAGCTGATATGAAAAGAACGATGCAGATTACCGGTATTTGCGGGCGGGAGATTTTAGATTCCCGGGGAAATCCTACGGTGGAGGCCGAGGTTACCCTTACAGATACCATGACAGGGAAACGGTATGCGGGGGCGGCGTCGGTGCCTTCCGGGGCAAGCACGGGCCGATTCGAGGCGGTGGAGCTTCGGGACGCCGAGACAAGGTATTTCGGCCTTGGGGTAAAAAAAGCGGTGAACAACGTGAACACCAAGATCAGGGAGGCGCTGACAGGAAGAAACGGCTTAAATCAGGTGGAGATTGACAGGCTGCTGATGGAGACTGACGGGACGGATAACAAAGGCAATTTGGGAGCCAACGCGACCCTTGCGGTTTCCATGGCGGTGGCAAGGGCAGCGGCCAAATCCCTTCAAATCCCCCTTTATCAGTATTTAGGCGGGGCCTATACAAGGCTTATGCCCGTTCCCATGATGAATATTTTAAACGGCGGCAGACACGCGGCCAATACCGTTGATTTTCAGGAGTTTATGATTATGCCCGTGCAGGCGGAGAGCTTTTCGGACGGTCTGCGCATTGGCGCGGAGATTTATCATTTTCTCAAAAAAATCCTGGAGGAGAAGGGGCTTGCCACCAGTGTGGGAGACGAGGGAGGCTTTGCGCCGAATCTGCCAAACGCGGAGGCCGTACTGGATTTAATCGTGGAAGCCATAGAGAAAAGTAACTATTTTCCAGGACAGGATATAAAAATAGCCCTTGACGCCGCTTCCAGTGAATTATACAATGAAAAAACCGGTATGTACCATTTCCCGGGAGAGAGCGCCTTAAAGGGCAGCGAGGTGGTGCGGGACACTGCGGAAATGATCGCCTATTATGAGGAGCTCATCGGTAAATATCCCATACTTTCCATTGAGGACGGACTTGCGGAGGACGATTGGGACGGCTGGAAGCAATTGACGGACCGGCTTGGGGACAAGATCCAGTTGGTGGGGGACGATCTCTTTGTAACCAACACCAAGCGGCTGGACGCAGGAATCAAGCTTCATGTGGCGAATGCCATTTTGGTAAAGGTCAATCAGATCGGAACCGTTTCCGAAGCCATGGAGGCCATCGAAACGGCCCAGAAAAACGGCTATAAGGCGGTGATCTCCCACCGCTCAGGGGAGACGGAGGATACCTTTATCGCAGATCTTTCGGTGGCAGTCAATGCCGGGCAGATCAAAACCGGGGCGCCCTGCAGAGGGGAGCGGGTGGCCAAATACAATCAGCTCCTTCGGATTGAGGAGGAACTGGGGACGGTTGCAGCCTACAAAGAGCCCTTCAACAAAATCTGAAAAAAGCCTGTGCTTCCTCACGGAGGTTTTAAGCGCACAGGCGGACATAAAGAGGTTATCAAGCACAAAAGTGTAAATACAAAATAAATACTTTAAGAAAAGAGAGGAAAGCAGCAAATGATAAGAAAAATTCTTGCACTTCTTATGACAGTGGCAGTACTGGGAATGCTGCCCCAAAGGGAGGCCGCGGCCGTATCGCCAAGCGGCGCAATTGCCCGGGGAATCGATGTTTCCAAGCACAACGGGGCCGTGGACTGGAACCAGGTAGCGGCCAGCGGTATCGATTTTACCTTTATCAAGGTGGGAAGCAGTAAAAGCGGCATTGATCCCCAGTTCGCCGCCAATATTACAGGGGCTCAGGCAGCCGGTTTGCGCACGGGCGTGTATCTTTACTCCTATGCAACCACTCCGGAGCAGGCGGCAGAGGAGGCCCAAATGGTGCTGGAGTGGATTGCACCTTATACGGTAAACTATCCTATTGTGTTCGATATTGAGGATGGCTGCCATAAGGGACTCTCCGACCAGGAGATGATCGATATTGTGAATGCCTTTTGCTTTGCCGTTGACGGGGCTGGATATTATCCTGTGGTGTACTCCTACAAAAATATGTTTACCGGAAAGCTCAGCATTGTAGGCTGGGATAAATGGGTGGCCCAGTATGACGAAACCATTGATTATAATAATAATGTATGCTTTTGGCAGTATTCCAGCCATGGAAACGTAGCCGGTATCAGCGGCAGGGTGGATTTAAACTACCAGTTCAAGGATTACAGCCAGCTCATCATCCGGGACGGCTTTACCGGCCATGGAGGCAGCGTGCGGTTTTACCGGGACTGGAGGATGCAGAAGGGCTGGGTGGATCACAACAATACAAGATATTATCTGGACGGTGCGGGGAATTTAGTGAGCGGCTGGCTGACGGATACGGATGGAAGCACCTATTACCTCTCTCCCGCAGACGGCAGCATTGCCAGAGGACAATGTCAGATAGACGGCGCAAATTATTTCTTTGATCCTGCTACCGGCGTCCGGCTCACAGGGCTTCAGGAGATTGGGGGTCAGCTTTATTATTATGGCGAGACGGGAGCGCTGGTGCAAAACCAGCCGTTAGAATTAAACGGGATTGCTTATCAGGCATCGCCTGAGGGAGTTCTGACCCAGGCTGCGGCTCCTGCGCCGGAGGAAGAGGCCGCGCCCTGAAAGGCGTGGGAAGGCCCGGCCGGGAAAATCACAAAAGGTGCGGGATAAAAGTAACTGGAAAAACTGGAAAAAGTAGCTAAAGGTACTTGAAATTTACCGGCTGATATGATACACTGGGACTCGTTCTTATAGGTAATGACAAAATAATTTGCCGTTCCCTATATAAGCAGGAAGGCACAGAGAGCGCTTTTCTAAAATACTTGTGCAGGTAGTCCGCATGGATGGCAGGAGGTACAGATGGAAGTATTCAGAATTATTCTTCAGGTTGTTTTTATTATATTGTGTATTGCACTTACGGTGCTGGTATTGATGCAGGAAGGTAAATCAGCAGGTTTGGGAGCCATAAGCGGCGCGGCAGAAACTTATTGGGGTAAGAATAAAGGGCGTTCCATGGAAGGAAAGCTGGTGAAGTTTACCAAGTATCTGGCGGTGGGATTTATGGTACTGGCCATTATTTTAAATCTGAATGTATTTTAGCAGGTAAGGCATTCTTGAAGGAGAATGCCTTTTCCATTTTGTGCAGAGGCGGCAGACGGGATTGCTGCTTATGCAGTGCAGCGCGGCAGGCAGGGCGCGGATCTTGCCGGATTCGTTCCCGGAAAGATGTATGGCATAAGGATAATAAGCAGAGTATGAGAGAAAAAAGAAAAAATTTGATCTGCCAGTTGGTGGAAGAAGAATATTATGTTCCCATGAAGGAAAAGGAGATAGCCCTTTTTATGCAGGTGGATTCTTCGGACAGGCAGGAGCTTAAGGATATTTTGGACGAGCTGGTAAGAGAGGGGAAGCTTTCCCTGACGAAGCGCGGCAAGTATATGAAGGGCGACGGGAAGCCCTCTGAGCTTGTGGGAACCTTTATCAGCAATGCCAGAGGCTTTGGATTTGTGGAGATAGAAGGGTTTGATCAGGATCTTTATATTCCGGAGGAGGAAGTAAACGGAGCCTTCCACAGAGACACGGTTCGGGTGGAAATCCTAAAAGAGCAGCATGGAAGACGCCAGCAGGCCAGGGTTGCGGCAATATTGGGGCATGGAATTACCCAGGTCGTGGGAACCTATGACAATGCGGGGGCTTTCGGCTTTGTTATTCCGGACAATGACAGGATACCGGCGGACATTTTTATTCCCAGGGAACGCGCAAAGGGAGCGGTTTCCGGGCACAAGGTAGTGGCAGAGCTTACCGATTATGGGGACGACAGACACAAGCCGGAGGGAAAAATCACGGAGATCCTGGGGCATATCAATGATCCCGGGGTAGATATTCTTTCGATTGTAAAGGGTTTTGAGCTGCCAGTGGAATTTTCCGAAAAGGAGCTGAACCAGGCCCAGCGTGTGGCAAAGGAGGTCAGTGCGGCGGACACAGAGGGACGCAGAGACCTGCGGGACGTTCAGATGGTCACCATTGACGGGGAGGACGCCAAGGATCTGGACGATGCGGTAAGTCTTTCCAAAGAGGGAAACCGTTATTTCCTGGGAGTCCATATTGCGGACGTGACGAACTATGTGCAGGAAAACTCGGCCCTTGACAGGCAGGCTCTTGAGCGGGGCACCAGCGTTTATCTGGTGGACAGGGTGATTCCCATGCTGCCCCATGCCCTTTCTAACGGTATTTGCTCGCTGAATATGGGGCAGGACAGACTGGCCCTGAGCTGCCTGATGACCCTGGATGAGAGCGGGGAAGTGGTTGATTACGAAATCACAGAGTCTGTGATTAACGTAAACCAGAGAATGTCCTATACGGATGTGAATCTGATTTTAGAAGGAGATGAACAGAGAGGCCTTCGGTTTAAGGAGCTGGCTCCCATGTTCTTTCAGATGAAGGAGCTGGCGGATATTGTAAGGGAAAAAAGAAAAAAAAGAGGTTCCATTGATTTTGACTTTCCGGAAAGCAAGATTATTCTGGACAAAGACGGGGTTCCCCTTTCTGTGGAGCCCTATGAGCGCAATGCCGCCACAAGACTGATCGAGGATTTTATGCTGCTTGCCAACGAAACCGTGGCACAGCATTTCTATTGGCTGGAGGCGCCCTTTGTATACAGAACCCATGACAAGCCGGATCCGGAAAGGATTTTAAAGCTGGGAACCTTTATCAATAATTTCGGCTATCACATGAAAATCAAATGCGGCGACAACGAAATCCATCCCAAGGAGGTTCAGAAGCTTCTGGATAAGATTGAGGGCACAGATGAGGAAGCGCTGATCAGCCGCATGATGCTGCGGAGCATGAAAAAGGCTCAGTATACCGTAGACTGTACAGGGCATTTTGGTCTGGCCTGCCAGTATTACTGCCATTTCACCTCCCCGATCAGAAGGTACCCGGATTTACAGATTCACAGGATCATCAAGGAGCAGCTTCGGGGCAGACTCAGCGAGGAGAGAATCGACCATTATAGGGAAATCCTTCCTCAGGTGGCAAAGCATTCCTCCGAGACGGAGCGCCGAGCGGACGAGGCCGAGCGGGAAACCGATAAGCTCAAAAAAGTGCAGTATATGGAAGGAAAGATTGGACGGATTTACGAAGGCGTAATTTCGGGAATCACCTCCTGGGGGATTTATGTAGAGCTTCCCAACACTGTGGAGGGAATGATTCATGTGTCGAAGCTTTCGGGCGATTACTATTATTACAATGAAGAGACCTGTGAGATGACAGGAAGGGACAGCGGCAAGAGCTACAAGCTGGGGCAAAAGCTCCAAATTGAGGTGGACGACGTAGACTATTATCAAAAGAGTATTGATTTTGTGCTGGCAGAAACGGAAGGGCGGAGCGAAAAATGGCAAAGGGAGAGATGAAGCTGGTAGCCAACAACAAAAAGGCCTACCACGATTACTTTATAGAAGAAAAATACGAGGCCGGACTGGTGCTTCACGGAACCGAGGTCAAGTCCCTGCGTATGGGCAAGTGCAGTGTCAAGGAAGCCTTTATCCGTGTGGAAAACGGCGAGGTCTTCATTTATGGTATGCACATCAGTCCTTATGAAAAAGGCAATATTTTCAACAAAGACCCGCTGCGGGTAAAAAAGCTGCTCCTGCACAGGCAGCAGATACGCAAGCTGATCGGGGACAGCTCTGAAAAGGGCTACACCATTGTCCCTTTGCAGGTCTATTTCAGGGACGGCAGGGCCAAAATCGAAATCGGTCTGGCCAAGGGCAAAAAGCTCTACGATAAACGCCAGGACATTGTCAAAAAGGATCAGCGCCGAGAGATGGAGAAGGAGCTTAAGGTGAGACTGCGGGGGAATTAGAGCGTGTTTTTTTAAGAGGTTGCTTTTTTTGCGCAGATTGGATATAATAATAAAAGACACGGGATAGTAAAGGTTTCGACAGGGGTCTTGCAGCTGGAGAAGCTATCCGCAGGCGATGCGTCAAATCGCAAAAATAAATATAAACGCTGAAGATAATTTAGCATACGCTGCCTAATGGCAGCTGTCCGCCCTGACGCACCTACACGTCAGGAACCGGGCATCGACTATGTAGGAAACGACGCGGGCTAAGCTTTGCACCTGTGGGCGTATCATGAAGCTACTAAACGAATCGGGGTGTCGGTTTCCTGATTCGGGAGGGAATGAGGGATTTCCCGGAATAATCGACTATGATAGTAGAAGGACAGGGAATAGGTCTTTGGACGCGGGTTCGACTCCCGCCTATTCCATTTTTTGTGGTAAGAGGGGAACCAAGGATGCCTTATCACGAAGCAGACGCTTACGGACGGAGTTCATACAGAATGTGTCTGCGCCATTCTTTCAGGAGCAATAAAGTCAAAAAGAAGGCTTTCACATTGGGAGTGGAAGCTTTTTTGCTGTCTAAAAACAGGGAGATTGGATTTCAGAACCGCGAACAGGATGTCCAAACATTATCTTATGATGAAAAGCCGGGCATCCAGGTAATTGCAGCAACATCACCGGATTTGAAACCGAACAAAGAAAATGGTATTTGTAAGGACAAAATGTGCTTTACAATATAGAACACACTGTGCTATCATAATTTCAAACATATCTGGGAATCTGCAGTTCTGATATCACATCTGTGACTCATCTATTAACAGGGATGGCTGGTAAGGCCCGGCATCCGTTATTTCTTGAAGAATCCCTTATATGGAAAACAACGGGCAGTATGCTCCGCAAACTGTTCTTATGTTAACAAAATAACAGCAGATTTGCCGATCAGGTTAACGGGGCTCTTTTTAAAGGCAGACAGGTAGTTAAGCCCGAGGAACTGGAGCCTGCGGATATGCAGTTTGTATATCTGGGAAAGGAGGCCGGAGTCAGGAAAAATTTCAGAACCATTGTGGATAAGGCGCGTATGTGGAAGGGGCGTCTGATCCATATTCTGGCGGTGGAAAACCAGGCCTATGTGGATTACCATATGGTTCTGCGAAATATGCTGACAGAGAGCTTAAGCTACCAGAAACAGTGGAAGCGGAAGAAGGCCGTCCATGAGAAAGAGAAGGACTTAAAGATTGGAACGGATGAATTCTTTTCGGGGATGGGGAAGACGGAGAAATTCATACCGATTATCACCTTGGTGGTGTATGCTGGAACTCAAGAACCACGGCGAAGGTAGCTGCGACCACGACGATATCGTCCGCTACTACGAGAGAATAAGCGGAACTTCAATCGTAAAATAGGAACGTTGCATCATCAAGGTTCATTATTCATAAGTTGGAGGAAAAAAATGGAAGTATATCGGGACGCGGAGGAAATTGTCAGAGAGGCGATTGATGCAGTGCTGCCGGATCAGGCGGTGAGAAGCGCTTTGGAAAAATGGGAGTTTCTGGATAACGTATATGTAGTTGCAGTTGGAAAGGCCGCCTGGAAAATGGCAGAAGTTACCCAGAAATTATGGAAAGATCGGATAAAAAAGGGAATCATCCTGACAAAATACGGGTGCGCGAAGCACCCTGTGGAAGGATTTGAAATCATAGAAGCAGGGCATCCCGTTCCGGATGATCATTCGATTTTAGGAACGCAGAAAATCATAGATATGGTAAAAAACCTGACGGAAGAGGACAATGTCATTTTTCTTTTATCAGGAGGAGGCTCTTCTCTTTTTGAACTGCCCACAAAGGGCGTTACGCTTAAAGATTTACAGAGTGTAACAAAACAGTTCCTGGAATGCGGGGCGCAGATCACGGAAATCAACACGGTGCGCAAAAGACTTTCAGATGTAAAAGGGGGAAAATTCGCAGCTTGCTGTGCGCCGGCAAGAGTCTATTCGGTCATTCTTTCGGATGTGCTTGGTGATAAGGTGGACATGATAGCTTCAGGTCCTGTCAGCGCGGATCAGACTACCTGTGCGGATGCGGTGCATGTAGTAGAAAAATACGGGTTGAAGTTTGGAAAAAATATCGTAGATGCGCTGCATAAGGAGACGCCAAAACAGGTTGACAATGTGGAGATCCTGGTAGAGGGAAGCGTGAACGAATTCTGCACGGCAGCCGCAGAGAGCGCAAGGAGGTTAGGGTATCAGCCTTATATCTTATCGGATATGCTTGACTGCGAAGCCCGGGAAGCGGGACGCTTCATGGCCGGAATTGCCCGTACGATTGCAAAAAGAAGAAAGGACGCAATAGAACCGCCCTGTGCAGTGATCGTAGGTGGGGAAACGGTAGTAAAGGTTTTAGGAAAGGGCAAAGGAGGAAGAAATCAGGAAATTGCTCTTGGCGCTGCCGAAGGAATCCGTGGATTGGAAAATGTGGTGATTTTTTCCGTAAGCTCGGACGGCTCCGATGGACCGACGGATGCTGCGGGCGGGATCGTAGACGGAGGGACGGCACAGCGTTTGGAGCGGATGGGAATTTCCTGTGAGGAAGCGCTTCGGGAAAACGATTCTTACCATGCGCTTCAAAAAGTGGACGGATTGATCATCACCGGGGCGACCGGGACAAATGTGAATGATATTACAGTGATTCTGTGTAAATAGAAAAAGGAAGAAGAGCTGTTTTTCATTGACTATGTGTCCTCTGCTCTGATAAAGCATGAGACCACGAAAGCAAGATATGACCTTATCTGTGACGGTCTGGTACAGGATCAGGAGGAGTTTCCTTTTTATTTCAAAATGGTATTGGATAAAATCAACATTGACTTTGAAAGCCATAATTATCTGCCGGAAGAAAAGCAACCTATCAAATCGGGGAAGAAATAAATGAAAAATAAAACACTTTTTATTATCCGGTATGGAGAAGGGGGATTTAAGACACGATTTGGAAATTATACCTGCCATATTTAATTTTTGGGTATGCTTTCGGGAATCATCCAGCTTGCTATTGCCCTGTCTGCGGAAGCAAGACAGGGCGGCAGGAGACTCTTTAGATGGGCAGAAAAATCTGCCCGGTTCTCCAAAGCCGGACGCTGCATTGCATCAAGCCACTGCTTGCACAGTGCGCCGATGCTGCCGGAACCGGCAAAAGCATCCTGAAATTCGCAGCCGCAGCCTCCCTGTCAGGAAGCGCTGCGGCCGCAGGAAGGCAATCATTGTTATAGCAGGAAGTCATAATCACTCTATTGGAAGATTGTGCTGTTTCAAAAATGAGAGCTTATCCCAATAGCCTCGTTGGAATAAAATTTTTCCATTCACTACCTGAAAAAAACCACACCCCCGTAACCCCAATGGATCACGCCATTCAAGGATTGCCCATTGTCCATCCTCAAAAATGTTTTCTACGATAGCTGTCATGTCCGCTGCTGAAAATTCGGCTGTGAACATGGTACGAATAGCTTCAATGCCTGCTACTGGCTCATTCGCTACCTGGTGATTCGTCGCATTTTCATGATAAAGGGCTGTGATTGCTTCCACATCATGCCTATTGAATGCGTCCACCCATAGCTGAACAACTTCTTTCGGTCTTAACATCTTTATTTTTCCTCCTGTGCCTTCATTATATCAAAAAGCAGGTCAGAAGTCGAGAATCATCATAAAAGCGCAAAAACTCCACAGACCCGGTCGTTTGATGAAATTTTCGCAGGGAATGAAAAAGTTTTTCGCAAAGGGGGAGGCAAATACGGATTGCGTGATATATTCCCTGCTTTTTGCATCCTGCGCCGCTCTGCCGTCCTTCCTTACCGGGAGGGCATTTGAAAGCCCGCAAGCGCTTGATTGAGATAATCATTAAACGGCTTCATGAGGCGGAAAAGCTCTGCCGCATGAGCAAGAAACTGCTCTGGCTCGTCAAATTCCGTATCCTTAATCGGATATTCCAGATACCAGCTCTTAAACTTTAAAACCTCTGCCTGAGGGTGTTCCCTGTCATATCCGGCGGGAACATTTTTGAGCGCTGTCCCCTGCACGGTAAAGTGTTTTTTAAAATCCGGAGCGTTTACGATTTGCTCCCATTGCGGGCCGTTCGCAGAAATAAAGCTGCGCACCATCGTTGTGGCCTCCTTGAACATATCTGCAAACAATCCGCCGCCTAAAAAAGATTGATTTCCGGGTTTTATCATAAGGTAATATCCAACCGGAACCGGCAATTTCCCCATAGAGGAAATATGAGCGCGAAATGCAGGATTGTAGGGAGATTTGTCGTGGCTGAACCGAGTGTCCCTGTTCAGCTTGAAGGTAAGTGTCTGCGGGACATTGTGCAGAATGCTGGAATCAAATTCTCCGATGCGGAAAATGAGCGCTTGTATGAGCGCTTCAAATTCCGCATTTGCTGCCTTATATTCCGTTTTGTGTGCGTGATACCATTCCCGGTTATTATTTTGACTTAAATCCGTCAAATAGATCAATATTTCTGATAAATTCATATTCACTCCTATCTGCCTGCTTCAGCCTGCAGGCGTGCAAATCAGGATTTGTCTCCTACGCATTTTTGACAACAGATATGGCTGTCCCGGCCAGAAACTTTTGGATTGCTTCTTTCAACGCCTCCGGCGATTGATATGTTTTGTAAAAAGAAAACGCCTCTGATAGCTGATCAATGGATTCCATAGCATCCTTTACCTCTGTCATGGTTTGGAAGGAGATTGGCTTTGCGGCGGTATAATCCAGACTGGCTGGAGAAATTCTGCGGTTCTGGATTGCATAGTTGATCCGATTGATGCAGCGGCACTCTCCGCATCCGCATTCACCGCAATAGTCGTTCAAAAACGTCGCCATTTTTTTCCTGGTCCTGGACAGTCTCTGACGGTAGGCTTCCGGGGTGATACCCAAAATCTCTCCCGCAATACGGCTGTCTGCCTTGAACATTGTACCCAGGATAAAAATACATCTGCTCTCCGCGTCAAGACACTGAAGCATGACGTTTGTGCATGACATTTTAAGCTCCTCCGCCAAAATGGATTTTTCCACGTCCTGAGTCAAGTCGGGCACGTCAGCAGTCTTTCCGTTCAAAATATCATCTCCGTAAAATTCGAAGCTGAGCGGCAGGCTGGCAAACATATGCTTCCTGTAATTTTTCAAATGGTTGACTGCAATGCGAAATACCCAGGTGGAAAAGGAACTGTTCCCCTTAAATGAGGATAGGTGTGTGATGACCTTTATCAAAATGTCCTGGGACGCATCCTCGGCATCCTGGAACGTGCCCAGCATCCGCAGGGACAGGTTGAATACCAAATCCTGTACGCTGAGAATGACGTTTTCCAGCGCATTTTTATCTCCCGCGGTGGCTTGTCCGATTAATAGCTGAAGTTCTTTGTCGGTTATGTTATCCATGGTTATACCTCTGCTCCTTTCAAAAACAAGTTTTTTACTTCCATATTTTATTAGACAATCAAAAGGCCGGCGTGTGACAGGGAATTTCTGTTTCGGGCGGACAAATTATTTATTGCTTCTTCACAGACCGGCATAAAAGTCCTGTTAATTGGACACAAACAATAGTATAATAAAAATATATAGGTTTGAAATTGTTTTGTAAACACTTTCCCGCTCCTGAAAGATAAGTTCGGAAGCCGTACAGAGGGGCGCCGTTTTCGGCAGGTGTTGTGCTCTAAGGGGATTTAGTTTATAATCGTATAAAGCTTAGCAGGAACACGGAGCGAAACTCTTTTGCTTTAGAGCTAAAGCACAAAAAAGACAGAGAGGAAAGTCAGCCAGGGAAGGGGAAATGTAAAGTGGCAGATAAAAAAGAATGGATTGTAGAAGGCTATCTTTTCGGCTCGCCGGCAGATGCGGAGCAGGCAAGGGCGGAACGCAAAAAGGCGTTATATTTCGAGACGAAGCTGGAGGGAAAGCCTGTAAAAAGTATACAGGCGGTGTATGATAAAATGCTGGAGGAAAAGGTGTTTACCACGCCGGTGGGGTGGGAATATTTAAAGCAGGTTCAGGAAAAGCTGCGCCTGCTGGGAGCGGAGGAAGAACAGATAAAGCCGATCCCTCTCTATTCGACCTTTGTACATAAGGAAGAAAAGAAAAACAACAGGCCGAGAGATCAAAAGCCAAAAGAGAAAATTCCTTATCAGAATCGGTTCAGAGGTTCTCTTGCGGTAAATATCCTGCTTGTAATTCTGGTGGCGGTTATGTTCGCCATCGCCTCAAGCAGTGACAATCCCAATATTATCAATTACAGGAATGCCATTGTCAATGAATATGCTTCCTGGGAGCAGGAGCTGACAGAGCGTGAAAAGGAGCTGCGCCGCAAGGTGGCGGAGCTTGAAATGGAAGAGGGAGCTTTGGAGGAATTCTCCGGGGAAAATCCGCAGGACGAAACTGAAAATTAAAAAGGCGACCCTTTTTCACACATTCAACATATTTCCGGGGTATAATTTAGTTATACTGGAGGACGAAAAAGCGAATGGAAAAATTAAAAATTTTAGTGGTGGATGATGAAGCCAGAATGCGCAAGCTGGTAAAGGACTTTCTGATCAGGGATAATTTTGAGGTGGTGGAGGCCGAGGACGGCAGCCAGGCACTGGATATTTTTTATGGGCAGAAGGATATTGCGCTTATTATCCTGGATGTTATGATGCCCCAAATGGACGGCTGGGAGGTTTGCCGTGAGATCAGGCAATATTCAAAGGTGCCTGTGATCATGTTGACGGCTAAGTCAGATGAGAGGGATGAGCTTCAGGGATTCCAGCTTGGGGTGGATGAATATATTTCCAAGCCTTTCAGCCCCAAAATACTCGTGGCCAGAGTGGAAGCGATCCTGCGCAGAACCAGTCATCTGGGACAGGAAGGGAACCTTTCGTGCGGAGGAATTGTAATTGATAAGGCGGCGCATAGCGTCACGATTGACGGAAAGGCCATTGAATTAAGCTACAAAGAATTTGAGCTTTTGACGTATTTCCTCGAAAATAAAGGAATCGCCCTTTCCCGTGAAAAGATCCTCAATAATGTCTGGAACTATGATTATTTTGGAGATGCGAGAACCATTGATACCCATGTGAAAAAGCTGAGGAGCAAAATGGGCGACAAAGGGGAACTCATCAAAACAATTTGGGGGATGGGGTACAAATTTGAGGTGAATGAATAAAGGCGGTATGCGTTAAAGTCAGTATTTATGGGCGTTTCCGGGATTTGAGGATGCGCCGGGTGGGGGAGTTTCTACCAAAATACTACCAAATATATGGTTTTTGTGGAGTAAAGTTTCTATTATTTTCTATCATTTTTTACGAATTTCATAGCAGGTTTTTACCGGGGCTGGTTGACATGGATTTCAACCAGCCCCG
>ERZ808037.1067-NODE-1067-length-20243-cov-8.395567_pt1 | contig 20243 bp, 17 predicted proteins | sample MGYA00380190_ERZ808037 | MGnify/ENA primary metagenome ERZ808037 (study PRJEB31490, sample SAMN06133399) | mouse gut metagenome | isolation source: J9 | host: mice | place: China: Chengdu | collected 2015-05 ... | reverse complement strand
GTGGTGGTGGAGGGGGCGTCCAGCGTGGACGAGTCCGCCCTCACCGGCGAGTCCATCCCGGTGGACAAGGGCCCCGGGGACACGGTGATCTCCGCCTCCCTCAACAAATCCGGCGTCCTCACCCTCCGGGCCACCCGGGTGGGGCAGGACACCACCCTGGCCCAGATGATCCGGCTGGTGGACGAAGCGGCCTCCTCCAAAGCCCCCATCGCCAAGCTGGCGGATAAGGTGGCGGGGGTGTTCGTCCCGGTGGTGATGGCCATCGCGCTGATCACCGCCGTGGTGTGGATGATCGCCACCGGATCCATTGAGCGGGCCCTCACCTCCGGCGTAGCGGTGCTGGTGATCTCCTGCCCCTGCGCTCTGGGCCTTGCCACTCCGGTGGCCATCATGGTGGGCACCGGCAAGGGGGCGGAGTACGGCATCCTGGTAAAGTCCGCCGAGGGGCTGGAGCACCTGCGCTCCGTCACCACGGTGGTACTGGACAAGACGGGCACCGTCACCGAGGGCAAGCCCCGGGTCACTGACGTGTATCCCCTGGGACAAACCACGGCAGAGGAGCTTTTGTGCGTGGCGGCTTCCCTGGAAAAACCCTCCGAGCACCCCCTGGGCGGGGCTGTGGTGGAGGAGGCGGAGCGCCGCTCCATCCCCCTGGCCCCGGTGACGGGCTTTGAGGCCGTCCATGGCAAGGGGGTGCGGGGGAGCATTCAGGGCGCATCCTACCTGGCGGGCAACGCCGCCATGCTGGCGGACGCCAAGGTGGAGCTGGGCCAGGACGCCATGATCGCCGACGGGCTGGCGGGGCAGGGCAAGACGCCGCTGTTCTTCGTGGAGAACGGCAAACCCATCGGCATCATCGCCGTGGCGGACACGGTGAAGGAGAGCAGCCGCGCCGCCATTGAGGGCTTCCAGAGGCTGGGATTGAAGGTGGTGATGCTCACCGGCGACAACAGGCGCACCGCCGAGGCCATCGGCAAGGAGCTGGGCTTGGGCTCCGTGGTGAGCGAGGTGCTCCCCGCCGACAAGGAGCGGCAGATCGCCGCCCTCCAGGAGCGGGGCGAGAAGGTGGCCATGGTGGGGGACGGTATCAACGACGCCCCGGCCCTGGCCCGGGCGGACGTGGGCCTGGCCATCGGCGCGGGGGCGGACGTGGCCATCGAGAGCGCCGACATCGTGCTGATGAAGTCGGATCTGGCGGACGCGGTGACAGCGGTGGAGCTGTCCCGGGCCACCATCCGCAACGTGAAGCAGAACCTGTTCTGGGCGTTTTTCTACAACGCCATCTGCATCCCGGTGGCGGCGGGAGTGCTGGCCATCTGGGGCGGGCCCCAGCTCAACCCCATGATCGCCGGGGCGGCCATGAGCTTCAGTTCGGTGTGCGTGGTGACCAACGCCCTGCGGCTGCGGTTCTTTAAGCCCAGCCTCCAGCATAAAGCAGAGGTCAAAACCGGCGGAGCACCCGCCGTTGAAGTGAAAGGAGAACAAAAAGCTATGGAAAAGAAGGTCGTCATTGAGGGCATGATGTGCCAGAACTGCCGCGCCCACGTGGACAAGGCGCTCAACGGTATCCCCGGCGTGTCCGCCACAGTGGATCTGGACAGCAAGACCGCCGTCGTCACCGGAGACGTGACAGACGAGGCCATCCGCGCCGCTGTGGAGGAGGCCGGGTATCGGGTGGTGTCCATCCAGTGAAAAAATTCCCTCCCCCGCCTGCGCGGGGGAGGGAGTTTTTTCATTCCTGCGAAAGAAACGGGAACTTGTTTTGCAGGAAGTACTGATATTCAGGGTGATCCCCCGCGCCGTTATACTCCTCCCGTATGGTGTCCCGGATCCAAGCCCGATTTTTCTCCGTCAGCTCCCCGTACCGGGTAAGGGCCAGCAGCCCGGCCCGCTCCGCCGCAAGGATCGCCTCCAGCGCGTCCGGGACGAACTCCGCCCCATCTACCAGCACGGGAACGGCAGACGCAGCAGTGTCCGGTATGCCGATGTCTCGGGGCGTCTCCGGAAGGGCGGCCGTCCGATAGATGTACCCGGACACGCCCTGGTAGGTGTCCTCCAGCGCATCGGGGTAGTATTCCTCCAACAGCAGCACCCCGTCCCGGAAGCCGTAGGGGCCCCATTTTGTCCACGGGCCGGCGTGGGGGAAGCCCGTCTCCCGGCAGAATTTTTCCACCGCGTTGCTCAGGTAGACCAGCACGTTTTCCCGCTTTGTGGAGAAGTAGACCAGAGGGACGCCGTGGTTGGAGCGCCGGGGCTCCAGCGCCGTGATCCCCGGTGTGGGGGACGCGTGATAGTACATGGAAGCTCTCCTCATTTGGGCCGACGGCGGACATACATCCGGGAGGGCTCCGCCTCCCCGTCCCCCTGGGCCATGCAGAAGAATTCCCAGCCGTACCGCTCATAAAAAGACGTGTGATCGGTGAGCAGATACAGGGTGTCCACCCCCAGCCCCGCCATATCGGCGCAGGCGTGCTCTAGCAGCGCCCCGGCGATGCCTCGGCAGCAGTGCGCCTCCTCCACGTAGACGGCGCACACGTTGGGAGTCAGATCCTTCCGGTCGTGGAAGTCGTTCTCAATGACCCCCAGCCCGCCGAGGATAGCGCCGGCCTTCACCGCCACATACCACTGGGGCACAGGGCCTTTTCCCTCAACGCAGTCCAGCATACTCTCCCGATAGGCGGCCAGGGGGATGCCCCACTTCTCGTGGAACCACGCCGCTGCCTGTTCCAGCCGATCCGGCCACTCCCGCAGGTTCCAAATTTCCCAGCCCAAAGCTGCTCACCCCTTCGGAAAATATTCCGCCACAAAATCTACGTCCTCCACCGTCCACTCCCGCCCGTTCAGCGGCTCCAGGCAGCCCGCGTCGGTGGTGAAGGCAAACCGCAGCTTATAGGAGTACAGCGCCTGATACCGCCGCCCGTACCGTTTGTCGTCCCGCTCCCGGCCGTATTTGCCGTCCCCCAGCAGGGGGTGGCCCGCGGCCGCGAACTGGGCCCGGATCTGGTGGGTGCGCCCGGTGATGAGGTCGCATTCCACCAGTGACAGCCCGTTCCTCGTCTCCAATGTGCGGTACAGCGTCACTGCCGTCCTGCCCCCCGGCACGGGCTTGTCAAATACCCGCACCTGGGCCCGGTTTTCGTCCTTGAGAAGATAGCCCTTTAGCTGCCCCTCCCGGGGGACCATCTCCCCGTGGATCACGCACAGGTACAGCTTTTGCAGCTCCCGATCCCGAATCTTCTGGTTCATCACCCGCAGGGCCTCCGCCGTCTTGGCGGCGATGACGATTCCCCCGGTGTTCCGGTCAATGCGGTTGCACAGGGCGGGGGTGAAGGTGTGCTCCCGGTAGGGCGACCACTCCCGCTTCTGGTAGAGGTACGCCTGGACGTGGGTGATGAGGGTGTCCACCTGCGACCTGTCGTCAGGGTGCGCCACCATCCCCGGGCGCTTGTCCAGCAGGAGCAGGTTGTCATCCTCATACAGGATGTTCAGCCGGGGCCTGGCCACCCGGAGGAAGGCGTTGTCCGGGGTGGGCGCGTCGAAAAACTCGTCGTTGAGGTAGAGCTGGAGCACGTCCCCGGCCTGAAGCCTCTCGTCCCGCTTGGCGGGCTTTCCGTTGCGCTTCACCCGCTTCAGGCGGATATACTTCTGGGCCAGCGGGGCGGGGAGGAGGGGCACCGCCTTGTCCAGCCAGCGATCCAGCCGCTGTCCCGCGTCATTGGGGCCGATGGTGAATTCCTTCAAGTGAACGCCTCCCCGAAAAAATACCTCCGTATCCCCAGACTGGAGATACGGAGGTATTTTATCACAAAGGCATTCGGGACGCAAGGGCGCTCACACGCAGCCCAGGAACCGCAGAAAGGCTTCCTTGCCCTCGGGGGTGCGGGCGTATACGCCGGCGTGCTCCAGCACCTGGGCGAACACCAGCCCCGTCTCCTTCTTCACGATGTCCAGGGCATTGTCCGCTGTAATCGTGTAGTGCTTGGCGAAGCCCTCCGCCCAGTCAGCGTGCTTGGCGGTGCGCTCGTCCGCCCGGAGATCCGCGCCGGAGGCCAGCGCATTCGCCACTGCCGCCAGCTCGTCCTTCAGCCGGGCCGGGAGCACCGCCAGCCCCATCACCTCGATGAGGCCGATGTTCTCTTTCTTGATGTGGTGGAGCTCCGCGTGGGGATGGTAGACCCCCAGGGGGTGCTCCTGGGTGGTGATGTTGTTGCGCAGCACCAGATCCAGCTCAAACTTGTCCCCCCGCTTCCGGGCGATGGGGGTAATGGTGTTGTGGGGCTCGCCCTCCGTCTCGGCGAAGATAAAGGCGCTTTCGTCGGTGTAGCCCCGCCATGCCAGCAGGATCTTGTCTGCCAGCTCCACCAGCCGATCCGGCTTTTCGGAGGCGATGCGCACCACCGACATGGGCCATTTCACAATGCCCGCCTCCACGTCCTCAAAGCCGGGGAAAACGAAGGGTGTCTCCACCGGGGCCTTGGCCATGGCGAACTCGTACCGCCCGCCCTGGAAGTGATCGTGGGCCAGGATGGAGCCGCCCACGATGGGCAGATCGGCGTTGGAGCCCACGAAGTAGTGGGGGAACTGGCCCACGAAGTCCAGCAGCTTGCCGAAGCAGGCCCGGTCAATCTTCATGGGCACGTGCTGGCTGTTCAGGCAGATGCAGTGCTCATTGTAGTACACATAGGGGGAATACTGCAAAAACCAGGGGGAGCCATTGATGGTGATGGGCACAATCCGGTGGTTCTGCCGGGCGGGGTGGTTGACACGCCCCGCGTAGCCCTCATTTTCCGCGCACAGCTGGCACCGGGGATAGGCGGAGGCGGGCAGGTTTTTCGCCGCGGCGATGGCCTTGGGATCCTTCTCCGGCTTGGACAGGTTGATGGTGATGTCCAGCTCGCCGTACTCGGTGGGGGCCTTCCACTGCACGTCCCGGGCAATCCGATCCCGGCGGATATAGTTGGTGTCCTGGCTCAGCTTGTAGTACCAGTCGGTGGCCTTTTGGGGATCCTCCCGGTACAGGGCCTGGAAGGTCTCGATGACCTGGGCGGGCCGGGGGGTGAGCCGCCCCATGAGCTCAGTGTCGAACAGATCCCGGTAGACCACCGAGTTTTCGGTGAGCGCGCCCCGCTCGTAGGCATCGTCCAGCAGGGCCTCCAGCACCGGGGCCAGCTCCACCTCCCCGGAATCCGGGGCGGCCGGGGTGTAGTCGTCCAGCTTCAGCACGTCCAAAATGGTGTTGACGGCCCAGATGTACTCGTTCTCCGCCACCAGTCCTGTCTGTACAGCGTAGTGGGCCAGTTTGGAAATCGCTTCATTTCGATCCATATGTGTGCTCCTCCCTTATTCCGCCACGACGCAGCCGCCCTGGGGACGGATGCGCAGCACGTGGCACTTACCTGCCCCGAACAGGGCCTCCATGCCGTCTCGGAACAGCGTGAGCCGTTCCTGGGGCACCCACGCCTGGATGGTGCCCGCGAAGCCGCCGCCGTGCACCCGGATGGCCCCCATTCCGTCCAGAATGTACTGGCCCACCGTCAGCGCCAGGGGGATGGCCTGCTGACGGGGATCGGAGATAGACCAGGTGTTTTGCAGGCGCAGGGAGGAGGACAGGCCGGAGGCATTCACCATGTTCAGGAAAGACTCAAAATTCCCATGCTTTAGGGCGTCGGCCTCCTGGGCGGCCCGGCGGTCGTCGGCGTAGAAGTGCATGGCCCGGAGCACCGCCCGGTCGCCGCACTCCTCCCGCAGGGCGGGGAGAGCGGCGTGGAATTCCTTTAGGGGCACGTCCCGCAGCACCGTTTTGCCGAAGTGGGCGGCCACCGCCCCCATCTCCCGGGTGACGGCGGCGTAGTCGTCCGTCAGGTCGCCGTGGCTGGAGCCGGTGTCCACGATGCACAGGGCATGGCCGGACTTGCTGAAATCGTAGTCCACCCGCTCCACAATGGGATCGGTGGGGTCGTTGAAGTCGATGAACACCGCGCCCCCCACCGACGAGCCCATCTGATCCATCAGGCCGCAGGGCTTGCCGAAGTAGACGTTTTCCGCGTACTGGCCGATCTTGGCAATGGTGATGGGATCCAGCTTGTCCCCGCAGCAGAAGTGGTTGAAAATATTGCCCACCAGCGTCTCATAGGCGGCGGAGGAGGACAGCCCCGAGCCGGACAGCACCGTGGAGGTGGCGCAGGCGTCGAAGCCGGACAGGGAGTAGCCCAGTTCCTTGATCCGGGCCGCCACCCCCCGCACCAGGGCGGCGGAGGTGTTCTCCTCCTCTTTTTTTGGTGCCAGATGATCCAGGGACACCTCCAGCTCCGGGTAGCCCTCGGACACGAAGCGCACCACGCTCCGCCCATTGGGGGCGGCGCAGGCCAGCATATCCAGATTCACGCTGCCGCACAGCACCCGTCCGTGCTGGTGGTCGGTGTGGTTGCCGGCGATCTCGGTGCGGCCGGGGCCGCTGAACAGGGCCGCTGCCGGGGCGTCCCCGCCGAAGCGGGCGATAAATGCCTCCGCCACTTGGACGGCCCGGGCCTGGGCGGCGTCCAGCGGGCTGCCCCCTTCCGGGGCGTAGAGGGCGGACAGGGCGGAGTTGTGGGCGCCCTCCCGCAGGGCGGCCAAAAGCTGAGAACAGGTTGCCATTGCAATCACCTCATATACGGGGCCACAGCCCCGGAATTCGCATGGTTCCAGGGAAATCATACCACACAGGCGGGGGTTTGACAAGGCAAAGCCGGCATTTGCCCGATGCCTACACAACGAACCGATAGCCCAGCCCCCGCACCGTCTGGATGTAGGCGGGCCGGGCGGGATCCTCCTCAATCTTCTGGCGCAGGCGGTTGATATACACCATAATGGCGTTCTCATCCACGATGGACGAACCCCACACCAGATCGTAGATCATGTCCTTGGTGAAAATGCGGTTCACGTTGTCCAGAAACAGCTTCATCATGGCGTTTTCTTTGGAGGACAGCACGATTTCCGCTCCGTCCTTGTAAAACCGCAGGGTGCTGGTGTCATAGCGAAAGGGCCCCGCGGCCAGCACGCCTCCCGTCCCCGTCAGTTCCCCCCGGCTGCGGCGGATGAGGGCCTTCACCTTGGCTCCCAGGGTCACCGGATTGAAGGGCTTGGTCAGGTAGTCGTCCGCACCGATGTCCAGGCCGTAGAGGGCGTCGTAGTCCTCTTTGCGTCCGCTGACAATGATGATGGGCAGCTTGAGGCCCCGGCCCCGGAGGGTCTGGATCACCTCAAACCCGTCCATCCCCGGCATATTCACGTCCAGCAGCATCAGATCGTAGTGGCCGCGGGTCGCCAGCTCGATGGCCTCCCCGCCGCTGCGGGCGGCGTCGGACTCAATGCCGCTGCTTTTCATCACCTTGCGGAGCATGGTGAGCACCGCCTCGTCGTCGTCCACAATCAGCACCGTATCCGCCATGGCATCTCCGCCCCCTTTACAGAAGAAAGTTCCTGTGATAGACTGATCAAGCTTATTGTGAATTATATCACATGGATGGGTCCGGGCGCAAGCCCCGGGCAAAACCGCGGGCGCGTCCCGGAGAAAACCACAGGAGGCCGATATGGAGAACAAAATGAAGGGGCCGCGCCGCGCCCCCGCCATACCCGCGCTGGCCCTGCTGGTGATCCTCCTGGGCCTGCTGATGATGTCCGGGGTGTTTCACCGCAGCCAGCAGCTGCTGGTGGACAGCCAGGACGGACAGCTGATGAAAACCGCCCAATCGGTGGACAACAACATCATGGGCCATTTCGCCTGGTACTGCTCCGATCTGGAATACATCACCAGCCGCCGGGGATTCCTGTCGGCGGAGGAACGCTACCTCGGCGGCGGCGGGGCGGAGGATCTGCTCTATTACCTGCGGGAGAGCCCCCTGCCCAAGACGGTGATGGTGGAGTCCATGCTGGTGCTCCGGGAGGGCAGGGTGGTGCTGTCCACCGGGGACAGCACCGACTATGAGCTGCTGGACGTCATCGGACGGATCGGGGGAGTTGGGATCTCCCTGTGGACGGACGGGACGGGGCGGCCCTATGTGGCCCTGATCCTGGAGAAGGGGGAGGTGGGCTATGCCGCCCTCATTGAGGGAGAGGCGTTCTTCGCCATCGCCGAGGAGCAGACCGCCGCCGAGGAGACCGACCGCATCCTGGTGCTGGACGCCCGGGAGCGGTATTTCTTCCACCGAACCCAGGAGGGGATCCGGGTGGACGCCGTGGACAGCCTGGATCCCCTCGTCCACAGCAGCCTCTACCTGATGCTGGCCGCCCAGCGGTCGGGACAGGCCAGCTCCGACTTTTTCCGCAGCGGCGGCCAGTCCGGCGGGAAAAGCTACACCGCCCGGATGATGGTGCTCCCCGCCCCCGGCAATGAAAACGGCTGCTTCACCGTGGGGGTGGCCCGGAACTACGATCAGGTGATCCGCCCCTTCCAGTCCGCCATGGCCCGGATGGCGCTGTGCGGCGTGGTGATCATGGCGGGGGCGGGGGTGCTGGCCCTGTTCCTGATGCGCTCCCGCCGGGGCCACCGCCAGACTCAGGAGGAGCTGGAGGTACTGAAGGCCAAGGCGGAGGCCATGGAGGCCCTCAATGTCCAGGCCCAGGCGCTGGCCCACCGGCAGCGGCTGGAGTCCATCGGCACCCTGACCTCCGGCATCGCTCACGAGTTCAACAACCTGCTCACCCCCATCATGGGGTACAGTATCCTCATCCTGGAAAAGCTCCCTCCGGAGGACACGGAGTCCTATGAAAACGCCCTGGAGATCTACAACGCCTCCCAGAAGGCCAAGCAGATCATCTCCCGGCTGTCCAACCTCTCCCGGAAGGAGACCCCCGGCGCGCTGCGCCCCATCCGGTTGGACACGCTGGCGGAGCAGGTGCTGGAGGTGACCGCCCCCGCCCGCCCCAAGGGGGTGCGGGTGGAGACCGGCTTTACCGGCCGGAGCTGCCCCATCCTGGGGGACGAGACCCAGCTGTTCCAGCTGACGCTGAACCTGGTGCTGAACTCCTTCGAGGCGCTGGCCGGCCAGGGGGGCACCGTGCGGGTATCCACCGGGACGGACGGGGACCACGCTATCCTGCGGGTGGCGGACAACGGCCCGGGCATCCCCGACGAGGTGAAGAAGCTGATCTTCGACCCCTTTTTTACCACCAAGGGCTCAGGCAAGGGCATCGGCCTGGGTCTGGCCATTGTGCAGCAGATTGTGGAGGCCCACGGCGGAACCATCACTCTGGAGAGCGCCGCCGGCCAGGGCACCGCCTTTACCGTCACCTTTCCCGCCGCCCCGCCGGAGGAGGAGGGGGAGCTCCAGTCCTGAGCGCCTGTCCGTGGCTGCCGCGGCGGGCGGAACCCGAACCAGCCCTTTCGCCCTGCCGGGACATCCGGCGGGGCGATTGTCTTTTTCTTAACAAATATTAAGGCGGCGTATATGTGCCATTAAGGAGGCGGGCGTAAACTGTTGAAAAAAGGAAGTGGTTCTCATGCTGGAGCATCTGGTGGAGGCGGTGCTGGAGGTACTGATTCCGCTGTGCGAGATGATGGGCATCCTGGTCATCGCCGTATCCACCTGCACCGCCTTCTGGCGGTATTGCCGGGGGCTGTTCACCCGCGCCCCGGGGGACGTGAAATCCCAGCTGGCCTCTGGGCTGGCCCTGAGCCTGGAGTTCAAAATGGCCGCCGAGATCCTGAAAACCGTGCTGGTTCGGGACATGACCGAGCTGATGGTGCTGGGGGCCGTCATCATTCTGCGTGCTTTGCTTTCATTCCTGATCCACTTTGAAATGAAGCAGCATGATACATCCAAACAAGAGACTTTAGGAGGAATTGCAAAATGAAACTGAACCGGATCACCGCTCTGCTGCTCTCTGCGCTGCTCCTGCTGTCCGCGCTGGCGGGCTGCGGCACCACCGTGGTGGTGGGGCCGGAAGGGGATAAGCCCTCCCAGGCGCCCGTGGAGACCCAGACGCCCCCCGAGACCCAGACCCCCTCCGGCAACGGCGACGCCGTCCCCGTCAAGACCGGCCTGGCCGTGGTGACCGGCCTGGGCAGCAGCAAGGACGCCACCGCCGAGGAAGACGGCTTGGCCCAAAGCGAGATCACGCTGATCGCCGTCACCGTGGACGGAGACGGCGTCATCGACTCCTGCGTCATCGACACCATTCAGGCGAAAATCAACTTTGACGCCACCGGCAAGCTGACCACAGACCCGTCCACCACCTTCCGCAGCAAGAACGAGCTGGGCGACGAGTACGGGATGCGCAAGGCCAGCTCCATCGGCAAGGAGTGGAACGAGCAGATGGCCGCCCTGGCCCAGTTCGCCGTGGGCAAAAAGGCCTCCGAGCTGAAGGGCGTCGCCGTGGACGAGACCGGCAAGGCCGGGGACGCCGATCTGGCCGCCTCCGTCACCCTGTACATCGGCAGCTTTGTGGACGGCATCGTGGCGGCCGCGGAGAACGCCCAGGATCTGGGCGCCTCCAAGGGCGACAAGCTGGGCCTGGCCAGCGAGACCAACATGAGCAAGAGCAAGGACGCCTCCGCCGAGGGGGACGGCCTGGCCCAGGCCTATGCCACCTTTGCCGCCGTCACCTTTAACGGCGACACCGTTACCAGCTGTTACATCGACGCGGTGCAGGCCAACGTGAACTTTGACACCGCCGGCAAGATCACCACCGATTTGACAGTTGCCCCCCAGACCAAGAACGAGCTGGGCGACGGCTACGGGATGCGCAAGGCCAGCTCCATCGGCAAGGAGTGGAACGAGCAGGCCGCCGGCTTCTGCGCCTACGTCACCGGCAAGACCGTGGCCGAGATCAAGGGCCTGGCGGTGGACGAGTCCGGCAAGGCCGCCGACGCGGACCTGGCCGCCACCACCACCGTGGGCATCGGCGAATTCCAGACGCTCATCGAGAAGGCCGCGAAGTAAGCGGACAGACACCTCCGGGGCAGGCCGTCCGGCCTGCCCCGGCTGCAAGGAGGGAGGAAGCATGAGGCATCGCGTCCTGGCGCTGGCAATAGCGGTGGCGCTACTGCTCAGCGGGTGCGCTGGGCAGGCCGGCCCCGAGCCGAAGCCGCGCCGCTATGAGGCCAGCTTCCTGACCCTCTTTGACACGGTGACCACCATTGTGGGCTACGGGGAGACCGAGGAGGAGTTCCGGCGCACGGCCCAGGAATTTCATGACAGCCTGCTGGAGTACCACCAGCTGTTTGACGTCTACCACGAGTACGACGGCATGAACAACCTGAAAACCGTCAACGACCGCGCCGGAGGGGATCCGGTGGAGGTGGACGGCCGGATCCTTGACCTGCTGCTGTTCTGCCGGGAGCTGGAGGAGCTCACCGGCGGCCGGGTGGACGTGACCATGGGCAGCGTGCTGGCCCTGTGGCATGAGGCCCGGACGGAGGGGGTGGACGATCCGGAGCACGCCGCCCTCCCCGACGCCGGGGCGTTGGAGGAGGCGGCGAAGCACACCGGCTTTGACCTGCTGGAGATCGACCAGGAGGCGTCCACCGTCCGCCTCACCGATCCCCAGGCCCGGCTGGACGTGGGGGCGGTGGCCAAGGGCTGGGCGGTGGAGCAGGTGTGCCGCGCCGCCCCGGCGGGCCTGCTGGTGAGTGTGGGCGGCAACGTCCGGGCCACCGGGCCCAAGCCTGAGGGAAATTCCCCCTGGGTGGTGGGGGTGCAGGATCCGGACGGGGGAAAACAGGACTACCTCCACACCCTGAACATCAACCGCCAGTCCGTGGTGAGCAGCGGCGACTACCAGCGCTACTACACCGTGGACGGCGTGCGCTATCACCACATCATCGACCCGGATACCCTGCGCCCCGGCCAGCTGTGGCGGGCGGTGACCGTGGTGTGTCCCGACTCGGGGCTGGCGGACGGGCTGTCCACCGCCCTGTTCCTCCTGCCCCGGGAGGAGGGGGCCGCCCTGGCGGAGCGCTGCGGTGCTCAGGCCATGTGGGTGGCCCCGGACGGCGGCCTGCTCTACACCGACGGCTTTCTGGAGCTGGTGCGAACCTGAGCGGCCCCGGAAGAAATTCATTTTAACAGTAAGAGGTGATGCGTATGAAGTCCCTGTTCTTCGGCGGCGTCCATCCGGAGGGGCATAAGGAGCTGAGCGCCTCGGTTCCCCTCACGGCCCTGGCGGCGCCTGCCCTGGCGGTCGTCCCCCTGCGCCAACACATCGGTGCGCCCTGCAAGCCCCTGGTGGCGGTGGGGGATGCGGTGTGCATGGGCCAGAAGATCGGCGACGGCGACGGGCTGTGCGTCCCCGTCCACGCGCCGGTGTCCGGCGTGGTGGTGGGCATTGAGGACCGGCCCCATCCCGGCGGCGGCATGTGCCCCGCCATTCTCATCAAAAACGACTTCTTAGACACGCCCGCCGCCACAGTGCGGCCCTGCGATAACCCGGAGGGGCTCACCCCCGCCCAGCTGACGTCCGCCCTCCGGGAGGCGGGGATCGTGGGCATGGGCGGCGCCGCCTTCCCCACCGGGGTCAAGACGGAGACCGGCATCGGCGCCACCGATACCCTCATCCTCAACGCCTGCGAGTGCGAGCCCTATATCACGGCGGACGACGCGCTGATCCGGGCCCGGCCCGGGGACGTGCTCCGGGGGCTGGCTCTGCTGGCCCGGGCGCTGAGCCCGGAGCGGGTGGTGATCGGCATGGAGGACAACAAGCCCGAGGCCGCCGCCCTGCTGAGGGAGGCGCTGAAGGACTATCCCGGCATGGAACTGAAGGTGCTGCCCACCCGCTACCCCCAGGGTGCGGAGAAACAGCTCATACAGGCGGTCACCGGGCGGCAGGTGCCCCCCGGCGGCCTGCCCAGGGATGTGGGCTGCGCTGTGTTCAACGCCGCCACCGCTGCCGCGGTCTGTTGGGCGGTGTACGAGGGAACGCCCCTCATCGAGCGGGTGGTCACCGTCACCGGCCAGGGGGTGCGCAGCCCCCGGAACCTGATTGTGCGGGTGGGCACCCCCTTCCAGGAGGTCATCGCCGCCGCCGACGGGTTGGCGGACGACGTGTGGAAGGTGCTGTCCGGCGGCCCCATGATGGGCGTGGCCCAGGCGGATTTGTCCGTCCCCGTCACCAAGGCGGTCAATGCGGTGGTGTGCCTGTCCTCTGCCCAGAACGGGGAGGGGGAGCATCCGGTGTGCATCCGCTGCGGGAAATGCCTGGAGGTGTGCCCCATGGGGCTGGAGCCCCTGTACCTCTACCGCTTTTCCAACGCCGGGGATCTGGACGCCCTGCGGCGGCTCCATCTGACCGACTGCATTGAATGCGGCTGCTGCGCCTACGCCTGCCCGGGCAAGGTTCCGCTGGTGAAGGGCTTCCGGGCGGGGAAGCAGGCGTTGAAGGAGGGTGCGAAATGAATTTGACGGTAAGCGCATCCCCCCATATCCGGGGGAAGGACACCACCACCCGGCTGATGCTGGACGTGGTCATCGCTCTGCTGCCGGCGTTGGTGGCGGGGCTGCTGTTCCAGGGCCTGCGGGCCGCGCTGGTGGCGGCGGTGTGCGTGCTGTCCGCCCTGGCGGGGGAGTGGCTGCTGGGGCTCATCCTGCGCCGGCACAACACCCTGCCCGACGGCTCCGCCCTGGTGACGGGGCTGCTGCTGGCCCTGACTCTGCCCGCCTCCGTGCCCTACTATGTGGCCGCTATCGGCGGGCTGTTCGCCGTGGTGGTGGTGAAGGGGCTGTGCGGCGGCCTGGGGCAGAACACCTTTAACCCGGCCCTGGGGGCCCGGGCATTCCTGATGCTGCTCTTTCCCGCCTGCCTCACCCGGTTCCCGGCCCTGGGCACGTCTCTGCCCCTGGGCGGGCTGAGCCCGGCGGACGTGGTTACTGGGGCCACCCCCCTGCACCATATGCAGATGCCCGCCCTGCCTGAGGCCACTTTAGCCGATATGTTCCTGGGCCGGATCGGGGGCTGCATCGGGGAGACCTCCGCCCTGGCCCTGCTCCTCGGCTGCGGTTGGCTGGTGTTCCGGCGGGTGATCAGCCTGCGCATTCCCGCCGCCTATCTGGGAACGGTGGCCGTTCTCACCCTGGTGTTCCCCAAGGGGGACAGCCCCATCCTGTGGATGGCGTACAGCCTGCTGGGCGGTGGTGTGCTGCTGGGGGCCATCTTTATGGCCACTGACTATGCCACCTCCCCCGTGGGCCCCGCGGCCCAGGTGGTATACGGGGTCGGCTGCGGCGTGCTGACAGTGGTGTTCCGCTATACCGGCCTGTTCCCAGAAGGGGTTACTTACGCAATCCTGCTGATGAATGCCGCGGCCTGGTTGCTGGATCGGTATCTGGTTCCCAAGCGCTTCGGCACAGGAAAGGAGGGCGCACAATGAAGGTGAAGCAGCTGATAGCCCCGGTTGCCGCCCTTGTTGTGGCGGCCGTGGTACTGCTGGGCGTCTCCGCCGCCCTGGGCGGGACTGCCCAGAGCAACGAGGAAGCGGCGCGGAATGAGATCCTGTCCTATATGCTGCCCGGCCGCCCCGCCTCCTTCACGGAGGAGCCCTACGATGGGGAGGACGAGAGCATCCGTCGGGTGTTTAAGGCGGAGGACGGGTATGTTTTGGAGGTGGAGACCGCCGGCTACGTGGGCCCCATGACCCTGTGGGTAGGGGTGACCAACGAGGGGACGGTATCCGGCGTGACGGTGCGGGATCACGGGGAAACCTTCGGCCTGGGCCGGGGGGCTCAGACCGACGCCCCCTTCCTGCTGCAATTCCTGGGCACCGCCGGGGAGGCCGCCGTGGGCGAGGACATTGATGCCCTCACCGGGGCCACCGTCACCAGCAAGGCGGTGACCCGGGCGGTGAACGCCGCCGCCGCCTTTGTCACCGGCGCGGACGTCTCCTCCAGCGCCACAGAATGGGAGGGCTGACATGAAGCACAATCCGTTGAAGCGCAGCGCGCTGCTGGCCATTGTGGTGGGCGCGGCCTGTCTGGCCCTGGCGCTGGCCGGGGCGCTGGCCCCGCTGGCCATCCGGCCCAAGCTCGACCTGGTGATGATTCTGGGGCTTAGCCTCATCGCCTTGACCCTGGACGCCTACCTGGGCGCCCCCTCCCAGCCGTCCTGGCCGGCTCTGCTGGTCAACACGGTGCTGGGTGGGATTACCTTTGGCCTTCTGCCCTGGTGCGCCGGGGTGGCGGGGACAATCCCCGTCTGGACGCTGGGCCTGGCGGGGGCGGCGGTATTTGGGATTGCCTCCCTGCTGTACTCCGCCGCGCTGGAGCGCATCGCCACCGGCGGCAAGGCGCCTCTGGCCCCGGCGGGCACCGCCCTGATGCTCTATCTGGCGGGCCAGTGCCTGAGCGGACTTCTCTAATCCAATGGAATAGCCCCGCCCAACCGTCAGGTCATCGGCCTGTCCGGATTGGGCGGGGCTGTTGTTTTGCCGCGCCGGTTCAGATTGCTTATGGGGCGGGGATCAGCTCCATAGCTCCACCGTGTTCTGCTGCTTCTTGGCCTTGCGCAGCATCTCGTCCGCCCGCTGCATCAGCACCGCTGGAATGTCCGGGCCGAAGGCGCCGCCGATGCTGACGGTGAGGGGCGGCCCGCCCTCAATGCCGTCTATGGAGAGGGCGGAGACGATGCCGCGAATCTTCCGGAGCGTTGCCTCAAAGGCATCTGGGGAGATGGAGTCGAACAGGATCACGAACTCATCGCCGTCGTATCGCACCAGCGCGTCCGGACTGCGGATCTCCTGGCCGATGGCCCTGGCGATGGAGAGGAGCGCCTTGTCTCCGGCTGCGCGGCCGTATCTGTCGTTGAGAAGGCTGAAGTGATCCACGTTGACGATGGCCAGGGCGGCGCTGTTGCTCAGCTCCCTGAGCCTCATGTCGTAATAGCGCCGGTTATAGGCGTTGGTGAGGGGATCCAGCAGCAGCTTTTGATTGAGATCGGCAATGGAACGGCTGGGCAGCTGCTGTCCGTTTTCGCTGAGCAGGGCGTCGTCCGTGATCCGGGTCAGCATTTCCAGCACCAGCGGGGCGCCGTCCACCTCGATGTACTGGGAGACGACGTAGAACACCTCATGATCAAAAAAGACGATTTTCGCGCACTTTTTCTGGGTGGTCAGGCATTTGGCGGAGACGCAGTTGTCGCACTGGCTGGTCTGCCTCCAAAGATCATAACAGTGATGGCCGCACTTGGAGAGCGTCCCGCCGCTGTCCAATTCCACAACGCTCTGATCCGAGGGGTCAACCAGCCGGACATTGTACACCATGAATTTGAGGGCGTTGATCAGATACCAGGCGCTCCGGCCGGTCATGGCGCTGCTCCCGGGGGAGAACTCCTCCCGCTGGCCGGCGCCGGCGTCCCGGCTGAATACGCCTTCCACGGGGATCAGTCGGCCCGCCACCTCCGTATACCGCTGTGCGTCGGTGGAGTCCCAGATAGTCCGCATCACGCACTGATACCGCTGGGGCGCTTCGCCGTGCGCGTTCACCACAAGCTCGTCCAGCACCAGAGGGCGCCCGCTGGTGGCCGCCGCCAGCTTGTTCCTCAGCCGTTCTATCGCCTGGGCGCCGCAGTCCCAGGGGAAGGCTTGCCCCTGCCCGAGGCTGATGACGGACTCCTCCACGCCAAAAAGCTCCCGGCCGGCCTTGTTAAGGTGGAGAACAGGCGGGAATACGCTGTAATAGAACGCGGCGCACGGCCCGTTGAAGAAGAACTTTGACCGCAGCCGCTCCCGGGTCAGGGTCTGCATGATCTTGTCGGAGGAAAACAGGCCGTTTTCCCGGGAATGGGCCAGAACGTCCGCAACCAGAAGCTGAGTGGAAACGGTGCCGTCCCCGATCACATCCCTGGAGACGCGGGACGGATTTTTTAGCTTGTCCAGAATCTCGGACAGGCAGTCCACCAAAAGGGGGTGAAAGGCCCCGCACTGTCCCTCCCGGATCATCTGCATGGCCTGATCCGGGGTGTGGGCCGGCTTATAGCACCGCTCGCTGGTCAGCGCGTCGTACACATCAGCCACGGACACCACCTGGGCCGCAATAGGGATCTCGTCCCCCCTCAGTCCGTCCGGGTAGCCCCGACCGTCGTACCGCTCGTGATGCCAGCGGCAGATCTCGTAGGTCATCCGGATCAGGGGGTTTGCGTTCTCCTGATGGAGCAGGGGCTCTACCATGTCGGCGCCCGCCATGGCGTGCCCCTTGATGATCTGGAACTCCTCATCCGTCAGCTTGCCCGGCTTGTTGAGAATTTTCTCAGGAACGGACATCTTTCCAATGTCGTGCAGGGAGGAGGCGGTAATGATCTGGAGCATCTCCTCCTTGGACAGAGGATACTGGCTCGTCTTTCTCATCAGCTCGTTTAGCAGCAGCCCGGTAATGTGCCGAATGTTCTGAACGTGGGCGCCGCTCTCGCCGTTGCGGGTTTCGACAATATGGGAGAGGATGGAAACCATGGCGGCGCTGCTTTCATTTTCCCGGATGACCTCGTCCACCAGGGCGTTGGACAGCTCCCGGTGCTTGCTGGACAGCGCGATGGTATTGGCGATACGGTGGCAGACAACCCGCTCGTCATAGGGGCGCTGGATCAGCTCACTGGCCCCCAGGCGGTAGGAGGTTTCAATATTTTCAGGCGTATATTCCGAGGAGATCATGATGACGGGAAGAAAGTCCAGCCACCCGCACTCCTTCATGACCTTGAGGAACGCAAAGCCGTCCATATTCGGCATGACGATGTCCAGCAGCACCAGGGAAAATTCCTCGGCGCGCTCCTGGAGGATCAGCATGGCCTCTTTTCCGTCGCACGCCTCCTCCAACAGGTAATCCTTGGCCAGCATACTGGTCATTACCAAACGGTTGAATCTCGAATCATCGACAATGAGAATTTTGGATTTCTTGTTCATCTCCAACCTCGCGCCCCCCAGCGGTTCGGATTAATCTTGCGGCTTTGCGCCTGGAGCCGCTCCGGGGCAGCCCGAAGCGGCTTGACGGGTTCCAGCCCACAGCGGCTGATCCTTGGATGCGTCACCTCCAAGGATGTGTCCTGAACGCGCAGGTTGTGCCGAATGGTTTCAGCAGCGCGGTGATCAGAAAGTTTTTTTCATTATAGCATTAACAACCCAAAAATTGCAAGGGTGATCTTGTTACACCTATGTAAAACCTGTCAGACATCAGTCCTTTTCAAACTCCTTTGCCACCTGCACCAGCAGCTCGCGGATGGGCAGGTGCTGGGGGCAGGCCCGTTCGCACTTGCCGCATTTGATGCAGTCGCTGGCCTTGCCGCCCTGCCTGGTGTGCACTTCATTGTAATAATAATCCGCGTTCCAGTCGTGGTAGAGCTGCTTGGTATTCATTACGGCGAACAGGTCGGGGATGGAAATCTTCTGAGGGCAGCCCTCGTCCACACAGTACCGGCAGGCGGTGCAGGGGATGAGGTTCCTGGAGCGGAAGATCGCCTGTACCCGGGCCACCGCCTCCCGTTCCCGCTCGTCCAGGGGCCGGAAGTCCTTCATAAAGCTGAGGTTGTCCTCCATCTGCTCCATACTGCTCATGCCGGACAGCACCATCATAACTCCCTCAAACCCCGCGGCAAAGCGGATGGCGTAGCTGGCGGGGCTGCCGCCGCCCAGCGCCCGGAACACCTCCATGGCCTCCTCCGGCAGGTTTGCCAGATTGCCGCCCTTCACCGGCTCCATGACGATCACCGGCTTGCCGAACCTCCGGCACACCTCGTAGCATTTGCGCCCCTCTACCGCCGGGTCGTCATAATCCGCGTAGTTGAACTGGATCTGCACCACCTCAACCTGGGGGTATTCGGTGAGGATCTGCTCCAGCACCTCCGCCCGGTCGTGGAAGGAGATGCCGAAATGGCGGATCTTGCCCTCCGCCTTCAGCTCCAGCGCTGTCTCATAGGCGCGACACTTTTTGAAGAACTGGAAATTTTCCGCGCCCTGGGCGTGCATCAGATAGAAGTCGAAGTAGTCCGCGCCGCAGGCGTCCAGCTGTCGCTGAAACAGGGGTCGGATGTCCGCCTCTGTCTGGAACAGGTAGCCGGACAGCTTGGTGGTGAGCACATAGCGATCCCGGGGATAGCGGCTGGTAAGGCATGTGCGCAGGGCGGGCTCGCTCTTACCCTCCAGATAGCCGTGGGCGGTGTCGAAGTAGTTGAAGCCCGCCTCCAGGAAGGCGTCCACCATCCGGCAGGTCTGGGTGACGTCCACCTCGCCGTCCTTCATGGGCAGGCGCATGGCGCCAAAGCCAAAGTTTTTCTTGATCCGATCCATGTCAATGCTCCTCCTTTGTCCAATTCAGAATCCCTGTGTTCAAGGCGTCCTCATACCGGGCGATCTTATACTCCAAACGTTCCAGCGCCTGGGCGATCTGGTCCTGCCGCTCCAGCAGGCCCTCCCGCTGGCGTTGCAGCAGGGCGAGGCGGTCTTTGATGGTGCCGTCCCCCAGGCGGGCGAGACGCACATATTCTGAAATCGCCTCCACGGACAGTCCGGCGCTCCTCATGCACAGCGCCAGCTCCACCCAGGCCAGCTCCACCCAGGCCAGATCCGCCTCCTGGTAATCCCGGATCCCACCGGCGGTACGAGTGACCGTTGGGATCATCCCAGCCCGTTCATAATAGCGCAATACGTCCTGGGTGACGCCGTACCGCCTGCTCACTTCCTTAATGGTGATCTTGATCACGCTCCTTCCAAGCTGCTGTTGACCCTATTATAATAGTTGGAGTAAGCTCTAAGTCAAGTGCAAAATTTGAAAAGGGCCATGTTACAACACAGACAAGCAGGTGACGACCGGCGGTGCAGGGACAAGAAAGGGAGGAAAACAAAAGACAGCGCCAGCTTTGGGCCTGCCGACAAAGCACCCGGCTATGGCGGAGGGGGGATGTAATACCGGTTCGGCATAGCTGCCGCCCCACATTGAATAGCTGTAACGCCAAATCCGCTTGCCTGACGTGCCGCCTTATTGTTATACTGTATTTGGATAAAATACGGCGCAACCACAGCTTTTCAATTACAATAAGGAGGAATTATTATGAGGCTTGAGGACATGAAGTGCGTAGCGTCCATCGGCGGCGGCGTGATCGGCTCCAGCTGGACGCTGCTGTTTGCCATGCGGGGGCTGAAGGTCTGGCAGTATGATATCAACCAGGAGCAGATCGACAACTGCGTCAAAAGTATTAAGCAAAAGATTTTGCAAGTTCCAGCCCTAACCTTATGTAACTCGGCAAATGGTGGCAAAGCCTTGATTTTCAGGCGTTTCCGCCATTTGCCGTTC
>ERZ808037.1065-NODE-1065-length-20302-cov-3.907194_pt1 | contig 20302 bp, 26 predicted proteins | sample MGYA00380190_ERZ808037 | MGnify/ENA primary metagenome ERZ808037 (study PRJEB31490, sample SAMN06133399) | mouse gut metagenome | isolation source: J9 | host: mice | place: China: Chengdu | collected 2015-05 ... | reverse complement strand
CGAACGCCGTCTGGTGAAGGCGATGAGCTACGGTTTGGCGTACGGATTGAGCACCTACGGTCTTTCGCAACAGCTCGGCATTGGTGTGTCTGAGGCGAACGCACTGAAGAACCAGTATTTCCAGACCTTCGGCAAAGTGCATGATTATCTGGAGTCACTGGTCGCGGACGCGCGGCGCACCGGGTACACCGAGACGATCTTCGGCCGGCGTCGCTACTTCCCGCAGCTCACGTCAGCGAGCCGCAATGCGCGCGACGCCGCCGAACGCGGGGCGCTCAACGCGCCGATCCAGGGGTCGGCGGCGGACATCATGAAAATCGCGATGATTCGTGCGGACCGCGCATTGCGCGAACACGGGCTCGCGAGCCGCATCGTGCTCCAGATCCACGACGAACTGGTTGTGGAATTGGCGCCGGGTGAAATCGACGAGGCGACCGAACTCGTCAAGGACGCGATGGAACACGCGGTGGACCTTGCGGTGCCGCTCGATGTGTCCACCGGCATCGGCGCCGATTGGCAACGCGCGGCGCACTGACCCCACCGAACACGGGAAAGGACCCGAAGCATGGCAACACTCAAACAGGTCGTGGACGTTCTGGAAACGCTCTATCCGCTGCGTTACGCGGAAGACTGGGACCACCCGGGGCTGATCGTGGGCGACCTGACGCATGAGGTCTCGTCGATTGTCTTCGCCGCTGATCCGACGATGGAGACGGTCGACGATGCCGTGCGCAGTGGGGCGGATCTGCTCATCTGCCACCACCCGCTGTTTTTCCGCGCCGTACATGAGGTTTCAGGCCTCACGTTCCGCGGGCAGATCGTGCAGATATTAGCACAGCATGGCTGTGCGCTGTGGGTGGGGCACACTAATGCGGATGCGTCCTACCGCGGTGTGGGGCAGGCGGCCGCCGACGCGTTCGGACTGATCGATCAGACGCCCATGGAACCGATTGACGATCCGTTGGCCGCGCACCCGGTCGGATTGGGCCGTGTCGGCAGCCTCGCCGAGCCGATGAGGCTGCGCGAGTTCGCGGATGTCGTGGCACAGGCGCTGCCCGCCACCAAGTTGGGTGTGCAGGTGGCCGGATCATTGGACGCCATGGTGCGTTCCGTCGCGGTGCTGCCCGGTTCGGGAGATTCGATGTTCGGCACGGTCAATGCATTGGGGGTGGATGTCTATGTGACGAGCGACCTGCGGCACCATCCGGCCACCGACGAACTGCAGCAGTCCGCATATGAGGCTGCGATGCGTGCACAGGGCGTGATGCTCGGCATTGGCGATGCACAGTTGCGGCCGGCATTGATCAACACGCCACACAGCGCCATTGAATCGTTGTGGTTCCGCTATGCGCTCGAAGATGTGCCGGACGCGGTGGAAGTGGCCACCGGTCAACGCCCGCAGGTGCGGTGGAACAAGACGAACACGGATCCATGGGCGCTGTCAATTGGCGCGAACATGACGGCGGGAGACACCGATGGCCGATAAACTGCAACTCAACCGCACATTTGACGATACGTCGGATGGCGTCGACATGGATGTGCCTGCGTCTGTTGTCACGAGCGAGACCGTGTACACGGGGGCGATCTTCAGTGTCGAGGACCGGCGAGTCGCATTGACACGCAACGATGGCGGCACGACGACAATCCGTCGCCAAGTGATTCATCATGCGCCGTGCGTCGTCATGCTGGTGCATGACACCGTGCGCGACACCTACCTCGTGGAACGCGAATACCGGGCAGGGTCGAACATGTATGCCGTGGGGCTGCCCGCCGGCCTGATCGACGGTGAAGAGGACCCGGAACACGCCGCATTGCGTGAACTGCGCGAAGAAACCGGTGTGGTGCCGCAATCCGATGCCGCCATACGGTTCGACCATGTGGGGGACTGGTATTCCTCGGAAGGCATGACTGACGAACTCGCGCACATCTACGTGCTTCACCTCGATGCGTGGACACGCGAACACTGCGAGTTCGACGCCGATGAACATGTGGAATCGGCTTGGGTCGATTGGGAGCAATTGCGCGCCATGCCCATCACCGCATCGAATTCGATGATCGCGATTCTCCACGAGCAGATTCGGCGCATAAGCTGACAACAACCACGCCTACCGGGCGCCATGCATGAAACAATGCCACGACAATGTCGCCCGAACTACTCATTGAACGAAATAATACGAGTTGACGACTGGTGTGCCATACTGGAACAATGCAAACAAGACCTGGTTCCATGTACCCGCTTGGCGCAAGCTATGACGGAGCGGGTGTCAATTTCGCGCTGTTTTCCCGTATGGCCGAGAAGGTGGAGCTCTGCCTGTTCGACGAACAAGACAACGAGACCCGCGTTGAACTCACCGAGCAGAACTCATACGTTTGGCATATCTATCTGCCGGGCATCCAACCCGGCCAGCGGTATGGCTACCGCGTCTACGGCCCCTACAATCCGGCAAATGGGCAATGGTGCAACCCGAACAAACTCCTGCTCGACCCCTACGCCAAGGCCATCGAGGGCAACATCGACGGCGACGAAAGCCTCTATTCCTACTGGTTCAACGACTCAGACAACCCCAACAACATGAACGACCTCGATTCGGCGGCGCATACCATGAAGTCCGCCGTAATCAACCCATTCTTCGACTGGGGCAACGACCAACACCCCTTCATCCCGTATTCGGATTCGGTCATCTACGAAGCGCATGTGCGCGGCATGACCAACCTCAATAAGAACGTGCCACCGGAAATCCGCGGCACCTATGCGGGCCTGGCGCATCCCAGCGTCATCGAATACCTCAAGAAGCTGGGCATCACCGCGATCGAGCTGATGCCGATCCACCAGTTCGTCAACGACCCCTTCCTACAGGAAAAGGGCCTCAACAACTACTGGGGCTACAACACCATCGGATTTTTCGCACCACACAACGCCTATTCGAGCCAAGGGCAACGTGGCGAACAGGTCAACGAATTCCGTGCGATGGTCAAGGAGTTCCACGCCGCCGGCATCGAGGTCATCCTCGACGTGGTGTACAACCACACCGCCGAAGGCAACCACATGGGACCCACCCTGAGTTTCAAGGGCATCGACAATCAGGCGTATTACCGCCTTGTCGACAACGACCAGATGCATTACTTCGACACGACCGGCACCGGCAACTCCCTGCTGATGCGCTCGCCGCAGACCCTGCAGCTCATCACCGATTCCCTGCGCTATTGGGTGCAGGAGATGCACGTCGACGGGTTCCGCTTCGATCTGGCCGCCACACTGGCACGCCAGTTCCAGGAGGTCGACAAACTGTCGGCGTTTTTCGACATCGTGCAGCAGGATCCAATCATCTCACGCGTCAAACTCATCGCCGAACCGTGGGATCTGGGCTCCGGCGGCTACCAGGTCGGTGGATTCCCCCCGAACTGGTCGGAATGGAACGGGCATTTCAGGGATTGCGTGCGCGATTTCTGGCGTTCGCAGCCATCCACACTGCCTGAATTCGCCAGCCGCATCATGGGCAGTTCCGACCTGTACCAGCACAATGGGCGCAAGCCCGTGGCATCGGTCAATTTCGTGACCGCGCACGACGGCTTCACCCTCAACGACCTGGTCAGCTACAACAACAAGCACAATGAGGCGAACGGCGAAGACAACAGGGACGGCGAAAGCCACAACCGTTCGTGGAACTGCGGTGTGGAAGGCCCCACCACAATCCGTGATGTCAATGAGTTGCGCCACCGCCAGATGCGCAACATGTTCTCCACGTTGCTGCTCAGCCAAGGCATCCCGATGATCTGCGGCGGCGACGAAGTGGCCCGCACGCAGTTGGGCAATAACAACGGATATTGCCAGGACAACGAGATTTCATGGACGCATTGGAAGCTCAAGGACTACCAGAAGGACATGTGCGAGTTCGTCTCGAAGCTTGTGCACCTGCGTCTGGAGCATCCGGTGCTGCACCGCCGCCGCTTCTTCACGGGGCGTGACGCGAACATGGCGCCTGACGCGTTGCCGCAAGTGGAATGGTTCGACCACAACGGCAACATCATGGACTTGGAGGCGTGGTCCAACACGCACGCCTTCTCGATCATGGTGTTCCTCAACGGCAGTGACATCCCCGAACCCGACTGGTACGGCAATACGATGGTCGACAATGACTTCATCCTCATCTTCAACGCGCATTACGAGCCGATCATGTTCACGCTTCCCGAGGAGCAGTACGGGCGCAAGTGGAAGCTCATCGTGGACACCCACAATCCGAAGGGCCCTGAACTCAACTACGAGGCGGGTTTCGCGATTACCGCGCAGTCGAGGAGCTTCATGCTGCTCATGAGCGACGAGAAGAAGGAACGGCGTTCGGACAACTGAGTCGGCGAATGGCCATCGCGTGATGGCCATGTCACTTGGCCAATGACTGTATCGCGTTCTTCGCCTCGTTCGCCAGCATCGGGCTGCTCATATCGGTGAGCACCGTGCTGAACCCTGCCTGTTCCTCGGCGTCGATCATCTTGTCGAGCGCCGCCGGATTGATGACCTGATGCGCGAGGATCTGCCGTTGGATGCGGTCCGCTTCGATCGCGGCGATCTGGCGTGAGAATCCGATGAACCAGCCCAGGAACAGCATGGCGGCGAGCGCTTCGACGTTCGTCAGTGTGTTGTTGCCCATGAGCCACGAGATGCCCACGAGCGCACAGACCACGATGGCGAGGTCGGAGATGGCGAAGAAGGCCTTGGAGAGCTGCGGGGCAAGCCAGGGGAGCGCCACGAGCATGATGAACATAAGGACCGGCATGCCGCGTGCGAACACATTGTGCAGAATCGGGTGGGGCGTGTAGCGGAATGTGCCGATACCGATGAACGCCACACCGGACAGCACAAGCATGACGGTCAATATGGTGATGCGCACCTTGAAGCGGGGAATCTTGTAGGAGACGTTCGGTTGGCGGATGGCGATGTCTCCGTTCGGCCGCACGATGCGGTAGGTAGCGATGAGCTCCGATATGGCGAAGTACGTGATGATGATGATGCAGATACCGCCCAGGATGAGGGTGGTGTTGAACATGCGCGCAGCAAAGGTCGTACGGTCGCCGAGCTCCGAGAAATTGTTGCGGAACCAGTGGGGATCGGTCGTCGTGGAACTTGCGGTGCTCACGCCGGCAATCACAAAGAAGGGCAGGAGCGCCGAAAGCGTCTTGGCGTTCATCAACTCGGCCTGTACAAACGTCAGATACCCGCTCACGCCAGCGAAGGCGGCGGTCAATGCGGGGATGTACGACGTGAAGATCGCCTTGCCCATGATCGAATTCACGAGGGAGAACAGCATATACGACATGAGGAACAGCGTGGACGCATAGACGATGGAGAGCGCGAGGATCTCAAAGATGCGGCGCACAGTGTGTATCCACCCTTTCTGCACGTCGAGCAGGCGCATGCGGTGGATGTAGCCGACAATGAACGAGATTACGCCGCAAGCTGCAACAATCGCGGCGCATGCCATGAACCGGCGTTGCGACAGCTGCCAGAACGCGGGGGCCAATTGCAGATACAGAAACATGCCGCCACACCCGACAAGGGCACAACAGACAAAGGATATGAGTCCCAATGATTCAGCTCGTTGATGCCGTCCCATACGCCTGCCTTTCCACTCGACACCCCATTGTATCGAATTAGTCACGCGCCATGGTATAGTTATCGCTTGTGCGTGAAAGCATCTTTGTTCACGCCTCGGGCTGTGGCGCAGCTTGGTAGCGCGTCTGCTTTGGGAGCAGAATGTCGCAGGTTCAAATCCTGTCAGCCCGACAAACGCCCCGAGATTCATTGGAATCCCGGGGCTTCGCTTTTCCACATGAAACCACCCACGGTCAAGGGGTACGAAAAAGGTACGACGGCATCAACCTACCGGGACAACACACGCGCACGCACACCGTCCACGGCGCTCGCGACCTCGCCCAGACGCTCGGGCCACAGGCCCGCGTACGTGTCCAATGTGATCGTCGCCGACGCATGGCCCAACTGCGCCTGCAGCGTCTTGACGTCCGCGCCCGCGGCGATCGCTATCGACGCGTACGTGTGCCGCAGCGAATGGATGCTCGCCCCGGAATCCTCCAGACCGACCGCGCGCACCGCCGGCGTCCACACGCGGCTGCGCCAGTTCGGCACCCACAGCGTGCCGCCACGCGCTGCTCGGAACAGGGGAGCGGACTCGTCGACGCCATCGCACAGCACGGCCAGATCCGCCAGCAGGAACGAGGGGAACGCCGCCCAACGGGCACGCCCGTTCTTCGGCGCATCCAGCTTCGCCTTGCCGTCCCTGTCCACGCTCCACGTCTTCGACACCCTGACACGGCCGCCCGCGAAGTCCACATCCCCGACGGTCAACGCGGTCGCCTCACCGACACGCACACCCGTGTACGCCAGGAACCTCACCAATAGGCCGTCGACGTCGCGTCCCAGCTCCGTGGCGGCATCGGCGAGGTCCTCCACCTCCTGGACGCTCAGGAACACCATGTCGTCATCATGGCGCACAATCCTCGGCGTCACCACACGCTCCAACGGGTCGGAGACGATGTACCCCATGCCGCGCGCATACTCCATCGCGCCACCGAACACCACACGCACAATGTTGCGGATTGTACGCGCCGCCAACGGGACACCCGACTCCACGGTGTCGGCGGACCCGTCATGCAACGAGTTCACCCATTGCTGCACGCTCTCCGTGTCGATGCGCCCCACCGGCACACCGCCCCACCTCGGCAGGACATGTATCCTCAACTCACGCTCGTACCGGCGGTACGTCGAATCCCGCAGATCGATCTTCGTGCCCATCCACGCGCTCGCAACCTCGCCGAACGGGCGGTTGCCCTGCCGTGCGTCATGGTACTTGCCGCTGCGCAGCGCATCCTCCGTGGCGGCGGCGAACGCCTCCGCGTCCTGCAGGCGCCGGAACTTCTTCGTCTGCTGTTTGCGCCGCCCATCGGGCAGCAGCACATACCAGCGGCACCGCCAACGTGAGCCTTTCCCGTAATCGCTGGCACGCCACTTGTCCGGCACGGCCGCGGTGAGGGGATCGTGTGCCCTGGCCAACGCCTGCTTCGCCCTCTTGTCCGGGGGATTGCCGTCCTTGTCGCACCGCAGCCAACGGTCGTCGATGATGACCTTGCCCATGATGGGCTCCTTCCCGCCCCGCCTGCTACACTGGAAGGGCTTTAAATCCAACATTTACAAGCATCCACGGGTGCCGCCCATGCCACTGGGCGGCACCCGTTCTTATGTTCACTCACTTTGATTATGTTTGACCATGTTTGATTTGGTTTGACATTGATGGCGCATCAAGCGTATGATGGTCTCACAGATCGGCGATAAGAATACCACGGGTGTTCTTCCCCTCAGGGGATAGTCGATCTTCAATTTTCCTCAGCCCTGTACCACGGGTACCAGATCGGATGCCCAACTTTGTCTTTGATGTACCGGTTGTAGTGCCCGGGTTTTCCCGACACGATCATCCGCTGCAGCGCCCACAGACCATAATCGGCGATCTGCAGTCCGGCACTTGAATTCGAGTCCCATATATGCGCGAGCACCGTGATGTTTTTCTGGTTCAATTGTCGTCGTACATCCTCGACTGCCTCCTTCACCTCACGCTCCCTACGGCTGAGGTTGATCTTGGCCACCACCAGATGCACGGTGATGTCGCTTTTGCCGTCCCATACGTGTGCTATGACGCTCCACGCATGACGGTAGAGCGTGTACTTGTAGAGCCACAGGTCCCCATGTTCTTTCACGTAATCATAGGCGTTGCATTTCGCCATGAATGTCGCATAGAACTTCACATCCATATCACGAATACACTCGAAGAACGCCGTTTTGGTGTCCGTGCTGTCATGAGACGCATGGAACCCGTTTTGCACACCTGCGCGGCATGCGCGTACATGAAGCGTATCCATGAGCGCCTGACCGTGACCTCCTTCGAACACGGCGCTCCCAAACGCAAAGTAGGGTGTGCTGTCGGGGTCAAAATCCGGAGTGCCGGTCTCATCCAGATAGCACCAATATTCCGATTTCGTGTCTATGCCTGCGTCACAAACATGCTCCGGCAGCGTGTCGTCATGCCGGTCATGGATGCGGTCGTCGCCACCGCCTATTCCGTTGTCCACCATCTTCGCTCCTCGGCCTTCATGCCTCACTCGGCTGCGTTGTTCTTCATGTAGAACTCGTAGGCCGCGTCGAAACCATCGGTGAACATCAGGTGGAGGATCTCCATAGCCTTGAGATATGTTGCACGGGACGACACACGGGACGTGCTCCAGAACAACGCGCGGTAGACGGGGGCTTTCCGGTGTTCGAAATCGTCCTTGTCCGAGGTGTATTCGTCACCGAAGTACTTGGCGAACGCGACCTGATCCGAATCGCTCGTGTTGAACGCCGCGAGCTTCGCGCACAGCCTGCTGATGTCCTGCACTTTGGAAAGCGCGTCACTGGTGGAGAAGAATCCCGGATAGGCGAGAGACAGCCCGAAGAGGAGCTTGAGAAGGCGCTTGGATGAGCGGATCTTCCCAATCGGGGTGGGCAACGACGATATCGCTATGATACCGGAGTTGAGGTTTTGCACGGCTTCGGTCTGCTCCGCATCCAATTCCTTCATTGACTCGACAAACGAAATCACGGCCTTGTCTCCGGAATTGACCTGCAGCTTGTCGAACCATGTGCCGAGCACTGAGTAATACACTTTTTCCAGATCTGCGCGCTTGTAGTTCCCGCATCCGACCCGGTTCATGAAGCTTTCGGTGGGGAGCCTGTCGAAAAACGTGCTCATAGGGTTATCGGGAAGCGCATTGATGATTTCGCCGGCACGGAGCTTCTCCTGATTCTGCAGCACCTTGAAATAGTCGCGGATCTGCGCGGGGTCAGCCGACTGCATCGTATATACGGGAATGTTGTACGTATTGAAATTCATCTGGATGCTCGCGGGAAGATCACTGAACGCAAGGCGCTTCGCCCTGTCCATACGCGCAAGACCATCGGGATCGGAGTTGCCGACGATGAGCTTGATGATCTCCTTCGCTAGGGCGGAGTTCTTCTTGCTAAGCCTGAACCACTCGTCAGAGCTGTCGATCCACTGGGACACGTTTCCGCATTCCATGAACCGGAACAACGTCGTCAAACGCTGCTTCCCATCCACGAGCTCGCGCGAGGCGTTATTCGTGTTAGGGACAGGCAGATCGTTGATGACGATATTGCCGATGGGATAGTTGAGGATGACGCTCAGAATCAACTGGTCCTTGTAGTCGTTCGACCATACATAGCCCCGCTGATAGTCGGGGGAGATATCGAGACCATTCGCGCGCACGTTCTTGATCTGCGCCATCAGGGATATGACGGGCATCGATGCCGGTGTGATGTTCAATCGACGGAATGTCATGGTCGCTCTTTTCATGTTGATTCATAAACAGTAGAATCTAATATAACATATTAAGTAGAATCTATGCTCTTTTGAGTTTTGCACACGTACAAATAGCGGAATACAAGGGAAAATACACCGTGGTGAGGAGTGTCGTTTCTTCGGATTCTCATAGATTCTATGATGCTGTGTACTGCAGTGGCTATCATCTGCCGGCGCGTCGAAAACAGCACCATGCATCCGATTCCTTGTATGATGCGCAAAGGCCGCTTCCCGCGTGAGCGTGAAGCGGCCTTTGCGAACTGGACAACGCCCAGCTTTCTCACGCATACGACCCTACCCAGAATTGCTCGACTAAGCAAACAATCTACGACACGCGAATAAGCGTAAACGGATATCGAAGCCACACGGACACCACGCTCACACCTCGACGAATGCACGCGCCATCCATCGCACCGCCGCAATCGGCACGCTCCGCGGTATCCAACACGACCTCAACCATCCCGCCAATGGAGATTCATAGAATGCCTTGAAACACTATGAGTGTCAGTGAAGCAAAACGGATGTCTGTGAAATCAAGTCCGATGTGTAAAATGATGAGCAGTTCAAGATCGTCGCGCGTGATTTTGGGCTTGTGATGGCGACACCCCTGCTGACCCGTTGGGTCCCTCTGCCTAGAGGGTGGGCTGATGACGGTGACTGTAGGGGTGTGCTGTTATTCCCACTTAGTACTCCTCCCGTATTTGAGGTAATCGAGAATTTTGATTCCCTTGCGTAGTGCGCTGTCGTATTTATTGTGGTTTCTCAGCAGCTCTCCCGCGACATCACGGAGCATGACTTCTAGCGCATCCACATCTATTTCATCCTCGTCAAGAATCGTCACATGTTTGTAGGCTTTGTCTTTGTCGATGTATAGCGTCACTGGCGCTTCATACGCACCGTAACCGTGGTGCCCATCGCCGTCGCCTCGAACGAGATCTCCTCATTCGCAGCTGTGTAATGGAACTCCTTCGTATCGTCCCCGCTTGCCAGCAGGGCACTTGACATCTTCTCCGTGTCGCCCTTGCTCGTCCATGACCAGTCGCCGGCGGCGGTCGGGGCCTCGTATGTGCCGACCCAATACAGGGAGGTCGAATCCGGTTGCACCCAGTTCACGGTGATTGTGTCTCCCGTGATCTCGGCGTTCATGCGCATGCTGTCACTGTTCGCGTTCGTCTGCGTCCACTTTCCGTCCAGATCCGCCGGCTTCTCCACCGGTGCACTCGACTCCTGCAACTTGGACTGCGATTCCTGGGACGTCTGGTTCCCAGATGTCTCGCATGCCGTGAACGTCGTGCACAACGCGAACGCGCAAGCTATGGCTCCCAAAGACTTCAACTGCTTCATGATGGTTATCCTTCTCTATATTTGTTTAAAGACGCCCCAAACAACCTGCGTCTTATCTTCCCCGACATCCTTGTGGACGTCGGATCGGCACCGCGTCGACGCGATGCCAAAACCTAAACTACGGCTGCGTCTCGCCGGAATCCAACTGCCCAAGGTCCTTCATATGCTCAGTAGAGTCGATGATGGCACGCAGACGATTTATGGACGGCACGTCATCCTGAAGCACATCGCGTTGACGATTGGCCTCGGATACCAATACCTTGAAACGCTCTATCTTGTCAACTCTCTGATTGAGCAACATGGCATTAAGAGCTTCAAGATTTTGGAGAATCACCAATTCGCTGACCGAAGCGTAATCCCGCATGTTGCCTTTCCATCCAGGGTGCTCGCTTTTCCATGTAGACGCCTTCTGCCCAAACACCGCCAAGTTGATCAGGTCGGCCTCTGACGCATATTGGATACGCTCCTTCCATTTGGGGAGTCCCAATGATTCTATGTTGTCCCTGATCGCATCGGTATGAAGCCGGTAATTCGTTTTCACTAGTTCCCGGCGGGCGTGCCATTCAATGCCGCTGCGTCGAGCCTCGGCGTCTTTGAGCCGCTGGTAGTCTTTGATGACGAAGAGATGGAATTCGGGGCTGATCCAGGAGGCGAAGGAGAAGGCTATATCTTTATGTGCATAGGTGCCGCCGCTGCGTCCGCGTTGCGCTTCCAATCCAATGGCGCCGGTTGAGGAAATCCAATCGCTCGCCGAAAGATTGAAGATGTTCCGTCCTGATTTGGCCAAGATTTGATTAGCTGCATCGAGATTGAAATTCGGGTTGGACATTCGTTCCCATGCGGTAAGGAACGCTATGGTGTCGGAAAGTCGGAGCCATCGCCTGATTATCTCACCGGGGCGCGCGCCTCCGTGCCTCGCCATGTCGGTAAGCGAGACATAGTCACTGCCGCGTACCGCGCGAATGGTGATGTCCACATCCACTGCGTGGATTCTCGCGGAGTTATCCACAGGCTTAGCGTTCATATTTTCCCCTTTCATGCTCGATAGAGCCTAAAAGTGACCGAATTCGGTCATTTTCTTTTTGTTGAGATTGTGTTATAATCGAAAGTTTCATAGTTTTGAACTTGCAGGGGACCTTTATGGGGTGCTTCTTCGGGAAGGTTGCCGGATGCTTAACACGGTTCTTCTCCCGTTGCCCTAGTCTCTTACGGCATCTCCTCTCACGGCTGCTCCTCGAATACCTCTTGCTCGCGCTCGATGCCCCGCGCTTCATGGCTTCGGATCGGTCATGATGATTCCTCTTCTCTTTGAATAAGTGACGCCCCCAACTGCCTGCGCCTTGATTTTTCCGGCACCTTTATTGAATACCGGGCCGGTACCGCAACGATGCGATGCCGAAAACTGTTCCTTCTCCTCGCTCACCGCAGACTGCCGTTGACGGCCATGCGGTAGATGGGCGAGGAGACCGTACTTACCTCGCATGCCTGGACTTGCTGGGCAGCAGATGCTTCTGCTCGCGCCCGGCCGGCAGACCCGCGGCCTCGTTGATCTGCGCCTGCAACTCGTTGGAATGCGCCTGCGACCACGTGAAAAACGCCAACAGCACGGCGGGAATCAACATCCAAGGGGAAGCGAACACAAGCGCGACGAACACCACCGTGACGGCAAGCAGAACCCAGTACACGATCCACTTGCGCCGCATGGTCTTAATATCGCACGGCTTCATATCCCGCTTCGCGAAATCATCACTCGTCATCACCGGCTTGCCGTCGACACTGCGCTGCACCTGCATCGTGGCGATACAATCCGCCTTCGCGTCATGCGGCTTATACGAATACCCGACCTCCTTGGCCGCCTCGGTCAGCTTGATATACTCCCGCCCATGCGCCTTGCGCGCATACTCACGCATCGTGTCATGCGTGCGCTCGCGATCGCAATGCAGGCCGAGATTGCCCAGGAACGCGAAATCGAACGGCGCGTTGAACGCGTACACGTGCTCCGCGGAATCAAGAATCGACTGGATCTCCTCCAGATCGGACTGTATAGCCGGGCATTTACGCACCGACTCCGGGCTGATATGATGCACCGCCTGGGCTTCCGGCCACACCGTATGACGCGTCGGCTTGTATTTTCTGTCCCACACCACGCGCCCCTCACTGTCCACGATCGCCAACTGCAGGATCTCGTCGTGCGCTGGATCCAGCCCGGTCGTCTCCGTGTCCAGGAATAACTGCCCGTACCGGAACGAGCGCCACTCCATCTCCTCGTCGTCGTGATCGGCGTATCGGACCCAGCATTCCATGTACGGGCTCCCGGACGTGCCGCCCTTCCTTCGCCAACGCAACGACTCGACCGGCTCCCCGGCATGGGCGGCAAGATGCCCATGCGCGCCGGTAGCCCTTGCAGGGACATCCAGAACGACCTTCCCATCGGAATCCAGCAGCACCGCATGTGGTTTCGACCCCGCGCGCTCCTGCTCTGCAAGATCGACATGCAGGTTCGTGAACGACCGGCTTCCAGTGGGGATGCGGCCACCGCTCGTCACCGATCCGGATAGAGGGAACGTGAACCGCTCCTCATTGAAGAACAACGACTGACCGGCGTCATAATCAAAACGCGCCATGACCCCTTCCCTTCTCTTAATCTCTCATATATAATCCATCACTTGCGGCCGCTCTCTCTGGCAGCCAGCGATGTGAACTTGTACGAAAACCTTACAGGTTACCGTTTCAGCCTCATTCAGAATCTCGCACGGAATCCTCCGCCTTGATCTGTTTCGCCCAAGCGTCGATATCGATGCCATTGTCCGCGCTCGCGAGCGCCGCATTCGCCTCATCGGCAGGATCGACATTGAGGTTGTTCTCCTCGCGCCAGTCCGCGATGACGTCGGGGTCCTCTGCGAGGTTCTCAGCATCTTCGACGATTTCGGAGAGCGGCATGCGCAATGCTTCGGCAATGCGACGTAGTTGCTCGTAATCCGCAACTGAATTCAATTCCAGAATGCGGCGCAATGTGCCATAGGGCACACCAGATTCTTGTGCGAGCGCCGGCGTTCTTATATCCCGCACGGCCATCGCCCTTTTAATTGCGATTGAAAGCGTCTTCGATTCAATCGTTGGGGTTCTTTTTCCGCTTGGCATAAGACAAATGTACTACACAATGAAACAAATACGTCTCATACGAGACACGCCGGCATTGACATATGCTTCGTCTCAAACGTAATATGTCTCATATGAAACGTAATCAGTCTAAATCAAGACACTTGGGTGTGGCGATTAAACAGTATCTGCTGGAGCGCCAGATGAAACAGGATGAGCTCGCCGGCATCATTGGTGTCTCCCGCCAAACGATGAGCCGCATCCTCAACGGCGATACTCCTGTTACCTATGACCGGCTTGCCGTCATTGCTGCCGCTCTCGGCGTCCGCCTATCCATCATTGTTCAGCGTGCCGAGGCGCTCGCAGCTGGGGAAGGGGAAGCGATATGACACTTGGAATGTTCGCCAGGGTATACAAGGCCGGTCTGCGGCTTACGGGATACGGCGTGATGGCCGTGGGCGTCGGGATCGCGGCGCTCGCCTATGTGAGGCTCGTCCTGAAGCTCAACGACACCGGCCATCACGCCGACATGCTTGACAAGCTCAGTCGTTAACGGAACGCGATGGCCGTTGGCTGGTCGGGCACTTCGTCGACGAACCAGTAGGCGACGGCCGCAGGGTTCACCCGGTACTCGATAGCCGTATCGCCCCGGGCCACGCTTACCGACATCGACCGCTGTGCCTTGCAGCAGGCAGACAGACCGTCGAGCACCTCCTCGGGGTCCTGCCCGTCGGCCAGGACCAACGGTTTGTCAAAACCAGCCAGATGCAACCTGTACATAATCCAATACTTCCTTTCCCGCCATCGGCGGATTGGTTTTGATTTGCACTCTCCAGCCTACCGGCGGCGGGAAAGGACCCCAACCTTCAAGGAGCACCCAGATGAGCACCCAACATGACAACGACGACACCACCCGGTGCCCGGTGTGCGAGACGGCAGTTGGACACCTCGATGCCGCGGCTGCGGACCATGCGCACGCGTGGCTGCGATACCGCGAAGCATCGGATGAGTACTTCGCCGATCTGGCCTCCGGCACTATCAGCCTGGGCTCGCAGGCGTGCGAGCGACGTTGGAACGAGGTCCACCAGTTGTGGCTCAAGACCAGGACCATTTACACTGTGTGGGTCGACGCCCAACGCACAGCCGCCCGCACCATCAGCGGGCACAGCCAACACCTCCAAGAGGCCGCCGGCGAGGTCCGGGAACCGGTTGTGCCGTTGCCCGAGATGGAGGAGATGCACGCGTTCGCCACGGACACCGCCGGCGCGCATGACGATTTTGCCGGGGACGGGGAGCCCTTGTATCTGTGCGGCGGGTTCCTCAACGCGCAAGCCGAACGCCATGCCACGGTCGAACGGCACGAGACCGAGGAGGACGACGTGCTCAGGGACGCCGTGCGCGCCATCGAACACGGCGAGACGACCCAGATGCGCGCATGGGGGTTCGGCAACCGCCAGGGCCGGCGTACCGCGTTGCGCGAGCTGCGTGAACTGCTCGACGACATGATCGCCAGCATCGACGCCGATAGGGAAGAAGGCACGCAATGACCGTCGCGCTGGATCCGTCAGACGTCCTGGCCTCCCTCCGGGCCGACTTGCGGGCGGCCCGTCTTGCCGTCGATTCGACGTATCGCTTCCTCCGTGCTTGCGATGACGGATCGCATGGCACCGATATGGCCGGCATGGTCCACCATCGCTCCGGCGGTGGCGATTGTCGTCTCGCTCAACGTGGTGATCGCGTCACTGTTCTTGATGATGGCCGCACTGTTGGTCTTGGAGGCTTCGCTCAGACTGATGATGGCGTCACCGTTCTTGATGATCGCGTCACCGTTCTTGATGATGGCCTGCGCGAGCATCTCCACCGCGTCGCCCATCTGAACGAGCGCATCGCGAAGGGCTGCGATGTCCTCGCCTTGGCGTGCGGCAAGCATCTCCAATTCGCTCAGGCGCTCCTGATGCTCCTGAGCGCCGGATTCATGAGGGCCATCGCCCGACGGATCCGGTTCATCGCCATCCGCGGCCGCGACAGCACCCTTGCCCGCTGCCGTGTCACCGTCCTTGGTTTTCTTCTTGAACAGGCCCTTGATCTTTTCCACCAAGGTCAGCGCTTGATTCGCAACGTCAATGCCCTTGCCCGCCGTGTCCATGCCATCCTCGACGGCCTGCATCAACTGATCCATATCAAGGTTCTCGAACATGATTCTTCTCCTATGCGTGGCGCCGCGACTGGTACTCGCGGCGATGGCACCAGTGTAGGAGAATCGTCGGGCGGCATCTTCTCCGCCGCCCGACACCACCCAGTTCACACGCCCACGAGCGGGAAAGGAGCAAGACCATGACCGCCGTACTCGACCCGCCACGCATCGTGCACGTGGGGGAGGAATGGGACGCGCTCGCGGACGAACTGCTGCCGCTCATGTCACCCAACGCGGTCGCGAAGGTGCTGGGCACGAAGACCGGCACGCTCGGCTGCCAACGCTCCCTGGGCACGGGCCCGTGGTTCGTGAAGGTCGGCAAATCGATCTTCTACCCCAAGGAATGCGTGCTCGAATGGCACTACCGCCAATCTGGCAGCCGCCAGCACGCGGACCCGGTGTTCACCTCGCTCAAGGCCGCGCTCAAACCACGCAACCGCCCACGCGAACTCAAGGTCCTGTGCGGCATCAGCGCGGACGTGCTCGCCACGTGGCGCAAGGACCCCGACCACCCCCTGCACCCCATCAAGGACGCCAACCATTGGGAATACTCCAAGGAACGCGTCCTGGAGTTCTTCGCCGCGAACCTGCACCGCAGCACCGGCGAATACGCAACCACCGCGCAGGAAGGGGAGGGGTGATGGGCCACGGCCGACACCAACACCGCGTACAGCGGGGACAAAAGGAAACGGGCCCGCCCCACACCAAGGGGAACGGACCCGTCGACCACCGAAAACAACACTGGTCGCGTCGTCATCAATGGAACCGAACACTCCCGATGATACGACGCGCACCGAACAAGAAAGGAACACCACCATGCGCCGTATCATCACGACCCTGCTCACTACCATCCTGACCATCGCCGCAATCGCTTGCTTCCTGCTCGTAGGCATCGAGGACACCGGCCTGACCCCAAGCCAGACGCTCCTGATCGGGGCCGCGGCGCTCGCCCTCGGCGCGCTCGCCGTCCTCGTCCATGACGACGCGCATGACGCCGACAGGGCGGGTCGGGGTGAACCCATGGCATGAGCCATGACGGATCGCATGGGGCTGACCGGACAAGGCCGGCAGGCGTCGTATATGCAGATTTCGTGACGTGGTGGCCACCGCAACACCGGTGGCCACCGCGTCCGCACATAGAAAGGAAGGGGATCGTGGACGAGATGACGTTCACCGTGGCCGGGATCCCGGCCACCAAGGGCAGCTACCGGATCGTCGGCGGCCGCAAGCACGGGCGCCTGGTCGCCGACAACGAGCGTGAGCTGCCATGGCGCAGCGCCGTGGCCAATACGATACGCCGCCAATGGTGGCAGGCGCATCCCAACGAACGCCTGCCTCGCAGGAAGGACGCGTGCGAGATCGACGCGGTGTGGAGCCTGCTGTGCCCACGCACCATACGCCGCGCCCACCCGGCGGTCAAACCGGATCTCGACAAACTCGCCCGCGCCCTGTTCGACGCGGTCACCGACAGCGGCCTGATCTTCGACGACGGGCGCATCGTGCGCGCCGCACTCACCAAGACCTATTGCACGTCCATGCGCGAACAGGGCGTGCGCTTCACCATCCACTGGCTCGACGACGAGCCACACCGAAGGGAGGAGCCATGAGCTCCCTGCTCGTGGGCCACACGGTCCAGAAAGTCGACACCGGCGGCGACGTGCTCGCCAAACTCGTCCTGCTCATCCTCGCCGACTACGCCAACTCCGAGGGCAAGGCATGGCCCTCGCTCGACACCCTGGCCAAACAGACCGGGCGCAGCGAGGCCAGCGTCAAACGCGCCCGCGCCAAACTCGTCGACCTCGGTCTGATCGAGGTAAGCGACGACCAGGGCTACACCCTCAAATACCGCGGCGACAAACGCCCCAAGGTCTACGACGTCCTGCCCATGGTCGACATGCCCGAACGCCCAGCCCGACCCGCCAAAAACCAGTCGAGCAGGTTCCCCCAGAGAGAAACCAGGACCACTCCGACGACGGCTCACCCATGAGCCCCCGCACGGACAACGGGGGTTCACCCATGCACCGAACGGGGGCTCATGGGTGCACCGAACGGGGGCTCATGGGTGAGCCCCAAACCGTAATAGTAAATAATAAATTATTTACAAACCGTCAGTCTGAACCGACGCGCGCGAGCGCGCACCGACCGACCGACAACCAGGAAGCACCCGAACCGGGACGCGAACCCGCGGACGGGATCGACCTGTGGAGCCCGAACCTCGAAACCCGGGCGCTCGCCGACGAACTGCACGCCGACGTGGACTCCGAGGCCAACCGGTTCCGCATGCGCGTGCACGAGTCGGGCAACACGCCCCACGACCCGGACGCCGCGTTCCGCAAATGGCTGCGCCAAGGCGACCGCCGCGGGATCCTGGTCAAACGCCAACCGCCACGGCCCTGTGACCGGCGGCCCGACCCCACGCTCACCCGACACACCCACCGGTGGGACTGCGAACACGTGCTCGAGCTCATGGGCCCACACGAAGCCGACTACGACCACACCTCCAGCGGGTTCGGCGACACCAGCGAATGGGCGCTCGCCTGCCAGGCCGCCGCGGCCGAACTCAACCGGCAGGAGGCGAGCGCATGAGCAACCGTCCCGTCATCCACCCCGGCAAACAGGTCGGCCACCTGCTCGTCATCGCCCCCTGGCGTGACGGCAGCGGCATCGGCCGGTGGGAATGCGAGTGCGCATGCGGCCGCCACGTCATCAAACGCAACGACGTGCTCCTGAGCGCAATCAGACGCGGCCAGGCCGCCGGCTGCGGACGCGGCTGCGCCATGCGCAAAGGCAACCGCCACAGTTGCGGCCGGCGCAACATCGACACCGGTGAGCGCTTCGACTGGGGCGCGTGGATCGCCAACCACCACGAACTGGTCGACCGCTACCGCAACACCACACGAAAGGGCCACGCATGACACGACCGGAACCCACCGCAAACGCCCGATTCGCCGCGATCATCGACCACGAGATCGACCACATCATGGACCAGGCGCTCGCCGACCGACACGACCAGCGCACCGCCACCCGCCACACCATGGCCGCCTACCACACCGGCCAACTCGTCGCCCTCGCCGCACTACGGGCCAAAATCACCGGAAAGGAACCCACCACATGAACCAACCACCTACCATCGCCACGGGGCCGCTGCTCGACGAACTGACCCGCCGCCGCGACCTCGCCCGCGCCACGGCCAGGCGCGCGCAACGCAGCCAACCCGACGTGCCGCACACCGTCACCATCGCCGACGCCTACGACCTGCAGGCACAGACCCTCACCGACATCATCGACTGGATTCGACACCGATGCTCGATACGATGACCGCGCTCGCCATCATCCTGGCGACCGTCCTGATCGGCTGGCTCGGCGGCCGACACGAATAGAACACATGTTCGAATACCATTGAAGAGAGACCAACCGGCAAAAGAAAAAGCCCCCTCGGCCCCCACCGGGAACCTCAAGGACTGTTTCGCTCGCAGTGAACACTCTAGCAGAAGGGACCCAAGGCCAATGACGACCACGCTGAACGCACACGACATCCACACACGCATCCACCACCTGCGCACCCTGACATCCACATTGCACGAGATCGCCACCAAACGCGTCAACCTCGCCCACAGCACAGCCAGCAACACAGCCAGCGCGCCCACACCCGTCAACCTCACCGCACTCGACCTGCTCAACCAACTCGAGGCGCTCGCACGCCTGCTGTGCACCAGCGCGAAAATCGACACCACCGGTCACCACGACGTGCGGCAACTGCTCGCCATGCTCGACGACACCACCATCTGCCGCACCCTCGCCGAGCGGCGCGACACCAAGCACATCATCCGCCTGCTCGACACCGCCATCCGCCACGCCACCATCCTGACCGACCCCGACCCGACCAAACGCTACATCGGCGTATGTGCCACCTGCGGTTACGGCCTATGGATCGCCGACACCGACACCCTGCCCGAAACCATCATCTGCTCGACCTGCTACCAACCCAACCACACGCGCACCGTCATCCAAGCCCACCAACTCATGCTGCGCACCGCAGGCACAGTCGACACCGCAGCCAACCTCGCCACCCTCCTCAAAGGCTGCGGCTACCCTGCCCGACGCAAGACCATCAGCGAATGGAAACGCCGCGGCAAACTCACCGCCGTCGGCGAGCAGGACGGCAAACCCCTCTACGCGCTCGCCGACGTGCTCGCCCTCTTGGGTGCGGACGGCGCGAATTGACGCCGCCCGCTGTGGACGGTAT
>ERZ808037.1064-NODE-1064-length-20326-cov-3.638995_pt1 | contig 20326 bp, 16 predicted proteins | sample MGYA00380190_ERZ808037 | MGnify/ENA primary metagenome ERZ808037 (study PRJEB31490, sample SAMN06133399) | mouse gut metagenome | isolation source: J9 | host: mice | place: China: Chengdu | collected 2015-05 ... | reverse complement strand
TAAAAATGTTCCCTGCCTATCAGTTTTCCGCCCCTGATAAAAAACACCTGCACTACCGCATCGTTTTCGTCCAGCGCAAGGGCAATAATATCCTTATCTTCTCCATCGCTGTCGGTAATCTTTTGTTTTTGCGATACCTGTTTTACGCTATTATATAAATCCCGATATTTGATTGCCTCCTCAAACTCCATATTCTCGGAAGCTTCCTGCATCTTTCTTTCCAGTTCTTTCAAAATAGGGCTAAAATTCCCGTTTAAAAAGTCAAGGGCCTGCCCCACTTTCTCCCTGTATTCTTCCTTCGGAATATATCCTTGGCAGGGCGCCGCACATTGTTTGATATGGTGGTTCAGGCACGGCCTGTCTTTCCCTGCTTCTTTCGGGAGATTCTTGTTGCAAGTCCTCAACATATATAGTTTATTAATCAAATCTATCGTATCTTTCACTGCCGCCGCACTGGTAAAAGGTCCAAAATACCGGGAACGGTCTTTTTTCATTTCCCGTGAAAACAGCACCCGGGGATATGCTTCCCCCACCGTCACTTTAATATAAGGATACGTCTTATCGTCTTTCAGCAACGTATTATACCGGGGACTGTATTCCTTGATTAAGTTGTTTTCAAGCACCAGCGCTTCCAGCTCTGAATCCGTAATAATATATTCAAACCGGGCAATCTGCGTAACCATTTTGTCAATTTGAGGCCCTCTCCCTATAATTTTGCGGAAATAAGACCTGACACGGTTATGCAGATTAATCGCTTTCCCTACATAAATAATAGAATCATTACTGTCATGCATAATATATACGCCCGGTTTTGCCGGCAATTTTTTTAATTCCTCATCAAAATCAAACATAGCCTATTAAAACCTTTCCCAATCGCAATCCAGCCCTTATGGCTCAAAGTTCCCGGATGTATTGGAGAAACGGCCCACCGGCCCACCGCCCTGCCCTGCGGTGCGGTTCATTTCGTCCTCTTCTTTCCAGGGATTGCTGTTTTCCCCTCCGGGCATATCCCCGGCGCCGGAAGCTTCCTCTTTCTTTTCTTCTTCTGCCTTAGCTTCCGCTTTTTCCGGCTTCTTTTCCTCTTCCTTCTTTTCTATCCCTTTCTTTTCTTCCAGGCCCTTCTCTTCGTCCTCTTCCGGTTCCGGGATTCCCTTTTCCTTTCGATATATCTTCATAAATTCCTTACCGGTTATAGTTTCTTTCTCTATCAGGTGGGCTGCCAGCTTATCCATCAATTCCCTGTTTTCGGACAAAAGTTTCTTCGCTTCCTCATAACAGCCTTTTAGGATATTCATGACTTCCGTATCCACATCTGCAGCAGTTACATCGCTGCAGTCCAGCCTTGCGCCGCCGCCCAAATATTGATTCTCTATTGTAGCTAATCCCATCAGCCCGAACCTTTCGCTCATGCCGAACCGGGTTACCATGTTTTTGGCAATATTCGTCGCTTTTTCTATATCGTTGGCAGCTCCGGTCGTTACTGTATCAAAGACAATCTCTTCCGCAGCACGGCCTCCCAGATAACCTACCAGCATATCATGCAGTTCTGCCTTCGTATTCAAGTATTTTTCTTCCTCCGGCACTTGCATTACATATCCCAAAGCCCCCATTGTCCTTGGAACAATGGTAATCTTCTGCACCGGCTCCGAATTTTTCTGAAGGGCGCTCAACAAAGCGTGGCCTACTTCATGATAAGACACAATCTTACGCTCCTCTTTACTCATGATGCGGTCTTTCTTTTCTTTGCCCACCAATACTTGTTCCACCGCTTCAAATAAGTCCTGCTGGCAGACATAATTCCTTCCCTTCTGCACCGCATTGATTGCCGCTTCATTAATCATATTTGCCAAATCCGAGCCCACGGCTCCGCTGGTTGCCAATGCAATCGCATCCAAATCCACGCTGTCATCCATAAGCACGTCTTTGGCATGTACTTTAAGGATTTCCACACGCCCTTTCAAATCCGGTTTATCTACGATAATCCTCCTGTCAAAACGTCCCGGGCGCAGAAGGGCCTTATCCAAAATCTCCGGCCGGTTGGTTGCCCCCAGAATCAAAACTCCCTTCGATGTGTCAAAACCATCCATCTCGGACAAAAGCTGATTCAGCGTCTGTTCCCTTTCTTCATTCCCACCGCCAAATTTGGAATCCCTGCTCCGCCCTATTGCATCGATTTCATCAATAAATACGATACAAGGGGCATTTTTTGTCGCTTCTTTGAACAAATCCCTTACGCGGGACGCACCGACGCCCACATACATTTCTATGAAATCCGAGCCTGTTAAAGAAAAAAACGGCACATGGGCTTCCCCGGCCACCGCCTTTGCCAAAAGGGTTTTTCCGGTTCCCGGAGGGCCTACCAGCAAAGCGCCCTTGGGCAGTTTCGCGCCGATTTTGGCGTATCTTCCCGGATTATGAAGGAAATCAACTACTTCCTGCAAAGATTCCTTCGCTTCATCTTCCCCGGCCACATCTTTAAAGCTAACGCCGGTTTCCTTCTCCACATAGACTTTAGCATTGCTTTTCCCAATGCCCATCATTCCCCCGCCGCCTTTTGCCATCCGTCTGAACAGAAGGCTCAAAATCAGCCACAAAAACAGCATCGGCACAACATAGGTCAGTATGATGGATACAATCATCCCGGAGCCATCCGGCACAACCCCTTTTACGTCTACATTGTTTTCCAAAAGACGCTGGGTTAGGCCTTCATCCGCAATCCTTCCGGTATAATAAGTCACCGAAGGCGCCCCGTATATGCTGACAGTACCTTCCACCTTTTTTTCCGGCTTGATGGTAATACGGTCAGACTCAATCTGTACGCTTTCCACTTCACCGTTTTCCACCATCCGTATAAACTCATTATAAGTAATTTCTTTCTCGCTATTGCCTGTCAGCGTTTTCATAAAATAGCTCATACAAAAAAGCGTGATAAGCGAAGCTATCAAAAGGAGAAAAATACTTTGCTTCTTCGGGTCTTCCCCATTGCCTCCCGGACCTTTACCTCCATTGTTATTCTGATTACCTCCACGATTGCCATTATTGTAGCCCCCGCCATCGTATTGGTTTAAATTATTTTCATCCATAATTGCTCCTATTTGCAGGCGCCGCTTGCCCTGCATCCCTTGTTATAAGTTCGTTTACCGCCATCTTTCAGGCCTCTGTCTACTGCTTCTATTATTATAGAGACTGGTTTTCGATAAATCAATAAGAGAATTATGAAAATATTTTACCATGTATAAAAGATTTCTAAAATTTTTTCTATAAAATGCTAGATTTTTAGCTATTATCCATTGTATAATACTAAGGTTATTGTGTTATTCGGTTTCTATATGAGGAGGAGAAAAAATGCCCGTAAAATACGTATTCGTGACTGGCGGCGTTGTTTCCGGCTTAGGAAAAGGAATCACTGCCGCGTCTCTGGGGAGGCTTCTGAAAGCCCGTGGATACAAAGTGACAATGCAGAAATTTGACCCATACATCAACATGGATCCCGGAACCATGAACCCTATACAACACGGCGAAGTATTTGTAACCGATGACGGCACGGAAACGGATTTGGATTTAGGGCATTATGAACGTTTCATCGATGAAAATCTTGGAAAAAACGCCAACGTCACCACCGGGAAAATATACTGGTCCGTCCTGCAGAAGGAACGCAGGGGCGACTATGGCGGCGGCACCGTTCAGGTAATCCCTCATATTACCAACGAAATTAAAAGCCGGTTCTACCGGAATTTTACAGACCCAGACATGCGGATTGCTATTATTGAAGTGGGAGGCACCGTAGGCGATATCGAAAGCCAGCCCTTTTTAGAATCCATCCGCCAGTTCCAGCATGAAGTAGGGAAAGAAAACGCTATCCTGATTCATGTCACCTTGATACCTTATTTGCGGGCTTCTCAGGAAATGAAAACCAAGCCTACCCAGGCCAGTGTCAAAGAACTACAGGGAATGGGCATCCGGCCCGATATTATCGTATGCCGGAGCGAATATCCTTTAAACCAGGGCATTAAAGACAAAATTGCCCTGTTCTGCAATGTACCGGAGCATCATGTCTTACAAAATCTGGATGTGGAATACCTTTATGAAGCTCCACTGGCTATGGAAAAAGAGAATTTGGCACAAGTTGCCTGCGAATGCCTGAATCTTCCCTGCCCGGAACCTGATTTGGCCGACTGGTCCGCTATGGTAGACGCTTTGCGTTCCCCGTCGGGCCAAGTGACAATTGCTCTGGTAGGTAAATATATACAGCTTCACGACGCATATATCAGCGTTGCGGAAGCTTTAAAGCACGGCGGAATCTCAAACCGTATCACCGTCAACATCCGATGGGTGGACTCCGAAACCGTTACATCGGATAATGCGGACCAGCTTCTCCATGATGCGGACGGCATCCTTATCCCCGGCGGTTTTGGCGGTCGGGGCATCGAAGGGAAAATCCATGCCATCACTTATGCAAGGGAACACAAAGTTCCTTTCTTAGGCATTTGCCTTGGTATGCAGCTATCCATTGTGGAATATGCGAGAAATGTAATCGGCTATCACGATGCCCACAGCGTAGAATTAAACCCCCATACTACCCATCCGGTTATTGCCCTTATGCCTGACCAAAGTGGAGTAGAGGATATCGGGGGAACTTTGCGGCTCGGCTCCTACCCCTGCATATTGGACAAGGAGTCCAAAGCCTACCGTCTATATGGAGAAGAAACCATTTATGAACGGCATAGGCACCGTTATGAAGTCAATAACGACTACCGGGCAGCCCTTGTTGAAAACGGCATGAAATTATCCGGCCTTTCCCCTGACGGGCGTATTGTAGAAATGTGCGAAATCCCGGATCATCCCTTTTTCATCGCCACACAGGCCCACCCGGAACTGAAGTCAAGGCCAAACCGCCCTCACCCTTTATTTAAAGGCTTTATTACCGCTGCTAAAAATAAAAATACAAGGATGGAAACGACATGAACTTAGGATTCGATAACGATACTTATTTGAAACTACAGTCTGAACATATACGTAAAAGGATTACCCAATTCGGAAACAAATTGTATCTGGAATTTGGCGGCAAACTCTTTGATGATTATCATGCCTCCCGGGTGCTTCCCGGTTTCCAGCCGGACAGCAAACTGAAAATGCTTCTTCAGTTAAAAGACCAGGCGGAAATCATCATCGCTATCAGCGCCGATGCAATTGAAAAAAATAAAATCCGGGGGGATTTGGGCATTACTTACGATATGGATGTACTCCGTCTTATCGACGCCTTCCGTTCCAAGGATTTGTATGTTGGCAGCGTTGTCATTACCCAATATGCCGGCCAGCCGGCGGCAGACCATTTCCGCAAACGTCTGTCGCTCCTTAACATCAAATCTTATCTCCATTACATAATTGAAGGCTATCCCAGTAATATTTCCCATATTGTCAGCGATGAAGGATATGGGAAAAATGATTATATCGAAACCACAAGGCCTTTGGCAGTTATCACGGCCCCCGGCCCGGGAAGCGGCAAAATGGCGACCTGCCTCTCCCAGCTTTACCACGAACACAAACGGGGCATTAAAGCAGGCTATGCCAAATTTGAAACTTTCCCGGTTTGGAACCTGCCCCTGCGGCATCCGGTTAATATCGCTTATGAAGCCGCTACCGCAGATTTAAACGACATGAATATGATTGACCCCTTCCATCTGGAAGCTTATGGGGAAACCACGGTAAACTATAACCGGGATGTGGAAATATTCCCTGTCTTAAGCGCCATCTTTGAACAGATTTTAGGTTCCAGCCCCTACAAATCCCCAACGGATATGGGTGTCAATATGGCAGGGAAATGCATTATCGACGATGCTATCTGTCAGGAAGCCTGCAAACAGGAAATTATCCGTCGGTATTATCAGGCGTTGTACAATCAGAAAAAAGATGTTATGGGTGCCAAAGAAACCGTATATAAGCTGGAACTTTTGATGAAACAGGCATCCATTACAAGCGAAGACCGCAAGGTAATCCCTGCTGCCATGATGCGTCAGGAAAATACCGGGCATCCTGCAGCGGCTATCCAGCTGCCCGATGGACGGATTATCACGGGAAAAACTTCCGACCTTCTCGGGGCTTCCGCAGCCGTACTGCTCAACGCGTTAAAAACATTGGGAGGCATTGACCACGCGCTTCACTTGGTATCCAGAGCAGCCATTGAGCCTATCCAGACATTGAAAACCGATTATCTGGGAAGCCGCAATCCAAGGCTGCATACGGACGAAATTTTAATCGCCCTTTCCATCAGCGCCGCCAGCGACGATGCCGCCAAACTGGCGCTGGCCCAACTGCCAAAGCTAAAAGGTTGTGAAGTCCATTCCACAGTCATCCTTTCTTCCGTGGATGAAAAAACGTTCCGGCGGCTCGGTATGCACTTAACCTGCGAGCCCGCTTACGAAACAAATACAATGTTCCATTAAATTTTTCGGGGCCAGAACCGTATCCCATACAGTCCTGACCCCAAAATATATTTTCCCCCAAGTACAAATTTGCTGTTTCCTTTTCTTTTTTCCTCTTTCCCCTTCTCTTTTTTCCGCTTTTCTCTTTTCTTTTTCCTCTTTCCCCTTTTCTCTTTTCTCTTTTTCTACAGTTTCTTTAAAAAATGCCCGTCCACATTCACGCCTTCGTTTACAACAATAAAAGCCTTCGGGTCATATTTCCTGATAATATGCTTCAGCCTGCCCACCTCATATTTGGATACTACCATATACAGCACTTCCGTATTCTCATCCGTATAGGCTCCCAGCGCTTTCCATTTTGTAATCCCTCGTTCCATTTTGTTGAAAATTTCCTGTTCCATTTCCGAACAGGCATTTTTAGTTATGATATTTACTTCCACATTAATATTCTGGGAATGGACCTTGTCCACGGCAAACGCGCTGACCGAAGCGTAAATCAAGGAGTATATCACTGTCTGTACATCAAATAAGAAAAGGCATATAGAATATAAAGCAATATTTACAATTAAATTCACTTTGCCTACGCTGAAATCCTTCTTCCAACGTATCAGCAAAATACCCAGCACATCCGTACCTCCGTCAGAACTGCCCATTTTTAAAGACAAGCCGATACCTGCGCCGCACAAAATACCCCCAATCAGGCAGGAAGCCAATATATCTTCCATAATCGGCACTTTGGGCACAGTGAAAATAAACAGGAAAAATGACATTGCCGTCACACATGCCACCGTTTTTGTAAAAAATATTTTCCCCAGCTTTTTCATGGCTAAAATAAACAGCGGAATGTTAAAAATATAATAAATCAAGCCCGCAATATCAAAATTTTCCAAAGGAAGCCCTGCATAATTTACCAGCAAAGTACGGATAACCTGGCAAAAACCCATCATTCCGCCGGTATACAGTCCTTGCGGAACTACAAACAAGTTCATGCCAAAAGCATACAACGCAGTTCCACCGATAGCCCCAAGCAGCCTCCTCGTCTCATAAATCACCATCCTCCGTTCCAGTTTCGGAATTTTACTCATCGATTTGTCCTCCCTAACATTTCCGGCTAAAATCATCAACGTATATATTTTGTCCGATTGAACAAACTATACTATGCGGCAAATCATCCGATTAGCTGCCGCAAAATCAAAGTCCCCGCTGCAAGCAACGGAGTATCAAACTTGCAGCGCTGCAGAGCAGCGGGGTATTTGACCCCCGCGGCAGTTTTGCTCGCGGGAATAAAACCATTACAATTATATCAGAAATAGGAGGTAATGCAATATGAAAGATAAAATACAAAATACAGAGAAAGATATGCTGACCGAAGCTTTGGCCAGGAATACCTTAGATAATATCCCCACCCCCAACAGCGATGCCAAAGAAATCGTTGGCCTTGTGAAAAGCAGTGGAAGAGTCACCGGCTATCAGCTTTCCGACGGTTCCACGGTTTCCAAACAAGAAGGGGTAGAACTTGCAAAGCAAGGGGATATCAAAGGGGTAGGCATCGCCCACCGGAAAGATACGGAATACCTAAAATCCCTGCCCGATGGCTCGGAAAACAATAACTTGAACAATCTGCCTTCCATATCCGGCTAAGGCACCTGCCATTCCCCTATTTTCATTCCGGATTGCGGAGCCAGACCCCATCTACCACCAGACATTGAATCTGTCCGTAGTCTTCCTCGCCGAAGCCCGCGCAGCGCTGCCTTGCGGCTTCGCTTTCCGAATCTTCCCCTTCCAAATAAAATGTATACAGTTCTGGAAGCTCATCCAAAAATCTAAAATCCATCGCGTCTGTCGTCTCCAGCCTCAAATATTTCAGCGAAGTACATTGTGCCAGTATTTCTTCTATGGATTCGCTTGTTTCCCCAAAATCCCCTTCCGCATCTTCCTCTTCCTTTTCTTTGACGCCCCCGAAAGTGGACGCCCCTTCCTTCTCATAGCCTAGCTCATTCAAATGGGGGAACATACTAAGGTTCAATGTCAAAGAATCCAGTTCCTTTAAATTCAAAAGCCATTTCAGGTTCGTCACCGGCCGGGCAGACGTAATGGAGATTTCTTTAAGCAACGGACACTCCCCTAATACTTCATAATCATCCGCACTCCCAATTTCCAACGTCACTTTTTCCAGATTGGGCAGCACTGCCAAATCCCGGAATGTTGTCAAATTACAATCCGCACAAGACCCGTCTACCGTAGTGATATTATTGACCGCCACCTGATCCCGTCCGGGAATAGGGCTCTCCACAAGTACCACTTCCGTAATCCATGCAAGCTCGCTTGCATAGATTGGACGTTCCATAAACTCTTTTTCCTGTTCCTTTGTCAAATTATAATGAAAGGAAATTTTGCTTCTAATGATTCTCTCCCACTCTTTTGACACAAATTCGACTTCCCTGTCTTCCCCTTTTAAAACCGGGTCTTCCTTTATGCCATATTTTCTTTCCATAATTGCAAACGGATTATGCAAATCTTCATACGGCCAGCTTTCATACCCTAAGTAAGGACGGTATTTCAAACTGTTCCAAACTTTTTCCCCGCCTTCTTCCACATAAGAAGCTGCCATATAACGGGTAATTTCTTCAATCTGATACCCCGGCGTATTTTCATCCTCCGGTATGGGGCTATATCCTATAAATTCTATCAGATATTCTTCCCCTGGCACATAAGCCACCGCACATTTTACCCGTTCCTCCTCAGCTTGGCAAATAAAAGTATAAAAAAGTAAATCCGTTCCGTCTTCTTTTATATAACGGGAAAACTCCAATTCGTGGAAATCAATGCCTTCTGCTTGTTCCGCACTGTCCGCAATTTGTTTCTGCATTTCCTCCCACTCATTTCCGACATCGTCTAAAAACATACGGTTTTCTGTCACATGGGTATACACCCCAACATCTGCATATTCCGGCCAATAGCTATATTCCAGGCAAACCTCCCATTCCGGCCTTCCAAAAATCCAGTCTGCCGGAACATCATAGGTACATGCCGTTGAACCAAAACCACCCCGGCTATCCTTTTGCTTTTCTATATAGTGGGCTTTGGGAACTGATATCTCCATGCCCGGGAAAATAAGCCCTCCATCGCCGGGGATTTCCGGGTTCTGCCGTTTCAGGATATCACATGCTTCCCCCTTATCATAATATTCCTGAGCAATTTTCCACAAAGTATCCCCCTCTTTTATCCGATAAACACCGGCTTCCGGCGATAAGAGGAAAATATAGTCCTCCTTTTCCCCCTCCTCTATATCCTCCAACAGGGGATATCTCTGATTCCTCATATCTTTCTCCGCCACCCATTGCCCTAGCCAGTCCGCGTCCTCATCCTCCGGTTCCCCCTCTTCCGTTCCCTCTTCTTTTTCATTCTCCTTTGCCATATCCATAACGGTCTTTGCCTTCTCTCCCGCCCAGACCGAATGGGAAATTCCACTGCCGGCTATTACAATCCCAAGCATACATAACCAAAAACTTCGGTATATTCTATTCTTTTCCATTATCCTATCCCCTCCGTCATCCTGCCTTTTCTACTGCTCTATCCCCTCTGCACTCCTGACTTTTCTGCTTCCCTGTCCCTTCTGCACTCCTGACTTTTCTGCTTCCCTATCCCTTCTATAACAAAATACTGCCTGCAACCCCCTAACATCCTAACCCGCCGCGCATATACTAGTAAAAAGTTTTCCATTTATAAAGGGGTTTTCTTATGTATCAGTTCACTCCCCGGCTCACGTTTGTCCGCATTCTGGAAAAAAACCGCCCTGCAGCCGTAGCATGGGTTACCGGTAATAACATTTATTCCGAGTTAAGCGGACTCGTCAAATTTTACGACACCCCCTATGACGGTGTCCTGATAGAGGCGGAAGTATTCGGGCTTCCTAATGTTTCCACCCAAGGTTCTTCCGATTTCTATGCTATGCATATCCATCAATACGGCAACTGCTCCGGTTCCTTTGAAAAAACCGGCAGCCACTTCAATCCGACAAATGCTTTCCACCCGGAACACGCAGGGGATATGATTCCGCTGCTTGGAAACCAAGGCTATGCGTGGACATCTTTTTACGATAAGCGTTTCACCATCGACGACATTATCGGGAAGTCCGTCGTCATCCATTCCAAGCGGGATGACTTCACCACCCAGCCCGCCGGAGACTCCGGAGAAAAAATCGGTTGCGGTATCATTCGGAAAGAAGACTGAATCATCCGCATCGGAGCAAGAAACCTGTCTTAGAGGATGCGAAACCTTTATCATTCCATCCGAAAATGTACCGGCTCCAAATCTTCGGTCAAGACTTCCATTTGATATTCCGGCAGTTGTTCCAATAAATCATCCAGACACATTCCTGTAGCATGGATTACATCATGCGCCAATACTACCACATGGTCTTTTCCCTGGATAGAGCCGAGCGCATTGGCTATCAACTGTTCCGGCTTGGGATCCTTGACCGCATCCTCTAAGCTGGCGTTCCAATCATAGTAAATAAAACCCCTTTTTGTCATTTCCTCTGCAATTGCATTGCAGACCTTTTTATTGTATGCATTCACGCTGCCGCCGGGAAAACGGAAAAATTTTGCCTCTACACCCGTAACCTCCTTTATCAGCCCATATGCCTTTTCAAAATCCTCTACATAGCTGTCCACGCTCTCGTAAATCGCCTTATAATCATGGCTATAGCAATGGATTCCTATCGTATGCCCCTCCTGCGCAATCCGCTTGGCCATTTCCGGATTCCTTTCTACATTTTCCCCCACAAGAAAGAAAGTAGCCTTTATGTTCCTTTTCTTCAATACTTCCAATACCCTCTCCGTATTTTCCATATAGGGCCCATCGTCAAAAGTCAGATACATGGTTTTCGGATGGAAATAAAGTTCAATCCCCTGCACAATCCCTTCCGCCACCTGTTCCCGATATTCCGGCGACATTAATTTTTCCCTTTCCCCCTGATTGGAAAGGAAGCCCGTCTCAATCAGGCAGGATGGCATAGAAGTTTTCCCTGTCACATGGAAATCCGCATCATTCCGCAATTCCCTTGCAGCCGCCCCTGTACTTTTTAATGTCTCCTGATGGATAAGCTGCGCCAGCCTCTTGCTGTCTTTTCCACTGTTGCTTCCATCATACCATGTTTCAATCCCCTCCACATTACTATCTTCAAATGTATTTTGATGTATGCTCACATAAATATCCGCTTCGCAGGCATTCGCATTCTCTACACGTTCTTCCTTCGCTATATAAGTATCGTCTTCCCTTGCCATAATTACCTGATATCCCATCCCTTCAAGCTTACCCTCTACCAGCTTGGCAATAGCCAGGTTAATATCCTTTTCATATATGCCGTCTTTTTCACACCCTTCATCTTCTCCCCCATGCCCGGCATCAATGACAATGGCAGGCACTCCCGGCACCTTTTCTATTTCATCCAAAACAGGGACATTTCCCGATATACTCTCTTCAACTCTTCTTATCTCTTCTTTCCGGTTAGCTTCTGCTTCTACCGCCGGGTCTTCCGGGGCCGCCAAAGCCTTTACTGCCAAGACGAAGGATGTCGTGCCGGCCGCTGCTGCCATTAGCAATGCACAGCCAACCCGGATTGCCTTCCTCCTTCTTTTCTCCCTTTTCTTCATTTGCTCATACGATACTCTTTTGTACATACTCCGATGCTCCTTCCAAAAAAACATACCCTTATATAACCTATCCTTTTCATTGCTGTCAATCATAGGTTACACAAGGGCTGCATCAAAGTATCATCATAGTTGCATCAAACTTGCATCATTTTGAAATTTTTATAAATAATTCGTTTATCCCTTCATAAAACCCTACCGTCACTATCGTATCCCCGTTGCCAATGCCGGAAAATACATACTTTTTATAATAAGGCGTAGTTTCCAGCAAAGGGTTTGTGGATTCATAGGGCTGCGGAGCGCTTATCCCCATATAACCGCTCCATTTTTCCATGATTTCGTCCGGGTCAATGTCCTCCCAGGTAAGGGAAGTCCTGACATAGATTTCATAAAATTTGCCGCTTTCCGCATCAATATATGCATCGATTAGCCGGTTTTCCTTATTGGCATTTTTTTGGCTGTTGGAGAGGCTCAGTTTCCAAACCGCCACATTATTCCTTGGCTCCAATACATCAATTGCCGAATACAAAACTGCGTTATAAGATGCCTTCTCCACCTTCTTTATGTCCACCGGCAATATTCCCAGGCTGCCTAACGTATCCAGGCCTTTATTGCATGTTTCATAAATTTCCTGGTCCGTAATTTCTTCCCCGGAAGGCCCTCTATGATTAACGACAAAGGCATAGGCTCCCCCTAATTCCTGATAATCCACATCCGCCGTGCTGCCGCCGGTCCATGCGTTCTGTTCGCTTCCCGGAAGCGTCTGGCTGCTTAAGCATTGGGAGAGGATGTACAATCTTTCATTTCCGTTCAATGTATATCGATAGCCCTCCCCTGCCGTTTGGATTTCTTCCAAATGGGTTTCATTTAAAATGGATTTATCCTTATACCCCGCCAAAGCTTCCGGTCCCCATACCGATGCGGCAATCACCAGAATTGCAAAACAAAGGAAACCGATTGTAAGGGTATCTTTCCGCAACGGTTTGCCCCGATATCCAATCAACTTATTCCCTATACTTCCGATTTGCTTCATCCGCTTCCTCCTTCCCCTGATTTGGCAAGGTAAAACCGATACACGTTCCTTTTCCCGGCTCGCTTTCTATCTCAAGCACGCTGCCGTGAAGCTGCAGAATTTCTTTACAAAGAGCCAGCCCCAATCCGGCCCCGTTCTTGCTTCTGGCGCGGGATTTATCCACCATATAAAAGGCTTTCACCACATTCCGTTGTTCTTCCCGGGGTATCCCCACTCCATAGTCTTTCACCACAAACCGATACCCTGTTTCCAACCTGTGTCCCTCAACTTCTATCATGCCCCCTGCTTCCGAAGCCTTACATGCATTGTCGATTAAATTGATTAAAACGGTTTTAATCAGGTTTATTTCCGCCCAAACCATTCCACCGTCATAACGATACCGGAATCTCTGTTCCCCGCCTACAAACATATCTTCCAAATAACGGAAAACACTTTCTGCAGAAACATTCTGAAATTCCGTCTCTTCCCTCTTTGTCACAATAATATCCAGCAGGCGCAGCGCCATTGCTTCCAGCCGCTTTCCTTCCGTATAAATATAATTGGCGGACATGAAACTTTTTTCCTCATCCAGCTTATGGGAACGGAGCATGTCCGCATAACCTATAATTGCTGTCAGCGGCGTTTTTAATTCATGGGCAAAAGCTGCCACAAAGTTTTCCCTGTCCTGAATCCCCTCTTCCAATTTCCCGATATTCTCTTCCAACGTATTGGCCATATCATTGAAGTCTTTTGTCAGCAGCCCCAGCTCATCGTCGCTGACCTGTCTGGCCCTGTAGGAATAATCTCCTGCCGCCATCCGTTTCGTGGCTTTTGTCAGCAAACGGATAGGCTTTGTCAGCCACGAGGAAATGAAATGCATAATAAGAGTCCCTGCTATCAGCATGGCTATCGTCACCCTGCGGTATACGGAAAACCCCAATTCCCTCTCCCTGAACACATCCGAAATATCCCGCATGGTCTCCAGATAAAGGATTCTGTCCAAAGTATCCACCGTCGCCCCCGTCTGCACGTAATACCCTTCTGACATTTTGATTACCCGATAGGTTTTTGTGCTTTTATCTGTCTGCTCCAATAAGGCTCCGTCCGCTTCAAATCCATCGCTTGCATACAAAATCTTCCTGTTTTCATCCGAAATCCTTAAAAGGCGGCTGGTTCCATGCCCGCCCGTCTCCAGATTCGATGCAATTTCCTCTATCGTATTGTCCTGTAAAATATTATATTTTGCGGGTACATTAAGAGCCGCCGTTTCAAACGCAAAGCTTAGGATACTGTTTTCGTCCAATGCCTGCTCCACTTCCCTGGCTAACGATGTTTCAAATACATAATTGACGAAAAAATACCCGCTGAACCCCAATGCTACCGCCATAACGATAATAGTCCACAGCAGAAGTTTTAAAGAAAATTTCATTGCGGTACCTCTAAGCGGTATCCTACTTTATATACCGCCACCAGATTATGTTCCCATCCCAGTTTCTTCCTCAGGCGCTGCACATGGAGGTCCAACGTCCGGCTGTCCCCGAAATATTCGCCTTCCCAAACCGCTTCATACAGCTTCTCCCTGAACAATGCCACGTTTTTATTTTTAATAAAAAGTAAAAGTAGCCCAAACTCTTTGTTTGTCAAAACTACCGGCTTACCGTTTTTTGTTACCCTTCTGGCTTCTACATCCACCACCACATCCCCCGCTGTCAGATGTTGTTCCGTTTTGTTGTAGCGCCGCAAGACAGCCTCCACTCTGGCAACCAGCTCCACTACATCAAAGGGCTTTACCAAATAATCGTCCGCCCCCAGCTTCAAACCTTTTACCTTGTCTTTTACCTCATGCTTTGCCGTAATAAAAATAACCGGTACGCCAAAAGGCCGGATATAATCCATAACATCATAGCCATCGGCCCCGGGAAGCATAATATCTAAAAGAATCAAATCAAAATTTTCTTGCTCAATCCGATTGATTGCTTCCAGGCCATCCTGCACGGAAACACAGTGATACCCTGCTGAAGACAAGTTTAAATCAATCAAATCGCAAATCGCCTTTTCATCATCCACAATCAATATCCGTATCATTTCTCCGATTTCCACCCCCAATAAGCCCGTGCATTTTCTACCACTTCTTCCATCGTATCTTCTTCCCCGCACCGGTAGGCGCCCTTTATCTCCGTATCCGCCGAAAAGCCTCCTGTCCGCTGATAGTAAACGGCATAATCGCTTTTTACAATCAGCTCATGCCCATTGCCCTCATAACTATAGCGCGCCAACACTATAATATCTTTCAGCCCGTCCCCGTCAATATCCCGGCAATTAATCCCCTTCAATGCATACAGGTTATCATATTCCCCCATAGGCTGAAGGCTCCATACAATATATCCTTGTTCATTGACAAGATAAATCATAAAAATATTATAATCCGCTATACTGTACATTCCGGGAACAACCTGAAGCCTCCCCAGTTTTTCAAAATTCCTGAAATAACACTGTTCCGAAATAATCCGAAGCCCTGCCCTTTGCAATTCCTCTAAAGTTGCCGCTGTATATAAAAACTCTGTCGAATCCCCATCCTTTACGAAAGCAGTGATAAGCTCTATACTCTTATTCATGCCAAAGCGGTTGATTTTATCCGAAATCCGATAATCGCGGTAGAATCCTGTTCCCTCTTCGTTCTGGAAAAGCACATCCCCCACTTTATACATTTTCCCCGCGTAATCCCCTTCTTCCTTGATGCAGGAAGTAATCAGCACGATATCCATCAGCCCATCCCCGTTCAAATCCTGAAAGGAAACTGCCGAAATCCCCATATTCGGCTGGCTGGTCTGCCCTCTGTTGCAGCTGTTCGTCTCCAACTGTTCAGTCTTATAAAGAATCTCCCCATCTGCCCCGGCAAAAAGCAGGATTAAACGGTCATATTCCGCATCCATTGCCGGAATAAAAAAAACTTCGCCAAAATCCCCCATTTCAATAGGGAATATCTGTTCTTCTATCACATCGAAACCACGGCCGGCAATATCGTTTTGATACTCGATTTCCTCAAAACGCTGTTTATAGTCGCCGTATTTTGACGCCTCTTCACTGCCGTCAATGGTTTCCTGCGCTATGTTGGGCATTGCCGGCTTTTCATTTCCGGCAGCCGCAAAAACAAAACCCGGGCTGCCAAACAATATCCAAACCATAGATATCCCCACCGCCCAATGCAGCGCCGACTTTACCCTTCTCAAACCAAATCACCTTCTTTGCCAACCATTTCTACCGTTTCCTTTCTTTCACTATATCAAATGGCCGCTGTGATTTCCACCTTTTCTTTTCAAACCACCCCTAAAGCCTTAAAAACCGCCCATACATACGGAGCCCCAAAGCAGTTTAAACTTTTGGGCCCGGTAATCTTATGCTCCCCGTCATCCATTATCTTTTGATATGCCTGCTCAAAGGTGGCACGTGTTATGGATTTCTTTTTCCTGTCCGCAAACAGTTCCCCGCCTTTTACCCGGTAAGTAAAAGGAAGCCCTTTGGCAGTATAAATGGTTTCGCCTTGCCAAGCCGTTATGGCCTCCCACAGTTTTTCCTTGGTCACCGCCTGCCCTGCCATTCCATCTGCCATCTTCTGTCCACTTTCCGCTGCGTTTTGAATCTTCTCCATAAACGTTCCTCCTTAGCCATACATCCAAATTTAATGAATATCAAATCCCCCTTTCCTACTATTACCGACACGTTTCTACCTTACTAGGCCTGTCAAAACGCTTGGAACAGTTGGTTCTTTTTACGTCCGCTGCAAGCCTTTTTTAGTTTCTGTACACTGGCCGCCAGCATCACTTTGCTGACGCTGCGGGCCTTCCTTGGGCAAACTGCAATACAACGCATACAGGAAATGCATTGCCCCTTTTTTGTCTCCATTGGATCGTCTTCCGGTATTGCCCCTGCCGGGCACATGGATGCGCAAATGCCGCATCTTACACACTCCTTATCCGCTTTCGGCTTCATAGGGATGCCGTGGTACTCCTTGTACGGCCGATTGCCCGGAAGGTGCAGCTTTGGGGAATCCTCCCCTTGTTCCAACGAGTTCCTGATTGCTTCCGCAAAACCTTTTAATTCTTTCTCGTCATCCTCATCCGGCCGTCCGGCAGCAAACTGATGCATAATCGAGTGTTCCGCCACCGCCGCCACCGCTGCCACCGTGCTAAAACCCGCCGCTTCCATCACATCGCTTAACTCCAGCAAAGTATCTTCATATTCCCGGTTTCCGTAAACCACCAATAAGACAGCCCTCGCTCCGTTGCCTTTCATCTGTTTTAACCGGGAAACGGCAATTTCCGGCACCCGCCCGCCATAAGAAGGCACCGCCGCCACACATATATCTTCCCTATCAAATGAAAAAGAAGAAAAATCCGCCTTTCTGTTTGTTAAATCTATGTATGTGCGCTCCCTGCAAAATGAATCCATAAACAAGCCTGCCGCCTTTTTCGTTCCTCCGGTAGGGCTGAATATCATCTCATAAACTTTCATTTCCGTACTCCTCCAATCCATTATACTCTATCCCGAAAGATAGATTATGCATTTAGGTATATAGTATATCATAAACCGCTTGGAAAAAACAATGGATGTCAAAAGGCTCCGCACAAATACGGAGCCTTTTTATCGTAAGATATCTTTTCTGAATTTTATTTTTTCTTCTTCGCCGGCTTATCGGAAAGCTGCTTTAAAAAAGACGCCTTCCCCAAATCCCCTTCCGCCTTAAGCTTGCCAATCAAAAACGCTTTTACCGGATCAATCTTACCGTTTGCCAGCCCAATAATGGTATCCGCATTTGCCGTTACCAAAATATCACGGTCGTGGTACTCATATGGCTCCACGTTGATTTTACCGTCTTTTATCTCCACATAAAAAGCGCCTTCACCCTCCCCGGTTATGTTAAACTGGAATGCCACATGCTCCGACACTTTGCTTGCATCGGCACTGGCATATGCCTCCTTCACATTTGCCACTATCTCCTCGTAAGTCATTGGTTCCTCCTCTCTGCTACATACGGTTTCATATCTTTATTTCCAGTATACTATCTTGGGTTTAAGATTTCAAGGATAATCCCGCAAAAGAGAAAGAACCCTGACCGGTACCGCTCATGCGCCCCTCCCGATGAAAAATGCCGTATTTTAGGCATTTTTCGAGAAAAGATTTAGTTTCTCTTAAGCTGCGTTTTTGCGACCTTAGTAAAACTTCATTTCTTTCACGCTAACTTCCGTACCAATTCTATCACACGGCCCGCGCTGCTCCTGATATCATTTTCCGAAAGCATGCCCTGTTCATACGCCTCCCTGATGCTTCTTTCGTCCTCTGTATTTCCCGGCATAATGATATCATTGCCCGCAGCGGCGCACTTCCACGGAATGCTTCCGTCCTTTGGAACAGTCGTATTCCAGTCAGACATAATTACGCCGTCAAATCCCCATTCCCTACGTGCAATCACCGTACACAGGTCTTTATTGTTCGCCGCATGTATTCCATTCACCAGATTATAAGAACTCATCATGGCCATCGGCGCGCTTCGTTTTACCGCAATTTCAAATCCGCGGAGATATATTTCCCTCAATGCCTTTTCGGATACGTGGACGTCCACGCCCATGCGGTTGTCCTCTTGGTTATTACATGCAAAATGTTTCAGCGTCACGCCGCATCCCCTTCTGCTCTGCACGCCTTCCGTCACCGCCGCCGCCATCATCCCTGACAATAAGGGATCCTCGGAATAATACTCAAAATTCCGCCCGCATAATGGGTTCCTTTGAATATTCATTCCCGGTGCCAGCCATAAATCCACATAAAATTCCTTCATTTCCACCGCTATCGCCCTGCCAAATTCCTTCAAAAGCTCCTCGTCCCAAGTCTGCGCCATTAATGTGCCCACCGGAAATGCGGTACAGAACTGATAATATATTTCCGCGCCTTCATGGTGTTCCATCGGCTCCAAAAAACCGTTTTCCAAGCATCCCAGGACTCCAGCCCCATAAACTATGCCACTCTCTCTATCCGCCTCATAGCTTTGCCTCAGCCTGAGTCCTGCGGGTCCATCCGCCATAACCAGCGAACGTATGCCATATTTTTCTTCCAAAGTTTCCGCAGTCTCTCCAGCAGAACCCGGCACATGACATCCTGCGGAACCAAGCATACTGGTATTCTGCGTAATGTTACCGTATAGAAGAGGAATTAAATCCTCCGCAGGCCAGTCCGCCGCAGGATATCGCATACAGTCTTTATGCTCTTCTTTGCCGGGTACAAATACATATTCCGCAATCTCCTGGCCTTCTGCTTCTCCGGAAGAAGCTTCCTGCACATCTTTCTCCCAATGGCTCCCCGCCGGCTCCTGAAGCGTCTCCTGCAACGGGCAAATCCGATTCGTATGTTCAATCACTGTATGTTCCATGACATTTAATGTTGCCACATGCCGGAGCGACGCTGAATGCTCTCCGATCCAGATTCCATACGCCCCTTTGTCAATCACCCATGCGCTTTCCTGTTCGGAAAATACTGCCAGCTGCTTTTGTTCGACAGAAACCGTCAGCCTACAGGCTTCCCCAGGCTGAAGCAACGGCGTCTTCGCAAATCCCGCCAGACGGCGGCATTCCTTCTTCCTCCCTGCCCCGGGCAAAGTTACATACACCTGCACGACTTCCCTACCGGAATAATACCCCCCTGTATTTTGTACCTCCACATCAATTTCCATCCCATTTTCCCGGACTCTCCCTTCCAGAAATTCCATTTCAAACGTGGTATAAGAAAGTCCATATCCAAAGGGAAACAACGGTTTTACCCCAAAGCTGTCAAAGTATCGGTAGCCTACATAAATCCCTTCTTTATACTCTTCTTTTTCCAAATCGCCGTTCAAATAACTGAAAGAGTCCGCACACGGATAATCTTCATACCGTCTGGCCCAGGTTGCTGTCAGCCTTCCTCCCGGAAATTTTTTGCCAAATAATACATCTGAGGCCGCGCGCCCCCCTTCCTGCCCCGCCTGGGAAATATTTAAAATTGCCGATATATATTCTGCCTCTTCCAAAATATCCGTAAGCTCCACAATCCCTCCGGCATTCAGGACAAGCACTGTTGGAATTTTTTTTTCGCTCAGGTACAAAATATCCTCCCGTTCTCTTTCGCTTAAATAGTAATCCCCCTCTGCCCTGCGCCGATCCCTGCCTTCGCCGGATATCCTGCTTATGACATAAACAGCAGCTTCCGCCCCT
>ERZ808037.1063-NODE-1063-length-20335-cov-30.259897_pt1 | contig 20335 bp, 17 predicted proteins | sample MGYA00380190_ERZ808037 | MGnify/ENA primary metagenome ERZ808037 (study PRJEB31490, sample SAMN06133399) | mouse gut metagenome | isolation source: J9 | host: mice | place: China: Chengdu | collected 2015-05 ... | reverse complement strand
CCTTTACAAAAAGCAAGCCCAACTTCTGCCGTTCAGGAAGTTGGACTCGCCTTTTTATGGTTTAGCGGACAGTAATAGTTCATTTACTTGTTGCTGTCCCTAAGTGACAGGCTCCATACGGTGGCATATGAAACTACCGAACATACCGCTACCGGAAACATCATACCATAATAGCCTGTCATTTCAACTACTATGAACATTGACATGAGCGGAGCACGGATTATTCCTGACATGGTTCCGGCCATTGCAATAAGCGCACAATTTCCAAGCGGAAGGTCAATCCCGAAAAGATGATTGAGCATGCCGGCCAAAAAATAGCCTGCCATGCATCCGGCAAACAGCGTAGGGGCAAAGTCACCGGCTACACCGCCTCCGCTGTTTGTCGCAGTGCAGGCGATCCCTTTAACAGCGGCCACTGCTCCACACATGATGATCGCAGTCCATATTGTGGAATCCCATTGCATGTGATGCCACAATGAGAAGTCGGTCATGGCATGCAGGTCCCCGTCAATCAGATTAGCCATCGTTGAGTATCCCTCGCCATATAGGGACGGGAACAGAAACACGAGTATTGACAGTATCGAACCAGCGATCAGGGCTTTTAACCATGGTGAACGTATCTTGCCGAGCAGCAAGCCGGTCCATCCCGACATCTTGTGATAATATATGGAGTAAAGTCCGCACAGGACTCCCAGCACTATGATCCAGCCGCTCATGTGCGGATCGAAATATTGGGGATGAGCCAATGGCACGTCAAGCGTGAATCCGGTCAGACCGTAGCTCGTCATCCCTCCAATTACGCATGCTATGGTGAGTGCTATCATTGATACGGTTGTCATTGACATGCCCATTACCTCAAGAGTGAACATCATGCCTCCGACCGGGGCCTTGAATATACCCGCTATTCCTGCTCCTGCTCCGCATCCTATGATTATCATCATCAGGCGTGGCGGAAGTCCTACCCATCGTCCGAGCTGACTTGCAAGCGCGGCTCCTGTGGATGCGATAGGGCCTTCCGCACCGGCTGAGCCACCGAGACCGAGGGTAAGTGTCGACGCCATTATCGGTCCGTAGGTATATGTAGCCGGTATATAATATTGCTTTTGCTTCACCATCGCATCGATCTTGTCAAGTCCATGCTCGATGTTGCGTCTGAATCCATACCTCTGGAGCGCGACGGTGAGTATGATCCCTATCAAGGGTACAACGAGGAGAGCCCAGTTGACTCCCGCGACATTAAAATGATTGACAACGAGTATCGACAGCCATTTTATGACTGATTTGAGCAGAAAGGCGCATCCACCGGTTATAAGACCTACTAAAGTCGCAAGAACATACAGCGATACCGACGGAGGCAGTGAGCCTAACTGCCATTGAGGTTCGGAATATGCGCCTGCGGGAGTTTTATTGGGGGATTCGGTTGGCATAGTTGATCGTTTATAATGTAATAACGCTGTGTCATGTTATAGAGTTTTGACGGCCGTACATTTGCATAATCGGCGGAATGTGTCTAACTTTGTTTCCGTCAATCAGTATGGAGCTCCGGACAAGCGGCCATGCATGATGACATTACGTATAGAGGTATGAATATTCTTATAACCATATGTGCCCGGGGCGGCTCTAAAGGGATTCCGGGCAAGAACATAAAACCGGTGGGGGGGAAACCTCTTTTGGCTTATTCCATTGAGACGGCAAAACGTTTTGCCGAGCATTATGCATTGAAAAACGGACATGCGGGTCACAGTGTGGACATAGAACTATCCACAGACTCCGAGGCCATAAAGGATGTGGCCCGCGAATACGGACTTTCGACGGATTATGTACGTCCGGCATATCTCGCAAACGACACATGTGGCAAACCTGATGCCATAAGGGATCTGTTGTGCTATGCCGGTGAGCATTATGACAAGAAATACGACTATGTCATAGATCTTGATGTCACGTCACCCATACGTACTGTCGATGATATTGAAGAATGCCTCAGGTTTATCGAAGCCGCTCCGGAGGCAAAGACCATATTTTCGGTCAATCCTTGTGCACGTAATCCCTATTTCAATCAGGTACAGGAGGATAGTGACGGGTATTGTCATGTCGTACTCGGTGGAAAATACACCACACGTCAAGGATCTCCCAAGGTTTACGACATGAACGCATCGGTCTATGTTTACCGCCCGGAGGCACTCATGTGTGAACATCCCAAGGCGGTGACTGACAGGTCATTGATTTATGTCATGGATCATGTGTGCTTCGATCTTGACGAGCCATCCGATTATGATTATCTTGCCTATCTTATCGATTCCGGCAAAATCATGTTGTGACAATGAGAATTCTGATAATCGGACTTGGATCAATAGCGCGTAAGCATATTGCAGCCCTAAGGAATATCGACCCCGACGTGGAGATTATTGCATTGCGTTCATCCATGGGAGCAACCGGGTATGATGGAGTGCGTGATATATACGACATATCAGCCTTAAAAGATACGGATATTGATTTTGCGATAATATCCACACCCACATCCGGACATATTGGATCTATCATGACAGCAAGGCATATCGGATGTCCGCTCTTTATAGAAAAACCCATATACCATACTCTTGAGTGTGAATCCGCTGTGAAAGATCTCATGATGTCAGGAGTATTGACATATGTTGCCTGCAATCTCAGATTTCTTGATTGCATACGATACGTAAAGAATGCTGTGGAGACCCGTGGGGTGGCAGTAAATGAGGTCAATGTATATTGCGGCTCCTATTTGCCGGAGTGGCGTAAGGGCGTGGATTTCCGTGACGTGTATTCATCGAAACCTGAGATGGGCGGGGGAGTCAATATTGATCTGATTCATGAGATAGACTATCTTTACTGGATATTCGGTTCTCCTGAAAGTACTGTCAAAGTTCTCAGAAATAATTCTACACTCGGCATACGTGCCGTGGACTATGCCAACTATACCATGGATTACGGAAATTTCTGTGCGAGTGTGGTGCTGAATTACTACCGGCGAGACTATAGGCGTACGCTTGAAATAGTATGGGAGGACGAGACATGGCTGTGTGATCTTGCCGCCAATAAGGTGACGCGTACATCCGACGGTCATGTGATATTCCGGTCGGATAAATCGATTTCCGACACATACGAGGATCAGATGAGATATTTTGTCGATCTGGTGAAAAACGATAGAAATAAATCGATCAACACAGTGGGAGATGCTCTCAATGTGCTTAAAATATGTTTGTGATATGAATCTGAAAGATAAGGTAATCATAGTGACAGGCGGCCGTGGTCTTATTGGCCGGGAGATAGTCAGGGAGCTGAATGAACGCGGAGTCAGGGTGGTGGATGCCGATATATCCTGTGAGACAGATGATGAGAAAGGCACATTCAGGCTTGATCTCGGGTCAAATGAGTCTATCGACGGCCTGATCGGATTTACGGTAAATAATTACGGACATATCGACGGCCTGATCAATGCGGCATATCCGCACACAAAGGACTGGGGCCGTTACCGCTTTGAGGACACTCCGTTTGAGCATTGGGAAGAAAATGTGAGATTGCAGCTTAATTCCGTATTTTATATTGACCGTCAGGTGTCGCTTGTCATGGCGCGTCAAGGCTACGGATCGATAGTCAATTTCGGATCAATATACGGTATTGTGGGCAATGACTTTACCATATATGAGGACTATGGCGGCACATCGCCGGCAGAATATTGTGCCATAAAGGGTGGCATAATCAATTTCACTCGATATATGGCGTCCTATCTGGGAAAATATGGAGTCAGGGTGAACTGCGTATGCCCCGGAGGTATATGGGATCATCAGCGTGAAGAGTTTGTCAGGAACTATAATCACCGTTGCCCTATGAAACGAATGGGCAATCCCGACGACATAGCTCCACTGTGTCTTTTCCTTGTATCGGACGGTGCAAAGTATATAACAGGACAGATAATTGCGGCCGACGGCGGCTGGACTGCCATATAGACGGGGCTGTCATAATTTCGGAAAGCGTATTGTGAATCTTGTCAATGAATCTTTTGAGGAGGTGCTGAGGCTGAAATCGCATCCATGTTTTCCGAGCACATCCGATATGAATATCAGCCCCAGTCCCTGCCCGTCAGGTTTTGTCGAGTAGAAAGGTGTGAATACATGAGCCTTCGATTCATCGGACAGACCTGCTCCATTGTCTGTTACGGTAATAGTAGGCCGGGGGATTGAGCATGTCGCGATACGTATGATGCCTTCTTCACCGCCATTTACTGTAGAAATGCTTTCAATGGAGTTTTTGACTATGTTTATCAATGCCTGATCAAACAATACATTATCGATCATGATCTCGGCATCCGCCTGACATAGGTCGAGTTCAAGGGCCACACCGTGAGTTGAACACATTGACTCAAGAAATTCGCGCTCGGCAAGTATCGATGTGTTAAGCCGCGATCTTTTCAGTGAAGCTTCCGGAATTCTCACTACGTCGGCAAATGAACTTATGAATCTGCTCATGGCAAGACACCTGTCAGAGCATGCATCCATTATATCTGACAGATTATCGGTATCGGGACCAGGGGTTTCGTGCATTATTGACGAAACGGTGGAGAGCATGGATGTGATCCCTGCGACAGAATTATTCACCTCATGGGATATCATGCGTATCACTTTCTCATAGGCTCTCTTTTCTGCCTTCATCACTTCCTGAGTAAGAGGCTCTATAAGGATGAATGGGTGGGCATATCCGTTGTCCATGAAGGAAAGCCGCTGGCATCGGTATATCTTGGAGTCACTTAGACGCAATGTCTTGCTTTGCCCTTGAGCAAGTCCCGATACGCCGCGAGCGATGTCGGAATCTATTTCATCGAGTTTGCGCCCTTGCAGATCGGCGGTGGCGAGAAACTGTGATGCAGCAGGATTGTACATTGTTATGTTTCCCCATGTGTCGAGTATGAGTATTCCCATTGGGGATACCGATATGAGCAGATCGAGAAAATGGTTCTGCTCGCGTATGCGAAGCCGTTCATTTTTAAGACTTAGCATCATGGCGTTAAACATCTCTATGATCTTGTCGGCTTTCTCGTTGCCGGTCAGAGCCAGACGGCTTGAAAAATCCTGAGAGCGTATCAGGTCCATGCCGTTTGATATTCTGCGCATAGGCATTACTATGCGCCGGTAATACATTATAAGCAGAATTATAACCGCTATGATTATCGATATGACTATTATGGCAAGATGCTGTGGATTCATAGGTCAATGCCGTGTTTCTCCATTCTGCGGTATAGTGACTGTCGTGTTATGCCGAGGGTGAGTGCGACACGTGATAGATTTCCGCCGCATTGTCTTATAGCCTCAGTGATGGCATGGCGTTCGATGTCCTCTAATGTCATCCCGTGCTCTGTAGCCGTGATGGTGGCATTGGGCGATAATGATTTTGTCCCGTCATACTGTGATTTGAAATGGTCAGCGGTGAAATTTCCGTCCTTACTGCCGACAAGCAAAGTCCTCTCTACCAGATTTTTCAGCTCCCGTATATTGCCTGGATAGGGGAGTGAGGAGAGATAGCGTATTGCATCATCGGTGAAATGTACGTCTTTATATCCGGCCGCGAAATGCTTGACAAGCAGTGGTATGTCATCGCGTCTCTCACGCAGGGGAGGCAGAGTGACCGTGATAAGATTTATGCGGTAGAACAGATCTTCCCGGAATTGTTTTTGGGCTACCATTGCCGGTAGGTCGGCATTGGTGGCGCACACCACTCTTATGTTGACTCTGCGTGTGTGTGAATCGCCAAGCGGCTCGAATGTCTGTTCCTGCAGCACTCTCAGCAGTTTCACCTGACAGGCCGGGGCAAGATCTCCTATTTCGTCAAGGAATATTGTGCCGCGGTCAGCAAGTTCGAAACGTCCTTTGCGGTCGGATGTAGCTCCGGTGAAAGCTCCCTTTTTATGGCCGAACATCTCGCTTTCAAACAGGCTTTGCGCTATACCGCCAAGATTGACCTTGACAAACGGGTTGTTCTTTCTGCTACTGTTCTTATGGATTGCCTCGGCTATCAGTTCCTTGCCTGTGCCGTTTTCCCCCATTATAAGTATTGGTGCATCAGTCTCGGCTACACGTTCTATCGTGTCAAGTACACGAAGCAGTGCGGGGCTTCGTCCTATAATATTGCTCCGGTCAAATGTTGATGTTTTTCTGTTTTCATCATTATCTTCAGAAGCCTTGCCGGATAGTTTTAAGGTCGTCTTTATGCGGCTTAGCAGCGTGGTGTTGTCCCATGGCTTTGTGATGAAGTCTATGGCTCCGGCCTGCATACCTTTTACGGCAAGCGGTATGCTCCCCCATGCTGTCATAAGTATTATCGGAGTATCAGGCCGGAATATTTTTGCTTGCCGGAGCAATATCAGACCCTCTTCCCCGGAGGTGGATAACGAATAATTCATGTCCATGAGGATGAGCTGTGGCTCACGTGCACGGATCACGGTCATGGCTTCCTCGCGGGATGTTGCCGTGACTACTTCATATCCCTTGCGCTCAAGCATAAGCCGCAGTGACATAAGCACCGTCTTGTCATCGTCTGCTATAAGTATCATAATGGCAAAGTTACAAAAAATATGGCGAGAGTGGATATATTTTTTCATGTGTACGTTTTTGGGTGTCCGATTTCGTATATGTGTCCGATTCCGTACACTTCTCAAATCTGATATCTCCTTGATAGTATGCGTTATATGAGTTTGGCACGGTTTTATTACTATATGGATGTAAATAAATCAGATCACGATTCCTGATATGGATAGAGAAATACCAAAAGAAGAGCTCACGCGCTGTCGCCGTCGTCGTATTGCTGTTGCAGCAGCTATAATAACAGCTGCTGTTGTCGGAATAGCCATACTGTTTTCAAGTCTGTCTTCGAGCATAAGCCGAACTGACATCATATTGAGCGAAGCAACTATTGGGACCATAGAGACGTCTATAAACAGTTCCGGAACTGTTGTGCCTGCGTTTGAGGAAATAATCACATCTCCGATCTCCACACGCATTGTGGAGGTGTATTGCAATGCAGGTGACAGTGTCGGTGTCGGGACGCCGCTCTTGCGTCTTGACCTTCAGAGTGCCGAAGCTGAGATGCGTAAGCTCGTAGACCAGATGCGCATGAAGCGTGTTGAGCTTGACAAACAGGACACCAACTCCCGGACGTCGTTAAGTAATCTTGAGATGCAGATCAAGGTAAAGGAGATGGAAGTGAACCGCCTTGAAGTAGAACTTGCCAATGAACGGTATCTCGATTCATTAGGGTCCGGAACCGGGGATAGGGTTCGTGAGGTGGAGCTTGCCTGCCTTACAGGACAGCTCGCTCTTGAACAGATGCGCCGTCAGCTTGACGGTGAGCGTAGAATCGCTTTGGCTGACCGCCGTGTCAAGGAATTGGATATAAATATTTTCAGTGGAAATATATCCGAGATGAAACGTACTCTCGATGATGCCCGCGTATGTGCCCCGCGAGGAGGGACTCTGACATATATCAATAACCAGATAGGGCAGAAAGTCGCTGAGGGGGAGCGTATCGCCATTCTTTCGGATCTTAGTCATTTCAGGATAAAGGGGCAGGTTGCCGATTCCTATGCCGACAAGATATGTGAGGGAGCTCGTGCTGTAATAAAGACCGGAAAAGATAAGTTTGAAGGCACGGTCATGAATGTCGAGCCACAGTCGCAGGAGGGTATGATAACGTTCTATGTGCGTATTGACTCAGAGTACAACTCGCGTCTACGGTCAGGACTTAAAACCGACGTTTATGTCATGCACGATGTGATGGACGATGTGGTGCGTATAGCAAACGGTCCGTATTATCAGGGCCCCGGTGAATACAGACTGTTTGTATTGACTGCTGACGGCTCCAGTATCAAGAAGAGAATTGTATCGCTCGGCGATTGCAACTATGAGTATGTAGAGGTCCGTTCAGGCATTGAACCGGGAGAGCAGATCGTAGTTTCCGATATGAGTGATTATAAAACTAACAATATGTTGAAAATAAAATAAATACATTGCAATATGTCAATCATTACTTTAAACGGTGTCACTAAAGTATACCGTACCAATGAAATCGAGACTGTCGCTCTTGACAATGTTAATCTCAGTGTGTCGAAAGGTGAGTTTCTTAGTGTCATGGGGCCTTCGGGTTGTGGAAAGTCAACTCTTCTGAACATAATAGGATTGCTTGACAATCCCACTGAAGGATCTCTGGAGATATGTGGTACACGTTTTTCGGGCATGGGTGACAAGGCTATGTCGGAATTCCGAAACCGCAACCTTGGATTTGTGTTTCAGAGTTTTCATCTTATTAACTCTCTCAATGTTATGGACAATGTGGAATTGCCACTCATTTACCGCAAGGATCTTGGAGGAATAAATGTGCGCGACCGTGTTCGGGAGGTGCTTGACAGGGTAGGACTGAGCCACCGTATGAGGCATATGCCATCTCAGCTCTCGGGCGGACAGTGTCAGCGTGTAGCGATCGCCAGGGCCATTGTCGGTGATCCGGAGATAATTCTTGCTGATGAGCCTACCGGCAACCTCGACTCAAAAATGGGAACCGAGGTGATGGACATTCTTCACAGTTTAAATAAAGATGAGGGCCGTACCATAGTTATGGTCACCCATAATGAAGAACAGGCACGCAAGACAGACAGGATTGTTCGCTTCTTTGACGGCCGTCAGGTGTTTTGAACCAGATAGGACAGTAGAATCTTAATCAGAGCAACCATATGAAAATAAATATAAAAGAGATATATTACAACTTGAGAAAGCAACCAGTAGTGAGTGTAGTGTCAATCATAGGCACGGCTCTTGCCATATTCCTCGTCATGGTTACAGTTGTGCTTTCGGAAGTGAAGACAGCCGATATAGCACCGGAGGTTAATCGGTCTCGTTCACTTGATTATAATAAAATGTGGACTCAAAAGATTACTGATGAGTACTCAAATAGAGAAGGGTGCATGAGCTATCAGTCATACAGGGCCATCTTTTCGTCAATGACTGTTCCGGAGGCAATGACCGCTTATGTGATACAAGGTGTTGAATCTGTAGCCAGTGAGCATGGCGGCCATAATGTGGGAATATCTTTACGTCAGGTTGATGACATGTACTGGAAAATCTTTGAATTTGATTTTATAACGGGTCATCCGTTTGATAAAGCGGCATTCGATGCCGGAATGCAAGTTGCGGTAATAACAGAGAATACTGCCAGAGCTATTTTCGGAGATATCAATGTGGTTGGGCGTGAATTTTCGTTGGATCATACGCCTTACAGAGTGACAGGTGTGATAAAGGACGTGTCGCCGCTCACTTTCCGCACATATGGGAATGTTTTTGTGCCGTTCACTGCAACCGATCTGGGTAAATCGAATTGGGGCAAAGGTATTATGGGACCGCTTGTTGTGACTGTATTGGCAAAAAGTAAAGATGATTTCAATAAAATAAGGGCAGAATACAGTTCTAATATTGCACGCTATAATAAGGAACTTGAACCTACAGGATGGAAGCTAAAGATAGAAGATGACATTCATAAGAATGGATATGAAGAAGGTAATATGGGAAATGATGATAATTCAGCTCGTTACCGACGTTGGGTTGTCTATGCGATATTGCTCCTTGTGCCAGCAATTAATATCAGCAGTATGACAGAGAGCCGGCTACGTAGGCGAGCAAGCGAAATAGGTGTGCGCAGGGCATTCGGTTGTACACGTATGGAGATTATGTTCATGGTTCTGGCTGAGAACCTTGTTATCACGCTTTTTGCCGGCACAATAGGATGGATGCTGAGCGTGGTGTTTGCTCTTATTTCTCAGGATTTCCTGTTTGATATAACTACATCAGGAACTGTGGATGCTGTCCCTGTTGATGTGTCGTCACTGATGCATTGGTCCACTTTCTTCTATGCGTTGTTATTCTGCTTTATCCTCAATTTATTAAGTAGCGGTATTCCTGCTTACCGTGCATCTCGCTTAAATATTGTCAATGCAATTTCCGGACTAAGAAAATAAAAATTATGAATAGAAAACTGATATCCCAGACTCTCAATGAATGGCGCGCCAATCTGTGGCTTGCCGTAGAGCTTCTTATTGTTAGTGTCATTGTATGGTATGCTATTGACTTCTGTTATGTGAAAATTCTTGATTATTCATCTCCTTTAGGATTTGAGATTGATCATACTTATAAGATAAAAGTTGATGAAATCAGTGAGAATAGTCCGGAATATGTGGATCGTGATTCTGAAGGATATATTGCCGATAAACTTGAGCTTATCGACCGTATACGTCATCGCCCGGATGTGGAATGCGCATCATGGAGCAATTTTGCTCATCCGTATAATTACAATGTTAGTTGTCATCAGTATCATGTCGATACGATTAAGACTCAAGGGAATGTCAGACGTAAGGCAGACCCTGATTTCTTCAAGGTGTTTCGTATTCGTGGTATCAATGGGGAGACCTCCGATGAGCTCGCAGCAATGTTTCGCGAGCGTGGGGTTGTCATCTCATCCAATCTTTTTGACGATGCCATTGATGCGCGTACTCTTATCGGGGATTCGATCTATAGTCATAGCGACAGGGCTATTGCTGTAGGTGCGGTGATATCTCCTATGAAAATGTCAGAATATTCGTTACTTATTTATGGTTGCAAAACTGTGATTGAGAGTGATAAGATAGAGAGAATGAATGATCTGTGTGTACGCATTCATGCCAATATGGATAATGATTTTATTGGGAAATTTATGGCTGATGCCGACAGGCATTACCGTGTGGGTAATCTTTATATTGGCTCGGTGACATCGTTTGACTCATTGCGGGATTTTTTCAATAGTGAGTCTGAAAGGGAAGTGATCCTGATGGTTACGGCTGTTGTATTTTTGCTGGTTAATATCTTTCTCGGACTTTTTGGAACATTCTGGTTCCGCACACAGCAGCGTGTCAGTGAGATCGCAATCCGGAAGGTCAATGGTGCCACATACTCTGACATATTCCGTCGTTTCATTGGTGAAGGGATAGTGATACTTTCGATTGTGACCCCTATTGCATTAGGTATGGATGCAGCCCTGGTAAGTCACGAACTCAATGAGATGTACGAAGATAATTTCTTTTCATGGGGACGGTTCTTGATATGTGCCGCAATTACATATCTGCTCCTTGCGGTCATGATTGTGCTCGGTATAATGGTCCCGGCATTGAGAGCTATGAGACTTCAACCGGCTATCGCATTGCATGATGAGTGATATGAGAAGGGCTATATCTATGCTACTTGCACTTTTGGGGGTAGCGATCCCTCCTCTGAGGGCTCAATCGGTGCGCGCTATCACGCTTGACGAGGCTATAATCCTTGCACGCACAGGGAGTGTTGACGCTGCGGTGGCTCTTAATCAGCTAAAGACTGCGTATTGGGAGTACCGTACATTCCGTGCCGACTTGCTTCCGGAGGTAAACCTCGATGCAACTCTCCCATCTTATCGCAAGAGTTATAACGCTTACCAGCAGTCAGACGGCTCATATACATTCGTACGCAACAATTATCTGCAGCTCAACGGTGAATTGTCTGTCTCTCAGAATATATGGCTGACGGGCGGAAAACTGTCGCTTAACACTTCTCTCGATTTCATGCGTCAGCTTTCCTCTCCACGTTCGTCACGATACATGTCCATACCCATAGCGTTGACTTTGAGCCAACCGGTGTTCGGCACAAATCATGTGCGCTGGAACCGTCGTATAGCCCCTGTGCGATATGCCGAGGCGCGTGCCCGTTTCATCTCCGAGACAGAACAGGTGGCAATGACCGCGATCACTCATTATTTCAATCTGCTCATGGCCCGTGAACAGGTTAAGATCGCTGAACAGAATCTTGCTAATTCCGAAAAACTGTATGAAGTGGCCATAGCCAAACGCGGGATGGGGAAAATAAGCGAGAATGATCTTCTGCAGCTCGAACTCAATGTGCTCGATGCGCGGTCGGATCTAACGTCCAAAAGCAGCGATATGAAGAACTGTATGTTTCGGCTTCGCTCTTTCCTTGGATTAAGCGATGATGTTGAGATCGAACCGGTGGTGCCCGGTGATATTCCCGGGGGCAAAGTCATATATGCCGATATCCTTGACAGGGCCCTTGTCAATAATGCTTTTTCCAGGAACATACGTCGACGGCAACTTGAAGCGGACTATGAAGTGGCCAAGGCTCGGGGCAATATGAGGGAGATTACTCTTTATGCTCAGATCGGTTTTACCGGCACATCTGATGCGCTGCAAGGAGCTTACAATCCTTTAAAAGACAATCAGGTGGTTCAACTCGGGCTCAAAGTGCCGCTTCTTGACTGGGGCAAGCGTCGTGGCAAGGTGAAGTTGGCACAAAGCAACCGCGATGTGGTGGAGAGCCGGCTCAGGCAGGAGCGTCTCGATTTCAGTCAGGATATATTTGTGCTGGTGGAGCGGTTTAACAATCAGCGGGAACAGGTGGCGATAGCCGCAAAAGCCGATGAGATAGCGGCCAGGCGATATTTTACAAACGTAGAGACATTCATGATAGGGAAGTTGTCTACACTTGACCTTAATGATTCGCAGATCAAAACCGATGAGGCTCGTAGACATTATATCAATCAGTTGTTCCAGTACTGGTATTACTATTATCAGCTTCGGAGCATTACTCTTACTGATCCGGGCACAGGCAGGCTTATTACAGTAGATATGGACAAGCTTTAGAAATAGTCGACAGGCAAAAACTCTATGCGCTATTTTTTGCATAACGCGGCGGTTTTTTATAATTTTGTTGTCGATTATGGAAAAGGACATTACAATACGTTCGCTGCGCTTCCATTATACCGACAACCGACCTTCCGGATCTGCTGTAAAAGCTGAAGTTACTGATGGCGGTGCGTGGGAGCCTGTCATCATCCTTATGCACGGATGGGGATGTGACCATACCACTGTGGCGTCCATAGAAAATGTGGCTCTTCAGTCGGGATATCGTGTCGTAAATGTGGACTTTCAAGGGTTTGGAAAGTCAGAGGAGCCTCATGATGTATGGGGCGTCGAGGACTACACATCTGCCATGGAGGAGTTCATCGACACTCTCGGCATCAGGAATCCGGTAATGTTGGGCCACTCGTTCGGAGGCCGGGTGGGCATTCTGTATGCGTCACGTCATCCCGAGGTTAAGGCCCTGATACTTGTGGATGCGGCCGGAATCAAGCCTAAACGCTCGTTCAGATATTACTGGAAGGTATATACATTCAAGGCGGTCAAACGGCTGATGTACCTTATTTATGGCCGCAAAAAAGCTGAAGAGAGGCTTGATGTGCGCAGAGCCAAAGCCGGTTCGAGCGACTATGCGTCGGCATCACCTATTATGCGGCGTATACTTTCGAGGGTGGTCAATGAAGATCTCACTGACCGCCTTCCGCTTGTTAAGGCTTCCACTCTTCTTGTATGGGGGGAGAATGACACTGCCACACCTCTGAAGGATGCGCAAGTCATGGAGCGTATGATACCCGATGCCGGGCTTGTATCATTCCCCGGATGCGGCCATTACAGCTTCCTTGACAATCCTGTCCAATTCGCTGCAGTCCTCAGAAGTTTCCTTGGAGAGATTGCGAAATAATATAGATATTTTAAGTCATAAGTAACTCGCATAAATTAGCTGATACATAATTATGAAGTATTTTCGAGTGATTTTCGGGATGGAGCGAAGGAGTGTAGCGAGCTACACGACTGAGCTACAGCGCGAAAATCGCCGAAAAGACGAATAAGGATGTGTCAGCCCGAAGGGTTACTTGAAATTATTTTAATTATAACTAATTTATAAGAGTTACTTAAGCATAAGGAAAAGTCATGATAACAATCCTAAGCGCAATTGCCGCTCTTTTCGCAGTAGCATGTTTTTTTGTTGAGTTCAGGCGAGATCTTATGATGCTTCAGCAGAACTCCTACCGCAATGAGCGTTACAGCCGTTGGCTGCGTGCTTCGCAGGACACCACCTCAGCCATGCGCCTCGTGAGTGGTGCTGTGGTTCTCGCATCCATGTCGACACTTTCAGTGCCTGTGGTATCGATGTCTCTGATAGCATTTGTCTCAGCCGTCAATGTCATCATTCTGGTTAGGCGAAAGTACAAGAAACCGCTTGTGATGACCAACAGGGCCTGGCGTATTTTGTCGGTGATGCTGATACTTGCGGCCCTGGTTGTTGTGGCTGCCGGAGTTGTAGGATGGAAATATGGTAGAGAATTCGAATATGCAGCCGTGGCGTCACTCTGTGTATTCTGCTTCTCGCATCTTTTCTCAATGTCAGCCAACTGGCTTCTGAAGCCGGTGGAGAAACGCATCAACAACGGTTATTACAAGGATGCCGAAAGGATTCTGCGATCAATGCCTGACCTCAGGATAATAGGCGTGACCGGCAGTTACGGCAAGACCTCCACAAAGCATTATCTTAACCGAATTCTATCGGAACATTTCGATGTAATGATGACTCCCGGAAGCTATAATACCACAATGGGAGTGATACGCACCATCCGTGAGTATCTTAAGCCTTATAACGAAGTATTTATCGTTGAGATGGGAGCCAAGCAGATCGGGGATATCAAAGAGATCTGTGACCTTGTCCATCCTTCGGTCGGAATTGTCACGGCTGTAGGCGAGCAGCATCTTGAATCATTCAAGAGCATAGAGAATGTGCAGCGCACTAAGTTTGAACTTATTGACTCGCTGCCGGCCGATGGTGGCCTTGCAGTCATTAACAATGATTTTCCGTATGTCGCAAATCGTCCCGTGAGCAATGTGGAATGCGTGCGTTATGCAGTGTCCGACACCGGGAATGCCGATTATGTAGCCACTGATATCACCTATACACCTGCCGGAACAAAATTCACCGTAAGGACACCTCAGGGAGGGGCTATGGAATTTTCCACGCATCTGGTAGGGGAGTGCAATGTGAGCAATCTCCTTGCCGCTGTCATTGTCGCCATGCGCCTTGGTGTCCCCGAGGATAAAATAAGGTATGCAGTGGGACAGATAGAGCAGGTGGAGCATCGACTGAACATGAAACGGACTCCTGGGGGCGTCACCATTATCGATGATGCGTTCAATTCCAATCCAACAGGTTCGTCAATGGCTCTTGATGTACTTGCTATGATGAAATCGGGCAGACGCATTATTGTCACACCCGGTATGATTGAGCTTGGTGACAGACAGGAGGAACTGAACCGTAATTTCGGACAAAAGATAGCAAAGTCAGCCGATATAGCTATTGTGGTGGGAGAGTATAACCGTGAGGCGATAGTCGACGGCATCAATGCCGGCAAGGAGGACAGTGCGTCGTCGACGGTGGAGATCCACACAGTCCCGACTTTCCTTGACTCTCAGCGTCTGTTGGGGACCATGCTGCGCTCCGGTGACACGGTGCTATATGAGAATGATCTTCCTGACACTTTCAAATGATTCGATTTTAATAGATAGAAAAAACATATAATCGTCGGCCGCGGGCTGAATTAATTATGAAAACCAATATTGGAGTATTCTTTGGAGGGCGTTCCACCGAGCATGAGATCTCGGTGATCTCTGCGTCACAGGCCATGCATGCCATAAATCGTGACAAGTATGATGTCACACCGATATACATATCCAAACAGGGGCGTTTTTACACCGGTGACGCTCTTTTTGATGTGGCTAATTATCGTGATATACCGTCATTGCTTGCAAAATGCACTCAAGTGTATATGGAGCCGTCGTATGGCGACTATAATCTCTACCGGGTAAAGAAGCCGATGTTCGGATCTGCTGTGCTTACCACGCTTGACGTTGTGATCCCTGTGCTTCATGGCTCCAATGTCGAGGATGGAATCTTTGAGGGTGTACTTGAGACTATCGGTATCCCGTATGCCGGATGCAACACTCTTGCAAGTGCCAACGGTATGGACAAGATTACCATGAAGATGATACTGCGTGAGAGCGGAGTACCTGTGATAGACTATGTATGGTTTACTGACAAGGAATGGTTCAGGAAACGTGACGAGCTTATAGCCAGAATTGAGGATAAAATAGGCTATCCTGTCATTGTGAAGCCTGCCAATCTCGGATCAAGTGTAGGTATCGGTCGTGCTGCCAACCGCGAGCAGATGATCGAGAAGATCGAGACTGCCGAGAAATATTCTTCAAGAATTATAGTGGAGCATATGGTTGACAACCTTAAGGAAATCAACTGCTCTGTGCTCGGTGACTGTGACGAATATCGCTCTTCGGTACTTGAGGAACCTATCAAGAGTGCTGAGATACTTTCTTACGAGGACAAGTACATGGGTGGTACAAAAGGGGCCAAAGGGATGCAGGCATCGCAGAAGCGTATACCGGCCGACCTTCCATCCGAGATGACTGAACGTATCCGCTTCCTTGCCGGCGAGACATTCCGTGTGCTTGGATGTCATGGAGTGAGCCGAATCGATTTTATTATCGATGACGATACCAAGGAGATATATGTCAACGAGATAAACACTATCCCCGGATCCCTTTCGTTCTATCTTTGGGAAGCTACGGGTCTGTCATTCGATGCTCTGATGGATACCCTTGTCAAGCTCGCACTTAAGCGTAAGCGTGAACAGGGACAGAAAACCGTCAGCTACGACCAGAACATATTCTCTCTCTCCGGTGGAGTGAAAGGCGGAGTGAAAGGCGGGGTAAAGAAATAAAGTGTTAAAGGCATTTGCTTTTAACACTTGTGTCAGTCATGATGATATGGCTCCCCACGCATTATGGTCATAGCCCTGTATACTTGCTCGACAAAGAACAGTCTCACCATTTCGTGGGTGAATGTCATTCGTGAAAGTGACATTTTACTGTCTGCCCTGGAGTAAATCTCCTGTGAGAATCCGTAAGGACCTCCGATTACGAATACGAGCCTTTTTAAGCCTTGGTTCATACGGCGGTCAATCATGGAGGCGAACTCCCTTGAACTCATTTCGGTGCCACGCTCATCAAGCAGGCATACATGATCACCGGGTTGTAACGCCGCCATTATTCCGGCTCCCTCACGCTGTTTCTGCACATCTTCTGTGAGGCCTCTTGTGGACTTCAGATCCGGTACGATGACAGTTTCCATCGGCATATAGCGGTTAACCCGTTTAAGGAACCCGCTTGTTGCGTCGGCAATATATTGTGTGGAAGTTTTCCCCACAGCTATCAAAACTATTTTCATGCTTCAAAGTTAATCAAAAAATATGAAAACAACTGACCAACTTATTGACGATCTGCTCACATTGGCATTTGCCGAAGATGTGGGTGATGGCGATCACACTACTTTAAGCACCATACCTGATTCAGAACGTGGCGTCCAGCGTCTCATTGTGAAGGAGGAAGGCATACTCGCCGGTGTCGACATAGCCCGAAAGGTGTTTGAGAAATTCGATCCTGATCTCAAAATGACGGTCTACATCAATGATGGTGCGCATGTCAAGCCCGGTGATGTGGCTTTTGAAGTGGAGGGTAAGGTGCGTTCGCTTCTTCAGACGGAGCGTGTGATGCTTAACATCATGCAGCGCATGAGCGGAATAGCTACACAGACCGCAAAGTATCAGCAGCGTCTTGAAGGATTGAAAACAAAGGTGCTCGATACCCGCAAGACCACTCCGGGTATGCGCATGCTGGAAAAGGAGGCTGTGCGCATCGGTGGAGGATGCAACCACCGTATAGGCCTGTTTGACATGATACTGATAAAGGACAATCATATAGACTTTGCCGGCGGCATTCCTCAGGCAGTGAAAGCAGCCAAGGATTATTGCAAAGCCAATGGCAAGGACCTGAAGATTGAGGTTGAGGTGCGTAACACCGATGAGATCAATCAGGCTCTCGATGCCAAGGTTGACCGAATCATGCTTGACAATTTTACCCCTGAGCGTACTCGTGACGCTGTGAAGCTTATCAATGGTCGCACAGAGGTGGAGTCGTCAGGAGGCATAACTCTCGACACACTCCGTGAATATGGTGAATGCGGGGTGGACTTCATATCGGTAGGTGCCCTCACTCATTCTGTCAAAGGGCTTGATATGAGTTTCAAGGCTGTGAAGTAAAAGTATATCTGTTAAGAGATACATATACATGAAATTACAGCGGCTTAGATGGGAAATTCCCGTTTAAGCCGCTGTATTGGTTTTAAGAGTAAGACTTATGCCTGTCCTATCATTTCAAGGAACTGATTCTCATTGATGATTGGGATTCCGAGTTTTTGGGCTTTTTCAAGTTTAGAGGGACCCATATTGTCTCCGGCAAGAACAAAGTCGGTCTTTTTGGAGATAGATCCTACATTTTTACCTCCGTTTTTCTCAATGAGTGCTTTGTATTCTTCTCTGGAATGAAGTGCGAACACGCCGCTGATCACTATGCTTTTTCCCTCAAGAAGAGTAGTGTGGTCAGATGTATCCTCTTCGGGCATGCTCATCTGTATGCCGGCGTCGCGCAGCCTTTCCACAAGAATCCGATTGGGTTCATATGCGAAATGCTCTATTATCGAGTCGGCAATGCGCGGTCCAACATCTTCTATGGCTATGAGTTCATCGCGGCTCATGGCCATGATTTTATCGATATTTTTTGAAGCTCGGGCAATTTTCCTTGACAGTGTTTCGCCTACATACGGTATCGATAATGCGTACAGCACCCGATCGAACGGCACGGATTTTGATGCTTCGACACCTTCGAGGATCCTTTCGGCTGTACGAGGTCCCACCCGGTCCAATCCACGCAAGGCGGGTACGGTCAATTTATAGAAATCAGCAATGTTTTTAACAAGTCCGGCATCATACAGGAGGGTGCAGTTTTCATCTCCGACACCTTCTATATCCATCATGTGCCTACCCACGAAATGTTCCAGCCTGCCTATTATCTGAGGACGGCATCCATATTTATTAGGACACATCCATGCAGCCTCGCCCGGAATCCTTATCAGAGGGGTCCCGCAGTCGGGGCAATGTGTCACAAATTTTATTGGCTGGCTTCCGGCTTCACGTGCATCGGTGTCTACGCCTGTTATTTTGGGTATGATCTCACCACCTTTCTCAACATACAGCATGTCATGGTCATGTATGTCAAGACTTTTCACGATATCTTCGTTATGGAGTGAGGCTCGTTTTACTATGGTGCCTGACAATAATACGGGTTCAAGATTTGCCACAGGCGTAATCACACCCATACGTCCGACTTCAAACGATACTTCCCTCAGTCTGGTAAGAGCTCTTTCAGCCGCGAATTTGTAAGCTATGGCCCATCTCGGAGACTTAGCCGTGTATCCGAGATTAAGCTGCTGTTTAAGATTATTGACTTTGAATACAAGCCCGTCGGTGGCAACCGGAAGATTGCGCCTTTCGACATCCCATTTGTTAATGAAATCGTCTACTTCCTGCCGGCTGTGGAGAAGTGTCATCACGTTGCTGACTTTAAAGCCCCATTCACGAGCCTTAAGCATATTTTCGTAGTGGTTGTCAGCAGGGAGTTCATCTGACAGCAGATAGTAGAAGTAAGCGTCGAGTCCGCGTTTTGCCACTATAGATGAGTCAAGCATCTTAAGCGTTCCGGCCGCGGCGTTACGCGGATTGGCGAAGAGCGGTTCTTCATTGAAAGCCCGTTCTTCGTTGAGCCTGTCAAACTCTTTCCATGGCAGCACAATCTCACCGCGTATTTCGAATGAATCGGGCCAGTCACCCGAGGGGAGCACAAGAGGTATGCTCCTGATGGTTTTGACGTTAAGCGTGACATCGTCACCTTTCTCTCCGTCTCCACGCGTTACGGCACGCACAAGCCGGCCATGTTCATAAGTCAGCGAGATACTTGTGCCGTCAAATTTCATCTCTCCCACCAGCGGGACTGACAGGAGCCCTCCGGAATTTCCGAGAGAATCGTTGCAGCGGCTCACCCAGTCGTTCACCTCCTCGAGTGAATATGTATTGCCGAGCGAAAGCATCGGGCGGGCATGTATAACCTGTGTGAATCCTTTTGAAAGATCTGACCCTACACGGTGGCTTGGTGACAGCGGATCATCGAGATCGGGATTTTCATGCTCGAGCTTCTCAAGCTCTTTCATGAGCATATCATATTGCCGGTCATCTATTTCGGGATTGTTCTCTACATAATAGAGCCGGTTGTGCCGGTCAAGCTGTTCTCTAAGCTCCTTGATTCGTTCTGATGGGACCATTAATGTCATAATCTAAGTAGGGCCGCGCCATAAACGCGGCCCTACATGTTTAATACGTATCGGTTTAGTAGATGACAAAAATTAATTTTTTGTCAGTTATATGATTGATTTTTTAATTAGTTATTACTTGTAAAAGTCCC
>ERZ808037.1061-NODE-1061-length-20339-cov-39.656056_pt1 | contig 20339 bp, 13 predicted proteins | sample MGYA00380190_ERZ808037 | MGnify/ENA primary metagenome ERZ808037 (study PRJEB31490, sample SAMN06133399) | mouse gut metagenome | isolation source: J9 | host: mice | place: China: Chengdu | collected 2015-05 ... | reverse complement strand
CGAAATATAGTAAATCAACAAGTTTGCTACTGTTGATAATCAAGCATTTGGGCACATTTAGATACCTGAGTAGTTACCGTACATGAGCTAAAAATTTCTAAAAATATCGATTCCATACATCCTAAATTAACACAGAAAATCAACCTTAAATAATAATTCAAAAATATGGAAATCAAAGATCTTCAGCCTCAAGCAGTGTTCTCGATATTTGACGAGATCACACGTATCCCGCGTCCCTCCAAAAAGGAGGAGAAAATCCGCGCATATCTTCTGGATTTCGCGAGGAAGCATGACATCGCTGCAAAGACTGATGCAGTGGGCAATGTAGTGCTCAGTGTGCCTGCCACTCCCGGGCATGAAGATGCACCTACCGTGATCCTGCAGGGGCATATGGATATGGTGTGCGAGAGCAATGACAAGGGGTTCGATTTCACCACTCAGCCCATACCGGCATACGTCGATGGTGAATGGATAAAGACCAAAGGGACCACTCTCGGAGCTGACAACGGCATAGGCATGGCCGCCTCGCTCGCCATACTTACCGACAAGACTTTCGAGCACGGACCCATAGAGGCTCTCTTCACTGTAGACGAGGAGACAGGCATGACCGGAGCCAACAACCTCGGCGAAGGTATGATCTCGGGCTCGATACTACTCAACCTTGACTCGGAAGATGACGCAGAGATATTCGTAGGCTGCGCCGGCGGTATCGACACTCAGGCATTCTTCACCTACAAGCGTTCGTTCGCGCCCAATGATTTCCTGTATTTCCGCATCAATATCGAGGGTCTCAACGGCGGACACTCCGGCGGTGACATTCATCTCGGCCGTGCCAATGCCAACAAGCTTCTTGCAAGATTCCTGTTCCGTCTTTCAGGTCAGCATGAGGTCGTAGTGTCGGAGATCGACGGCGGAAATCTGCGCAACGCCATCCCGCGCGCATCGCATGCTGTGATAGGTGTGCACACCTCTAAGAAGGAGAGCGTGCGTGTTCAGCTCAACAATTATATAGCCGAGCTTGAGAACGAATATGCCGGACTGGAGCCTAATCTCAAGATCACTATGGAAAGTGTTGACACTCCCGACTTTGCGATAGACCAGGAGACATCCACCAGCCTTATACGCGCTCTCTACAGCGCGCCTCACGGAGTGGTGTCCATGAGCCGTGATCTCGAAGGGCTTGTGGAGACCTCCACTAACCTTGCATCCGTGAAGATGGCTGCTGACAATACCATCGTTGTCACAACAAGCCAGCGCAGCTCAGTGGAGTCACGCAAGCTTGATATCGCCGCACAGGTGGAGGCTCTCTTCCTGCTTGCCGGCGCACGTGTGGTGCATGGCGAGGGATATCCCGGATGGCAGCCCAATATGGAGTCGCCCATAATGAAGATGAGCCGTGACGCCTACGAGGAACTTTACGGTGTGAAGCCTGCCATCAAGGCTATACATGCCGGACTGGAGTGCGGTCTCTTCCTTACCAAGTATCCGCATCTTGACATGGTGTCGTTCGGCCCGACACTGCGCGATGTGCACTCTCCTTCAGAGCGCATGCATATCCCGGCAGTGGAGAGGTTCTACGGTCAGCTCAAACGTACACTGGAGAAAGTCGGCAATACCAAGAAGTAATAATGTGACGACAGAATAAGTCCGAAAAATAGCCGAAGCCACAAGGCAGGTTGAAATACCCTTTGTGGCTTCGGTGTTTTTTACGGTCCTGTGATTCCGCAGCGTTGCTATTGCTCTGTCAGGGCCTCGGCTGTCTCCTTGCTGTGTCGGGCATAGGCCGAAGCCATGCGGGTGTGATAAGCCCGTCGCGCGTAGGAGGGTCCGTTGTAGCCACGGGCAAATGCCGCCCAGTTCTTGGACTGGAGATGCTTGAGCAGACCGGTGTCCGTTATGAATCTGGCGAACATGTCGAGCTGGTCACGCTCTGACCGTGACATAAGCTCCACAAAGTGCTCAAGGCTTTCAGCCCCGCACTTTTTCCAGTTGAATCCGCCTATCTGGAACATGCCCCAGAAGGTGCCTTCTATCGCGGCGTGCGGATGTATGGTCATGGCGGCTTCGAGGCGTCGGTTGGCGCGCTGCTGGGAACCGCGATGAGAATTGAACACTACGGAATGGGATGTGCCGTATTTGGAGAGATTGACCCCGCGCCTTTTGGCGAAACGGCGAAACATGGTGAGGTCAAAATTGATGAGCGGCTTGCCTGGAGCGGAAAACCCCTCATGGGTGCGTCCGGCCTCGATTTCAACGACGGCCTTGATGGCGGCGACTTCCACGCCCAGTGATCGGGCAACTTCCTGGAAGTCCTGTTCAGTCAATGCGAGAATTGTGTCATTCGGCTCTGTGAGCTGTTTTGCCAAAGCTATCGGTGATTCGTCAGCGGGGATCCCTGATGATTTATGGGACTGTCCGTCACCATTGATGGTGAATATTACTGAGGAGAGTAGCACCGATGCTACGAGCAGGGCTGCACGTTGTAGCATAAAAATGATTTTAGTTCAACAATACCCCATTGCGCGCCTGTCGCGGCGCATAGGGGAGATAGTCATGCATAGCATTCACCGCAAGGGACATCACACATGTGCCGTACGGATTTGGAGAGAACGCTATAACTGTTACATAACGTCAACGCTATGTATTTTATTGTATGAGAGGCTTAAAAATATTTCTCTTTGTCCCTCCTCGCAGGGCGGTGGGAGGAAAAGACACAAGTGGCGATGTGTCCATTGTATGATCCGGACACATCGCCATTATATAATTAAAGATAGGTTTGTAGCCTGTAGTCGAGTGTTGGTTTCGGCTCAATAGTTTTCGGCTTTGCGTTCGAAATATCCCTGCTCTTTTCCGCATACGGGACATTTCTTTGGGGCCGAACTACCCTTGTGGACAAATCCGCAGTGCATGCACTGCCATTCCTGCTCGGGATCTTCACCTGTAAACTCGGTGTCGGAGGTCAGTCTGCCGAGCAGACGGAGGTAACGCTTCTCATGCTCTATCTCCACCTTGGCAACCATTTTGAACAGAGCGGCGATGTCAGGGAATCCTTCATCGGATGCAACCATGGCGAAATTGGCGTAAAGGTCGCTCCATTCTTCGTGCTCGCCGGCAGCGGCTTCGCGGAGGTTGGTGATTGTGTCGCCTACCACTCCGGCGGGATAGCCTGCCTGTATGGTCACTACGCCGCCTTCAAGCTTGCTGAAGAACAGTTCGGCATGGCTCATCTCCTGTTTGGCTGTGATCTTGAATATCTTGGCGATCTGGCGGTAGCCCTCTTCCTTGGCTTTCTTAGCGAAGAGTGTATATCGTGAACGAGCCTGGCTTTCACCGGCGAAAGCTGCGAGCAGATTGTGCTCGGTCTGGGTGCCTTTTACTGATTTTTTATCCATGGGGTAAATGTGTTATGAGATGTAAGGGGGGGAGTCTCACGGCTGTGTTGCCGTCGCTCATCGGTGGTATAACAATGGATGCCCCGATATTGTTCAGGCAATAGTACGTTTTTTATGAAAGGCGGATATGTTCAGGCGATCTCCGTGGATGGTTAATCCTTGGGCTCGTACAGGGAGAGGGTCTCACGCAAGGATGATGTGACCATAGCCCTGAGTTCCGGGGGTGCGATCACGCACACTTTCGGACCTAATGACAGCACCTCCTGAAGAAAATCGGGTGTGAGGCGCAGACGGTAATAGAATATTGAATAGTCGTCGTGGACCACTTCCCGCTGGGAATGGTGCAAGGGGAGTGCACGGAAATATTTTGCCTGTCGTGAGTCGGTGCGGAGTGCCACCTCCTTGGCTTCTCCCTGAGAGAACACGATCCCGAAAGTGTCACGCACATAGCTCTCGGCGTCAAACGTCGGGTCCGGCTCAAAAGTGTCGTCGTCCAGCGTGACATCTTCCATGCGGTCGAGGGCATAGGTCTTCACTTTCTGGTCCGTCACATTGCGCCCTGTAAGATACCACCGCTGACGGAAAATTTTCAGGAAATACGGCTCCACGATGACTCCGTTGCTGGGTGTCGAGCGTGTGTATGGACGGTAGGTGAAATGTACGGCACGGTGTTCGCGCAGGGCGGATATCACCTGCGACAGATATAGGCGTGCGGATGGCACATCCTCAAGGAATATCCTCTCGGATATGTCGGAAGCGGTGGATAGCGCGTTGCTCATGGCGGCAGTGTTGAGCAGCCAGTCGGTGACACCTTCCTGACGGCCGTCACCGGTGGCTATGGAGTATTCGTAGGTGGCAGGATCATAGTGAATCGATATCGAGAAAAGTTCTTCGATGGCTTCACGGTAGTTGTAGAATGTGCGGCGCGGGAGCGGTTCACCGTTTGAAAAAGGTGACATTACCCACAGCTCGTTAAGCTTTCCACGCTTTATGGAGCCGTACCTTCTGATGGTGTCGATGAGCCACACATAGCGGCCTAATAGATTTCTTGCCATAATTGTTCATTGGGGGAGGGGGACCGGTTACAAAGGTAAATAAATTTATGGATTTCCTGCGTCTTATAATGTCACAATTCATCAGATTTTTATTTGAGAGTAGTATCGGACTATTTGTGTAAACTCAAATTAAATATAACTACCAACATTCCAATATGAGAGTGTATTTTCTAATATATTGCATAGGAAATGTTTTTTTACTGCTATAAAACAGTTTTTTTGGACACTTGGAGAACCAATAGAGGTATAAAAAGAAAAAAAGAGTCCTAAAATGCTGATTTTTACCTGTCAGTGAGATACTTTTATGGGATTTTAACTACCTTTGTATTTGGATTGAGACAACTCTTTCCACGAAATTTTGAAATAATAAGAAGCGTTATGCTTATCTTGTGAATTGGAAACGTAGGAAATTTCACAATTACGCACAAGGATGGCATAGTGGTTCTCACGCTATAGCGTGGGCTGCTATTACTACATTCGTGTGTACAGGTTTCCTACGACCTCCAATTCAGAACGTGGCATTTGCAGTTCCACGCTTCTGCGTGATTAACGGCTCAATAGGAACTAAAAGAGCCACTTGAATAAGAAGAAAATGAAAAAGCTCTTAATCACTTTAGCCATGCTCTTTGCTGTTATCAACATTATGGCACAAGAACATCTCTCTTTCAAAGGTATTCCCATTGAAGGAAGTATGACATCATTCTGTCAGAAACTCAAAGCCAAAGGATTTACTTCAATTGGTCGTGACAATAACATAACGTTGTTTACTGGTGATTTCACAGGACGTAAGGCTACAGTCGGTGTTAAAGCAACAGACGATGGAAAAAACGTTTTTGCTGTAGTCGTTTTCTTTGAGCCAAGCGAAGAGTGGAAGACCCTTGTTTATATTTATGACTATTACAAGGATCTATATACTCGTAAATACGGAGAGCCTACAATTTCAAAAGAAAACAATCCTGCACATTCTGATTCCAATACTGCTTTAATGGCAGAAGTACATCAGGGAACTGTCGTGTATGGCAGCGCATGGGAAGTGACAGGTGGTGATATACAGCTTTCAATAGAAAAAACATCAGGTGTCTATGAGGGTGTGGTCATGATACGTTATCGGGACTCGCTGAATGCTGAAGCCAAAATCAAAAATGATTTAGACGACATCTAAAAACAGTGTAGTATGAAAAGATTTGTAACGCCCAAGGAAGAAGCAAAATAGCAGCTCGTACAAACGTATGACATAGGACGCTTCAAGCTCTTTCCCACACAAAATATGTGGACATTCATTAATCTTGACACTCAGGACAGGACAGATGTCGCAAGTGCAATATAGCGTCAAAGGTGATGAAGGACGCTTTGAATACGACTTAAATCCTAATCCGCTGGTCACGAGGTAAGAAAGTCAATGGACGTTTTGAACTTTATTCCACTCAAAACATCTATAACTTCATTCTCCTTGACAGAATAGACGGTAAAACATGGCAGGTTCAGTGGTCGTTCGATGAAGAAAACCGTGCAGTCGTACCTATTAACCATGCTGTCCCAGCCACAAATTAAATACGCCGACAGCCTAATTTATAACAAGTTGTAAAAATGGCTCTATTGCTCACTTTAGGTTTATGTATCGCTGCTATAGCTATTGTTGCCATAGTAGCGATACGCATATTGTTAAAAAAGAATTCGAATGAGCTGTCTTTTAGAGTAGAGAGCATAACTCCTTTCCAAGCCAACCATGAAAGCAGGGAAGAAACACTAAGACAAGAAAACGAACACTTTTTTAAAGATATCGAGTCCAATTTGGAACAAACATTTAATGGGCAATACATAACATTTCGAGAAGAGAAACTGTTTACGGAATATTATACAGAGTTGTTCCATGAAGTAAATGACTGTCTTAAACGGCTTGAAACATTCCATGTGGAACCGTCTGAAACAATCGCAAAATTTGTATCTGATTTTGAGAATCTACAATGGCTCATCAAAAGCCATAATGACAGATTTATAAAAGAGGAACTTAACACCTATAAGGATTTTTTCGACCATTGTCTGAAATATCCGTTGGATAAGCAACAAAGACGATCCATTGTGTCAGGTGAGGACAACTGTTTGGTAATCAGTAGTGCAGGAAGCGGAAAGACATCGTCTATTGTGGGAAAAGTGAAGTATCTTATAGAAATTAAACATATTGAGCCTCAAAATATCCTCCTTATTAGCTATACCAACAAGGCGGCCGCCGAACTGACAGACAGAATGGGTATTGAGGGATTGCGTGGTTACACATTCCATAAACTTGCTCTTGATATCATCGGACAGGTGACAGGTCAGAAACCGTCGATATGCAGTAACACAGACGCACTGTTTTTGAAAATATATCAAGAACTACTTGATGACGACAACTTCAAAAAGAGTGTGGTTGAATACTTCTTTGATTACCAAATTCAAGAACAAGATTGGGAACGACAAAAGAACGAGCGTAGGCAACAGCTTTCAGAACAAAAAGAAACACGTTTGAAAGCGCAGTTTCCGGATATGGATGGGAAGACTGTTTACGTTCGAAGTGAACAGGAGCAGAAAATATGTCTTGCGCTGTCATTGCTTGGCGTGAAATTCAGATACGAAGAACCTTACGAACATTCTTTGGCAGATGAAATGCATTCGCAATACAAGCCGGATTTCTCCATTTATTATGAACGAGACGATGAAACAAAACGAATATATCTGGAACACTTTGGCGTGGACGAACACAGCCTTGTCCCTATGTGGTTTGCCAAAGACCGAGGTATTACCTATGAAGAAGCCAATCAGCAATATAATGACGGTATCACATGGAAAAAGGCCGCACATGAGAAATTCGGTACGGAACTATTGACAACCACAAGTGCTGATTTTCACTATTACGATATCAGGGACAAACTGAAGATACAACTGGAAAAGGCAGGTGTTCCTGTCAAAGAAAAAACGGATGCGGAATTATATGATATGGTTCTGTCTCCCAACAGCAAGCAGGAAAAATCGTTTATCCGGCTTGTCGTCACCTTTGTAACATTAATAAAGTCAAATTGCAAATCCATACATGAGGTTATAAGGGAAGTTAAAAGCATAGGAGATGAGCGTAATGAGTTCATTATAAAGAATATTTTTCAACCTGTTTATGAACGATATATTGAAGAATTAAAAAAACTCAATCAGATAGATTTTACGGATGCGATACTGCAAGCTACCGATATATGCCGTTCACTTCACCCTGTGAGATACGATTATATTATTGTCGATGAATTTCAAGATATATCGTTTGACCGCTACAATTTTTTGAAAGTTCTTAGAGAAGGTAATCCACCTGCTAAACTATACTGTGTCGGAGATGATTGGCAATCAATATATCGTTTCTCCGGCAGTGACATGGCTCTCTTTAATAGTTTCCAAGATTTCTTTGGTCATACTGATATAAACAAGATTGAAACCACATACCGCTTTGGCGAACCGTTGGTCAGCCTATCATCGCAATTCATACAACAGAACGGAACACAAATAAAAAAGGACATACATCCATACAATCCGGAAACCAAGACCGAATTGTTCTTTTACGAGTATGACCGAGCCAATTATTGCAACGTTATCGAACAGTTGGTTGCGTCAATTCCTTTGGACAAATCTATTTTTTTGTTAGGACGATATTCATTCGATGATTACTATCTGTCATACAGGTATCAATCCACGAAAGAGGGCAACAGATTTTACTACTTTATCGGAAACAGGAAAATAGAGTTTCTGACAGCCCATAAATCCAAAGGTCTTGAAGCGGACTATGTGATAATTCTCCAATGTAATAAGGACACATATGGATTTCCGTCCCTGGTCAATGATGACCCTGTGCTAAATTATGTTTTGACAAAGAGCGACCAATATCCTTATGGCGAAGAAAGGAGATTGTTCTATGTTGCAATTACAAGGGCGAAGATAAGGACTTTCGTATTATATGACAAGCGTTTTCCGTCTGTGTTTGTTGATGAAATTCTGCATCCCGAAAAAATTACAGAAAAAAGTTATGAAAAGCATCCAAATGCGAATAAAAGATGGACACGCAATGCCGATAACTTTCTAATGACGCTGTATCATGAGGGGAAAAGCATAAAATATATTGCAGCAAAAATGGGAAGAAGCCAAACATCAATAGTGATGCGTTTAGGAAAACTTGAAGGGAACAAATAACTAAAAACCATTGTGTATTATGATACCCCTCCGATATAATCGTATCGGAGGGGTATCATATGTCAGAATTTGAGGATGATTCCGGCATTTGCAACGAATCCGTCAAGGGGGGCGTATATGTCACGGAATTCGGGATTGCTGATGCTTCCTGTGTATATGGTGTCAAAGCGGGTCTGTCTGCGGTCGGTGAAGTTCTCGAAGTTGGCGTATATAGAGAATTTATCCCAAATCTTCTGTATCATGAACCCCATCGTCACATAGTCCTTTCCCATCAATCCGTCAGTGAGATGCTGCTCGCCGACATAGTACAGCTCATATCCTATCCTCCAGCTGTCCTCTACCTCATACATCAGCATAGAGTTCAGGCGATGTTTCGGAGTGAGGGTTTTCCTGTGGCTCATGCCGTTTTCCTTTATCCTGGCATCGGTGTAGGTGTATCCGAGAAAAAGACTGAAATCAGAGTACATCACTTTTACGTTGGTCTCAGCACCTTTGCTGTTCATGTTGCCTGCGATGTTGTAGAAACGGTACAGTCCGTCGGACTCTTTTTTGAGTTCGAGCGGGTGACGGAGATAGGTATAGAAGAAGAGCTGATTCACAGTGAATAGTACACGTCCGTCGGCTATGGAGGTGCGGTAGTTGAAATCAAGGTTGGCTCCGTAACTACGTTCGAGCTTATTGAATTCCTTGTCGATAGGGAGCACGTTTTCATATTGCAGCCTTTCGCTCTCTTCCGAGAATATTGACGGTGGCTTGTAGCCGAATCCTCCGCCTATGCGTGTGGAGAACTTATTGTTGAACCGGTATAAGGCTGATATGCGTGGCAGTATTGCAAAACCGTAGTCGTGAACGTAATCCCCGCGCAAGCCGCTTTCAATTACCATCTTTTCGCTGATGTTGACGGTGTTCTGAACGAAGGCTCCGAATGTGTTCAGGCTGAAGTCCCTGGCAGGGATGGATGTGAGCTGCTTTTCATCGAAGTGTTCGGTCCAGGCGTTGGCTCCGGCAATCCATTCGCATTTCTCTCGGGTGTTGATGTATGAAAATTCGCTGAATGATGACCACTGGTCGCCGTTGAAGCGGTAGTCAGGGATCTCTAATTTGCGGCGGAACAATGTCACACTGTTCTTTACATTGAGACTGCTGTTGCCATTTAGCTTGTGTTTTACATTCAGTCGTGAGGAGTAGCGTTGGGATCTGTTTTTCTCGAAATACGGATGGTCGGAGGTGTGACCGTGCTTTATGTAGTGGATGTCGCCTCCCAGACGGTCCTCGATCATGGCTTCTATGCCGAGGCTTGCGATGGTGTTTTCGCTTGGGTAGAGGAATATGGTGGGATTGAGTGTGAACCGGTCAAATTCAGGTATGGCGGTAAATCCTACATCGGATGGGTCATATGCCCAGTTGCGGTTGTAGGAGGCGAAGACTGTGGTGCCTGCTTTGTTGAAACGTTGAGAGTAGAATGTGTTCACGTCAAGCCCTTTAGCTGTGGTGCCGTTGAGCTGAACCTGGAAATCACGCTTTTCTTCAGGGGTCTTTGACACAAGATTGACAAGACCTGCTATGGCTCCGCCGCCATAAAGCGTACTTGATGAGCCTTTGATAATCTCAACCTGTTTGAGATCAAGCGGAGGTGTCTGTAAAAGCCCCAGACCGGCAGCCGCGCCCGAGAAGACCGGAAATCCGTCTTTCAGTATCTGAGTGTATTTCCCGTCAAGTCCCTGTATCTTTATGAGGGAGTTGCCCGATATAGCCGATGTCTGTTGGGTCTGTATGCCGGTGCTTTCGCTGAGGAGCATACGGATGTCGCCAGGTTTCATGAGGCTCTTTTCTTCCAGTTCCTCTGAGCCTATGAATTCCACGCGTGTAGGGAGGTCATTGAATGTGCGTGTGCCGCGAGTGGCTGTTACCACCACCTCTTCAAGCTCGTTTTCTTCCTCTTCCAAGGATATTATGACCGTTTTGTCGGGTGATTGAAGCGGGAATGTGAATTTTTTTCGTTCGGTCTCGAATCCGGTGCATGAGAATATGATGGTGTGTGTACCGTCAGGAATACCTGTGATGGTTACAATCCCTTCTGCATCGGACATTGCTCCTTTGTTACTGCCTTGCAGGATGGCTGTGGCTCCGATAAGGGTTTCGCCACAATCTCCGTCGATGATTTTGGCTTTGAATATGTTTTGAGCGCAGACCGACTGTAGCGATAAAAGCATTATCGCTATAAATATAGATAGTTTCTTCATTGTTATGGTGATTTATGATTGGTGTGAAAACACGGGTCATGACAGGATGAGTCATGACCATATTGTTATTGACCGATAATATCTGCTTAACAATGAACAGGAGGGGGTGTGTGGACCGATATGAAAATGTAGGGGATTCTGTCGGATGCCGGTAGCAGGTAGTCTATGTGTGCATAATTGATATGGACGGCTGTTGCAGTTAGTGGTGGCACTACGAATCCCGAACAGGTGGTGCATGCTATGAACGGAGAGCAGCAATTGCAGTCGCTGTCACATTCATTTCCGCAACTGTCGTCGGCACAGGAACACTTGGTGTCATGCAGCACACATGTATCATGCTCAAATGCAGGAGCTGTGCACATAAGCATAATAAAGGTGGCTAATATGAATGAGATAAAGCGCATGAGTAGAGTGTGCCGTTCTGAAATCCGGCTGCAAAGATACTGTTATTTGCGCCCAATTGCAACTATTTTTTTTGTTAATTTTTCACGGCAGACGCATCTTAAATTTTTACAATGTCAAAACTTTTTAATGCATAAATCAGATAGTCATTGTCCCATCCGGCTTTCTTTCGATGACCTTTGACACCCATCGATGATACCTTTGCGTTCTTGATTATGTTCAGCCCTATTCGGTTGAGCAGTGAGAAATTTTGAGCGGCATTGTCCTTGCGTTTACGTGATGCGTCATCACCGAAAGCGACATCAAGGGTCCAGTGAAGCTGGTTCTCAACACTCCAATGGGCCCTGATCGAATGATTAATGTATTGAGCGTCAGTCTCAAGGCTTGACAGATAATATCGAGTCTCCTTATGGATTCCTCCGGTCTTGACGTCTTTGATGCGCGATTCAATCTTTACGATACTCTTAAGACCTACCCATCGGTCTTTGTCAATGATATTAGATACCGTAGGAGCAGGCGACTCATTCACAGGGGCGTTTGTGGCTGGAATGCTGAGCGGAATGCCGCTGAGAGAAGCCCACAGGCTTGCAGTAGACACATCGGCATATGTGTGCTCGTGTGCAGGTGCCATGCCGAAACTTCCTGAAAGCCTTGTAGGAAGGGTGCCGGGGTTATAGACCGGTGGTCTTTCCCCAAGAGCCACGGTCGAGGGAGCGGTAGGCGAGTGCTTCGTATAGATGGTCGCTGAGTATGGGTGACGATGCAGCTGCCGACAGAGATGCTTCGTCGGCCGGGTCGAATCCTTCCCTGGTGGCGTAGTCGAGGTCGGCAATGGTGCGTGCCACTTTAAGTATGCGGTCATAGGCGCGGGCCGACATGTCGAGGCGGGACATAGTGTCGCGCAGTATGCCTGTGCATTCGCGGTCGAGCTGCGCGTGGGCTGAAAGAAGCCTGTGGGTCATCTGTGCATTGCAGTGGATAAGCCTTTCGCCATTGAAACGCCGGTTCTGTATGGCTCTTGCTTTCACTACCCTTTCACGGATGGCCGCGCTTGGTTCGGAAGGAGTCTTGTCGACAAGGCTGTCGAAAGGCACCGGGAAGATCTCCACCTGCAGGTCTATGCGGTCCAGCAATGGCCCGGATATGCGGTTGAGATATTTCTGTACGGCTCCCGGAGAGCATGTGCACTCCTTTGTAGGGTGGTTGTAGTAACCGCACGGGCATGGATTCATGGATGCCACGAGCATAAAGCCTGTGGGGTAGTCGATGGTGTATTTGGCGCGTGATATCGTGATGTGTCTGTCCTCCAGGGGCTGCCGCATCACTTCGAGGACCTGCCGGGAGAATTCAGGGAATTCGTCCATGAAAAGCACACCGTTGTGGGCCAGGGATATCTCTCCCGGAGCAGGGTTGCCTCCTCCGCCCACGAGTGCCACCGGCGATATGGTGTGGTGGGGTGAGCGGTATGGACGTGAGGTCAGTAGGCGGGAGCCGCTTTTGAGCCGTCCGGCCACGGAGTGTATCTTGGTTGTCTCGAGGGCTTCGGAGAGTGTGAGTGGAGGAAGTATGGTGGGCAGACGTTTCGCCATCATGGACTTTCCTGATCCGGGAGGACCGACAAGCAGGATGTTGTGTCCGCCCGCACATGCCACCTCAAAAGCCCTCTTTACCGTCTCCTGCCCTTTGACTTCCGAAAAATCGCAGTCGAATATTTCGGATGATCTGGCAAACTCCTGCCGTGTGTTCACGACTGTCGGCTCAAGAAGTTTTTTCCCGGTGAAAAAATCTATGACTTCCGAGAGAGAAGTGACTCCATATACGTCGAGATTGTTGACCACGGCGGCTTCCGAGACATTGGCTTGCGGCACGATCATGCCCTTGAATCCGAGTTCGCGTGCCTTTATCGCCATCGGGAGTGCGCCTCGTATGGGGAGCACTGAGCCGTCAAGCGATAGTTCTCCCATTATCATATAGCTTTCGAGCGGATGTGTGCACTGTATCTGCTCGGTGGCGGCGAGTATCCCTATGGCTATAGGCAAGTCGTAGGCTGCGCCTTCTTTGCGCACGTCGGCGGGGGATAGATTGACCACTATGCGACGGCGCGGCCATGAGAATCCGCATTGCGTCATGGCCGATACCACCCGTTCATGGCTCTCCCTGACTGCTGTGTCAGCCATCCCAACGAGGGAGAATGACACGCCTTTTTCAGCAGCCACCTCTATGGTGACGATTATGGCGTCGATGCCTTGCACTGCGGCTCCGTAAGTCTTTATGAGCATGATGTGGTGTGGTATTGGTTTTTATGGTAAGATTGGTTCTGGTCCGTTTATGCCGTCAGCCGTCGCAGTCCTCTCCTATGACCTCCTGGAGTATGGCTACGGCGGTCTCCACTGTGGGCACGTTGAGGAATGCGAATGATTTGCGCTCATTCTTTTCGCGTATCTGTACGCGTCTTGGATGGGAGGTGAGATAGTTGATGAGACGTCCGAACATGTCGCTCTGGTAGTATGCCTTGTTGCTGTCGTCAACGAAATATGTGAACATCTTGCCCTGCTTTAGAGCTACTTTCTCTATTCCGAGCCGTCGTGCGAGCCGTCGCAGGCGCGGTATGCGCAGGAGTTCGAGCGTCACGTCGGGTATGCTGCCGAATCTGTCGGTGAGGCGGGAGCGGAATTCCAGCAGATCGCTCTCCCGCTCTATGCCGTCGAGCTCCTGATAGAGGGAGATGCGTTCGCTTTCGGTGGGGACATAGTCGGAGGGCAGCAGCAGCTCCATGTCGCTTTCGATCACACAGTCGGCCACATACTCCTCCTGCGCGCCTTCGATGGTGCCGGCCTTGTCGAGATCGGCGAATTCCTGTGTGCGCAGTTCGGTCACCGCCTCCTTGAGTATCTTCTGATATGTCTCGTATCCGAGGTCGGCAATGAATCCACTCTGTTCGGCCCCCAGCAGGTTGCCCGCGCCGCGTATGTCGAGGTCCTGCATGGCTATGTGTATTCCGCTGCCCAGCTCGCTGAAGCTCTCTATGGCCTGGAGGCGTCGGCGCGCCACCGGAGTGAGCGGTATGTGAGGAGGCACAAGCAGATAGCAGAAAGCCTTGCGGTTGCTCCTGCCCACTCGGCCGCGCAGCTGGTGAAGCTCGGAGAGTCCGAAGTTCTGAGCGTTGTTGACTATTATGGTGTTGACATTGGGCATGTCTATGCCGCTTTCGATGATGGTGGTTGCTATGAGCACGTCATAGTCATGGTTGGCGAAGTCAATGATTGCTTTCTCAAGCTGTTCGGGAGGCATCTGTCCGTGTCCGGTTATGATCCTTGCGTCGGGTACGAGGCGTCTCACCTGAGCTTCGAGGTCGTAGAGGCCTTCGATGCGGTTGTTGACTATGAACACCTGTCCGTTGCGCGACAGCTCGAAGTTGACAGCTTCGGTTATTATGTCGTCACCGCCGGCATTGACCGACGTGATGATGGGATAACGGTTTGGCGGGGGTGTGTTGATGGCTGAAAGGTCGCGCGCGCCCATGAGTGAGAACTGAAGAGTGCGTGGGATAGGGGTCGCGCTCATGGTGAGCGTGTCGACATTCACCTTCATCTGCTTGAGCTTCTCCTTGACAGCGACTCCGAATTTCTGCTCCTCGTCGATTATCAGGAGCCCCAGATCCTTGAAACGGACCTCTTTGCCGATTATCTTGTGTGTGCCTATGAGAATGTCGATCTTCCCTTCGGCGAGGCTGCGTAGAATCTCTTTGGTCTGCTTGGCTGTGCGCGCCCTTGACAGATAGTCCACGCGCACCGGAAGATCCTTCAGTCGGTCGGTGAATGTGCGGAAGTGCTGGTAGGCGAGCACAGTGGTAGGCACCAACACCGCGGTCTGCTTGCCGTCGACCGCAGCCTTGAATGCTGCGCGTATCGCCACTTCGGTCTTGCCGAATCCCACATCGCCGCATATCAGTCGGTCCATCGGCCTCGGGCTCTCCATGTCGGCCTTGACGGCCTTTGTGGCGGTGAGCTGGTCGGGGGTGTCTTCATATATGAACGATGCCTCAAGCTCCTGTTGCAGGTAGCTGTCGGGAGAGAAGGCATGCCCTTTTTCCTCCTTGCGGGCGGCATAGAGGCGTATAAGGTCACGGGCTATGTCCTTCAGTTTGCTCTTGGTGCGTTCCTTCAGCTTGTTCCATGCTCCGGTGCCGAGTTTGTTGATCTTGGGCGGCACCCCTTCCTTGCCCCTGTACTTCGCGAGCTTGTGCAGTGCGTGGATGGATACGAATATGATGTCGTCGTTGGCATATACGAGCTTGATCATCTCCTGGGTGCGTCCGTTGACATTGGTGCGGAGCAGCCCGGCGAACCGTCCTACGCCGTGGTCGACATGTACTATGTAGTCGCCCGGCTCTATCGCGCTAAGCTCTTTGAGCGACAGCGCAAGCTTGCCTGAGCGGGCGCGGTCGCTTTTGAGGGTGTATTTATGGAATCGGTCAAATATCTGATGATCGGTGAACACGCATATCTTCAGGTCCTTGTCGCTGAATCCCTCGTGGAGGGTGGGGAGCACCGGCAAGAATGATATGTCGTTGCCGCGGTCGTCGAATATGCTTTTGAGCCGCTCGATCTGTTTCTCGCTGTCGCTTAATATATATATGGTGTATCCCTCGCTGATGAACCTGGTGAAGGAGTCGGCGATGAGGTCGAAGTTCTTGTGGTATATTATCTGGGGGGTACATCCGAAGTCGATGCTTGCTCCCGCCCCGCTGTCGGGCTGTGCGCCCGATGTGAAGTGCAGTTGCCGGAACTCTGCGAACTTCCGGCTGAATTCTTCCGGATCGATCACCTGGTCCATAGCCGAGGCGTCCCCCTCGCCGGCCAAGAGCGCGCTGTCGGAGAATCCTTCGCCGGCTATGGCGCGGATGCGGCTGACTGTGTAGTCGGCATCGCGTACGACAAAAAGTGTGGCGGGATCGATATACTCCAGAAGTGACTCCCCTGATGAGTTTTCCGATGCTATGCCTGATGTGATCGACACTTCCCGGAGCTTCTGCTCCGAGAGCTGGGTCTCGATGTTGAACATGCGTATGGAATCGATCTCGTCGCCGAAGAAGTCTATGCGCAGCGGAAGCTCATTGCTGTAGCCGAAAATGTCGAGTATGGAGCCTCGGGATGCGAACTGGCCGGGCTCGTAGACGTAGTCGGTCTCCGTGAATCCGTTTTCTCTAAGCCATCTTATTATCTCCGTGAGGTCGGCTTCGCTTCCCGATGCGAGGCGGATGGTGTGGTCGTCGATTGTCTTGCGCGAGGCTACTTTTTCGGCCAGTGCTTCGGGATATGTGACCACATACTGCGGGGCTGAACCCGAGCGCCAGCGGTTGAGGGCTTCGGTGCGCAGTATCTGTGAGGGAGGGTCGACCTGACCGTACTTGATGTCGCGCTTGTAACCCGACGGGAACATCGCCACTCTGTCCTCGCCGATTATTCTCGTCAGGTCATGATAGAGATAGCCCGCATCGTCGAGCGAGTCGGCGATGACTACAGTGGGCACCTTGCGGGCCTGGAGAGCCCCGAGCATCATGGCCGGAGCGGAGCCTGAAAGATTGTAGGCCGAGATTATGCGTGTGCGGCTCCCGAGAGCTTTGCCCAGGGCTTTGCCGCGTGGGGAGGAGAGGAATTTTTCGCTGAGTTCCTGTAGGGTCATCTTATTTGCCTGTCGTGGCAAATTACGGGTGGATTATTTTTACGGATGGATTATTTTGTTGTAGCGAGGTGTCGTGAGCACGGTCACGGCCGTGTCGACGGTGCGGTCGTCGCGCAGCGAGTTGATGATCTCGCCTTTCTGGTGATAGTAGCGGCTCACTATCTCGCCGGCAAGATATGGGGATATGTTCTTGCGGTTGATATCGAGGTCGTGCCCGAGGTCATGTTTCATCATCCCGGCGAGTATGTCAAACTGGGCCTTTGTCGAGTCGTTCATGTATCCTTCGGCCTCGGCTATCTTGCGGAGCTGGTCTACCGCGCTCTCGCACACTTTGTCATAGTTGAAGCGGGCCGGGTCGATGAAGTTTTTGAATTCCTCGTATATCGTGTCGGTGATCTCGAACTCCTCGGGGGCGGGTATGCTGCTGTGGGTCGCCGCATAGCGGTTGGCGAAGTCGAAAGCCCAATTGTCACGCACCACATTGTAGGTGAGGCGGTTTACGTCGGGCAACTCGATAGTTATGTCGGGGGTGATGCCTCCTCCGTCGCGCACTTCGCGTCCGCCTGCTGTGTGGAACACATTTGTCAGCGAGTCAGGAATGCGCGCCACGGAGCCGTCGGGATTGCGGTGGGAGTAGTCGATGGCCTGTATGAGACGGCCCGACGGGATATAGTATTTTGCTATGGTGACTTTCAGTAGCCCGTCGTACGGGAGCTGGCGGGTTGACTGCACGAGCCCTTTGCCGAATGAGCGGTTACCTATCACCACTCCGCGGTCAAGGTCCTGGATTGCTCCGGTCACGATCTCGGAGGCCGAGGCCGATGCTCCGTCAATGAGCACCGCGAGAGGGATCTTTGTGTCGACAGGTGATACCGAGGTCTTGTAGACCTTCTCGTTGAGCACGCCTTTGCCGCGTGTGTTGAGCACTGTTGTGCCTTTGGGAAGGAAGAGCCCGAGTATCTGTACGGCACTTTCCACAAGGCCTCCGCCGTTGCCGCGGAGATCAAGCACTATCCCTTTGGCACCCTCCTTTGTGAGTTTTTCGAGTGCGTCGCGCACCTCGGGATAGCTTTTCTCGGAGAATGTGTTGAGGCTTATATAGCCAATGCCGTCCTTGAGCATGCCGTAGTAAGGAACGGACGGGATCTGTATCTTGGCGCGCTTGATGTCAAACGACAGCATCGAGTCGCTGACATAGGGACGGTTGACCAGCACGCGCAGCATGGTGCCGTTCTGCCCCTTGAGATGTTCGCTCACCTTGGCTGATTTCCATCCGGCCACTGAGTCGGAGTCGATCATTACTATGAGGTCGCCCGGACGGAGCCCTGCGCGCTGTGCGGGGCTTCCTTCGTAAGGATCGGCAATGATCACTCCGCGGGGAGTCTCCTGGATCACCGAGCCTATGCCGCCGTACTCTCCGGTGGTCATGGTGCGGAACTGTTCCTGGTCCTTGGCCGGGATGTATTCCGTGTAGGGGTCGATGTCGTTGAGCATCGCGGCGATGGCGATGTTGATGGACTTTTCGGCGTCGATCGAGTCGACGTAGAATGTCTGCAGCTCCTTGTAGAGGGAGTTGAATATGTCGAGGTTTCGTGAGATTTCACTTTTTTTGCTGCGTGTGGCGGCCGAGGTGAGCAGGGACAGCACGATTAGCGCGGCGGCGAAAATGGTGAGTTTCTTCATATGCGATTGTATGGTCGTTGAAAACGTGGGTATAAAATTACTCAATTTCTATAACTTATATAACACACGACAGGTCAAAAAGTCAAAAAATCACGTGAAAAACTAATTTTTCTCCAAAAAGGTTGCACAGTTCAAATATTAGATGTAATTTTGCATCGCAAAAGCGGGAAGGGATGTTTTCTTGCCGATGTAAAATTGCTTCAGTAGCTCAGTTGGTTAGAGCACCTGACTGTTAATCAGGGGGTCGTTGGTTCAAGCCCATCCTGAAGCGCACAGATCCTCTGCGAAGTGATTCGCGGAGGATTTTGTTTATAGGGCTGTCAGAATAGTTCCTAAATCCGGCTCATACTGTATCCGGCGATATTCCATAGTCATTTATAATTTGATCCACATCTTTTTTGAGTTCGGGTATGTGTCTTATGACCAGACTCCACAGAAATTCGGGTTTAACGGAATCATAACCGTGTATTATGCGATTGCGTGTATCAATCACCGCTTTTGCATTTGGCAGTGGAAAATCACGCTGTATTTTCAAAATGCGATTTATGGCTTCCCCCATTATCTCAGCCTTCCGTTCCACGGCACTTCTGCGAAGATAGTCCTTCTCGAAGACATCATAACGCATTGGATAACCTGTAAAGTAGCTTTCAACTTCTTCAATGGCTCGTTTAACATCGTAAATATAGACCGCTATATATTCATCCATAAATCAACTGTTTTTTCTTGTCAACCAATGCCTTGAAAATCGGATTAAGATTCTTGCCGTATTCTATCAAATCTACTTTCCTATTGAATAACTGTTCTAATGAATCCTTTAAGTCGAAGTAGTTACTGACATAATCGAACCTGTCATGATCGACCGGCTCAAAGTCCACAAGTAAATCAACATCACTCTGGTCATTGAATCTATCTGTAAGAATAGATCCAAAGACAGCCAAAGTCTTGACTTTGTGCTTTCGACACAAATCCAGGATATGTTGCAGATTCAGTTCGATCAACTTCATAGTCGATTGTGTTATAGATGCAAAGATAGTGATTCCTTATGATATAGAAACGATTCCGAAGCAAAAAACGTTTGGTTTCACGGCTATAAAGCCGAAATTTCGATGCGTTGATTTTTGAAAATGTAAAATTTGCGATGTTAAAACTGCTGATGCGATATGGATGTGTCTTCCCTAGGGGATTGACGAACCTGCTTTGGCGCGTTCCTGGAGCGCGATTGGAGTGGACCGGGTGCACGGGGCTGTATGGTATAAAAAAGGTCCGTAACTCCTTATCGTCAAGGAATGCCGGACTAAAGCCAAAAGGCAATTTGTGATTGAGGCCTTTGACGACCGGTCAATCCAAATTTAATGTAGAGATTATATCATACTTACACAACACCATTTTTATCAGTGGACTGGCGTCATCCCGACGAAAGTCATTGAAGTTGCCTTTGTCCTTAGTCCATAAAAACTAAAATATTTATGTGTAAATCTTTATAAATCCAAGGCGCAACAATTATGGTGCGTTTCTTTCCAATGCAAATTTAGATACATTCTGCCTGATAGCCAAACTTATTCACGCTTATTAAGTATTTTTAATATTGTGGAGTGAACAAGTAACTACTCAGCTATGCAAAGTCGTTGAGTATCAACTCTATTGCACGAGGTCAATCTTGCGTAATGCCCGATTTT
>ERZ808037.1059-NODE-1059-length-20373-cov-4.341200_pt1 | contig 20373 bp, 17 predicted proteins | sample MGYA00380190_ERZ808037 | MGnify/ENA primary metagenome ERZ808037 (study PRJEB31490, sample SAMN06133399) | mouse gut metagenome | isolation source: J9 | host: mice | place: China: Chengdu | collected 2015-05 ... | reverse complement strand
TGCGACATCGTCGCCGAGAGCGCGGCGATGGAGCTTTGCTCGAGCCGATTCGAAAGCGAGCTCGACCCCGACCGGCGAGCGGCGTTGTCGGAGCTTCGGATGCGCTGCGGCAGCCAGCTGACGCCGGGGCGGCTTTACGCGTTGTTCCTCGACTCTCTCAAAGGGCCGGAAAGCCCCTCTTACAACGGAATCTCACAATCGAAGATGACCGAGCTCGCGGCCTTGTTCGAGCGCGATAACCATGAGGCGTGGCCGGGTTATGCGAAGACGCAGGGCGAGGAAGAGCCGGGCGACATCGAGGAGATCGCCGAGCAGGACGACGACGCGGAGGAGGAAGCCGGCGAGAGTGACCAGAAGGACATGAAGTTCGATGGCGAGACGTCGACGTCCGACGAGAACAAGCAGCAGGTGAGCAATCCCGAGGCGGCGGACTCGCATGACGATGATTCGGAGCAGGAGGCCGAGGGGTCGTCCGAGGATGCGCGCGACGTGGGCGAGGACGCGGAGGAGTCGGACGAGTCGAGCGATGCGGACTGGCAGGGCACGTCGTCGCAGCGCGACCACGAGCACGAGGTGAAAGACGAGAAATCGCCCGAGGAGCGCGATTGGGAGGAGATATCGAAACAGATCGAGATGAACCTCGAGACGTTCTCGAAGGAATGGGGCGACGAAGCGGGCAGCTTCATCGCGAGCCTCAAGGTCGCGAATCGCAAGCGTTACGATTATTCGGATTTCCTGCGTCGGTTCACGATGCTCTCCGAGGAGATGAAAATCAACGACGACGAGTATGATTACGTGTTTTACACCTATGGCTTGGAGCTTTACGGAAACATGCCGCTCGTCGAGCCGCTTGAATATAAGGAAACGCAGCGCATCCGCGATTTCGTGATCGCGATCGACACGTCGGAGTCGTGCGAGGGCGAGCTCGTGAAGCGGTTCGTCGAGCACACGTTCGACATCATCAAGAAGCAGGAGGATTTCGCGCATTCGGTGAACATCCACATCGTGCAGTGCGATGCGAAGGTGCAGGCCGACACGAAGATCACCGACCTGCGCGACGTGGACGATTTCATGGACGGGTTCTTCGTGCGGGGGCTCGGCGGGACCGATTTCCGCCCCGTGTTCGGCTATGTCGACGACCTGCGCACGCGCGGGGAGCTTGCGGACATGAAGGGGCTGATTTACTTCACGGACGGACTCGGGCAGTTCCCGGAGGCCGCGCCGGATTACGATACCGCGTTCGTGTTCATGGATACGGGTGAGATGCATACGCCCTCGGTTCCGCCGTGGGCGATGAAAGTGGTGCTGGACGAAGAAGGGATCGACAGGTTTCGGAGCAAGGTGTGATAGCGGTGCCCGGTTTTGCCGCTAGACGGCAAAACCGGGTGGGCGGGCAATAGCCCGCCCCTACGGGATGGGCTGGGCGGGCAATAGCCCGCCCCTACGGGTGAGAAAGAAGGTTTATGACCATGATGAACATTGCGGCTGCCAAGGAGCAGATCAAGGACACGGTCGAGGCGTATTTGCAGCGCGACGACGCGGGGATGTATGTCATCGACTCGTCGCGGCAGCGGCCGATGTTTCTCGTGGGGGCGCCGGGAATCGGCAAGACGGCGATCATCACGCAGGTCGCGCAGGAGCTCGGTATCGGCGTCGTGTCCTATTCGATGACGCACCACACGCGCCAGAGCGCGCTGGGGCTCCCGCGCATCGAGCACCGCAGCTTCGAGGGCTTCGAGTATGAGGCGAGCGAATACACGATGAGCGAGATCGTGAGCGCTATTTACGATTACATGGAAGCGACTGGCGAGCGGCGCGGCATCCTGTTCCTCGACGAGATCAACTGCGTGTCGGAGACGCTTTACCCGTCGATGCTGCAGTTCCTGCAGTTCAAGACGTTCGGGCGGCATCGCGTGCCGGAAGATTGGGTCATCGTGTGCGCGGGCAACCCGCCGGAATATAACAAGTCGGTGCACGAGTTCGACGTCGTGACGCTCGACCGCCTGCGCGAGATCGACGTGGAGCCGGAATATGCCGCGTTCAAGCGTTATGCGGCCGAGAAGGGGCTGCATCCGGCCGTGACGACGTTCCTCGAGGCGAAGCCGGATTGCTTCTATCTCGTGGAGTCGAAGCCGGGCGGTGGGAAGAGCTTCGTCACGGCGCGCGGTTGGGAGGACCTCGCCGAGGTCATCTCGCTTTACGAGCAGCTCGGCAAGACGTGCGACCGCGAGCTGTTCGCGCAGTTCCTGCGCGACGACGACATCGCGGACAAGTTCGTGGTCTATTACGAGCTCTTCCAGAAGTATCGCTCGGATTACCAGGTCGGGCGCATCCTGGAGGGCGATGCGAGCGATGAGGTCCTCGAGCGCGCGAAGGCGGCCGAGTTCGACGAGCGGCTGGCGTTGCTCGGGTTGCTGCTCGATGCGCTGGGGACGACGTGCTCGGCGGCGCTTGACCAGGAGGGCGTCGTCGTGGAACTGCGCGACGAGCTGCGCGAGGCGAAGCCGAAGTTGCTTGAGGGCGGCGCCACGGTGGATGCGGCGGTCGGCGCGCCGCTGCGGATGCGCGAGGAGGAGCTTGCGCGTAAGGTGGCGGCGGGGACGGCAAAGCGCGACTGGCGCCGGCGTGAGAATCTCGTCATCCGCAAATTGCGCGAGATCGTGGCTGCGTGCGCCAAGGCCGGCACCGAGGAAGGGCCGGCGGCGTTCGAGACGGTGAACGCGGCTTACCGGGCTGAAGTCGACAAGATCGAGCCGGCCGTGGCCGAGGCCGACCGCAAGATGAACAATGCGTTCGGTTTCATCGAACGGGCCTTCGGGAACACGCGCGAGATGATCGTGTTCGTGGCCGAGCTCTCGACGCGCGGCGTGACGACGAAGTATATCGCGCATTACGGCAACGACCGCTATTACGCGCATAACGACGAGCTGCAGGTCGATGAGACGCGCAAGAGCTTGAGCGATCGCGTGAAGGACCTCGTGTCGCTGAAGAGCACCGACGAGAGCCGTCTGAATTACGTCGCGGATACGCTCGGGGCGGATGCGGCGGGTGCTGCCGGCATCAAGCCGCGGGGCGGCAAACACGCGAAGAAGCAGGAGGAGCCGGCCGTCGACGATGCGGAGGATGACCGGGCTAAGGGTGCCGCGGAACTTGACGACTATTACGGGAAGAAGGACCTCGAGTTCGGCTTCACGAGCGTGTGCAAGATGACGCTGCCCGACGAGGGGTCCATGGAGGACTATTACGCGCAGACGCATGAGTTCGGGTTCGCGTCGATGAGCAAGATGACGCTTCCCGGCTTGTCGGGGAAGCGCGTGCTCGACGTGTGCTGCCGGCGGGGCAAGGGCGTTTACAAGCTGTCCTCGATGGTGGGCGAAAGCGGGCATGTCATCGGCGTGGATTGGTCGCCGAGCTTCATCGCCGACGCGCGGGACGGCGAGGAGCACGCGTGGCGCAAGAACCACCTGAAGAAGTCCAATATGGAGTTTCGCGTGGCTTATCCCGAAGACCTGATCGCGGCGGGAATCGGGGATTCGAGCGTCGATGTCGTCTACATCAACAACGTGATTACGCTCGTTTATGACTTGGAGAAGACGTTCGCCGAGTTCGCGCGCGTGCTGAAGCCGGGTGGCCTCCTCATCTGCGAGGCGATATTCGCAGACAGGGAGCGCGACCCCGAGGTGGTCGCGAAGGCGCGCGCCATCGGGAACTCGGTGCAGGCGGGTCGGACGCGCGAGGAGTTCTTCTCGCTGATGGCGGCGGCGGGTTTCGGCGAGCCCGAGGTCGTCGACGAGTATGAGGTGCCCGCTGACCAGGGGTTCAAGGCCAACCGTAAAGTAGAAGTCGTGGAAAACGACGAGGGTGTCACGTTCTTTGCGGTAGCATTGAACGTCCGGAAGCCTGAATAGGGGAGCAAAGCGTGTCCTATCACGTTCGAACCGACAATTTCGAGGGGCCGTTCGACATTCTGCTTTACCTCGTGGGTAAGCAGCGCGTCGACATCGGCTCCATCTCGATCGCCGAGATCGCCGACCAGTATCTCGAGGAGGTCGCGCGCTTGCGCATGGTCGACCTCGACGTGGCGAGCGACTTCCTGCTCGTCGCGTCGACGCTGCTCGAGATCAAGGCGGCGAGCCTCATCCCGCGCGACAAGGACGAGACCGACGAGGAAATCGCTGAGCTCGCGCCCAACGAGGCGCGCGACCTGCTTGTCGAGCGGTTGCTCGAATACAAGAAGTTCAAGAACGCGGCCGTGATGCTGGAAGGGCGCCAGGAGACGCAGGCGCGTTTGCATGAGCGCCCCTTCGGCGCACCTGCCGAGCTGACCGATGGGGTCATGCCCGATTTCCTGCAGGGCGTGCCCGTGGAGACGCTCGCCGTGCTCGCGGCAGACGCGATGGCGCGGCGCGAGACGGTGTTGCTCGAGTCGGAGCACATCGCCGCCAAGCCCATTCCGGTCGAGGTGCATGTGCGGTCGCTGCATCATCGCATCATGAACAAGAAGCATCTGAAGTTCTCCGAGATGATCGACGACGACACGCCCACGCCTGTCGTCGTGGTCACGTTCCTCGCCATCCTGGAGCTTTACAAGCGCTCGATGGTGAAGATCACGCAGGACGAGACGTTCGGGGACATCGAGGTCGATTACATCGAAGGCTCGGGCGAGCTCATCTTCGATGACGAGGAGGAGTAGGCGATATGTTCGAAGGATTGCAATCAGAGCAGCTGCCGGCGGCAATCGAGGCGTTGCTGTTCGTGACAGACGAGCCGGTGAGCGCGGTGACGCTCGCGCAGATGCTCGAGATCGAGACGTCGGAGGCCACGGCGGCGTTGACGACGCTGCAGGAACAGCTCGAGGCATCAAATCGCGGCATCCAGCTGCGCGAGGTCGCCGGCGGGTGGCGGCTTTACACGCATCCTGCTTATCACGAGCTGCTCGAGCGGTATGTCTTGTCGTGGGACACGCGCAAGTTGTCGGCGGCTGCGCTCGAGGTGCTCGCCATCGTCGCCTATGTGCAGCCGGCGACGCGCGCGCAGATTTCGGCGATTCGCGGCGTGACGTCCGACGGCCCGCTCAACACGTTGATAGATCGCGGATATGTGCGCGAGGCGGGAACGGCTGACACGCCGGGCAACCCGACGCTTTACGCGACGACGCGGACGTTCCTCGAGAAGTATGGCCTTGCATCGGTCAAGGAACTGCCGGCGCTGGAGGAGTTCGCGCCTGACGAGAAGACGGCGCAACTCATCCGCGAGCGCTTAGGAGCCCCGTCTGCAGCCGAGCCCGCGGCTGACGAGGCGATTCCCGATGTGCGTGACCTTCCGAGCCCCGAGCAGATGGTGGCGGAGGCTACTGCGTCGATTTTGGGCGTTGTCGAGAAGATTGATTTCGACCAGCTGACGTTCAACACCGATGATGAGTAAGGGCGCTTCGTTCGAGAACCGTCCGGAAGACGGCAAGGGCGGTCGTGTCGTGCCCCTGCGGTTGCAGAAGTTTCTGGCGCGGGCTGGGGTGGCGTCGCGGCGTGCTTCGGAAGACTTGATGACAGCCGGGCGCGTGACGGTGAACGGGGAAGTGGTGCGCGCGCTCGGGTCGAAGGTCGATCCCCTTGTCGACGAGGTCGCCGTGGACGGACGCGTCGTGACGCTCGCGGCCGGGCCGGTCACCATCATGCTGAACAAGCCGGCGGGCGTCATCACCACGATGAAGCGGCAGCCGCAGTCGAAGGCGCGCATCGTCGCCGACCTCGTTCCGATCGATCGGTATCCGGGGCTTTACCCGATCGGGCGGCTCGATGCCGACACGACTGGCATCTTGCTCTTCTCGACTGACGGCGACCTCGGCAACGGGCTCCTGCATCCGAGCAAGCACGTCCCCAAGACTTATCGCGCCGAGGTGCGCGGCGGGCTTTCCGATGCTGAGGCGGCGCGGTTACGCGAAGGCGTCGAACTCGATGACGGGCCTTGCCAGCCGGCCGAGCTCGAGTTCGTCGGCGGGCGGCGCGACTGCATCGACATAACCATTCACGAAGGGCGTTATCACCAGGTCAAGCGCATGTTCGAGGCGGTTGGGCATCCGGTGCGCAAGTTGCATCGGCTGAAATTCGGCGAGCTGGGGCTCGACGGTTTGAAGCCGGGTGAATGGCGCGAGCTCGCGCAGGACGAGCTGGCGTTGCTTCGCTCGGTGCGTTGATCCTCGATGACGTCGTTTCGTTGTCGGGGAGTCGATGCCGACGGTTCAAACGCGGCATGCAGCGCAGACGCCGTCTTTCGCCGTCATATTTATAGGCGAGCTTTGCTTTTGCCGCGCCGACCGCGCTCTTCACACACGTGATGTCATGCCCGCATTTTGTCATGCTGAAGTCCGGACGGTTCGTTGCGTTGTCAGATGCCACGCCCTGGTAACGACTGCGGAAATGCCTGTTGAGCGGCGCTTTCCGGTGTTAAAATCGTAAGTTGATGAAGTTGCTTGGGAAAATATCGGGCAAGCGGGTTGACGCGCCTGTGCCGCGGGCGCGCAAGGGCTTTACGATGGCCGAGGCGCTTGCGGCTGTGGCCATCCTCGTCGTCACGGCCGCCATCGCGATTCCGAACCTCGTCAATTATCAGCGGTCGATGGCCTCGACGGGGCTCGACGGCAAAGCCGAGCAGATTTACAACGCGGCCCAGTTCCAGCTCTCGTCGCTCAAGACCGCCGGGCGCCTCGGGGCGCTCGAGCCGATTGACGGCAACGTGGTGACGCCGGCGGATTACTCGGGCGCATCCGGCATCGACTCGGTGAGATATGCGGTTAAGGACAGCGACGTCATGAAAGACTGCATTTTGCCCGAGGGCTCGACGCTTGCGTCAGGCGGCTCCATGACAGGGTCTTACGTTGTCGAGCTGAGTCCGGCTACGGGCGAGGTATACGCGGTGTATTACTGGGAGGACGGCGCGACGGATACGTCCGGCGCCTCGTTTTCGGGAACGTCGGAAGGTGCGATCAAGTCGTTTTACCTGTCCGTGAACGGCTATCGCCCGTCGACGTCGGGGACGTTTCTCGCAGACCATCTAATCGGCTATTTCAATGGTGGGGACGTGACGAAGATGGATTCGTCTTCGAGCAGCACGAAGACGTCTTCGAGCAGCTCGAGCTCGAGCGGCACGGCGACGTCTCCCGAACCCGTGAACGGCGATGACCTGGAAGTTCCCATTTCCGGAGCGTTCGACGGCCTCGCTGACGGCGATCTCGACTTGAGCAAGCTGAAGCTCTCGATCCACATCCAGCAAGTCAACCAATATCAAGGGCAGCCGGAATACCTCGATTACAACCATCAGGTGATAACGCGGATGAACGGCGGCGCCAGCCATGCGCCGGTCATGGCGAACGCCGACCAGTACATCGACGTGACGGCGTCTGACCTTGGCGTCGACAGCGGCGGCCTTTCCTTTGTGATCGACAGCCTGGAGACCGATGCGTCCGGCCGCGTCAAGGACGTCACCAATCAGACGAACGGCTACATCGAGCGGGGACGTGGCGTGCGGATCACCGTTTACGCCGAATATGAGGGGCGGACGGCGGTTTACGGCCCCTATAGCACATCGAACTCGCTTTTCGATTCCTATGACGCGTCGACGAAGACCGTCAGCGTGAGCAATGTGCGGCATCTCATGAACCTGGCAGATGCCGATGCGCTGGACAACCAGGTTGACAGCATCAGCATCACGGCGGACATCATCTGCAACCCGGCGGACGGCCCGATCGACCCCATCGACGTAAGCGCCATCCTCGGCGGGAGCAACCAGCGCGTCATCGAGGGCAATGGGCACGTGATCGAGGGGCTGGTCATCGGCGACGAGTCAAACCCGGTCGACAACGCGGGGCTGTTCTCCTATTTGCGCGTGAACGTCCAGAACCTCACGTTGAAGAACTGTGCCGTTTACGGCAGGGATAACGTGGGCATGCTTTCCGGAAATCAGATCAACAGCGGAATCTCGGTCAGGAACTGCAAGGTCATCGGCGGCACGGTGAAGGGCCGCTCGAACGTCGGCGGGCTCGTCGGGACCGGCTATTACCCGGCGATTTACGCCAACTGCTCCTCGACGGCGTCTGTCGAGGCGACGGGCTCGGGAAACGCCGGCGGGTTCGTCGGAACGATCTTGGGGGGCCAGTTCGAGAACTGCGCATCCGGCATGCCCTATGCTTCGGGCGCGTCGACGGCGGTCGTCGGGCGGGGTTGCTCCAACATCGGCGGCTTCGTCGGCTTGCTGAGGGGCTCCTGCGCCATGGTCGATTGCCAGGCATATGCCGATGTTTCAGGGGATGACTACATCGGCGGCTTCGTCGGGCGCATCGAGGACGGGGCTTGGGGGCAGATGAGGAATTGCCAGGCATGCGTGTCGTATGACCTGACGACGGGGCAGCCCGTTTTCCATGCCGCCCGGGGCCGGTCATACATCGGCGGCTTCGCAGGCGAAATTGTCACGATGTCCGTCGTGACCGGATGCCGCGCGCAGGTCAACGTGTCGGGGTCGGGGAGCTACATCGGCGGTTTTACCGGTCATCTCGCGTCATCGGGAGGCGGCGGGATGTCGGATTGCAAGGTGACGGGCGTCAAGGTGAACGGGGTCACGCGTCGACCGACCTATTCGGGGTCCGGCTCGAACGTGGGCGCTTTTGCCGGGAAGAACGATTATGCGTGGCTGAACAATTGCTCATCTGCGGCTGAGAGGGTGTAATGGGGCGGTTGGGCGACAACATGAGGGAGAAGCTCGCGTCGCGGGACGGGGCGTCTTTCGCCATCGCGATCCTCTTCGCACTGGCTGTCGCGCTCGTCGCGACGGCTGCCATCTCCTCGGCGAGCGTCAACGCCGAGCATGCGACGGCGCCTAATCGCGCTGACGAGCAAGGGTATCTCGCGGTCGTTTCCGCCCTCGGCGCCGCAAGCGACCTCGCGAAGCGCGACGTGTGCACGAATTACTCGGTGACCGTCGGAGCTGATGGAAACGCGACGGCGACGAGCGGGGCGGATGAGCTCGGGTTGCGCGCATGGGCCCGCGACCAGGTCGAGACCATTGCGCGCGGCGGCACGGCGCAGCCGAAGCACCTGACCGTGAACGCCTCCGAAATGGGTCGGGCCGACGTGCCCGACGTCCTCATCTCGTTCACGATGGCGAACAACGGCATTTTCGCGCGTGCTTGCCTCGACGTCTGGGGCGAGGGGGCGGTTCCTGCGGACGAGGCCGTGATGAAGGCCGACCTCGTCGCCGGGGCTCCATATGCGAACATCCTGACGAAACAAGTCGCCAGCGGGCCGTCGCTCAACGGCGCGCTCCCGTTTACGGTGGCTTGGACGTCGACTTCCCCGACCGTTGCGGACGAGGAGGGTGATGGCTGATGCGCGCGCTCGTTCGAAAGATGCGCCGAATTTGCGGCGAGACGCTCGTCGAGACGCTCGTTGCCGTGCTCGTGTGCGGCTTGGCTGCCACGTTGCTCATGACGTCGGTTGGCGTTGCGAGCTCGCTGAACCAAGACGCGCGGACGATCGCGGAGCAGGAGCAGGTGCAAGCGAACAACGCGGCGCGGTTCGAGGGCTATTGGTCGGATGGGTCGAATTCCCCTTCGTCCACGGGCAAGGTCGTCTTCGCGGACAAGATGAATTCGTCGCAGAAGGAGACGTTCGAGGGCGCGGGCGATGTGGGCGTTTACGGAGGCGACCTCATCGTGTCTTATCGAATCGAGGTTGACGGTGCGTAAGCCATTGCATGGCAGATTCGCGGATGCGCTGCTTTCCCGCAGCGGCTACACGCTGGTTGAGATGCTGGCGGCGCTTGTCGTGATGGCGCTCATGTCGGGCATGGTCGCGACGGGCATTGCGGGCGCCGTGCGGGCTAACGAGCGCACGCAGTTCGCTTCGCAGGCAGACATGCTGTCCGCGACGATCAACAGCTCTTTGTCCGATGCGTTCCGTTTCATGTATGAGGGAACAGGCGGCGCCTACGTCGTTTCCTATGACGGCAAGGACATCGCGTTCTCGAAGGGGAGCTCCCCGCTCGTGTCCGACTCGGACGGGCATCTCAAGCTGTCTGACGGGTCGTCCCATGAGGCGAAGCTCGTGAACGACGGGATATACGGGTCTTGCAGGGTGGTTTCGCTCACGATGTCTGAATGCTCGATGGACGAGGTCGAGTATTCCTATGAAATCTCGAATGAGAACGGCTCGCTCGTGAGGGGCTTCACGTTCTCAGCGCTACCCTTGAGCGGCGTGCGGTGCGATTGGGGCATTTCCGCTGGTTCAGGTGGCGCGTCGGGCGGCGGTGCGGGCGTCAACGTGAGCAAGGGCGAGCTTTACGCCGAGATCCAGCGCGCGCAAGCGGCGCTGGGCGCGGCAAGCGCGAACGTCAACTTGTCGGCGCGCGCCGCATTGGAGACGGCCCTCGCCACGGCGCAAACGGTTTACGAAGATGCGGCGGCGACGCAGGGCGTGGTGGACGAGGCTTACCGGGCCCTCGTGGCCGAGCGCGTCGCGTTTGAGATCCCGGTTGACGAAGACCCTCCTTCGAGCTCCTCTTCATCTTCTTCGGGCTCGTCATCGTCGTCGGGCTCTTCATCGGGCTCTTCATCGAGCTCGTCATCGAGTTCCAGCGAGGAGCCGACGCCCGGCGCGGAGGTCACGCCGGATCAATCGGACTTCACCGCGACGCTCCCGAACGGGGGAACCGCGGATGTCCAGCTGAGCGCGGGCGGCAACCTTTGGCAGGGGTCTCAGACTACCGACGGCGTGTCGTGCTTGATCGCGCGGCCGGAGGGCTGGGGCGACGATATCATCGAGCTGCTTTATTACGACGGGAAATATTATGCTCCTTATGCGGTGTATAACCCCGGCAAGCCTTATGTGAGTTATCAATATAAGCAGTGGTACCGTGCGAGCTGGGGAGTCACGTTCAGCCAGGTCACAAGCGGCGAGGTCTACACCGTGGAGGGCGGGATGTACATCGTCTGGTTCCAGGTTGGCTGAGCGACGGTCGAAATCAGTCGGGCGAGCGAGGAGCACGAACGAACATGAAATACATGCGGTTAGGCGATTTGCTCGTCGATGCGGGCGCGATCACGGAGGAGCAGCTCGACGTTGCCCTCGGGACGCAGAAAGAGAGCCATCGCCGACTAGGCGACGAGCTCATCGCGACGGGCGTTATCACCGAGCGCCAGCTCATCGATGCGCTCATGATGCAGCTCGGTATCGAGTTCGTCGACCTCGGCGAATGCAAGATCGACCCCGAGATGACGAAACTCCTCTCGAAGAACATCGCGAAGAAGTATTCGGTCGTTCCCGTGAAGACGCGCGGCGACGAGCTCTATCTCGCGATGGCCGACCCGCTGAACTTCATGGCCACCGAGGAAGTGCGCGCGGCGACGCACAAGCGCGTCGTGCCGATGATCGCCACGAAGAGCGGCATCGACCACGCAATCATGACCCTCTATGGCACCGAGGGCGCCAAGCGCGCCATCCGCGAGATGCAGCAGGAGGCGGTTCAGGGCACCGATTACGTCGCCATGCAGGTGAGCGAGGTGTCGGATTCCGAGAGCGCGGCTCCCTCGATTCGCCTCGTCGACAGCATCATCGAGCGGGGCATTTCCGGGCACGCGTCCGACATCCACATCGAACCGCAGGAAGGTGTCGTCAACGTTCGCATGCGCTTCGATGGCTTGCTGCATAACACGCTGACGATTCCCAAGGAGCTCCAGCAGTCGGTTACGAGCCGCATCAAGATCATGTGCAACATGGACGTTACGGAGCGGCGCGTCCCGCAGGACGGTCGCGCCATCGTGCGCATCCGCATGCACGAGGCCGATTTGCGCGTGAGCACGTTGCCGACGGTCCATGGCGAGAAGATCGTGATGCGCATCCTCGACCGCGATGCCAAGCAGGACACGGCGGAGGAGCTCGGGTTCTATGGGCGCAACCTCGAGCTTTACAACCGCCTCATTCAAAATGCGCAGGGCGTCATCCTCGTGGTCGGGCCGACGGGTTCGGGCAAATCGTCGACGCTGTTCACGATGATCAACGCGCTCAACACGGAGAGTATTAACATCGTGACCTTGGAGGATCCAGTCGAGTTCAGCGTCGACGGCATTAGCCAGGTGCAGGTGAACGAGAAGACGGGCATGACGTTCGCGAGCGGGTTGCGTTCGATTCTGCGCCAGGACCCCGATGTCGTCTCGGTCGGCGAAATTCGCGACAGCGAGACAGCCGAGATCGCCATGCGCGCCGCCGTGACGGGGCATCTGGTTCTTTCGACGCTGCACACGGGCGACGCGGTGTCGACGCTCGACCGCTTGAACGACATGGGCGTCGAGCCATTTATGTTGGCGACGGCGCTCAAAGGCGTTGTGTCGCAGCGTCTCGTGCGCCGCATTTGCCCGCATTGCCGCAGGTCTTACGCGCCGACCCCCGAGGAGATGGAGAACCTCGAGATGAGCGCGCCGGCGGGCGGGGACGTGCGGTTCTATCGCGGTGAGGGCTGCTCCGAGTGCTTCAACAGCGGATATCGCGGGCGAATCGTCGTGGCGGAGACGCTCGTCATCGACCACGAGATCAGGGACGTGATTCATCGCGGCGGCACGCGCGACCAGCTGATGTCCGCCGTGAGGAGAAGCGGGTTCCAGCCCATCATGGAGAACGCGCGCGACTTGGTTCTGAAGGGCGTGACCACGTCCGATGAGGTGTTCCGCACGATACATACGACGGATATCTGAGAACGAGGGGGGCGCATGGCGAGGCTCGAGGAAATCATCGTGCGCGCGAAGGAGCGCCGCGCATCGGACGTCCATATCGCGCCTGCGCTTCCGGTGCGCATTCGCGTCGACGGAGCGCTCGTCGACCTCGATGACCGTGCGCTGATGGCCGACGAGTGCGTTGCGCTGTCAATCGAGGCGGCCGGCGAGGCCTTTGAGGCGATCAAGGCATGCGGCGAGCTCGACTTGGCCGGGACGTTCGCGGACGGCATTCGCTGTCGCATCAACATTTATCAATCAATGCGCGGCCCGTGCTTGGCCGTTCGCATCCTGTCGACCTCGATTCCCGAGCTCTCCGCGTTGGGTTTGCCGCTAGTCGTGCGGGAATTCCCGAAATATCGAAAGGGCATCGTGCTCGTCACCGGCGAGACGGGGTCGGGCAAGTCGACGACGCTTGCGTCGATTATCGACGAGATCAATCACACGCGGTCCGACCATATCATCACGCTGGAAGACCCGATCGAATATGTTTACGCGCCTGACCGGTGCTCGATTGACCAGCGCGAGATCGGGCGCGACACGAAGTCTTATGCCGAGGGCCTGCGCGCCATCTTGCGCGAGGACCCCGATGTTATCTTGATCGGCGAGATGCGCGATCTCGAGACGATCGAGACGGCGCTCACGGCTGCCGAGACGGGCCATCTCGTGCTCGGCTCGCTGCACACGCAGAGCGCGGCGGATTCGGTCGACCGTCTTGTTGACGTGTTTCCCGAGAGCCGGCAACGGCAGATTCGCCTCCAGCTCTCGATGGTGCTGCAGGCGGTGCTCTCGCAGCAGCTCTTGCCGCGCGCGAGAGGGGAAGGGCGCGTCGTGGCGTGCGAGGCGATGATCGTCAACCACGCAATCCGCAACCTCATCCGCGAGGGGAAGACTCCCCAGATCGAGAACACGCTGGCGACGACGGCCGAGATCGGCGCCGTCACGATGGATAACATGCTCGTCCAGATGGTTCGCTCGCGTGCGATCACGCGCGAGACGGCGATCGGGGCGGCGCGTGACAAGGAGTTCGTCAAGAGGAACGCGAGGTAACCCGTGAAGAAGTTCGATTACACTGCCCGGTCGGATCTCGGAAACCAGGTCAACGGCGTCGTCGAGGCCAACACGCCCGGCGAGGCGATTCGCCAGCTGAGGGACGAGGGGCTCATCATCGAGAAGATCGCCGAGGCGGGTGACACCAAGCGCGATCTGGACCTGCGCATCGGGTCGCGCAAAACGAAGGAAAAAGAGCTCAGCATGATGTGCAGCCAGTTCGCCATCTTGCTGAAGGCGGGTCTGCCCATAACGCGTGCCATCCTGCTGATCGCCGACCAAGTGCCCGACAAGACGCTCGCGAAGATCTTGAAGGACGTCGGCGACGACGTCTCCGCGGGCTATGGTTTCGCGTCGAGCTTCGAGAAACGCGGCGAGGGCCTGCCCACGACGTTCATCGAATCGGTTCGCGCAGGCGAGCACGCCGGCTCGCTCGAGACGGTTTTCGAGCGCCTGAGCGACTACTACGAGAAATCGAGCAAGACGAAGTCGAAAGTCAAGAGCGCGATGGTTTACCCGTCGTTCGTCATCGCCATCGCCGTGATCGTCGTGGCCATCATCATGATCTTCGCGGTGCCCGTGTTCAGCTCGACGTTCGAGGGCATGGGGAAGGAACTGCCGATCATCACGCAGGGCGTTGTGGCGTTGTCGCGCTTCTTCACCGGCTGGTGGTGGCTGCTCGTCATCATCGCCGGTTGCGCCTTCATTGCCGTTAAGCTCGCGAAGAAGAATGAGCGGTTCCGGCTGAAGTGGTCGAGCATAGGCGTGAAATTGCCGGTGATTGGGCGCATCAACTTGATGAGCGCGGCAAGCGAATATGCCGGCACGATGAGCGTGATGATGGCGGCGGGGTTGCCGATCGTGCAGGCAGTCGGCGTGACGGCGCGGTCGATGACGAACTATTACATGGGCAGCTCGCTGGCGAACACGATGCCCGAGCTCGAGGCCGGCAAGCCGCTGGCCGGCGCGCTTGCGGCGGAGGGCACGCTGCCCGAGCTCGCCATCGAGATGTCGGCGGTCGGCGAGCAGACTGGCGCGCTCGAGCACACGCTGGGCGTCATCTCCCAATATTACGACGTCGAGGTCGAGACTTCCGCGAGCCGTGCGATGTCGGTCCTCGAGCCCGCGATCATCGTGGTGCTCGCCGTCATCGTGTTCCTGCTTCTGCTGAGCGTTTACCTCCCGATGTTCAGCATGTACGGCTCGATCGGGTAGCTCTCTGCAGTCGTGCCGGCGAGGCCCCGTTGTCTCACGCGGCTCACGCGTGCGGGTGGTGGAAGGGTAACATCCTGCCCGTATTGTGGGCAAATGAGTAACATTTACTGTTTGACTTGCGGCTTTTGGTCATAATGTTCTATTATCGGGCGATGCGCGGGGGCGAGGCCCTCGGCCTGTTATTGAAGGAGGAAACCATGCTAGAGACGTTGCAATCACGAAAAGAAGCATTGCAGGCCCAGGGCAAAAAGGGCTTTACGCTGATGGAGATGCTCATCGTCATCGCCATCATCGCCGTTCTCGTCGCCATCGCGATTCCGGTTCTCGGCGCGCAGCTCGAGAACGCGAAGGAGTCGACGGACGCCGCGAACATCCGCTCTGCCTACGCCATCGCTTCCGTTAAGGCGATGCAGGACGGCAAGGACATTGCTGCCGGCCCGGTGAATATAACCCAGGACACGGCTGGATGGACGTCGGATGTTAAAGACGCCGATATTGCCGGCAAGGATATCGGGACCGACACCGTCCTCTCGACCGTCAAGAGCGGAGACACGGTTTACGTCAACGTGAGCAAGAGCGGTGTCGTCACCTTCACGAAGGGCAATGGCGAGACTGGCTTCGACGTGGTTAATCCCGTGAACGGCAACTAATTGGCTTGAGCTGAGCTTGTTGCAACGGAAGGGGCGAGCGATCGCCCCTTTCTTATTACCGATATAATTCCATCATGTCGTTCATCACCGTTTACATACTTGTCGTCGCGGGCCTCCTCGGGCTTGCCATGGGCAGTTTCATCAACTGCTGGGCGTGGCGCTCGACGCATGGGGAGTCGGTCATGAGCGGGCGGTCGCACTGCGTTGCATGCGGGCACGAGCTTGGCGTGCGCGACCTCGTGCCTGTTGTGAGCTGGATCGCGTCGGGCGGGAAGTGCCGATATTGCGGCGAGAAGGTGTCGGTGCGCTATCCCGCGACCGAGCTTGTCTGCGCGGCTGCGTTCGTCGGGATCGTCGCCGTTTACGGGTTTTCGTTCGAGACGCTCGAGCTGCTCGTCTTCGCTGCCGCGCTCCTGTTTCTTTCGCTCACGGATTTGGACGAGTTCATTATTCCGAACGGCTGCATCTTCGTCGCGATCGCGGCGCGGGCGGCTTATCTCGCCTATGCGTTCGCGACGGGCGGCATCGGCCTCGATGGGATCGCCTATTACGTCGCGAGCGGCTTCGGAATGGGCGCCGTTTTGCTCGCCATCGTGCTTGCGGCCGACAGGGTGTTCAAACGCGAGTCGATGGGCGGCGGCGACCTGAAGCTCTTTTTCGTCGCCGGGCTCTACTTCGGTTGGCAACAGGGGCTCTTCCTTGTCATCTTGTCGTGTCTCATCGGCATCGCGGTGGCGCTCTTCACGCGGGGCCCCTCTGGCTCGGAGGGCGAGGGGGCGCTCAAGCGCGCCTTTCCGTTCGGGCCCTCGATAGCCGTTGCGTGCGTCGTCACGATGCTCGTCGGCGAACCGCTTGTCACCTGGTATCTCTCGCTTCTCTAGGTGACGGGGCAGGCGCGAAGCGCTACAATTACGGTACACGAAACTCAAACGCTCCAGGGAAGGTTGGTCGAGTGGGACTTATCGGGATCGACGTCGGCAATGCGAACTGCAAGTTCGCTCTGCATGATGGCGGCGGATATCGCTTCATCTCCGAGCGCATGCCCGATAACGTGGTGCGCGACAGCGAGGTGGTTTCTCCCGAATCGCTCTCGAGGTTTTTGCGCGACGTGCGCAAGAAGCACCGCATCCGCGAGCGCAAGTGCGTGCTTGCGCTCAACACGGCGAACATCTTTTTCCGCCACATCACGTTGCCTCCGATGACGGTTTCCGAGCTCGTCTTGAACTTACCTTACGAGTTTCGCGATTTCATCCAGGACGACCCGGATGGGTATACCTACGATTACGCCGTCGACGAGATCGTTCGGGACGAGGACGGCAACATCGAGCGCATGGAGCTTTACGCCGCCGCCGCGCACACGGCCCTCATCGATTCCTATGCGCAGTTCTTGCGCAAGGCGGGCTTTAAGCTGAAGGCGGTGACGATCGCCCCCATGGCCTACATGGCCCTGTTGCGAGATTATCGGGAATCAAGGGGCGGCGGGCAGCTCGAGGACCACGACGTCGTCTTCGTCGACATCGGGCATGCCAACGTGACCATTTACCTGTTCCGCGGATGGCATTTCGATTCGGCGCGCACGATTGACTTCGGTTGCGATGAGTTCGACCGTGTCATTGCTGATATGAAGGGGATCGATCCTTTCACCGCCGGGAATTACAAGCTCTCCAATTTCGAGGGCGTCATGGACAGCCCCGAGTGCCTTGCCGTGTGCGACCGACTTGCGGTCGAGGTGAGCAAGGTCATCAACTTCTACAGCTTCAACAACCCCGACCGCGAGATCGGCTCGATATGCTTTCTCGGCAGCGGCTCGCGCATCCCGCAGCTCACGAGCGCGATCTCGGAGGCGGTTTCGTTGTCGACGTGCACGGTCGAGGCGTTCATGCCCACCACTGCGGCGAGTCAGGAGAACGCGTCGGTTTGCGCGCTGGCTTTCAGTGGCCTGCTCGAAAGCGAGGCGAGGTAGATGGCACTCGATTGGAGCAGGGAGATATCGTTTTCCGGGCTAAAGCGCTCCAAGGCGCGGTCGAAGGCAGCTTACCCCGTTAAGACGCGCATGAACCTGCTCTCGGGCGAGCAGCAGGACGGTGGTTTTCGGCGCACGGCGCCGGCTGCCATCGCGGTTGTCCTCGTGGCGGCGCTTTTCATCAAGTTCGGTGTTTTCGATTTCTACGCGCGCGTCGCTGACAAGCAGGTCGAGTTGAGCAAACAAACCCAAGCGCTTGCCGTGATGGCTTCTGCCGCGGCTGACTATGATGACGTGCTCGCGGAATATGAGGGCTATGAGTCGACGGGCAAGGTCGACTCGGGCTTGTCGGTGGACGCGCTTGAGGCGATGTCCCTCGTCGACAAGTGCGTTGCGCCCTATGCACGCGTGGCGTCGTTGACGATGGAGGGTGACGAGATGTCGCTCAAGCTGGCGGATTCGTCTCTCGACCAGCTCGGCAAGCTCGTGGGCGCGCTCGAGAGGCAGGACGTGGTCGCGAGCGTGAACTTGTCGACCGCGGGAACGCAAGGGTCGAAATCGGGGGAGGTTTCGGCGACGGTGACGGTTTCGCTGCAGTCTCCGGCGGAAAATGACGGGAAGGAGGGCTGACGTGCTGACTTACACTTTGTCGAAGCGCGAGAAGGCCCTCATTCTCCTCCTGGTCGTGGTGCTGGTCGTCATCGCATGGTTCATGCTCGTGTTCCAGCGCACGAACGACGAGCTCGTCGTGATCGAAGGCGAAATCGCGAACGTCCAGAGCGAGATGGCCGTCAACGAGGCGCGCATCGCGCAGATCGAGTCGATGAAGGCGGTGATCGCCGAGCACGAGAAGGCGGGCGAGAAGCCGCTTGAGGTGCCGGATTACGACAACATGAAGCCGCTCATGGTCGAGTTGAACAACGTGCTCGCGGCGGCGGACACTTATGCGATCTCGTTCGACGACATCAGCGTTGATTCCGCGAGTGGCTATGTCGAGCGAGGCGTCAAGATTGAGTTCGGCTGCGAGTCCTATGATGCTGCGAAGGTCATCGTGAGCGCGCTTGCGGATGGCAAGTTTCCCTGCGTGATCGATTCGGTGTCGATTTCCGACAACACCGTCGGCGGGCTTTCGCGCTCCTCCGGATCGAACGTGTCGGTTTCCCTCAAGATGACATACCTGGAGAAGCGCTAGCGCCTGGTGATGTTCCTCAAACGCGCCGTTTTCCAGGTTGTTACATCCGCGCTCGGCAATGCTCCGTTTCTGCTTTGCACGTCTGCTAGAATGAGCTTATGTTTACCAATGTCTGCATAATCGGAATGGGCCTCATCGGGGCGTCCGTCGCGGGTGCGACGCGCGTCGCGTGGCCCGACGCCCGCTTGACGGGCGTCGACGTGGACGAGCGCACGCGCTCGCTCGCGCTTGAGAAGAAGCTGGTCGACGAAGCGCTCGATCAGGACGATCCGCGTTTCAAGGAGCTGTTGGCCGACGGGTTCGACTTGGTCGTGCTCGCGACGCCGGTCGACGTGGACGAGCCTTATTTCCGCGCGATTGCGGAAAGCGGCTATGCCGGCATCGTGACCGACACCGCTTCGACCAAGGAGCGCATTTCGGACATGGCGTCCGAGCTGCTGCGTTTTCCGCAGAACTTCGTGCCGGGCCATCCGATGGCCGGTTCCGAGGTCAACGGGATCGACGGCGCGCGCGACGACCTGTTCCAAGGCGCTTATTGGATCCTGTGCCCCGACGAGGACACGCCTCCCGAGCATATTCCCGCGTTGCACGAGTTCATCACAGGGCTCGGCGCGCGCGTCATCGTCGTGCCGCGCGAGAGCCACGACCGCGCGATCGCGGTCGTGAGCCATGTGCCGCACTTCGTGGCGGCGTCTTTGGTGACGCTGGCGGCAGAGGCCGCGGACGAGCAGCAGTCGATTATGCGCCTCGCGGCCGGCGGCTTCAAGGACACGACGCGCATCGCGGCGGGGTCCCCGAAGCTGTGGTGCGGCATCGCTTTCGATAATGCCGAGCAGGTCAAGGCGGGGCTCGCGTCGATGCAGGGCATCTTGGGGCAGTTCTCCGACGCGCTCGCTGCGGGCGACCGTGCTGGTTTCACTGCCTTGCTGAAGAATGCCGCCGATGTGCGCCGGTCGCTTCCTGCTGCGTGGGTGCCGTCTTCCGAGAAACTGCTCGAGGTGCGCATCCCCATCTCGAACCACCCGGGCGCAGTGGCCGAGGCGACGGCCATCGCGAGCGAGGTCGGCTGCAACATTCAGTCTATCGAAATCGACCATGTGACCGAGGACCGAGCGTTCCTCGTGCTCGTGCTCACCGACGAAGGAGACATCGGCCAGCTGTCCGCCAAGCTCATCGGCGCCGGTTATGCCGTTTCGTTCGCCCCCCTGAACCCGAAGGAGCATATCCATGTCTGACGCAAAGGTTATTTCTCCACTCGCGGGACCCCTCGATGGCTGCATTTCCGTTCCGGGGGATAAGTCGATTTCACATCGGGCCATCCTGTTCTCGGCGATGGCCGAGGGCACGTCGCGCTTGCTCGGTGTGCTCGATTCTGCCGACGTGCGAGCCTCCATTGCGGCGGTGCAGGCTCTCGGGGCCGAAGTGTCGCTTGAGAAGCAGCCTGACGGCAGCTTGGCCGGCGGCGTGCAGGGGTGGGGCGCTGCCGGGCCGAAACAGCCGGACGGCCCTATTCAGTGCGAGAATTCCGGCACGACGGCGCGCTTGCTCA
>ERZ808037.1058-NODE-1058-length-20387-cov-3.384244_pt1 | contig 20387 bp, 18 predicted proteins | sample MGYA00380190_ERZ808037 | MGnify/ENA primary metagenome ERZ808037 (study PRJEB31490, sample SAMN06133399) | mouse gut metagenome | isolation source: J9 | host: mice | place: China: Chengdu | collected 2015-05 ... | reverse complement strand
GGCAGCATACTTTTTACCATATGGTAAAAAGTATTTATCGCACTACAGCGGAGGGAGAGTATGTCGCTGCCGCGACCCGCCGCAGGCGGAGAATCCTGCAAGCAGGATTCTTTTTTACCATATAGGAAAGTCCTTCGCCAGAAGGACGTAGATTGAGGAAGAACCGAAGGTTCTTCATGAAGTGTCGAAGACACTTTTTTACCATATAGGAAAGTTCTCCGAATTTCCCATATGGTAAAAAATAATTATTGCATTTATTCTATTGTATGGAATATCTCTCTGGGAGTTGGCCGCTGGACCGCCACAGTGTTTTGGTGGGGGAAGCAAAGGATGCACACTTTTTGTGAGTATGTTAGAATATAAGAAATAAGATGGTGGAAGAAGGGCTTCTGTATGGACAAGAGATATTTGAAAGAGGAGGCTGTGCATGGAACGGTAAAATTCCCGTTGGCGGTATATCGGTATGAAGAAGAGGGCGAATTTGTCGTTAATCTGCATTGGCATGAAGAAACGGAGATTATTTTTTTAAAAAAAGGTAGATTTTGCATTGACATCAATATGCAGAAATATAGTTTGGAAAGCCCTGCCCTGGTTTTTGTGGGTTCCGGGGATATTCATGGAATACACGGAGAGGAAGGGTGCCAGGAAAGTGCGGTAGTTTTTGACATGAAGATGCTCAGCTTTGAGTATTATGATAGTGTGCAACATCAGATGATAAGCCCATTGCTCAATAAATCGGTGCAGTTTCCGTTGGTAGTTACCGCAGGGGATAGCATTTGGGGAGAGTTGGCCGGGTTGTATGAAAAGGTGCCAAAAGAAGCATGCAGGGATACGCCCGCGTCAAGAATGCGGGTAAAGGCCTATCTTCTGCAAATATTTGCATGTATGTATGAAAATGGGAAATTCGTCAATATAGGAAGCACATTGGATTATGAGAGCAGGAAAATAGAAAATATAAAAAAGGTACTCGGATTTATCCAGGAGAATTATGGGCAAAGGATTACCAATCAGGATATGGCACAGGTTGTCCAGATGAATGCCCAATATTTTTGCCGCTATTTTAAACGGGTGATGGGAAAAACGCCTACGGAATATGTAAATGAGGTGAGAGTGGAAAAGGCAGCCCAGTATTTGTATAGGACAGATAGGAAAATTATTGATATTGCTATGGAATGCGGCTATGAAAATATGGGGTATTTTATCCGGCGGTTCCGGGAGCAGAAAGGCGTTCTTCCTTCGGAATATAGAAAAAGTCAAAATAGTGTAACAAATGGTCAGATGGGATAAAGAAAAAAGGGATAAAGGTTCCTATAATGTAACCAAGATGAATTGACCCAGAAGAAGAAAAGGATGCGGCAGCGCAGTATGGGAATGGAAGGGCATGCAACGGCCGAAAGATGGTTTGCAGATGGGAACTGAGGCATAATGTGAACAATCAGCTTGATAACTGATTTTAGCACATGGATGTTTGTGCCGGAGCATCATAAATCAACCCCGATAACCCCACTGCGTAAACGTTCCGGAATGGAGATTAATATGAAAAAACAATGGTGGCATGGAAAAATAGCGTATCAGATTTATCCCAAAAGTTTTTATGACAGCAATGGAGACGGAATCGGCGATATTAGAGGGATTATAGAAAAATTGGATTATTTAAAGGGCTTAGGGGTGGACATTGTATGGATATCCCCGATTTATCAATCCCCTTTTGTGGACCAGGGATATGACATTTCCGATTATTATAAAATAGATCCGGCATTCGGCACGATGGAAGATTTTGATGAATTGCTGAAAGAAGCCAAAAAAAGAGATATGTACATATTGATGGACTTGGTCATCAATCATTGCTCGGATCAGCATGAATGGTTCAAGAAGGCACTGGCAGACCCGGAAGGGGAGTATGGCGGATATTTCTATTTTGAAAAAGGCAAGGACGGAAAGGCGCCTAGTAATTACCGTTCTTATTTCGGAGGCAGTGCATGGGAACCGGTACCGGGAACGGATTTGTATTATCTGCATTTGTTTGCCAAAGAACAGCCGGACTTGAACTGGGAGAATAAAAAAGTGAGGGAAGACTTGTTCAATATGGTTAATTGGTGGTTGGACAAAGGGCTGGCCGGGTTCCGGATTGACGCAATTATCAATATCAAAAAGACGGACGGATTTCCAGATTATGAACCGGACGGGGATGACGGGTTGGTTAGATGTACACGGATGATAGAAGAGGCGGAAGGGATAGGGCAATTCCTTCAGGAACTTCGGACGGAAACATTCCAAAAACATGATGCATTTTCCGTAGGGGAAGTATTTAATATGAAAGAAGGGGAATTAGAACATTTTGTAGGTGATGAAGGGTATTTTTCCACCATGTTCGATTTTGCGCCTTTAGAAACCACGCTGGGTGGGCATGGCTGGTATGATGCCCCCGGGTATGATTTTTTCAGATGGCGTAAGGCTGTGACGGAATCCCAACTGCTTTGCCAAGGGGTCGGTTTTCTGGCGAATATTATCGAAAACCATGATGAACCGAGAGGTGCAAGCACTTATCTGCCGGACTATGCGCAAAACAGCGATGGTATTAAAATGTTGGCGACTGCCAGCATTTTGCTGCGGGGCTTGCCGTTCCTGTATCAGGGGCAGGAAATCGGGATGAAAAACTGCAGGATGGGGAATATAGAGGAGTATGACGACATTGATACGAAGAACCAGTATCAAGTGGCAATGGAGGCAGGGCTGCCGCCGGAGGAGGCGATGGAAGTATGCTTCAGGCATAGCCGGGACAATGCGAGGACGCCTATGCAGTGGAGCTGCGAAGAAAATGCCGGATTTACATCCGGTATGCCTTGGCTGAAAGTGAACCCGAATTATACGAAGATAAATGTGGAAGAGGAAGAAAAGGATGCTTCTTCGGTACTGGCTTACTATAAGGAGCTGCTGGCTTTGCGGAAAGCGCCGGACTATGTGGAAGTATTTACTTACGGGGATTTTGTGCCTGCTTATGACGGTGAGGAGATGCTGTTTGCTTACCATAGGAAAAACGAAAACAAGGATATACTGATAGTTACTAATTTTGGCACAGAAAGGACAAAATTCCCGTTGGAAAAGAGCGGAAAGCTTTTGCTGAAAAACAGGGAAGATGTGCTGTTAGAAGAGGACGGGTTAATTTTGCCAAAGTGTGGTGCAGCAGTTGTGGAATGTTAGGCAGGGCTTTCGATACAGAAACCTTGTGACAGAAAAATTGAAAAAAGTATTGACTTTTTAGCTGATATTGCATAGAATTTAGTAAATCGTTGAAAAAGCGTGAGTACATATGGAAAAGAAGTTTCAGAGAGCTGCAGAGGGTGGAAATGCGGTACGGATTGCTGTATGGAATGGGCTTTGGAGAGCAAACGGAAACCGGAATTTTTATTTCCGGAAGTAAGGGCGCCGGAGTGGAACCTCCGTTAACAAGCGGATATGTGTTGGCATATCATGAGTGGATGCAATATAGCGTCAAGCAGGGTGGCACCGCAGGAATAATTATCCTGTCCCGGCAGAAAGCCGGGATGGGATTTTTTTGCATCATAGGATTTATATGCAATGGCGGCGGCCTGTAAAAAACCTCAAACAGGCGGCAAAAAGAAAGGAGAAGGAAAATGTCAGAGAAAAAAGTACCTTACAAAATTTATTTGGAAGAAAACGAAATGCCAAAACAATGGTATAATGTGCGTGCGGATATGAAAAATAAACCGGCGCCGTTGTTGAATCCGGGGACATTGAAACCGATGACCTTTGAAGAGCTGCAGGGAGTATTTTGTGATGAACTTGTAAAACAGGAACTGAACGATACGGATGCCTATATTGATATCCCGCAGGAAATACAGGATTTTTATAAGATGTATCGTCCGGCGCCATTGGTAAGGGCATATTGTCTGGAGAAAAAGCTTCAGACACCGGCAAAGATTTATTATAAGTTTGAAGGGAACAATACAAGCGGCAGCCACAAGCTAAATTCGGCCATCGCGCAAGCCTATTATGCAAAGCAGCAAGGGCTGGCAGGCGTAACAACGGAAACCGGGGCGGGGCAGTGGGGAACAGCGCTTTCTATGGCCTGTTCATATTTTGATTTGGACTGCCGTGTATATATGGTAAAAGTGTCTTATGAGCAGAAGCCGTTCCGCCGGGAAGTAATGCGCACTTATGGGGCAAAAGTGACGCCATCCCCATCCGATACCACAAACGTAGGCCGGAAGATTCTTGCCCAATTCCCGGGAACAGGCGGGAGCCTTGGCTGTGCGATTTCAGAAGCTGTAGAGGCGGCAACAAGTATGGACGGTTACCGGTACGTATTGGGGAGCGTATTGTCGCAGGTGCTTCTGCATCAATCCATTATTGGGGAAGAAACAAAAGTAGCATTAAGAAAATACGATATTAAGCCGGATATTATTATTGGATGCGCGGGCGGCGGTTCCAATTTGGGCGGACTTATTTCCCCTTTTGTCGGCGAAAAATTAAGGGGAGAGGCAGATTACAGGATTATTGCAGTAGAACCGGCATCCTGCCCGAGCTTGACGAGGGGAAAATATGTTTATGACTTCTGCGATACCGGGAAAGTCTGCCCATTGGCTAAAATGTATACGCTGGGGAGCGGCTTTATGCCGGCAGCTAACCATGCAGGCGGTTTAAGGTATCATGGCATGAGTTCTGTCGTTTCCCAGCTGTACGATGACGGTTTGCTGGAAGCTGTCAGTGTGGAGCAGACAGCGGTATTTAAGGCTGCGGAACAGTTTGCAAGGGTAGAAGGTATCCTTCCGGCTCCGGAAAGTTCTCATGCAATAAAAGTTGCAATTGATGAAGCGATGAAATGTAAGGAAACAGGAGAGGAAAAAACCATTGTTTTCGGGCTTACTGGTACCGGATATTTCGACATGGTGGCTTATGGGAAGTTCCATGATGGAGAAATGTCGGATTATATCCCTACGGATGAAGATTTGTCGAAAGGATTTGCAGGAATCCCTGCATTTCCGAGGAATGAGTAACAGGTTGGAAACCGGCCGGCAAGAGGCGGAGAGCATTTAGGCCATTTTCTTTTACAGGTAGGAGATTGCGGAGCAATCTCCTATTCTGGTTTGGGTGCCAAATACTCTTTATAGCGGAACAGTCCTGCCTTTGAATCCTGCCCTGCAAAATCCATCTAAGAAAGATGTATACTTGTGGGCAAAAGAAATTTTTATTTTCGGAAAAGTATTTACCTGTCCTCCGCAATGTATATTTAATACCTCGTTTTTAGTGGATACATAATTCTGAAAAGGGAGAAGGAAAAAGGAAGGTTGGAACAGACGCGTTTAGGCGGAGTGGAAATATGCTATTCGGGCGATTTTTTACCGAACCGCTGTGGCAAACAGCAGTTTGTAAGCAGGGGCTTTTAGGGCGGGCAGCGTTGTGAGGATTTCTGGTTTTTTGCTTTAGGGAATGGTATCCTTCTAATTTGTTTGTTTTAGGGCTTGACAATTGGGCAATAAGCATGTAGAATGTAATCGTTGCGGAACGAGTTCTGTTTTGAAGAAATCCGTAACATATGTGCGCTTAGCTCAGCTGGATAGAGCGTTTGGCTACGGACCAAAAGGTCGGGGGTTCGAATCCTCTAGCGCACGTTGGTTTTTGGGGAGGCGGAAATGCTGATAAAACGGGCATTTCCGCCTTTTTTTCTTTCATTTTTTGGGGTAAAAAGTGTAACAAATCTTGTTACACTTTTTTCGTCCTTCAGGTTGAAAGACTCTGCTCCAGAACTTTCTCAAGTTCTTCCGCTGACTTGCGACCCCGGCAGTACTTCATCGTCATTTCGATGTTCTCATGTCCGGCAATCCGGCGTATCTCGTCAGGATTCAGACCTGAGTCGAAGAGACGCGAAATATAAGAGCGTCTGATATCGTGACAGCTCTTGGCAAATGGAAGGTCAAGATGGTTCGGGTTGCAGTACTTCTTAAGGCGGCAGTCAAATACCCGTTGGTTGCACATACCCTGTTTCCTTTGAAATACAAGGTCTTTATCTCCGCAGGAGTATCCGTTCTTTTTGTTTAGCTCCCTGATTTGCCTAAAATACTCTCTGGCTTTAGCAGTAAGATAAATTTTTCGCATTCCAGCCGATGTTTTGGCGTGTGGAGTTATCATATAACCATCTCTTTTCAGGCCGCCATCTGCAGTTTTGCTTTGCTTTTCTGTCACCATCTGGTTGATATGAAGGTAGTTTCCCTTTATGTCGCAGTTACGCAAGGCACACAATTCTCCGACCCTCATGCCGGTAAGGAACAGGATGCAGATTCCAAGAGGCAGTGCAGAATCATTTTCCATGCTGTCCTTTTCCGCTTCTTCCATAACCAATTGCTGTTCTTTTTCGGTGAAGACCTCTTCATTTTCCTCTTTAGGCGTGACAGGTCTGAAGAGATTGGCGTTGAATTTGATGTCTTTTAGCCTGTTTGCCTCTATGATTTCTTCATCTACAGCGTAATCCAGCATAGAATTCAAGGTTCTTTTAATATTGGAAAAGTACTTTTTTTTCATGCTGTGGTCTTTGATTATCCGGCATCCCCATGCTTTTAGTTTTGTCCTTCCAAGCTGGCTTAACGGAATATCTGCAATGCTGTCTTCTATATAGTCTTTCCAGTAGGCCAAATCGTCAGCAAGTGTATTCATCCCAACTTCGCACTCTCTTAATTCCAGCCATTGGGGGTATATAGTTTTCAAGGTGCAGGTGTTCAATAGCTTTGGCGGTTCTGCCATCGCATAGGTTTCCTTTGATGGCAGTAGCCCCAATTGCATGAATTGCTGTTTTACTTCCGGCAGATTGGCGTAGTATGAGACAATTATCTCTTCCAAATCTGTTCTGCTGGTTTTAACTACCTGTTTCCCATTTGGTAGTCGGGTGTACCACCGCCTGTTTGTTTTGTTCTGTGTAATAGGAATCGTGTGGCACTCCATGATGAACTTATGTATTGCAATCATATTATATAACTGCGCCAGTTCCCTCACCGACAGATTATTCGCATCAGCGAAATCAGTCAAGTTCTTTTGCAGTTCAGGGGTTAATTTTTCTAAGTTCGCTGTCATCATTAGTTCTGCCCCCTTCCATTCCCGTAAGGCTGTGCGCCAGAGAAGTAAAAAGAGGTTATGATTCTTTCAATAGCAGTAATAGAATTATCCTTCAGGAGCGGCACATCTATGTAGTAATGCCCATACCCCCAATAAAGGTCGTCAATGCGCCCTTCCATGTGACGGTCATGCTTATCTTTGTCTGGCTTAGAATCGAATTTATGCGGTGCTGTAATGCGGCAGAAATAAATGAAGTCATTGCCGTATTCTTGGTGTGTCTTACGCAGTAGCTTTGCCAGTTCCACATGCTTCGCATAATCGAAAATTTTCTGTTCCTTACCTGCTGTGACAGCAGTCTCGCTGTACACATCAGTGTCAAGGTATGGAGGGTCTATAATAAAGATGGCACCGCTATCTTCCATATGCTTGCGAATGAGCTTAAATGCATCATCTCCGCAGATTTCAGTATCTTTCAGACGCTTACAGAGCAAAGCTATGTTATCCAGCTTCTTTCTGTATGATTTGTATGTTCCTTTGAAGGTACTGCCACTGCTCCAAACCGATAACAGATTTGAAAACAGAAAGCTGGCGGCGGCTTCAAGGTTGACTTTTGAATTGCTTAAATTGTATTTTGCTTTTAGTTGTTCTTGATTATCTATAAATGTCTGCTCATCAACTGGCTTGCACAGCATTTTCAAGAGAAGCACATCCATGTAAGCCTGGATTGCCCGATAGAGATTGACTTTTTGTAAATCCATATCGTTTATTATTTCGTTAAAAGCAAATCTGAAATTGGTAAAAATACCTAATGCACCTACAAAAGGTTCGATGCTGGAACACCAGATTTTTTCTGAAGTTTGGAGAATATGATTGATTGCAGACTGCATCTTTTTATTCCATTTGCTTCCTAAGAGTGTTAGAAGCTTCGTGGATATATCAGCCTTCGCGTTGTCCAGCTCAGACAAAAAGTTTGTCTTTGCGGGCATAGTTAATGAGGGTGCAGAATTTGAATAATACAAATAGTTAGCCAGCATAATCACAACAACGTTAAAGATTGTATCAGTTGTTGTTTGAATGTTGATCATCTGCTCCAGTTCCTTTGTAATACGGACGGAATATTTTTTTATAGTTGTGCGTTCTTCAACAGTAAGAAGCTGATGAAGTGCAAAGTCGTCCATATGTTCGCCATAAAAAGTATTAGACAGAAAGCCTATTAACCCCTTGTAGACTGCTTCAGAAATGTTTTCTGTGTTGAAGCAATTGCACAGCAGTTTAATGATTTTAGGTTGTAATGAAAAAGTTTTAATTTTGCTTTTTGGCATTTAGATACCTTCCTTTCTGTCTTCAAAAAATTTGTGAAAATGAAGACATTAGGAATAGCCGATATCAGGTAGCAACTCAGACAGGATACAAAATAATGGTGGAATCACCCATCTCGCTAAAAAATCTGCCATATTGTCTTCCCATAAGGCCAACTCATACCTTTTTCTGACAAACTGACTGCCGCCGGGGGTCAACTCAGCACCTTAAGGAAGCCGACTGAGTTTCCAGATGTGCCAACTGAAGTTGCTTTCCAATCCAACTCATGCTCATAAAAAACCAACTAGGGTGTGTTCTTTTCAAGATGAAAAAAATGAACCGTGCAGTCCGGCGGCGGCAGTCTCCGGGCGGGATGTAATATGTGGTTTGAAATGTAATCTGGCACAGTCTGAGAAAAGTTTGAAATGTAATCTGGTATAGCCAAAGAAAAGTCTGAATTGTAATCTAGCGGGTATGTAGAATAAATGGAGATGTAATATCAGACAGGTCAGTTTTTCACCAACATTGCAGCATAACTGACAAATATATATTGTTTTCCAAGATATTTTTGTGTGGTTTAGAGTGTAGAAATGAGTGGAATAACTTCCCCTCCAGAGGTATAGTAGACACACCGAAAGAGAACAGGTGTACTGACAAGGAGGGAACTATATGAGAACACAGCAGTTTGGGATTGAGATGGAAATGACGGGGATTACACGGGAGCGTGCGGCACAGGTGATTGCGGGGCATTTCGGAACGACTTCGCATTTTAGAGGCGGCGTATACGATGCATATGAAGCCACTGACCGTCAAGGGCGTGTGTGGAAGGCTGTTTCGGACGCATCCATCACCTGCCAGAAGAAGACCGTCAGTGGGGGCAAGGTCATCGCAGGGCGCAGTTATTCCTGCGAGGTGGTGAGCCCAATTCTCACCTATGCGGATATTACAGATTTGCAGGAGGTAGTGAGACAGCTTAGGCATGCAGGGGCATTCGTGAATAAGTCCTGCGGTATTCATATCCATGTGGATGCTTCCAAGCATACGCCCGCCACACTGACGAATCTGGTGAATCTGATGGCTCAGAAGGAGGATATCCTGTACCGTGCCCTGCAGATTGCGCCAGACCGTCTTCAGTATTGCAAAAAAGTGAATGAGAATCTGCTTGAGGTAATCAATCGGCGTAAGCCCCAGACTCTCCCGGAACTGGCGGACATGTGGTATGCAGGATGTTATGATTCGCGGGATGCGCATTACAACCGTAGTAGATATCGTGGTCTTAATCTACACGCCACCTTTACCAAAGGGACAATCGAGTTTAGGCTGTTCAACGCCACTACCCATGCGGGGGAGATTAAATCCTATATTCAGTTTTGTCTGGCACTCAGTCAGCAGGCACTCAGCCAGAAAAAAGCCAGTTGCCGAAGGAGCGTGACTGATAACGAGAAATATTGCATGAGATGCTGGCTGTTGAGGCTCGGACTCAACGGCGATGAGTTCAAGACCTGCCGCCACCATATGACCAAAAACCTTACAGGGGATTCGGCGTGGAGGCATGGGAGATGCGCGTAAGCGCATCCCCCTGTTGGGGTATTTCGTGGACGCATTCATTAATAAGAAGGAGGAGACCAGATATGGCGAAAAACACACTTTATATTGCTTATGGCAGTAACTTGAATTTAGGGCAGATGGCGCACCGCTGTCCCGATGCGGAGGCGGTCGGTACAGGAGTGATTCGGGATTACAGGCTTGCGTTCAAGGCATTAGGCGCAAATGCCTTTGCCACCATCGAAGCCTGTGAAGGGGAGTCTGTTCCTGTGGCTGTCTGGCGGATTAGCCACAGGGATGAGGCGGCACTTGACCGTTATGAGGGGTATCCTGCCCACTATGGGAAAGAAAGGCTGGACGTCCTGATGGGGGAGGATGGCGGCTGGATAGTTAGCGGTATCGTGTATGTCATGAACCAGAAGGCAGTCCGACAACTTCCAGCGACATCGTATTTTGAAGCGGTCCTGTCGGGGTACCGCAGTTTTGGTCTGGATGAGCAGAAACTTTTTGAAGCATGGCAGATGGCGGTGGATGGGGATTTCCCTGCCAGTAGCTGTCTTAAGTTTTATCGTCAGAGGAGCGGGCTGACACAGGAACAGCTTGCAGATGCGGCTGATGTTCCGGTCAAGACCCTGCAAAAGTATGAAAGCGGCGAGAGGTGCATCCAGAGGGCGCGTAATAGCACAGTCTTAAGGCTGGCACAGGTGCTGGATATTTCCCCGTATCTGCTGTCAAGGTAGCGGTACACAGCCCTTTATGCCGCGTAAAATCTGCATAGTGTGTGAAATGCCGACAGTCATGTTGTAAAGCACAGCAGATGACTGTCGGCATTTTCTTACAACAGAGTGCTGTAGACGTAAGATACCGTTTTTATAGACATTCATGTTCCAGTTATTGTGGAGTATCCATATTTTTTACGATTTTTTCATGTAGGAGAAACCTTTCATTTCCCTCTTAATATTCGTAAGTTGTATTGCCTGAGAAGCCATCAAAGTGCCGAGACAGGACGTTTTCCGCGCAGGCTGTGCAAAAATAGTCAGGTTATTTCCCATCTGCGGATTTCTTTTGGCGGTATGGAAAACGGTTCTTTTTCGGCATGGGAGTGTTCATCCTGTCTTCTGCCCTTGTTAGTTTCTCAGACCAGCTCAGGTATGATGCGCCGTCTCTGTTCATTCTGTTTTGGTGTGACTGGCAGTTCATGTTGAATTGATATTTTCCGGCATAAGGGAATTGAAAGCTATTCTTTTTAGAAAAATTTAAAGGAGGCAGAAAAATGACGGGAACAGATGGGGAAAGCAGAAAGAACCGTAATACCAGTCAGAAATTTGGCATAATCAGCAGGCCGGAGGAGGCTCATATTGTGCGGAAGATGGGAGTGACGGGTGGACGCATCGTAGGCATTCAGGGGCTGAATCCGCTTCTTGCACACATGAGCGCAGGGGATGCCTTATGCATCCCGACAGTTAGCTCCTTTGCGTCTGGGGCGTATGATTTATTTTGCAAGATGCAGTATTTGTCAGGCCGAGGGATTGAGTTTCAGTCCGGCAATGAGCGTTATTTGAACTTTTCATCCGTCCGCCCTTTGTCCGCAGTGGAAGTGGAAACGTTAAAGTTCTTTGCGTCAAGGGAGGCGGAGTTTTCAAGGTGGGTGCAATGCAGTAAACTGCCGGATGTTGCAAAGGCTTCTCTGGTTAAGCGCATTCAGGCAGAATACCTTGCTAATGTTGTGGCAGTGTTTTACAATAGCGGCATAAAGAAAAGAGGGAACTGAGCCAGCCGGGCACGCTCCCGTTCATGCATCCGTATCGTTCTCATATGCGGCTTTTGCGCCGTGTGAGGCTGTACGGGTGCTTTTTCATATTTCGGCGTATATCAGGGGATGTACGTGGTATATGCTGTTCTTTGGGGTATCCTTTAACGGCATGGATTCCGGCCGCTGTTTTCCTGTGCCATTAGGGTGGCTTTCCGTTTTTTGGGATGTGCCAGAGGAAAACCGAGGCCTATTGGCACAGTCCTAATGCCGCATTATATCCTGTGTAGCGTTTTGTGGTTTCCTGCGGATGTGATTCCGCAGAGTAAGGGGGCAGTATGAAAGTAGGATATATCAGAGTCAGTACAGAAGAACAGAACACCGAAAGGCAGGAAGCCCTCATGCGTGAGTTGGGCGCAGAGAAGGTGTTCATGGAGAAGGCAACGGGCAAGACCCGGAAGGACAGGACACAGTTGGAAGCCATGCTCCAGTACGTCCGGGAAGGGGATGTGGTGGTGGCAGAGTCCATCTCCCGCATCGCCCGCAATACAAAAGACCTGCTTGATATCGTGGAAAGGCTGGAATATAAGGGCGTGGACTTCATATCGAAAAAAGAGGCGATTGACACCAAGACACCGTCAGGGAAGTTCATGCTGACAGTCTTTGGCGCAATCGCACAGTTAGAGCGGGAGTATATCCTAGACCGCCAGAGAGAGGGGATTGAGATTGCCAGACAGAAAGGGAAGTATAAAGGACGTAAGCCGCTCGCCATTGACGGAGACAGATTTATGGAGGTCTACGTCAGGTGGAAGTCCGGCAGGATCAAGGGGGTAGAAGCGATGCGCGAGTTAGGACTGAAGCCATCCACTTTTTACCGGCGGGTGAGGGAATATGAAGATGGAAGCCGCGGGCATGGGTGAGTCCGTCCTGTGGCGGGGCAGATGCTGGAAAGGGGGAGTTTCCCATGCATGATTTGTGCCTGTAAAGCAGTTTGGGGTATACGCTGGATGGACTGCCATATGATATGCAATACTTTACCCTGACAGATGAGTAATATGACGTAAAATTAATAATCCTGCAACAAACAGCCAAGAAAGACCTGCCCTGACGGACAGGCCTTTCTTGGTTTATAGATATAAAAAAACATGTTCCATATACATTGTTCATTCAGATATATGTAGAGTTCTTTTATTAACAACATGATAAGTACCACCGGGTATAAGAGAAATAAGGGAAAAGAAAGATGGTTACGGATATTCCCCGGATAGCTGAATTAAGACGGCTGGTATCTCTCAGGGGTGGCGGGCGGGTTCAGACCAGTATGGGGTGTGAGGCGACGCGGCCAGCGTCATGTAGCGCGTCTCAGGTAGTCCTCCAGTTCAGTCGGTTATGATGGGTTGCTCTGGGGTACTAAGTTTTGCCAGTTGCTTTGTGCCAGCCTCAGGGGTATTCGCTTTTGCCAGTTGCTTTGTGTCGGCCTCTGGGGTACTGAGTTTTACTGAATGCTTCCACATGTGAAAAAACCTCCATGTGCTTCCAAAGGCCATCCAGTCTCTTTGGCTCATCCGCCGGATGAATGCCAATGTCCATGAGTCTCTGGTGAGATGGCAGTAAAACAGGTAGGCAGTTCCCACATCTTCAAGGACTGTCCGTTTCTGCTCTGGGGGTAGCATTTTGTCTGGAGAAATGCGCCAGATGGCTTTTGACAGGAGGCAGTATCCCCTGTCACGACCTTCCCTGCCTTGTATTGAGTGACACTTATGCAACGCGAGGCCTTACGGGGGTAGCGTTCTGTGTGGAAAAATGCGCCATATGGGATATGACGGGAGGCGGCCTGCCTTGTCATGACTTCCCCTGCCTTGTATTGAGTGGCACTTATGCAACGTAAGGTCTTCCGGGGTAGCACACTGAGTTGATTACCGTTTTTTTTGGCAAGAAAGAATTGATTAAAAATTTGATTACCGTTTGCCCCTAAAAATAATCTTATTTTTTAATCAAATGTAGGAAAGCGCGTATTTGCGCCATTTTCTTACGGGGGTACGGGAAAAGGAAAAGCCGCCCGTTGATTAATAATTTTTGATGGCGGGGGTATTCCTGAAAATTGAGGTGGTAGCGGCCTGTGTCCAGTTGGCGTTCCCGCGCAAGTACGTTGTTTTGTTCAGAGAAGTTTTATTTGCTAACAAGTTTTTATCGGGGTATAATATAAATATAATAATTTGTGAAACGGTAAGGCAGGCGATGGTATGCTGGCAAAGTATGAAGGCCTTAGTTTGCGGGAGCAGAAGAAAGCAGTGTGGGAGGTCATGATTTGAGGATTTATCTTGATATGTGTTGCTATAACAGGCCATACGATGACCAGTCACAGCTAAAAGTTGCTATGGAAACCCAGTCTAAATTGTATATTCAATCTTTGATAAAAGATAAAAAATTGGAGTTAATTGTATCATATATGCTCAGGTATGAGTGCAGTAAAAATCCGTTTGAAATGCGGCGTAATACAATTTTTGACTTTATGAGGGAGAATGCCTTTGGATATGTAGGTGATGAACGAAAAGAAGCAGTGGAGGCAAAAGCCGCTGAGATTATGAAAACAGGGGTTAAATTTAAAGATGCCTGTCATGTTGCTTCGGCAATTTATGCGAGATGTGAATATTTTATAACTACTGATGTACGACTATTAAAGTATCGTACAGAAGAGATAAAAATGGTGACACCGATAGAGTTTATTACAGATATGGAAGGGGATGAATAAATGGCGATAAGTACTGTTGAGATTTTGAACCGGGGAATGAGATGTTTAACGGAACAGATGGGTATTGTTGAAGCGGAGCATTTTATTTCTGCAATTATTCGGGAAAAATTTGATTATACAAAATGGCAGAGGGATTATTTTGATGCTAAGACGCCAGAAGAAATCAGTGCGGAGGCATCTCATTTTGAGGCGGCACAGCCTTTTGCTGGTAAAGCAGTAAGGCTTTAATATGTGAAAGTGCCGCCTTTCAATCAGTTACACCTTTGTTACACTCATCGAGGGAAGATGGCGCAACCTCCTTTCTTTACTGGATTTTTGGGCATTTGAGGTTAGCTTCGAATCCTCTAGCGCACGTTTTTTTTGCGCTTACGTACGTTTTTTTTGCGTTTCGTACGTTTTTTTGCGTTATGTGCATGTTTTTTGGCAGGCAGAAATGCTGATAAAATGAGCATTTCTGCCTTTTTCTTTTGATTTCCCGGGAACAAAGTGTAACAAATCTTGTCCATATTATCTGAAATACGGATGAAATACTTTTTCGGTTTTCTGAGTTCTTCAAGAGAGAGGGCTTGATGGAGCGCAAAGTTATCCATTCCCCGGGAGTTGCGCCTGTATTTTAAAAGAAAAGCTTTGGAGGTATGAGTCATGGCAGTAAGGGATAGGAAAAACAGCGGCAGCCATAACGTCAGCCGGAAATATGGCATGATCTGCCGGCAGGGGGCAGCACATTTGAGGCTTGTAAAGCATAAGTGTGTATGCTAAAATGTGAGTTGAGAAATTCAAGGACGGTAAGGTGTACCACCCCGGAGAGCGCCAACTCTCCGGGGCAAGGGATGGTATCTCTACTACCACACAATACAGACAAAGTCTGCGATACACGCAAGAATTATTATAAGGTAATCGGGCATAAAAAACAATGCCTTTTGCGTGCTGTCAGGCTCTGTCTGTGCCTCATGATATAGAAACGGGGTGTAGAGTGTGGACGCATACTTGCACCCCGTTCTTGATTTCTCACTGGAGTGCGTTGGCGGCGGGCGATTTGCCGCCGGGGTACTCCCCAGTGAGGAATCGGAGTCTGGAAGGACTGCGATTAGTTGTCGTGCATCGCAGTTCTTTTTTTAATGCTTCGGGAAAATACAGAAGGAAAGGAGAACCAGTATGAACAGTAATGATATTTTTAAACTTTTGGACTGTGTTGGGAGGGCTACCGCAAGAAAACTGCCTGAGATAGTGGAGCCGCTGCCTGTATGCGGGAAAACCCTGAGCAACGCCCTGTCCGCAGTAAGGCAGGGGATTGATGATTACCGCAACCAGCGGATATCCCCCGAAGAGTATGGCAGGATCCAGGCGGCATTCCATGAGACGGCCCGGGAAGAGGCTGCACAGGCAGTTCCCCCGGCCTTTATGGACTGCGTCATATTCCAATGCAAGCCGGGGTGTACCCTGACGGATGCCCAGCAGGGCATGCTGGCAGATGCCTTGGAGGGCGAGGCGGAAGAAGAAAATGATACTGTCATCGGCTTTATTTCAAGGTATATGGGCGGAAGTGTCTGGAGGGATGATGACTATTACATAGGCGATGACTATGTCAGTCTCAATTTTATGGAGTATGACGAATACCCATATGACGGGGAGGCATTAAGCCAGCTACAGGAAGCCCTCAATGAGGTTGTGGGATGCGAGGCATTCCAGTATTTTGTAGCATCGGGGCATGAAGAAAGCCATGATGGATGGTGAGAAAGGAAGGAGATTATCTGATGAAGAGGAAAATGTTAATGAGGATGCTTGCGGCGGCTTTATCTGCCTCCCTGCTTGCGGGATGCGGCAATACCGCAAAGCCGGCTGACAGCGGCAGTGTGGTTACAGCAGGAGAAGAAGATGGGACAGATGCGGCTGAGGAGGCGGATGTGGAAGAAGAACCCGGTTCAGAAGAATCAGAGGAAGCTGATGTAGAAGAACCCGGTGCAGAGAATGAGACGGAGGAAGCAGATGCAGGGCAGGAACCGGAAGAAAGCGAAGTGCCGGAAGAGGAGCCGGAGCAGGAACTTGTCAACTGGCTGGAGGAACATGAGATAGCCATTACACCGCAGGGAGATTGTGCAGTAACTTTATACAGTTATGACAGTTATGAGGAGGATCATGTAGATGATTTCCTGGCAGATGTGAATGTCACCATTACAGAGACAACAGAAGGGGTAGAAGAGGGGCTTAAGAAAGTAACCGCATCGTATGTACTTGATGTGAGCAATGATCCGGGTAACGGAGTAATGTGGCATAATAGTGTGTTTGACAGATATACGGGTAACTATTTTAGGGGCGGCAGTAAAACCAAAGAGGCAATCAAGATAGGGGATGAGTATTATGATGTGCGGACAGAGGGGGATTCCGTGAATGAGTATCCCATATTTTATATAACGCGTACCTTAATCTGTCCGGTTGATTATGATGGTGCAGTGTTCAAGTTTGGTTATACTTCGCCGGAATTAGGTGAGCAGTCTGGGAAAATTGACTTTGAAGCCAGAGTGTATAAGGTTGATGAATTACCATATAATGGACCTAACTATCTGTATTTTACCCTGACAGATAATTAAAACGATTTGTATTCAATGATATTACCATAAATAGCCTAAAAAAGGTCTGCCCGGATGGACAGACCTTTCTTGGCGAAACCGGTACGTTTTAATTTTTTTTGTACATTTTCTGTGATTTACATATGTTTGTTATGTGTTGTATACATGGTTTTAAGATGGCGGGAATGCTTGGGAAAAGGCATTTGCGCTTTTTTACGATATAGGAAAATTCTCCGAATTTCCCATATGGTAAAAAAGTAATTATCGCACTGCGGCGGAGGGGAAGCATATTGCTGCCCGTTCATTTAATTTATAATTCAATTTTATAAATATCCGCTGTTTCATTTTCAAAAGAAAAGCTCCGTTCATATACGCCGCCGTTTTTTTGTATGGTTTTTATTGATGCTGTATTTTCTTTTTCGACGGATAGATGAAGTTCTTTCATATTCGCTTCTTTAGCCACTTGGAGGAGTTGATGCAACATTTCTGTTGCATATCCCTTTTTTCTTTCCGCTGGGCGTACACTATATCCGCAATTGCCTAAATCCTTCAAAAATTCATTCAGTGTATGTCTTAAATCAATTATTCCGATTATCCTGTCATCTCCTTTTCTTACTGCAAAAAAGGTGTCTGTCACTACCCAGTTTTCGTTTACCGTTTTTGGATTGGTGTTCAGCGTTACAGAGGAGAGCCATTCCTCATAGCTTTCTGTCTTGTCAAAAAGCTCGCTCCCGTAGATAATTGTTTCCCCGTGCTGAAAATGCTCTTTGCGGTATTCGAGTGCTTTTTCCTTTTGCTCTAAAGTTGGCCTTACCAAAACAATATCATTTTTCATAGGAAACCTCCTCCGGCAGTAATAGCCTTTTTATTTCATTCACTATTTGAACGGGAATCTCATTATCCATTTTCATCAGCCTGCTGTACATCCGTACTCCTTGGTATGAGAATATCACTACATTGAAAACAGATTCCGGGTTTACAGGGTGAAATTCTTTCGTGCCTATTCCATAGTTGATAAGTTCTATCCATGTTGATTTTGAAACTTCATACTGTCTTTTTACGGAATTATCCTCTTTGGAGATGGCTGGATTGCTGTAAAATTCATAAATAGCAAGACTAAGGGAAGTTTCAGAGTCAATCATTTCGCTTGCATATTTTGAAAGAAGTTCCTCCAATATTGTAGTAGCCGGAATGCGCCGCTGGATTTTGGCAAGTACCTCTTTTTTTTGCCTATCGGAAAAAGCATTCACGATTTCCAGAAAAATCTGGCCGGTGCTTTCATAATGGCGATACAGCCCTCCACGGCTAAGTCCTGTGAGTTCACAGATATTTTTCATAGTAACTTCTTTAAATCCCTTTTCTGCAAACAGCTGACATGCCTTTTCCCTAATTTCCTGTTTTGTCTTTTCTCCTTTTAAGCTCATGGTATTACCCTTTTCCTCTTTTGCAACACATGTGTCACTTTATATTATGCGTCACGAATGTCGCTTTGTCAAGAAGAAATAAAATCTCTTTCATAAATAAAAAAGAATTATAAAAATGATTATGCATGATTGAGGCTCAAAAAATATTTCCAATTAGGAAAAGGAGGATTAACCGGCGGGTTGCCCAAAGGGCGGAAGCCTGCTATAATGTCTATTAACATTATAGCAGAGTCGGTTCGCGCCCGACCTAAGGGAGGGCAAATTCCGAAGCGAACCGTGTGCAACCGCCAGGAGGATCATGTCCGAAGGACATGATAATAAAGCTTAATATCCCAAGGGATTCAGAGGGGCACCACGGATTTGGCTTTTGATGTTTTAATTTGTAGATAACATTCGGGAATGAAAAAGTTTATTAAAGAAAAATATCTACGATATTTTAAATATCTGATATGGCTTGCCATTCAGATTGTGGTATGGAAGTAGTAAAGGTTTGCAGGAGGCGATAGGATGAAAAAGATATTGGTTGTTGTAGATATGCAGAATGATTTTATTGACGGCGCGTTGGGAACGGCAGAAGCGGTTGGGATTGTGGATAAGGTGGTAGAGAAAATACATAGTTATTCGGGAAGCGGCGATTGCGTTTATGCTACGAGGGATACCCATGAGGAAAATTATTTGGAAACTTCCGAAGGAAGATATCTGCCTGTCAAACATTGCATCAAGGGAACCAACGGATGGGAAATACGCAAAGAAGTGGCAGATGCTTTGCAGGAGCGGAAAGCAGTGATTATTGATAAGCCAACGTTTGGCTCCGAAGAATTATCCCAAAAGCTGTGGGAAGAAAGCCGGAAAGAAGAAGTGGAAATCGAACTTGTTGGATTGTGTACGGATATTTGTGTCGTAACCAATGCATTGCTTTTAAAAACGAAGCTTCCGGAAACAAAAATCAGTGTTGATTCGTTTTGCTGTGCCGGTGTAAGCACTGAAAGCCATGCCGCAGCATTGCAGACAATGAAAATGTGCCAGATAGAAATAGGGACTAATTGCGAAAAAGATTGAAAATTTCACCAAAATACTTGAAAACTTTCCCTGATTATGCTAAACTCAAATCTGCGTGTACTAGGAGGTGTAGAAATGCAGGTTTTGAGAACAATATTGTTAATAATTTTTATCATAATATGTATAGCGATGGTTATATTAGTATTGATGCAGGAAGGAAAATCAGCGGGTTTAGGTGCAATCAGCGGTGCAGCGGAAACATACTGGGGAAAAAATAAAGGGCGTTCGATGGAAGGCGCCTTGGTGAAAATCACAAAATATTTGGCGGTAGGTTTCATTGTTTTGGCAGTTATCTTAAATCTAAATGTATTTTAAAGAAATGTACAAAAGCGTCCTTGCAGAAATCAAGGGCGTTTTTATTTTTTCTGCGCAGCCTCGTGCAGAGGAAATATGACGCTATGGGGCGCACAGGACGCGCAGGACGTACAATTTTATAAAACAAGAATAGGAAATCAGAGGAAAAATGGATAAAAAATTACAAGATAAAAGGAAAAAAATTATTTGCGAATTAATACAGGATCAAATTTATGTTCCTATGAAAGAAAAAGAAATGGCGGCGTTTATGCAAGTGGCGAAAGAGGATAGGGAAGAATTTCGCCACCTGTTGGATGAGCTTTTGCGGGAGGGCAGGATAAGCATTACCGAGAAAGGCAAATATGTAAAGCCCGGCAAGGATATTTTGAAGGGAACGTTTATCAGCAATGCGAGAGGGTTCGGCTTTGTAGAGATAGAAGGGATGGAAACGGACTTGTTTATCCCGGAGGAAAGGGTAAACGGGGCATTCCATAACGATACGGTCCAGGTAAGGCTGTTGCCGGAGAAAACAGGGAAAAGGCAGGAGGCGGAGGTAACACAGATTTTAAGCCGCGGCACGACACAAGTGGTAGGAACTTTCCAGAAGGGGAAAAACTATGGTTTTGTAG
>ERZ808037.1057-NODE-1057-length-20389-cov-30.990006_pt1 | contig 20389 bp, 12 predicted proteins | sample MGYA00380190_ERZ808037 | MGnify/ENA primary metagenome ERZ808037 (study PRJEB31490, sample SAMN06133399) | mouse gut metagenome | isolation source: J9 | host: mice | place: China: Chengdu | collected 2015-05 ... | reverse complement strand
GAAATATAGTAAATCAACAAGTTTGCTACTGTTGATAATCAAGCATTTGGGCACATTTAGATACCTGAGTAGTTACTATCCATTTCTTAACCACATCCCGGCATCGGATGCTAATCAATGACACCCCGTCGAGAATATCTGAGCAATTATGACATGTGACAACTTTTTTGACACTTTGTTGTTCTAACAATAGAAGTTAATTAAACACACATCATTTACTATTATGAATACAGCACCTCTCCAAGGAATCAAGGTGATCGATTTCACCGAGGTCCAGTCCGGACCATCATGTACCCAACTTCTTGCATGGCTTGGCGCGGAAGTGATAAAAATCGAGCGTCCGGGCGTAGGTGACGCCACCCGTAAAGAACTTCAGTTCGATCCGGACTGTCCGAGCTATTACTTCCTTCAGCTCAACTCCAACAAAAAATCTCTTGCCCTTGATGCCAAGACACCTGACGGCAAAGGAATTCTGACCAAGCTTATCCAGTCATGCGATATCTTTATTGAAAATCTGCACCCGGGTGCCATCGAGAAACTTGGATTTGGATGGGACGACGTCCACAAACTCAATCCAAGATGTATCTACGGCACAATCAAGGGATTCCCTGTCGCATCGCAATACAGCAGCCTTAAGGCATACGAACCTATCGCCCAGGTGACAGCAGGAGCCGCATCTACCACCGGATGGTATGAAGGCGAATACAATATCCCTACCCAGTCGGGAGCAGCACTCGGTGACTCGAATACCGGTATGCATCTTACAATCGGTATTCTCGCAGCTCTTGCCCAGCGAGAAAAAACCGGAGAAGGATGTTACGTGTACCAGTCAATGCACAATGCATGCCTCAACCTCTGTCGAATCAAGACACGTGACCAGCTCACCCTTGACCGCATCGGGTATCTTACACAGTTCCCGCAATACCCGAACGGCAAGTTCGGAGATTATGTCCCACGTTCAGGCAACACCGAGGGTTCCGGTGTTCTCGGATGGACATATAAGTGTAAAAACTGGGCAAATGACCCCAACGATTACGTGTATGTAATCCTTCAGAGAGGTGCCAAGGATTTCGAACTTGCATGCCATGCACTCGGATTCGAGGACTGGCTCACCAATCCGGACTTCAACACAGCCGATGCACGAGACAAGCACAAAGATCAAGTATTGGCAAGAATACAGGAATTCTGTATCACCAAGACTAAATTTGAAGTGACGGAACTTCTTTCCAAAGCAGGAGTGCCTGTAGGGCCTGTGCTCAACACCAAGGAGATAATGACCGACCCGCACAATTATGACGGGAACACACTTGTCAAGATCAATCAGGGAGGCAAGATCGGAGAGTTTGTCACTGTAGGTGTGCCTTTCACAATGTCCAACTATCAGCCTACATACGGTCCGTGCCCGGAACTCGGAGGCGATACTTCAGAAATCCTGAAATCCTACGGTTACACCGACGAACAGATTGCAGAATTTGCCAAGAACGGCACTACCGCACCTATGCCTAAACCGGCACCTGAAGCAGGCAAGCAAGCATGATAAAACCTCATCAGACCAACTAACAGAATTATGAAAAAAGAGGGGACAATCAGTCCATTGTCTCGCAAATCGAGCGACAAGCGACGGTTGTCCCCTCTTTTTTCTTAAGTAACTCGCATAAATTAGCTGACACATAATTATGAAGTATTTTCGAGAGATTTTCGAGATGGAGCGAAGGAGTGTAGCGAGCTACACGACTGAGCTACAGCGCGAAAATCACCGAAAAGACGAATAAGGATGTGTCAGCCCGAAGGGTTACTTGAAATTATTTTAATTATAACTAATTTGTAAGAGTTACTTAACTATAAACAAGCATCACAATGACAACAAATACTCCCGCAAGCAACACTCCGAAATTTCCTGAACAGGTAACAGGGATGTACGTACTCGCACGAGCTCTTAAAAACATAGGCATAGAGACCGTATACGGTCTTGTAGGCATACCTATCACAGAGGCCGCCTATATGATACAGGGACAGGGCATCCGATTCGTTGGATTCCGTCATGAACAGCAAGCAGGAATGGCTGCAGCCACAGACGGCTTCCTGACAAAAAAACCGGGAGTGCTTATGACTGTATCCTCCCTCGGATTCATGAACGGACTTACAGCCACAGCAAATGCCACAGTCAACTGTTACCCCATGATCCAGATATCAGGGGCCTCTGACCCAAAGATGGTGGACATGAACATGGGCACATATGAACAGCTCGATCAGTTTAACACAGCCAAACCTGTTGTAAAAGCCGCATTCAGGTGCAACAGAGCCGAGGACATCCCCTCAGCCGTAGCACGCGCATACCGCGCGGCTGTGTCAGGCCGACCGGGCGGTGTATATATCGACATGACCACACCGGCATTAGGGCAGGTGATGAACATGGAAGATGCAGAGAAACTATTGTACCAGCCTGTTGACATGTATTCTCCGGTTGCGCCCAACAAGGAGGCAGTCGACCGCGCCGTGGAGATACTGACCTCGGCAAAACGCCCGGCAATACTTCTTGGCAAGGGAGCCGCCTATGCACAAGTGGACGACAAGATCAAGACTCTGATTGAAAAGTACAATATCCCCTACCTCCCAATGTCTATGGCAAAAGGCCTGATGCCTGATGCAGGACCTCTGAGCGCACTGTCATGCCGGTCGACAATCATGCAACAGGCTGACGTGGTCATGATAATCGGAGCCCGTCTCAACTGGATGCTTTCATTCGGCAAAGGTAAATGGAATCCGGAAATGAAATTCATTCAGCTTGATGTTGAGCCTCAGGAGATCGATGTCAATGTGCCCATAGCAGCTCCTGTGGTAGGCGATATGGGGCTTGCCCTTGATGCTATTCTTGATAAACTCTCGACTGTCAAGATGAATGCCGATCCCGCATGGCTCACATCTCTTCAGGCCGAGACCAAGGAGAAGGACTCAAAATTTCAGGCTCGTCTCGCTGCCAACAAGGACGCTATGCCCATGGACCACTGGACCGCAATCGGGGCCATCAAACCGATAATTGAGTCTAACCCGGACATAATACTTGTGAACGAAGGAGCCAATACCCTTGATGACACACGTGATGCAGTGGACATGTCTCTGCCACGTCATCGTATTGACTGTGCCACATGGGCTATCATGGGCATGGGTATGGGATCTGCCATTGGTGCCGCCGTATCGACAGGCAAACAGGTAGTGGCTGTCGAAGGTGATTCGGCTTTCGGATTTTCCGGTATGGACTTCTCGACAATCTGCCGTTTCAAGCTCCCTGTAACTGTAATCATACTCAACAATGGCGGTATATACAACGGTGTCGGAGTGCCCATGGATCAGACTACCGATCCTGCACCGACCACTCTTGACATCAATGCCCGTTATGACAAGCTCGGAGAGGCATTCGGTGCTCAGACATACTATGTCCAGACCCCCGATGAACTCACAAAAGCACTGACTGAAAGCATTGCAAGCAAGAAACCGTGTCTTATCAACGTTCAGCTTGCAGCCGACTCCGGCAAGGAATCCGGCCATATAGGCTATTTGAATCCTGCTCCTCTTCAGAACATAAAAGTCTGAAGCACAGGAGGCATGATACTTCTCACGTAAAATATTTTCTTATCAATTTCATTTCCGATTCTTATGTTACACGTTATTCTATATGCAATCGTCCCTATAATAGTAGTGATGCTTGCAGGTTTCATATCAGGAAAGAAAGGCATATTTACAGGTGACGATGCCAAGAAGTTCAATAAAGTCGTCCTTGACTATGCTTTGCCGGCAGCATTGTTTGTATCCATAGCACAGGCATCGAGAGAGATGCTTGCCGCCGACCTTAAGCTTTCGCTCATTGCGCTTTTCGGCATAATGGGGTGTTTTATGATAGTCTATTTCGTGTTCCTCATGTTCAAAAAGAACACTGGAGCCGATGCCGCCGTGTCAGCACTTATAAGCGGCTCCCCTACCATAGGATTCCTCGGGTTTGCCGTACTTGAGCCTATATTCGGCACAACACCAGCTGTAGCTCTTGTGGTAGCCATTGTAGGTATTGTGGTCAACGCTGTAGGCATACCGGTAGGTCTTTCTCTGATGAATGCGTCACTTGAGAAACAACAGCCCGGGTCAACAAAGAAGGAAAGTGCGTGGATGCCTGTAATCCATGCGCTCGAACAGCCGGTGGCATGGGCTCCTATACTTGCGGTAATATGGGTACTTGTAGGAATACCCTGGCCAAAATGGCTAAGCCCGTCTTTTGACCTTATCAAGGGGGCCAATGCTTCTATGGCAGTGTTCTCAGCCGGTATAACTCTCTCGGCTATAACGATTAAGATCAACTGGCAGGCAATTCTCGGCTCTATAATGAAGATGATCCTGATGCCGGCTGTCATCCTTATTCTCGGACTCATATTCCACATGGACGTTCTCAATCTAAAGATGCTTGTGGTGGCAGCAGCTCTTCCTCCTGCATTCTCCGGTATAATCATTGCTGATGAATATGACCAGTATGTCGCGACGGGAACAACCTCCCTGACATTGTCAGTCATCCTGTTTATCGGATTCTGTCCTCTTTGGCTATGGATCACTGAACTATGCACCCACTCTTACGGATTTTAAAATCGGCACTTTTATTATAAAGCGATAAACTCTAAACCGACAGAAGAAACAGGATCTGTCATACGACCGTATGCCGGATAATATGGGATACTGTTTCTTCTGTCGGCTTTTTAAACAGGTCTGATATGAGAAAAGAAATACTTGACGGATGCACCGCTGCCGCTCACGTTGCCTATGCCTTAAGTGACGTAGCCACAATATATCCTATCACACCGGTAGCTTCCATGGGACAGACTGCTCAGAAATGGGGACTGGAGGGACGGCTTAACCTCATGGGACAAGCTCTTGAGGTCAGAGAAATGGAAAGCGAACTCGGAGCAGCAGGAGCCATGCATGGAGCACTTGCGGCAGGATCACTGGCCACTACATTCACTGCGTCACAGGGGCTTATGCTTATGATCCCAAACATGTATAAAATGGCCGGAGAGATGTTGCCAGGAGTATTCCATGTAGGATGCCGTTCCGTCGCGACACATGCACTCTCGATATTCGGTGACCATCAGGATGTGATGGGATGCCGGAGCACAGGACTGACCATGCTGGCCTCAGCCTCGGTTCAGGAAGCCATGGACCTGGGGCTCGTGGCTCACCTTGCAGCAATCGACGGTTCTCTGCCCGTGTTGCATTTCTTTGACGGATGGCGAACTTCATCAGAGATGAATACTATCGATGTGATAGATTATGACACCATACGCCAGCTCGTAGACTGGGACAAAGTGCGTGAGTTCCGACGTCGTGCGATGAATCCGGAACATCCTGACCTCAGGGGTTCCGCACAGAACCCCGACGTGTATTTTCAGAATACGGAGGCCCGAAACCGCTATTACGACGCTTTCCCGGCTATCGTACAGGCAGCCATGGACCGTATGGCTAAATCAATAGGACGACAATACCATCTTGTTGACTACTTTGGAGCTCCTGACGCCGACCGAGTGATAGTGATAATGGGATTCGGAGCCGATGTCGTGAGTGAGACGGTAGACTATCTCAACAGGGAAAGAGGATACAAGACAGGAGTGATAAAAATACGTCTTTACCGTCCATTCCCAGTCGAAGCATTCCGAAACGCACTCCCAGCAAGTGTGAGGACAGTTGCTGTCATGGACCGTACCAAAGAGGCCGGAGCACAGCACGAGCCGTTATGCCAGGATGTGATATCGGCCATATACAGCGGCCACATACCAAGTCCGGCTCCAAAAGTGATTGGTGGCAGATACGGGCTTTCAAGCAAAGAATTCAATCCCTCGATGGTCAAAGCTGTATTTGATGAAATGGCTGATGAAAATCCGCGTTTGACATTTACAGTGGGCATCAATGATGACGTGACCCACCTTTCCCTTGATGTCAAAGAGAAAGTTGACACATCTGCATCATCAGGATCATACCAGACAATATTATATGCCATAGGCAATGATGGCACAGTAGGGGGCACCAAACAGGTCGCGTCAATAATCGGAAATACACCGGGACTTTACGCTCAGGCTTATTTCAGTTATTCCGCAAAAAAATCCGGAGGCTATACGATATCACAGCTGCGCGTCGCCCACGATCCTGTGACCTCGGCCTACGGAATTGAATCGGCCGACTATGTCGGCTGTCACAAAGCCTCCTATGTACACCGTTTCAGCATGCTTGACAATATAAAACACGGAGGGATATTTGTACTTAATTCTCCGTGGACAGCAGAACAGATGATCGCAAGAATCCCATTGTCCATGCGTGCTAAAATCGCTGACAAGAAGCTCCGTTTCTACAATATCGATGCCGACTCAATAGCCGCAAAAGTCGGACTCGCTCCCCGTGTCAATATGCCCATGGAGGCTGTGTTCCTTTACCTAAGCCACATAATACCGTATGAGACAGGACTATCAGAACTTCAACAGAAAATCAGGGAGACGTATATCCATGAGGGCGGCGATGTGGTGCGACGTAATATTCAGGCCGTATCTATGGCCATAGACGCACTGAAAGAAATAGACTATGCCAATATCGACGGGTGGAGCACTGCTCCGGACAAGACACGGCAGCCCTCCCCTATTTTCAGGAATGCCATAGTCAAGGATTTTATAGAAAAAATCCATACACCCTGCATAAAGGGGAATGGGGACGATGTACCGGTATCGGCATTCACTCCTGACGGGACTATGCCTATGGGGACCACAGCATACGAGCATCGTCGCATAGCCACAAGAGTGCCTGTGTGGGACGCCGACAAATGTGTGGAATGTACAGAATGTAGTCTTGTATGTCCTCACGCCGCAATACGTCCGTTTATTCTAAATGCGGAGGAAGCCAACTCTGCCCCCAAGGATATTGTGACAAAAGAGGCTACAGGTGCCGACGCCCTTAAGGGATACAGGTTCAGAATACAAAACTTCACAGAAGATTGTCTTGGATGCTCCTCATGCTCACTGATATGCCCGGGGCATGCCCTGACAATGACCCCGATTGAAGATGTTATTGAGTCGGAACTGCCAAAACTTGAATGGATCAGGGAAAATGTTTCGCCAAAAGAAGATCTTATTCCTGCGGAAAGTGTCAACGGGTCACAGTTGCGTATGCCTTATCTGGAATTTTCCGGGGCCTGTGCAGGATGTGGAGAGACACCTTACATAAAACTTCTCACCCAGCTGTTCGGGCAGAGGCTGATTATAGCCAACGCTACCGGATGCAGCTCCATATGGGGCGCAAACTTCCCGTCAAATGCCTATTGCACAGACAGCAAGGGGCATGGTCCGGCATGGGGCAACTCTCTGTTTGAGGATAATGCCGAATACGGATTTGGAATGCTTGTGTCGGTAAAGCAACGCAGAGAGCACCTGGTGAATCTTGTGAAAGGACTCATTGAATCGGAATCGACTATGCCTTATCTCAAGGAACCACTTGAAGCGTGGCTGTCCTCCAGAGAAGATCCTAAACTGTCAGCGGCAACAGCCTCACAATTGATCGCGATGATCTCGCCCGTAAAAGATGTTTCACCAAAATATGCAGAACTGCTTGAATCGGCAGACTTGCTCGCAAAGAAATCAGTCTGGGCCATTGGCGGTGACGGATGGGCATATGACATAGGATTTGCAGGGCTTGACCATGTGCTTGCCTCAGGTGAGCCCATAAAGATTCTCGTGATGGACACGGAATGTTATTCCAATACGGGTGGTCAGACCTCAAAAGCCACACCGAGGGCATGTGTGGCAAAGTACTCCCCTGACGGTAAATCCACTCCCAAGAAGAATCTCGGGCGGATGATAATGACTTACGGTGATATATATGTCGCATCTATATCGCTTGGAGCCAATTATCAGCAGGCCATTGACGCTCTTGTAGAGGCTGAGAGATACCAGGGGCCGGCCATAGTGATAGCTTATTGTCCATGCATAAACCACGGTATACGCCCGGGGCTCGGTCATTCCATAATAGAGGAGCGCAGGGCTGTGGAAGCAGGCTACTGGCCACTGTACCGTTTCAATCCAGAAGCGTATGAGAAAGGCGAGAATCCGCTGACAATAGACCATGTCATACCCGGTCCGGACAACAGCGGCACAAACGGTTCAAATGAAGAGACAACATCTCATAAATTCTCGAATTCCGAACCCTTGGATTACATAGCCCAATACATCAAAGAGGAGGATCGGTATATCGATCTCAATATGATCTCGCCCGAGCGGGCCGATCTGTTGCAACCTAAGTTGCAGCAAGACTGCAACCGGGAAAACGAGGCGTTAGGGCGAATTTAAGGACGTTTCCTTTTATAGCATTGGGTCAGTCCGCACAGCCCGCATGAGTATTCAAGTTTCCGGACTTTAGGACCGAGACCTATAACGCCGCTTACCGACTTGATGGGAGTCATGAGGCTTGATGCCGACAGTGTCACGCCACATGGCTTCCCGTCAGGAAACATCTTGAACAGCTGTTGCTGTCCGCTCACATCCCATCCGCAATATCCGGGACTGAATCTATTGGTATGTTTCCAGCCTAAAGGTTCAAGAAGTGTTTCGAGCCCCTGCTCCATACAGTCAGCGGCCTTCTCGGCAATGACACTGCCCACGGCATCAGCGATGAACACTTTGACCATATCTCCGGCAGCCATAAGTTTGTGTTGATACTCCTCAAAAGCCACCCCGGCCGTTGCGACAAAAAAAGCATACCGCTCCGAGCCCCTGAGTTGCCGGGCAATCACTTTGCCCAGCATGAGTTTACGCCCCATAGTCTCAAGAATTGAGTCAGCCTCATCAAGATGTCCGTCTGAAATAAAGAAGCAATATCGGGCTTTAAGCCATCTCTTTATCTCATCGACGATCTTTTCTGTCTCAATCACAGTCATGTCATCAGGGACAGAACCACCATACCCCATCTGAGTATGTATATCAGATGGGGCTATGTTTAAATCCTCATAACCAAGCGTTCCGCCTGTCATTTATCAAACTCGGCTATTATTAAATTCAGCAAGAGCGTCAAAGAACGCGTCAATATTCTCTAAAGGCGTGTGCGGAGGAGTGTCACAACCGCTTGAAAGGACAAAATTAGGATACTTACGCATCTTTTCAAGGAGAGCGAGCGTTTCACGCCTGATATCATCAGGAGTAGAATCCTTGAAAACAGATACCGGGTCAAGATTGCCCATTGACAAGGCATCTTCAGGCACATCTGCAGTCACTTCCGCCATGTCGCATTTGTTACCGAAATGATATGCTCCGGCTCCTGTTTCCACCATGGCCTTGGTGCAATGTCCCGTATTGCCACAATTATGTAGTATGACAGTAAAATAATCATCCTGTACCTGATTGACAATCTCCTTTACATAATCTGATGAAAAACGTCTGCAATCTTCGTCAGACATCAGTCCGGCGGCAGGTTCGGCCATCATCACACCATTGACACCTGTCTCTTTAATGGCCTGACAGTATTTCAGAATGAATTCACTGCATTTGGCAAGCAGACGGTGAGCTGCGGCAGGATCCTGATAGATGAGCATCATTATCTCCGACATGTCATATAGGCGTCCGGCAAGAGAGAACGGGCCGATACATCCACCTATCACAGGGCGGTCGGTTATTGTCCGTGCGGCAAGCAGACTAGCTTTCAAATATTGCGGCACACGGCCAGCATGCAATGACGGGACCTCAAGACGGTCAATATCAGCAGGAGAGTCGAGCAGATGTCCTATCACAGCCGGTACCTCATTCTCGCTGAAAGCAATTTCTGCTCCGAAAGCCTCAGCCTCGACAGTAAGATCCATTATCACTGTGGCGGCGGCAGTAGGATACTTTGCCGCAAGAGCCCCTATCGATTTATGGTGTATATGCCCGTCAGTCACAGCATTGAGCACACTGTTGCCTGTTATCTCGATTCCGGGGTGAGTCATTACCGGGATTGCTGTGACATCCCTGCGGGATATGATGCCGCGCATCCATTCGGCCATATTTATTTTCTTTTTCATGTGTATAAGATATGCTGGTCAGATACGATATTGTCATTTTTTGACATGCAAAGTTACATATTTTTGCACAAATATATCCCATTCGCTTTTACTTTTCGTACTTTTTACGTAAATTTGCAACACCTTAAATCAAAAAGACCCATATGTAATTATGCGTCCCTCACGACATTCGATCCTATCAGTCATAATAGCAGCGATTGCTGTACCGGCCATATCAGGTAACATCTATGTGTCCCCATCGGGAAACGATAACGCCGCCGGCTCAACCGAGGCTCCGTTGAAGTCTCCGTCCGAAGCATTGAAACGTGCGCGCGAATGGCGCAGGCTAAAGTCTCCTGAAGCCAATGACACAGTACGCATCATCTTCGCTGAAGGGAATTACAGTATTTCCGATCCACTATTTATCAGACCGGAAGACAGCGGCACAGAAAATTCACCCACAATACTTTGTTCAGCAAATGGCAGCAAAGCTGTGATAAACGGGGGGATGGAGGTGAGAGGATGGTCAATCGCCATGAATGACTCACGGATATTGCCGGAACTTAAAGGTAAAATATGGGTTGCGGATGCCCCAATGAACGGCAACCGTATAGTCGAGACACGACAACTGTACGTCAACGGGAAGAAAGCACTGAGAGCATCACAGTTTTCAGCTGGAGTAATGGAACGAATGATCGATTTCAATCCCGCTGACCGCACAATAACAGTGCCAGGCACTGATCTTGACTTTTCCGGTGCAAATACCCTTGAGATGATGGTGCATCAGAGATGGGCCATAGCGATACTCCGTGTGAAAGGCATAAAAAAAGACTCCAGAGGCAATCTTATTGTGAGTTTCCATGATCCGGAAAGCCGGCTCGAATTCGATCACCCATGGCCACAGCCCGTGATTGGAGGAGAAAAAGGCAATTCATCATACTGTTTCACCAATGCGCTAAGTCTGCTTGACACTCCGGGCGAATGGTATCAGGATTATCCATCCGGCAAAATATATTATTATCCGGAAGAAGGTTCAGATCCAAATAAATCAGAGATCACAGTCCCTGTCATTGAGACACTTGTAAGCATAGACGGCACACCTGACAGGAAGGTACGCAATGTGAGATTTGAAAATATTTCATTTGAATACGCGTCATGGATACGCCCCTCTCGGGAAGGGCATGTCACACTTCAGGGAGGATTCAGACTCCTTGACGCATATAAACTCGCAATTCCGGGACTTCCGGAAAAAGCCGAACTTGAGAATCAAGCCTGGATCGCCCGTCCGGAAGCAGCTGTAATTGTCAGGAATTCTGTCGGAATAGATTTCCACGGATGCACATTCACTCATCTTGGTGCAACCGGCCTCGACTATGCTTCCGGAGACTCCGAATGCAGTGTGACAGAATGTGAATTTTCAGATATAGGAGGCACAGCTCTGCAGATAGGCACATTCCCTGACAGAGGATTCGAGACACATGTCCCATATCTGCCAAAGAATGAAAACGAAATATGCCACGATATAATCGTGAAAGGAAATTCCATATATGATGCGACCAATGAAGACTGGGGTTGTGTCGGCATAGGTGCCGGATATGTACGCGACATCACGATCGCCGACAACGAAGTGTCACATGTCAATTATTCAGGCATATGTGTCGGATGGGGCTGGACTCCACTTGTAAGCAGCATGCGCAACAACAGAATTACAGGCAACCATGTGCATCATTTCGGAGCCCAGCTTTACGATACCGGAGGCATATATACCTTGTCCAATCAGCCCGGCTCAATAATCCGGGACAATCGTATAGAGGATCTGATAGAAGCTCCTTACGCTACCAACGATCGCGGATTCTACATCTATTTTGATGAAGCGACCGACGGGTTTACTGTAGAGAACAATTATTGCCCGAACGCTGAATTCGGTTACAATCAACCCGGCCCGTCCATGATTATAAGGAATAACGGGCCTCATGTAAAACTTGATTAAATGAAACCTACAAATTATCATTTATTTGATTTCCTCGATTTCGATCTTGACCTGAGCAAGGATGAGTCGCTGTGGAAAGCATGCGCGCCCACTGCGATCGAGACGAAAGATGGTGACATATACATCACGGTGCCTTTCCAAAAACAGCTTTTGTCCAACGACATGGCTGCCGACACTACGGCCCCGCGTGAATATCATACGCTGATTCTGAGGCAATACGGGCCCAAAATAACACGTGTGTTCATGGGTTTCGGAGAGATCCCCATGAGAGATGAATCAGAAATGCTGATGCTTGACAACCGCGTGGAAAAACTACCGCTGGAGGCTGTCTTCAGAGATGGAGAATGGATCATATCTACGGCCGACGGCGTAAGGCGTGCTGTCATAAATATGCGCGAGCCGATCCTTGACCGCTGGAGCTCTCTTCAGCCTGACCCGCAGGAGACACTCGACCTCCGTCTATATCCCGATGGCAAGAGAGAGATACGGCTTGCGGCCTACGATCATTTCTCTCCTCCAAGATATGACGCCCTTCCGCTTGCTTTCTGCAAAATGGAAGGGAACAAAGAGCGTGCGACACTTTCATTTGAATGCCAGCACGATGAATGCTTCAGCGGCACAGGAGAACGATTTGCCAAAATGGATCTTAGCGGAAGGACTTTCTTCCTTAAAAATCAGGACGGGCAAGGCGTCAATAACGTACGCACATATAAGAACATTCCGTTCTATGTTTCAAGCAGACTTTACGGGACATTCTATCACACCACATCACATTGCAAACTGTCACTTGCCGGACACTCGACCCGCTCGGTACAGTTCATGAGCTACCAACCGCTTGTCGACGCATTCGTCATAGGGGGAGATTCATTTGAAGAAATCATACGAGGATATCGCGATCTCACCGGCTACCCGTCCATGCCTCCGTTATGGAGTTTCGGCATATGGATGAGCCGAATGACTTATTTCAGTGCCGACGAAGTGAACGGCATCTGCAAGAGGCTGCGTGAGGAGCATTACCCATGCGACGTAATACATATGGACACCGGATGGTTCCGCACCGATTGGCTATGCGAATGGAAATTCAATGAGGAACGGTTCCCGGATCCGGAGGGATTCATACGCAAGCTGAAAGACAATGGTTTCCGCGTATCGTTATGGCAATTGCCATATGTCGCCAAGGATGCAGCTCAGATTGAAGAAGCTGTAGCCAATGACTATATAGCACCGGTGACAAAAATACAGGAGTCGGAAGGGTCTAATTTCTCGGCCCTTGATTATGCCGGGACCATCGACTTCACCTATCCTGCAGCGACCGAATGGTACAAAGGACTGCTTAAAAATCTTCTTGACATGGGGGTAGCATGCATAAAGACTGATTTCGGTGAAAACATCCACATGGACGCCTTATATAAAGGCATGAGCCCCGAACTTCTGAATAATCTTTATGCACTGTTATATCAGAAAGCAGCATATGAGATCACCAAGGATGTGACAGGCGACGGAATAGTATGGGCACGTGCGGCCTGGGCAGGCTGTCAGCGATATCCCTTGCACTGGGGAGGAGACTCATGCAGTTCGTGGGACGGCCTAGCAGGATCTCTTAAAGGTGGCCTACACTTCGGGCTTTCCGGATTTGCCTTCTGGAGCCATGACGTGCCGGGGTTCCACACATTGCCTAATTTCATGAATTCCGTGGTACGCGACGACGTGTACTTACGCTGGACTCAATTCGGAGTATTTTCTTCCCATATGCGTTATCACGGCACAAACAAGCGCGAGCCATGGCATTATCCTTCCATAGCCCCTGCCGTAAAGAGATGGTGGAAGCTCCGTTATGCCCTAATTCCTTACATACTGCAGGAAAGCCGTAAGGCCACAGAGTCAGGAGCCACAATAGTACAGGCAATGATATTTCACAACTCCGATGATCCGACATGCTATCATATCGATGACCAATATTATTTCGGTGACAGTTTTCTTGTCGCACCTGTAATGAACTCGGAAAACCGTCGTGACATATATCTTCCCGAAGGGGAATGGATCGACTTCTTCACCGGAGAAAAAATCATCGGAGGCAAATGGATCAAAAATAAGGAAGTGGCAATGGAAAACATGCCGGTATATGTGCGTCCCGGCACCACAATACCTTTCTATCCCTATCCGGTGGACTGCACCGACGAAATGGATCTGACAAAGACCGTCAGTCTCACCATAAACGACTCATTCCGTGGCATCTGGAATGAAAAGCTTTTTAACTGAGATCACAATGAATACCTGGAAATCTAATCTTGAAGAGACCAAGCGTCACTATATCGACTGGTGGAACCACAAGGGGATTGTCCTTAATATGTGGGAGCATTTTCAGACCGGCGTAAAACCTCATGCCGATATTCCAGCTCCCCATACCCCAAAATCACTTGACCAGAAGTGGTTTGATCCGGAATGGAGAGCTGAATATCTCGACTGGTATGTGGCTCACAGCTCACTTATGGCTGACATGCTGCCTGTGGCCAACACTCAGCTCGGTCCCGGATCACTTGCGGCTATTTTAGGAGGAGTTTTCGAAGGCGGAGAGGACACCATCTGGATCCATCCTGACCCGAAATACTCTGACGATATAAAATTTGATCCCAGACATCCTAATTTCCTCCTTCATAAGGAACTTTTAAAGGCTGTCAAGGAGAAATCCAAAGGGAACTATTATGTCGGGATGCCCGATCTGATGGAAGGGCTTGATGTCCTCGCCGCCTTGAAAGGGACCGATAAAGTCCTTCTTGACACGGTGATGCAACCAGAGGTCCTGGAACGGCAGATGCAACAGATAAACGACATATACTTCAAAGTATATGATGAACTGTATGACATTATACGCGAAGGTGACGAAATGGCTTTCTGCTACTTCTCCTCATGGGCACCCGGTAAAATGACGAAACTTCAGAGCGACATATCCACGATGATAAGCGAGACTGACTATCGCCGTTTTGTTCAGCCATTTATAAGAGAACAGTGCAGAAAGATAGACTACACGCTTTATCATCTTGACGGTGTAGGCGCGATGCGGCATCTGCCCGCGCTGCTTGAGATAGAAGAGCTCAATGCAATACAGTGGACTCCCGGTGTCGGGGAACCACAGGGCGGATCTCCGAAATGGTATGATCTGTATCGTCGCATATTGGACGGCGGAAAGAGCATAATGGCTTGCTGGGTCACAGTCGAAGAGTTGCGGCCGTTGCTTGACAATATAGGCACCGACGGCATACATCTCGAAATGGATTTCCATAGCGAAGCGGAAGTGGAACAGGCTCTGAGGATTGTCGATGATTATCGCGAACGTCCGGGAATAGTACGTGAACGTCATGATGTGATCACAATTGAAGACACAGCTTCCATACGGCCTTTCGATGTTAATCTTGAAGTCAACAGAATTATCGAAAAGATCGAAGGCAAATGTGACACATCTTCTGTATCAAAGCCAAGACTCAAGACATCGAGAATCCCAGGCGTCCCTGTTAAAGCATCGACCGAATCCTCAGATAATACACCTGTGATCATAAGCGTATTTGACGCAATAGTCGCAGGCAATGGAAATGCAGCGGTCGATGCGACAAGGATAGCACTTGATTCAGGCGAACTGCCACAGGATATAATCAACGGGCAGATGATAAAGGCTATGAGTGAAGTGGGACAGCGTTTTCAGGACGGCAAGGCTTTTGTCCCGCAACTTCTGATGGCTGGCAGAGCCATGAAAGCTGCACTTGAGCTGTTAAAGCCCATGCTTGCCGGATCAAAATCCACTACAGTCGGCAAGGTAGTGATAGGAACAGTCAAGGGTGACCTGCATGACATAGGCAAGAACCTCGTTGCATCAATGCTTGAAGGATGCGGTTTTGAGGTGCTGAATATCGGCATTGACGTGCCGGCTGAGGCTTTTGTTGATGCTGTCAGGAATAACGATCCGGACATTCTCTGCATGAGCGCGCTGCTGACCACCACCATGACATATATGAAAGATGTCATATCCGCCCTTGAGGACGCAGGGCTACGTGATAAAGTAAAGATCATGGTTGGAGGAGCCCCGGTGAGTCAGCATTTTGCTGACGAGATCGGTGCCGACGGATATAGCGACAATGCCAATTCCGCTGTAAACGTGGCAAGGAGACTTGTCGGAGCCTCTTAGACACAGATAATACCTTAAATCTATTATTTATATGGAAGATTTATCATTGCGCCCGATGGACTGGGTCGTACTGGCATCCTATTTCATCATCCTGTTGGCGATAGGTCTTTGGGCAAGTTCAAAGAGCAAAAAAGGGAGCAGCAAGTTTCTTGCCGGAAACTCTCTGCGGTGGCATCACATAGGTTTCTCTATGTGGGGCACAAATGTAGGGCCGTCCATGCTGATAGCTTCGGCCAGTGCAGGCTTCACAGCCGGCATAGTTTCAGGCAACTATGCCTGGTACGCATTTGTGTTTATCGCCCTGCTTGCTTTCGTATTCGCCCCGAGGTATCTTGGAGAAAAAATAACCACCTTGCCCGAATTCATGGGGAAGCGATTCGGAGAGTCAACCAGAAACATGCTGGCATGGTACACTATCGTGACTGTGCTCATATCATGGCTCGCACTGACATTGTTTGCCGGCGGCATCATTATCCGTCAGGTATTCGGCATACCCATGTGGCTGTCAGCCTTCATTCTCCTTGCCATATCGGCATTCTTCACAATTCTCGGTGGCCTTAAGGCTATCGCCTACACCAATGTGTATCAGATGGTGCTGCTTATACTTGTGTCGGCGACACTCACCATTGTAGGAATATGGCATCTTGGAGGAGAGTCAGTCGCAGGAGGCATAAGCACTCTTGCCAATCCGGACGTTGTACCATCAAATTATTGGAATCTATTCCAACCGAACTCCGATAAGGAATTTCCATGGCTCCCCATACTTCTCGGCTATCCGATATCAGGGCTGTGGTTCTGGTGCACGGACCAGTCCATGGTCCAGCCGGTACTTGCCGCCCGTGATCTGAACGAAGGTCAGAAAGGGGCGAATTTCACCGGATGGCTTAAGATTCTTGATGTCGCCATATATATTATCCCGGGAGTTGTATGTTTCGCTCTTTGGAAAACTGGCTTTTTCGGTGACCGGCTCATCGAACCTGACAATGCCTATATGACACTTGTTTCAAGTCTCTTCCCTGTCGGCATGGTGGGACTTGTGATCGCTGTACTTACAGCTGCGCTTGTCAGCACAATCGGGTCGGCACTCAATGCGCTCAGTACAGTGTTCACAATGGACATTTACGTAAAAAGCATTAACCCGAAAGCATCGTCCGACGAAATAGTCAGGACAGGACATATAGTCACAATAGTTGGCGCGCTTGTATCCATCCTGATCACTGTGGCAGTTGACAATATCAAGGACATGGATCTTTTCAATGTATTCCAGTCGGTATTGAGCTTTATTGCTCCGCCAATGGCCGCAGTATTTGTCATGGGGGTATTCTGGAAACGTTGTACGACACTTGCCGCCAATGTCATTCTGACATTCGGAACCATTTTCAGCATAGGTTGCGGCATCCTTTATCTGTGGATAATACCTCACGCAACAGAACATGTACATTTTATGATGCTGTCGTTTTTAATATTTGTAGTGTTGATCATCAGCATGTTCACTATAAGCTATTTTGACAAGGCGGTTATAGAACGTGCTCCCATGACAGTGATAAAAAACCGCATGTCGGTAAGCGTGACAGCAGCCTGGATACTTCTGGCGATAGTCATGATCGGGCTATACATTTTCTTCAATGGTAACTAACAATATCACTAAATATCTTATAAACGCATGAATACCAATTTTAAATCACCATTAAGCGGTATCATCCCCCCTCTGGTAACTCCTCTTCTCGACAATGACACACTTGATGTAGCAAGCCTTGAGAATCTTATAGAGCATCTTATCGCCGGTGGAGTCCACGGACTGTTCATCCTCGGCACAACAGGTGAGGAACAGAGCCTCAGCTATCGTCTCCGCAAAGAGATGATCCATGAAGCATGTCGCATAAACAACGGCCGTCTGCCGCTGCTCGCATGTATCACCGACACGTCAATTGTCGAAAGTATCAATCTCGCCAAAGTGGCAGCTGACTGCGGAGCATCTGCGGTTGTAAGTGCCGCACCCTACTATTTCGCGACAGGGCAGCCCGAACTCGCTGAATTCTATGAGGATATGATTCCGCATCTCCCTCTGCCCCTTTTCCTCTACAATATGCCAAGCCATGTGAAGGTCAACTTCTCCCCTGCCACTATCCATCGAATCGCAGAAAATGAAAAGGTAGTGGGTTTCAAGGACAGTTCCGCAAATCTTCCATATTTCCAGTCAGTGATGTACACAATGAAGGACCGTCCCGACTTCTCAATGCTCATGGGGCCGGAGGAAGTGACAGGCGAATGCGTCATGCTCGGGGCCAACGGTGGCATCAACGGCGGAGCAAACATGTTCCCGGAACTGTATGTGGCAATGTATAATGCAGCCAAAGCCGGCAACCTTCAGGAAGTATGGAAGCTACAGCAGCTTATAATGCAGATAAGCACCACCATATATAGTGTCGGTCAGCACGGGTCAAGCTACCTTAAGGGACTTAAGTGTGCATGCTCGCTTCTCGGTGTCATTAAGGATGACTTTGTGGCCGCTCCGTTCCACAAGTTCAATGCCCCTGAACGTGCTAAAATCAAAGAGGCACTTGACAGGCTTCCTATTGAAAACGGCAAACTGATTTTCTAATTTTCTCGATCTGTTACCATTCTCCTCTCTCCGTTTCTTCATATCTGTACCATGAATATAATAGACCTTATTGTCTTTTTGATTTTTACCGTCGGCACTATTGTGTTCGGCTATATGTTCGGCCGCAAAAAGCAGAGCAGCGATGAGTTCACCCGAGGTGGCGGCAAAGTTCCCGGATGGGTAGTGGGACTTTCTATATTTGCGTCATTCTGCAGTTCAATATCTTTTCTCGGGTATTGCTCATCAGCTTTTATGGGCAACTGGAACGCATTTGTATTCACTCTGTCCATCCTTCCGGCCGGATTGTTGGCAATGTGGTATTTCGTCCCGTTTTACCGTTCGCTCGGTAGTATCAGTGCCTACAGCTATTTTGAAAAAAGATTTGGCAGATGGGCACGCTTATATGCCTCTGTGTTCTACCTTTTCACACAGGTGTGCCGGTCCGGAGCAATATTGTTCCTGCTTGCCGTACCAATGAATGTACTGATGGGATGGAATATACCTATAGTTGTGACCATAACCGGCCTTGGAATCATTCTTTACAGCCAGAAAGGCGGCCTCAAATCCGTGATATGGACTGAGGCCCTTCAGGGAGCTATTCTTGTGGGTGGAGCTGTAATATGCCTTATTGTCCTGTACTGGGGTATGCCTGAGGGACCCGGACAGGCTATACGCATATGCACTGAGCACAATAAGTTCTCTCTCGGCAGCTTTGAAGGAAGCCTTGTTGAAAGTACGTTCTGGGTATGCCTCATATACGGAATGTTTACCAACCTCAATAATTTTGCCATAGACCAGAGTTACACACAGCGGTATTGCGCAGCACCCTCTCTCGGCGAAGCACGCAAAAGTGCGTTCTGGGGATCTTTGCTCACACTTCCTGTCAACCTGATACTTTTCCTTATAGGATCCGGCCTGTTTGCATTCTATTATATCAATCCCGGATTGCTCCCGGAGGGGATAAAAAGTGACTTTGTATTCCCCTACTTTATAATCAACGAGATGCCTGTAGGTCTTGTGGGACTTCTTATCGCATCAATTTTCTGTGCAGGCATGAGCACAGTCGCCACAAGCGTCACATCATCAGGAACAATCATACTTACTGACTTCTATAGCCATCTTTTCCCTAATTCAAGCGATGAGCGAAAAGTCATAGTGCTTCGTATTGCGAGCGTCATGATCGGAGTCCTTGGCATAGGGGTAGCATTATGCTTTCTGCTTGTTGATAATGCACTTGATGCATGGTGGGCTTTAAGCAGCATATGCTCAGGCGGTGTTCTCGGTATGTTCCTGCTTGCATATCTATGTCCTAAAGCCAAGAAGGCTCATGTGGTGCCTGGAGTAATTGTTGGAGTGGCATCATTGATATTGATAGCACTTCAGACCAAACTAACTGACTGGTGGGGACTGCCAACGTTTGTCCATATCAACCTCAGCATTGTTATAAGCACGCTGCTAATATTCCTGATCGGGTTCCTGCTCGTGCAATTTATAAACAAAAATATTACTGTCCGCTAAACTTTTTGAGCAATTGAAAAATTAGGGCTGATTCTTGCAAAGCAAGCGACTAAAGTCGAT
>ERZ808037.1056-NODE-1056-length-20430-cov-6.194025_pt1 | contig 20430 bp, 14 predicted proteins | sample MGYA00380190_ERZ808037 | MGnify/ENA primary metagenome ERZ808037 (study PRJEB31490, sample SAMN06133399) | mouse gut metagenome | isolation source: J9 | host: mice | place: China: Chengdu | collected 2015-05 ... | reverse complement strand
CATGATATTGTCATAAATATACTGCATCAGGGAAAGCACCGCGTCCAGATTATTCTCCATGTTCGGCACTTCCACATAGCTGATCGCGCCGCCCGGAGAAAGTTCCTGAAACCGGGCCTCAAACTTTAACTTATCAAAAGCATTGATTTCCTCCGTCACATGCACATGATAGCTGTTTGTGATATAATTGCGGTCCGTCACACCCTCGATGATGCCGAAACGCTTTTGCAGACATTTCGCAAACTTATAAGTGGTAGACTCCAAAGGCGTGCCGTAAAGGCTGAAATCAATGTTCGTCTCCTCCCGCCACTCCTCGCAGGCATGATTCAGATACTGCATCACTTTCAGGGCAAAGGCTGTCGCCTCCGGATCGGTATGACTCTTCCCCGTCATATAGCGGGTACACTCACAAAGCCCCGCATACCCGAGCGATATCGTAGAATAGCCGCCGTAGAGAAGTCTGTCTATCTTCTCCCCCTTTTTCAGTCTGGCAAGCGCCCCGTTCTGCCACAGAATCGGCGCCACGTCGGAAAGGGTTCCCTTAAGCCTGTTGTGCCGCGCCATCAGCGCACGTCTGCACAGCTCCAGCCGCTCATCCATAATTTCCCAGAAACGCGCTGCATTTCGCCCGGAAGAGCAGGCCACATCCACCAGATTTAAGGTGACCACACCCTGATTGAATCTGCCGTAAAATTTCGGCTGGTCATTCTCGTCGTGATACACGGTGAGAAAAGACCGGCAGCCCATACAGGTATAGCAGTTGCCGTCCTTTAACTGCTTCATTATCTTTTCCGAAATATAGTCTGGCACCATACGTTTGGACGTGCATTTCGCCGCCAGCTTCGTCAGATACCAGTATTTGGTGCCCTCGCGGACATTATCCTCCTCCAGCACATAAATCAGCTTCGGGAATGCCGGTGTGATGTAGACGCCCTTTTCATTCTTGACGCCCTGAATCCGCTGGTTTAGCATTTCCTCTATAATCAGCGCAAGATCGTCCCTGGTACGCCCCTCCGGCACTTCGCCGATATACATGAAAACCGTAATAAAAGGCGCCTGACCGTTGGTGGTCATCAGCGTGATCACCTGATACTGGATGATCTGTACGCCCTGTCTGATCTCATCCTTCACACGGCGCTCCGCGATGGCACTGATCTGCTCCTCCGTGGCGTTTATACCCATCTCCTCCATTTCCGCCCGCACCTTTTTGCGGAATTTTTCCCGGCTCACATTCACAAAAGGAGCCAGATGGGAAAGGGAAATGCTCTGCCCGCCGTACTGACAGCTTGCGATCTGTGCGATGCTCTGTGTCGCCACGTTGCAGGCTGTGGAAAAGCTCTTGGGCTTGTCTATCATCGTCTCACTGATCACCGTACCGTTCTGCAGCATATCCTCCAGATTGACCAGACAGCAGTTGTGCATATGCTGGGCGAAATAATCCGCGTCATGAAAATGTATCACGCCCTGCTCATGTGCCTCCACGATATCCGGTGAAAGCAAAAACCGCTTCGTGATATCTTTGCTCACTTCCCCCGCCATATAATCCCGCTGCACGCTGTTGACGGTGGGATTTTTATTGGAATTTTCCTGCTTGACCTCCTCGTTGTTGCACTCCAGAAGGCTTAAGATCTGCTCGTCCGTGGAATTGGATTTGCGCACAAGCGCTCTCTTATAACGGTATGTGATATAATTTCTGGAAATGGTGTAAGCGCGGTACTTCATAAGCTGGTTCTCCACCATATCCTGAATTTCCTCCACACTGGGAGCCCTTCTCATCTCCTCGCAATGGTCAGCCACCACGGAAGCAATCTCGTCGATCTCCTCCTCCGTCAGCCGGTCTTCCTCCTGCACACTGCTGTTTGCCTTTTTAATGGCCGCTATGATCTTCCTCAGATCAAAATTAACTTCCACGCCGCTTCTCTTAATAATCTTCATTCAATAAACTCCCCCATATTCTATCTGATACCCTGTATCATGTATGCTCTTTCTGTCATCCCCAAGTTGCATGCACTATATATTGTATCATGGCAAAATATTATGTCAAGTTCTTGTGGTGGTTATTTCGGTAAATCTAAAGAAACATTTTCGACCGACTCAGTCAGTTAACATCGCCGGTCACCCTCTGTTCCGCACTCTTCTCTAAAATATTTAAAATTTCATCTTTTGTGTATAAGACGGACGGTTCCACACATTTTTCCATGTCAATCCCACATAAATCAATGCATAATCGACATATTCCGATATCATGGGATGGAAATATCTTCTTTTTATATAGGCGGCATACGCCTCCTGCCAGGTCGCAAAACTTTCTAACTGTCTCTCCTTCCATTCCAGTTCGTTCCCGGAAAGCTTTTTAAACTGTTCGTCCCTGTAACGGACAAACTGCTCCATCTCAATCTCTCTCCAATCACTATATCCCCTGAAATAATCATTTTCATCCATGTTTCCGTTTCTATTTTCATCATACCAGTAAAATTCTCCATCCTTGTGTATACTGCCGTCAGTGTCCATTGTCATAAATTCGATCATTTCACTTCCATATCCCTGATCATATTTCAATATCCCACACTGTCCGTCCAAAACAACAGGCTCATACCACCACCAGCCCTCAAAAATGATCTCAGGCAGGTCATCGCACGCATTCTCCGTTCCTCCGGTTCACCAAAAACAGGCACCAATCGTTTTTATACAAACATAAAACGACTGGTGCCTGTTCCTGACTCTGCTTATACGCGTAAGCTGGAAAAGGGACTCGAACCCTCGACCTACTGATTACGAATCAGTTGCGCTACCGACTGCGCTATTCCAGCATAACCTTGCAACAATGATTATTATATGATGGAATGCGTCATTTTGCAAGATATTTTTTTAGAAATATGTCAGCAAATTCTGTCAGCGTTCCAATTCACACCTGCGCCAGATTTCCGACAGCCGCATTTCTGTCAGTTTTCCCGCATATGCACATCTATCTGCGGGAACGGGATTCCGATTCCCGCCTCATCCAGCGCGTACTTTATCGTCTCCATAAGCCGCCATCTGGTCTCCCAGAAGTTTTCATTGGCGCTGTAGCAGCGCACACACAAAACTACGGCACTGTCCGCCAGTTCATCCACAAACACCCGCTTCTCTTCCTCCTGTAACACCCCGGAATCCTCGTCTAAAACCTTGAGAAGCACCTTCTTTGCCCTGCGGATATCCGACTCGTAGGAAATCCCCACCCTGATATTCATTCTGCGGTCGCCCAGCGTACTCATATTCAGAATATTGCCGTTTGCCAGATCTCCGTTCGGCACGACAACCATATGCCGGTCCGGCGTAATCATTCTGGTATAAAAGAGCTGTACCTCCTCCACCGTCCCCTCGTTGCCCGCGGCGTCCCTGATATAATCTCCCACCTTAAAGGGCTTTAAGAGCAGGATCAGCACACCGCCGGCAAAGTTTGAAAGGCTTCCCTGCACCGCCAGACCGATGGCCACGCCCGCGGAACCGACCAGGGCAACCACACTGGTTGCATCCAGCCCGAAGGAGGAGGCGATCATAAACAGCAGTAACATGTAAAGCACGGTTTTGACAAGGGAATCCAGAAAACGGCTCACGCCCACATCCACATTCCTGCGCTCAAAAGATTTCCGAAGAATCCTGCGCACCAGTTTAATGAGCTGTACGCCGATAAAAAACACAACCAGCGCCAGAAGCACCCTGACTCCCAGACGGATCAGCTTATCCGGCAGCTCCTGCAAATAACGCTCGATCAGTCCCACGTTCAGCTCATCCGATGCGATATACTCTATCTCCTTAATCTGCTCCTGTACAACCTGATCTTCCATACTGCCTCCGTACCGCGCTGCTTATTCTCTGTATGAACCTTTGTCCGCTTACTGTCCGTCGGTCTCTCCCGCTTCGGTATTCCCGGCGGTTGATTTCTTCGTCGCCGCTCTCTTTGCAGCCGGTTTCACCGCCGTTTTTGCGTCGGCTGCCTTCTTTCTGCCTCTTTTAGCCACTGCCTTCCCGTCAGACGCAGCCTCTGCCGCCGCATCCACTATGGACCGCTTCGCCGCTGTTTTCGGCTTCTTCGTCAGTTCCTGCAGCTTCTGTGCCGCCACCTCTGCGGCCTTTTCCAGCATCTCGGCCGCCCTGGCGCTTTCTCTCGCTTCCGCGGCTGCCCGCTTCGCCAGTTCTTTCGCCTCTGCCGCTGCCCGTTTCGCCTGCTCTCTGGCCTCCGCAGCCGCCTGCGCCGTGCGCGCGGCCTCCTCTTCGGCCAGACGTCTCTCCTCCGCTTCCTTCGCAAGCCGCCTTTCCTCCGCCCGCCTGCGCTCGATTTTTTCTTTCTCCTCCTTCGTATAAGGCGTGTAAGAGAAAATACTGATGCTCAAAGGCGCGCTCACCATATCAATCGCGTAAGGCTTGCCGTCCCACTCCAGCTCCTGCGCATCGCAGACTGCCGTATTTACTATGCCGCTCCCGCCGTAAGCCGGATCGTCCGTATTAAAGATTTCCTGATACTTTCCTTCACAGGGCACGCCCACCCGGAATTCCTGTCTCGCGTCGGCGAAATTCGCCACCACCACCAGCATATCCTTAACGTTGTCCGTCTTTCTGATATAAGACAGCATACAGGCGTTTGGCGTGATGCAGTTGATCCACTCAAAGCCTTCCCATGAAGTATCCTTCTCATAGAGCGCAGGAGAAGAAACATAAAGCTTGTTTAAATCTGCCACAAGCCGGTTGAGCTTTTTGTGGTCCGCATTCTCCAAAAGCCCCCACTCCACGGCGCGTTTCTCGTTAAACTCCTCATATTCCCCGATATCCTGCCCCATAAACAAAAGCTTTTTGCCCGGATGGGTGATGTGATACGCATAGGTCAGCCGCAGATTGGCAAACTGTTTCTCCCGCTCTCCCGGCATTCTGCCAAGAAGCGTCCCCTTGCCGTGCACCACCTCATCGTGGGACAGCACCAGCATAAACTTCTCACTGTAGGCATAAATCATGCTGAAAGTCAGATCATTGTGCCTTCCCGAACGGAAGAAGGGATCCGTCGTGATATAGCCCAGATAGTCGTTCATAAATCCCATATTCCATTTCAGGTCAAAACCCAGCCCGTCCTCGTCAAGCGCACCCGTAATCTTCGGCCACGCCGTAGACTCCTCCGCAATCATCAGCACGCCGGGATTGCGTTTCTTCATAATAGAATTTAAGTGCTTTAACAGCTCCACCGCCTCCAGATTTTCATGGCCGCCGTAGATGTTCGCCACCCACTCCCCGTCGTTCTTTCCGTAATCCAGATAAAGCATGGAAGCCACCGCGTCTATGCGGATTCCGTCGGCGTGGTATTTTTCCACCCAGTACAGCGCATTGGCAATCAGATAATTGCTCACCTGCGGTCTGCCGTAATTATAAATCAGCGTGCCCCAGTGCGGATGGAAACCCTGTCTCGGATCCTGATGCTCATACAGACAGGTGCCGTCAAACCCCGACAATCCGTAAGTGTCCCTCGGGAAATGCGCGGGCACCCAGTCCAGAATGACGCCGATTCCCGCCCGGTGCATCTCATCCATAAAGTACATAAAGTCCTCCGGCGTACCGTAACGGGAGGTGGGCGCATAATAACCGATCACCTGATAGCCCCATGATTCGTCCAGCGGATGTTCCATCACCGGCATCAGCTCGATATGGGTATATCCCATCTTCTTCACATAGTCGATTATTTTCGGCGCAAGCTCCCTGTAAGTGAAAAACTCCCTGCCGTCAGAAGGTTTTTCAAAGGACCCCAGATACAGCTCATACACGCTCATAGGCCGGTCACCCGCCTGTAATGCAGCGCGCTCCTTCATCCACTTTCCGTCCTTCCACGAAAAGCCCTCAATATCCCGAACCACAGAAGCGCTGTCCGGCCGCATCTGCGCGCCGAAGCCGTATGGATCCGCCTTCATGAACACCAGACCGCTTTTCGTCTTAATCTCAAACTTATAGCAGTCTCCTTCTTTCACATCGGGAACAAATATCTCAAAAATACCGGAATCCCAAAGCCGCCGCATCTGGTGGACTCTGCCGTCCCAGCCGTTAAAATCGCCGACCACACTGACCCGCATGGCATTCGGCGCCCAGACTGCAAAGGCTGTACCCGCGATCCCGTCCACAACCTGCGGATGCGCTCCCAGCTTCTCATAGATACCGTAGTGAATGCCCGCATCAAATTTCTCCGTGTCCTGCCTGCTGATCTGCGGCGCGAAACGATAGGCGTCCCGTATCTTTTTCAGACTGCCGCTTGGCGCTTCCACCACATACTCATAAGCGGGAATCGTCTTTCCGGGCAAAAGCAGCGCAAAATACCCCTCCTCATCGGCCTCCTCCATCCGGTAGCTCTTATCCCCGTCCAGAAGCTGCAGGCGCACGCTCTTCGCACCCGGCTGAAAGGTCTGCACCAGCACGGAGCTTCCCGTCACATGAGCGCCTAAAATCTCATGCGGATTATCCGACTCCGAGTAGACAATCTCCTCTATTTTTGCCCAGTTCATCAATTTATATGTTTTCTTATTCATCTGCCGCCCTTCCGCCTTTCTGTGATTCCTATGCATTTACGTTCCGCTTTTCCTTATACTCCCGTACCGCTAAAACCTGTAACACCCTGTTTCTTTCCGCCGCTGTAGTCATCCGCCGCGCCCTTGCCCGGTTCTTCGATCCGGTGGATCAGAAGCCCGCTTCTGAGCTTTGGTTCAAACCATGTGGATTTCGGAGGCATCAGCTTTCCCGCATCCGACACGGCGAACAATTCGTGGATATCCGTGGGAAACATGGCAAAAGCCGCCATCGCGTCCGTATGTACCCGCCGCTCCAGCTCTGCAAGCCCCCTGATGCCGCCCACGAAGTCGATCCGCTCATCCACCTTCGGATCCGCAATGCCAAACACCGGCTCCAAAAGCTCTCTTTGCAAAACCGCCACATCCAGATCTTCCACCGGATCATTTGTATAACACCTGTCATTTATCAGCAGACGATACCATTCATCCCGGTAATACATGCCGATCTCGCCCTTTTTCTGCGGTCTGTACGGCTCTTTTCCCATTTTTTCCAGCGCAAACGCCTCTTCTGCCTTCTCCAGAAATGTACTCTCGTCAAAGTCTGCTCCCGGTTTCACCACCCTGTTATAGTCCATAATCATAAGCTGATCGTCCGGAAACAGAACGGAAAGAAAATAGTTAAATTCTTCTTTGCCTGTGTAATCAGGAAAGGCTGCCCTTCTTTTCTTGGAAACCCGCACCGCCGACGCGCATCTGTGGTGCCCGTCCGCAATGTAAATGGATTCCACCTGCCGGAAGGCATCCCTGATCCGCTCCACGGCCTCCGCCCCGTCGATCACCCAGAGCCTGTGGGTGATGCCGTCCGCCGCCGCAAAGTCATACACCGGCTCCCTTTCCATAGCCCGCATGACCTCCCGCTCGATCTCCTCTCTTCTGCGGTAAGCCAGAAAAATGGGGCCTGTCTGGGCGCTGCACACGTCCACATGCCTGATGCGGTCAGCCTCCTTATCCGCTCTCGTATTCTCGTGTTTCTTTATCACCTGCGCATCGTAATCATCCACAGAGGCGCAGGCGCCGATTCCCACCTGGGAACGGCCGTCCATCACCAGCTCGTAAACATAATACGCTTCCTTCTCCTCCTGTATGAAATGCCCGTCCTTCATCATGTGATCGAGCATTTCCCGCGCCTTCTCATAAACCTCCGGCGCATACATATCATATCCTTCCGGAAACTGTGTCTCCGGCCTGTCTATCCGCAGGAACGTATCATCGTCCCCCGCCACGGCCTCTCTGGCCTCTTTTCTATTGTAAACGTCATAGGGCAGCGCGGCTATTTTGTCTGCCAGACCGGCTCCTGGCCTGACTGCCCGAAACGGAATGATATCTGCCATAACTCTCTCCTTTTCCCTGTATTTTACAGGATGTATGTATTCATTCTAACAAATAATGTTTGTCACCACAAGGGAATAGTGGTAGAATTGTTCCAATGAACGGCGCAGGGGCAGGTTTTCCCGTGTGTACTGCAAAGTGAAATTCATAAAATAAGAAGCGGAAAGGAAGATGCATATGACCATCGAAGAACAGAAAATTCTGGACCGGATCAACGCCTACGCGGAAGAAGCGCTTGCGGACATTGATCCCCAGAAAACCAGAATTTCATTTCAATTAGAGGCGCTTAAACCCATTATGCAGGAAATTGCGGACGAGACCGGAAAATCCGTGGAAGATATTTTCATCCTCTACATGGATCTGGCCAGCGAATCCGCCGTGGAAGCCGACAAAAAGCTGCAGGCGACTCTGGAAGAGGGAGAGACAGCCGGCTTTTCTTCTATCGCAAACCGCCTGAATTAGAAAGAACGCGCACTGTCGCAGTTTCCTGTGAAATAACAGGGGTCTGTCGAATTTAACCGGCAGACCCTTGTTTCATTTCTCTGTATGCTATTATCACTCTGTATCACTTCCATGCCGTTCTTATCCTGTCTGGCGGAAGCTGACTCACTTCACCACTCTCACGCGGAACACACCGTCGATGGACTGGAGTTTTTCAATGATCTCTTTGGAGGCGGGCGTCTCGATATCCAGCATCGTGTAAGCCACCTCTCCCCTCGACTTGTTCATCATGTCGGAGATATTGATGTTGTTGTCACCGAAGCAGGCGGTAAACTTGGTGATCATGTTGGCAATGTTCTTATGGAAAACCGCCACACGGCCTGCCTGCTCACAAATACCCATATCGCACTTCGGATAGTTCACACTGTTGGCAATATTACCGTTCTCCAGATAGTCCTTCATCTGCTTGACAGCCATCACCGCACAGTTGTCCTCGGACTCCTCTGTGGAGGCGCCAAGATGCGGGATCACGATACATCCTTCCTGCCCCGCCGTGGTCGGATTCGGGAAATCGGAAACATACTTTCTCACTTTCCCGGCCTGAATGCTCTCCAGAACTGCCTTTTCATCTACGAGAAGGTCTCTCGCGAAGTTTAAGAGGATCACGCCGTCCTTCATCTGTCCGAGCGCATCCTGGTTAATCATCCCCTTCGTCGCATCCATCAGCGGCACATGAATCGTGATGATATCGCACTCCGCATAAATCTCCTCCACATGCAGCACATGCTTTACGTCACGGCTTAAGTTCCACGCCGCATCTACGGACACATAAGGGTCGTAGCCATAAACTTCCATGCCAAGGTGCTTCGCCACATTGGCCACCTTCACGCCAATCGCGCCAAGGCCGATGATACCCAGCTTCTTGCCCTGAATCTCCGTTCCCGCGAAATTCTTCTTCGCCTTCTCCGCGTCCTTTGCGATATTCTCGTCGGCCACATTCGCCTTCACCCACTCGATACCGCCGGCCACGTCACGGGACGCCAAAAGCATACCCGCAATCACTAACTCCTTCACGCCGTTTGCGTTGGCTCCCGGCGTATTAAACACTACGATACCTTTCTCCGCGCATTTATCTAACGGAATGTTGTTGACGCCTGCACCTGCGCGGGCGATGGCCAGAAGGTTTTCCGGCAGCTCCATGTCGTGCATGGCCGCGCTTCTCACCAGAATACCGTCCGCCTCCTCTATCTTCTCTGTCTTTTCATACTGCTCACTGAATTTTTCCAGACCCACCTGCGCGATGGGATTTAAGCAATGATATTTAAACATCGGACTTATCCTTTCTGTCATTATTATTTTAAGCACTTCTGCTCAAATTCCCTCATAAAGGCAACCAGCTTCTCCACGCCCTCCACAGGCATCGCATTATAAATGCTGGCGCGCATACCGCCCACTGTTCTGTGTCCTTTCAGATTTACGAACCCGGCCGCTGTCGCCTCCTTGATAAATCGGGCGTCCGTCTCCTCATTTCCTGTCACAAAAGGCACATTCATAAGAGATCTGTCCTCTTTTCTGACCGTCCCCTTAAAGAGCCTGCTCTCATCAAGGAAATCATAAAGGATTTTCGCCTTCTTCTCGTTTAACTCCTTCATCGCCTCAAGGCCGCCGTTTTTCAAAAGCCACTTAAACACCTTACCGCAGATATAGATCCCGTAGCTGGGAGGCGTGTTGTACAAAGACTCATTGTCCGCATGTACTTTAAACTTCATCATGGTGGGCGTACCGGGCAGCACCTCATCCGTCAGCAGATCCTCTCTGATGATAACGACCTGCGTGCCTGCGGGGCCTACGTTCTTCTGTACACCGGCGTAAACAAGACCGTACTTCGTCACATCCATCGGCTCCGAGAGGAAACAGGAAGACACGTCGGAAACCAGAATCTTTCCTTTGGTATCCGGCAGCGTATGATATTTGGTTCCGTAGATCGTATTATTTTCGCATATATAGACATAATCCATATCATCCGTTATGGGAAGATCGGAGCAATCCGGAATGTAGGAGAAAGTCTCATCCGCAGAGGACGCCAGCTCCACGGCTTCCCCGTAAATCTTCGCCTCCGCAAAAGCCTTCTTCGCCCACTGGCCGGTCAGAATATAACCTGCCTTGCGGTTCTTCATCAGATTCATCGGCACAGACGCAAACAGAAGGCTTGCGCCGCCCTGTAAAAACAACACCTTATAATTATCAGGAATATGTAAGAGGGCGCGCAGATCCGCCTCCGCCTCCTTGATGATCGTGTCGTAAACCTTCGACCGATGGCTCATCTCCATGACCGACATCCCTGACCCCTTGTAGTCAAGCATCTCCTCCGCCGCCTCTTTTAACACTTCTTCCGGCAAAACTGCGGGTCCCGCTGAAAAATTATACACTCTGGACACTGTCTTCTCCTCCCGTCCTCATTCTCTCCGTTTACAAAAACTAAAATTCATTTTACGCCCTTCGGGCACTTTAGTCAATTACTTTGTTAAATAATGCCGGCGCGGACGCTCTGGCTGAACTGTTAATAGAACATGACTACAGGCGTCCCCACTTCCGCCATATCGAAAAGCTGTTCCATCGCCGCCCGGGGCGTATTGATGCACCCGTGGGAGCCGTTGGTCTGATAAATCGTACCGCCAAATGTTCCGCGCCAGGAAGCATCGTGAATACCGATATTACCTTTTACCGGCATCCAGAAATCCACAGGGGAGGCATAGTCTCTTCCCCGTAAAACACGGTTTTTCTGCTTTGCGTACACGAAATTCACCCCGGAGGGCGTTCCCATCCTGCGGGACGTGTTTCCCGTCACAATCGGCGTATCTATCGTCAGGACACCGTCCACATAATAGTACATCTTCTGCTCAGTCATATCCACTTCTATGTAAGTAGAACCGATATCCTCGCTGCCTTTCTTCCACGCCTCCTGTGTATAAACAGGCTCGTGCACCTCTCTCTTTTTCGCATGAAAGGCTTCTGTCAGGTATGCTGTCTCTGCCTCCTGATCCAGTTTATTGCCATAAAGGCCGCCCTCCACCGTCACCACGTCTCCTCTGGTGGACATGAACTGTCTGCTCGCGCCCACGGTATCATACTCAGCTGCCAGTTTTTCCACGAACTCTTCTATGGCATGTTCCTTTAGCTGAAAATCACCTGAATCGTCAAATAAAAAACGGCCGTTATCATCCACCGCTATCCAGTTGCAGACAACGGAGGCATCCACGGGGATTTCCTCCTCCCCCATCCGGTAAACGACGCCGCAGTCCTGAAAACGTTCCAGTTTTTCCCATATATCCATTGTTTCGCGCATCTGTGCCGTCAGCTCCAGATCATGATAGCATCCCTCGTCAACCAGAGAGACCTCGCTCTTAGAAGCCTCGATTGCGGAAAGCACCGCTCCTCTGGCCTGCTCGATAGAGAGCACATCCGTCCGTTCATTCACCAGCCCGTAGCCCTGCGGCGTGCGTACAATCTTTACCAGGCGCTCCCGGTCCGTCCGGTCGTCCTGACTGATCGGAAGGGCGGCAAAACAGGATTCAAAAGCCTCCCTGCTGTAGGAAACCACAGGCGCAAGCTCCACCCTGCGTCCGCCCATCAGACTGTCAATCCACATCCACGGATTCTGCTGTTTCTGGTAAATCTCCAGCGCCTGCTTAAAATCAAACTGATATGAAATTTCCTCTGCGGATATCACATAAGTATTGCCGTCCTTATCCTTCACGGTGACGCCCTCATATGTAAAATCCCTCACCAGCTCGTCGTTTACCTCCTGAATGCTCCTGCCGGTACAGTAGATCCCGTTGATCCATGTGCCATAGGTAAACGCGTTGTGGTAGTACACGGCAAGCCCCAGATAGGTCGCCATCAGACTGACAGTGACGATACCCAGAATGACCGCCATATGCTTTAGTATTCTCTTCATAACTGACCTTCACATAAAAATTTACGCTTCTTTCGCGCTAAGATCTCCCGCGTCAAACGCCTCGCTGATGGGTGCACCCGCGGGTACCATCGGAAATACCTTGTCGTCCTCCGGTATGAGGCAGTTTAATAACACCGGTTTTTTTAGGGAAATGGCTTTCTCGACAGCGGGAGCCACCTCCTCCTTCTTCGTCACAAGGATCGCCTCGCAGCCAAGACCTTCTGCCACTTTGCAGAAGTCCACACCGTCATCCAGAATCGTCTGGGAATAGCGTTTCCCGTAAAACAGCGTCTGCCACTGTCTGACCATGCCCAGCACATGGTTGTTGATCACCACCTGAATAATCGGTATATTGTAGCGGCTGGCCGTAGCCAGTTCGTTCATATTCATCCGGAAACATCCGTCGCCCGCAATATTGATACAGATTTTATCCGGCTGCCCCATCTTGGCCCCGATACATGCGCCCAAGCCGTAACCCATGGTGCCAAGCCCGCCGGAGGTAAGCAGCGTGCGGGGGCTGGAATACTTGTAATACTGTGCCGCCCACATCTGATGCTGTCCCACATCCGTGGTGATGATGGCGCCGCCGCCTGTAATCCGGTCGATCTCCTCCATGATGTAAGGACAGGAAAGCGCCTCTTCGTCATAATTCAGCGGATATTTCTCTTTCAGCTCCGCAATATGCGCCATCCATTCCTCATGTTTCTGCCCGGAAAGCCTTTCGTTTAACCGGGTGAGCACTTCCTTTAAATCTCCCACTAAGGAGACATCCGTCTTGATATTTTTATTGATCTCCGCCGCGTCCACGTCGATGTGCAGCACTTTGGCATGTTCCGCGAACTTCTTCGGATTTCCCACCACACGGTCGGAAAAACGCGCGCCCAGCGCAATCAGCAGATCGCACTCGCTGACGCCGAAATTAGAAGTCTTCGTGCCGTGCATACCAATCATGCCCGTGTATCTGTCGTCATGACCGTCTATCACGCCCTTGCCCATCAGCGTATCACAGACCGGCGCATCCGCAAGTCCGGCGAAAGCTCTCACTTCCTCATAAGCTCCTGAAATAACCGCACCGCCGCCCACATAGATAAAGGGCTTTTTCGCGTTCTCCAGAAGATGCACTGCCTCTGTCAGCTCATCCTCCGTGTAATGTCCCTGTTTTCTGATCTGCTCCGGCGTCTTCTTCTCATATTCGCAGGAATTTGCCGTCACGTCCTTCGTGATATCCACAAGAACCGGACCCGGTCTGCCGCTTCTTGCGATGGCAAACGCCTTTCTGAGCGTATCCGCCAGAATATTGACATCCTTTACTATATAATTATGCTTGGTGATAGGCATGGTGATTCCCGCGATGTCCACCTCCTGAAAAGAATCCTTTCCGAGAAGGGGAAGATTTACATTACAGGTAATCGCTACCACAGGTACCGAATCCATATAAGCCGTTGCGATTCCCGTCACCAGATTGGTTGCACCCGGACCGCTTGTCGCCAGACAGACTCCCACCTTGCCGGTGGCTCTGGCATAGCCGTCCGCCGCATGGGCTGCCCCCTGCTCATGGGACGTCAAAATATGTTTGATTTCCCCGCTGTGCTGATACAACGCATCGTACACATTTAAAATCGTGCCGCCGGGATAACCGAACACGGTGTCCGTTCCCTGCTCTTTCAGACATTCCACTACAATCTGCGCACCTGTCAATACCATGTTTTCTCCTCCTGCCTGTTTTATAAAATCACATTTGCTATTTTTATTTTCTTTCGCGCTTAGTGTTTTCCTTCACACGTTTCCAGAATCGCGCCCCGATTGCCGCTTGTCACCATCTCACGGTATCTGGACAGATATCCGCTTGTCACCTTCGGCTCTCTCGGCTGCCAGTTCTTTCGTCTCGCCGCCAGCTCCTCATCGGAAACTTTCACGTCAAGTTTCATGTTCGGGATATCGATGCTGATGATATCGCCCTCCTCCACCAGCGCGATGGGACCGCCCACCGCCGCCTCGGGCGATACATGGCCGATGGATGCGCCTCTGGATGCACCGGAAAAGCGGCCGTCCGTAATTAACGCCACGCTGGAACCGAGTCCCATCCCCGCGATGGCGGAGGTAGGATTTAACATTTCCCGCATACCAGGGCCGCCCTTTGGCCCCTCATAGCGGATCACAACCACGTCTCCTGCCACGATCTTACCGCTCTTGATGGCCGCAATCGCGTCCTCCTCGCACTCAAAGACACGGGCCGGGCCTTCGTGCACCATCATTTCCTCCACCACGGCGGAGCGCTTCACCACGCTGCCGTCGGGCGCCAGATTTCCCTTTAAGACAGCAAGTCCTCCTGTCTTACTGTAAGGATTTTCCACCGTTCTAATAACATCCGTATTTTTATTTACCGCATCCTTGATATTTTCACCGATTGTCTCGCCTGTCACCGTCATGCAGTCCGTGTGGAGCAGACCGATATCCGCAAGCTCCTTCATCACCGCATAAACGCCGCCGGCCCCGTTCAGATCTTCCATATAAGTCGGACCCGCCGGAGCCAGATGGCACACATTGGGCGTCTTCTCGCTGATCTCATTGGCGAACGCAATGTCAAAGTCAAAGTCCACCTCATGGGCAATGGCCGGCAGATGCAGCATGGAATTAGTGGAACAGCCAAGCGCCATATCCACCGTGAGGGCGTTCAGAATCGCATCCTTCGTCATGATATCTCTGGGTCTGATATTCTTTTCCAAAAGCTTCATTACCGCCATACCCGCATGTTTCGCCAGCTTGATGCGCTCGGAGTAAACCGCGGGGATCGTGCCGTTACCGCGAAGGCCCATACCGAGCGCCTCGGTAAGGCAGTTCATGGAATTGGCCGTGTACATACCCGAGCAGGAACCGCAGGTAGGACAGGTCTTCTCCTCAAACTCCAGAAGCTCCTCGTCCGTGATCGTCCCTGCCGCATGGGAGCCGACCGCCTCAAACATGGAGGAAAGGCTTCTCTTTTGTCCTTTCACATGTCCCGCCAGCATAGGACCGCCAGACACAAAGACCGTAGGCACATTGATGCGGGCCGCCGCCATCAAAAGCCCCGGCACATTCTTATCACAGTTGGGCACCATCACCAGCGCGTCAAACTGATGCGCCAGCGCCATACATTCCGTGGAATCCGCAATCAGGTCACGGGTCACCAGCGAATACTTCATACCGATATGCCCCATGGCTATGCCGTCGCAGACCGCAATGGCAGGGAATACGACCGGCACACCACCGGCTTCCGCCACGCCCAGTCTCACCGCATCTACTATTTTATCCAGATTCATATGCCCGGGCACGATCTCGTTGTAGGAGCTGACGATACCTACCATAGGCTTCTTCATCTCCTCCTGTGTAAACCCGAGTGCATTAAATAAACTTCTGTGGGGCGCCTGCTGGGTACCCGCTTTCACATTGTCGCTTCTCATCATTTTTCTCCTCTCTCACTCCGCTCGCGCCTGATTTCCTGCAAACCCTTAAGCTCAAAAAACCAGCCGCTTCGCGTCTGCCGCACTTCGTGCTCCCTTTTTTTTCGCTATCCTGTTTGGTGAAATCAAATGCTCACTCCGCTCGCGCCTGATTTCCTGCAAACAGGATAATCTGTCCGTTTTCGTATAGCTGTGTCATGTTTTCTTCTATATAAGCCCGCTTTGCTTCCACGTCTTCTCTGGTAAGATAGAATTTCCACTCTTCGGTGGAGCCCCTGTAACCGTAGGGCAGTCCCAGAAGGGCCTTATCCAGAAGGACGATATCCGCCTTCTCCAAATCTCTCGTAATCTGCTCTTCCCGGATGCCGTAGAGATACAAGAGCAGATACTCCTGATCGCAGTCCGTCACCGCCAGAATATCCGTATCTTCTATAACAATCTGTTCACAGGCATCCGCAATCAGCTCATCCCGGATGCTGTACGCTGCCATGTCAGCCAGAACGAAAGCCCAGCAAACGCCCGCTGCGGCATAGACAAGAATCTTACAGCCCTTTCTGATCCTGTCACCTGCTCCACTCCTGAAACGGTCCTCCGAAACTTTCCCTAAAACCACAATTATGTTCTCCGCCAGCCATCCAATCAGAAGCGCTGCCCACACGCCGAGAAAAGAAAACACTCTCTGGTAGGGGAGCTTACACTGTATCACAAGCGCCACGGCGAGTAAAACCGCTGTCAGAACGAAATACCATTCCCAAAAAGCAGCTTTCCTTTTTCTGACCAGACATACCGACGCTGCCAAAAGCCCGAGCAACAGCAGGGCGCACATCCCATTGCCCTTAAGTCCGACTCCGGGTGAAAGCTGTGAGTCGAACAGCGTTTGCAGCCAGTGTCCCGCCTGCCCCCAAAACTCCTGTCTGGTCATGCTCTGGATATAAGGCGTGGCCAGCATGTAGTCCATTCCTTCCCGCAGCGACATAAACGGCGCGTGAAGTATGATTTCAATATGCCCCGCCATATAGAAAGGCCCGTCCGGCGTCTTGGAGAGCAGGTTGGAACCGATGGCAAGCCACAGGATGCCGTAAAGTCCCGCCGTGCACACCGCGCTGACTAACGACACGGCAATCAGCCGCAGCAGGCGCCCGTATTCTCTGTCCAGAAGGAGGACAAAGCCGCCGATCAGACAGACCGGCATCACCACATACAGACTGCTCGGAATCGCCCACAGGGCAATCACAAGCGCTGTCCCAAACGCAATATAATTACGCTTGTTATCTTTCTTTTCCGCCACAATGGCGTAAAGTGACGTAAGCGCCGTCAGATAGCAGAACGTCACAAGCGCATAGCCCCTGCCCTGCACCGCAAGCTGGTTCACCATATACATACCCGCAAACAGAAACACAGGGACGAGTGCGATTCCCTCCTTAAGGTATTTCCCGGAAATACGGTACAGGAGAACCAGACTGCCAAGACTGCACAGATAGGATACACCACGCAGGGCCACTGGCGCACATCCAAATATCCCCAGACATGCCGACAACGTGGAATATCCCACGTGATTATTTGGGAGCGGCCAGTGAATCGCCGCATACACCGGCCCTCTGCTGATAAAATAATAATAAGTATACAGCTCGTCGTACCATGGGGTCAGGAGAAACATCCTTCTCCCGTAATAAACCGCCATCATGAGAAAAAACAGACAAAAAACCATGTCTTCCCTGCTTATCTCACGCTTTTTACCAGCCACAAAATATGACTTTCCCTTCCCGCCGAAAACTTTCATAAAATAACTCATGCTATTATTTAATTCTCTCCACAATCAGGTCGCCCATTCTTTTACAGCCCACCTGCTCACAGCCCTCAGACATAATGTCTCCGGTGCGGTAGCCGTCCTTAAGTACCTGCTTTACGGCGTTGTCGATGGCGTCCGCCTCCTTGTCCAGATCAAAGCTGTAGCGCAGCATCATGGACGCTGAGAGGATCGTCGCAATGGGATTGGCCAGATCTTTGCCCGCAATATCGGGCGCGGAACCGTGGCTCGGCTCGTACAGACCGAATTTCGTATCGTTTAAAGATGCCGATGCCAGCATACCAATCGACCCGGTTACCATACTGGCCTCATCAGATAAGATATCGCCAAACATATTCTCCGTCAGAATCACATCAAACTGTGCCGGGTCTTTTACAAGCTGCATCGCGCAGTTGTCCACCAGCATATGCTCCAGCGTCACGTCAGGATAGTCCCCGGCCACCTCTTCCACCACCGCTCTCCAGAGTCTGGAGGAATCAAGCACGTTGGCTTTGTCTACGCTGGTCACTTTCTTCCTGCGCTTTCTGGCGATGTCAAAACCTTTTATGGCAATCCTGCGGATCTCATTCTCATCATATGTCAGTGTATCTACCGCTTTTCTTATGCCGTTCTCCTCCGTGGTCCGTCTCTCTCCGAAATAGAGACCGCCCGTCAGTTCACGCATAATCAGCATATCAAAACCTTTTTCGGAAATTTCCGTTTTCAGAGGACACGCCCCGGCCAGCTCTTCATACAAAACCGCGGGACGGAGATTTGCAAAAAGATTTAACGCCTTGCGGATCGCCAAAAGCCCTGCCTCCGGCCGCAGATTCGGTGCAAGCTTATACCATGGGGAGGTGGTCGTGTCGCCGCCGATTGAACCCATCAGCACCGCGTCCGCGCTCCGGGCCGTCTCTACCGCCTCGTCCGTCAGCGGTACCCCGTGCACGTCGATGGATGCGCCGCCCATCAGAATATCCGTATATTGCATATCATGTCCGTATTTTACCGCAACTGCATTAAGCGTTTTCTTCGCCTCCGCCACGATTTCCGGTCCGATCCCGTCGCCGGGTATACAGGTTATCTTTAACTTCATAACTTCCTCCGTTCTGAGCCGTCTGACCGACCGCGCTCCCTTTCTCAACCCCAAATCCGTCTCTGCATAAAATAATACTTATATATTTTAGACTATTCCCGTGTAAATTTCAACCGCAAAAAACCGGCCGCTTCCGCGCCCGGTTTCTTTCCATTACATCGTTACCATCTTATTCTGCTCTGAAACTTGCCTCTGCGAGAACATTACCGCTTGCATCACAATATCTGACACCGTAAGACACGGTTCCTTTCTCTGCGCCGATCATGCCGTCAAGCGTACCTGCAAGTCCGGAGAACGCGCTTCCCATCTGCTCCAGAGTGGAACTCAGCGTATCTGCCGTACCCTCCGGCAGCTCTATGTCCTCTTTAAAAGTAGCTACACACATCACATCGTTTCCCTTGATCTCAATGGACATATCCATCTGATCGTTCCCCTGCGCTGCCGCCTGCTCCTGAAGCTGCTTCTCAGCCGTCGGATCTTCCTTCAAAAAGTCTTCCAGTGTCTTCTGGCTGCTGCTTTCTTCCTCTGCAGGAGCTTCCTCCTCTGCAGGAGCCTCCTCTTCCGCAGGAGCTTCCTCCTCTGCAGGAGCCTCCTCTTCCGCAGGAGCTTCCTCTACAGCCGCATCCGTATTAGCCGCTTCCTTGGATGCGCCACAAGCGGTTGCAGACAGACTGATTGCCATAAGTGCTGCACAGACAAGTGCTTTTACTGTTCTTCTCTTCATAATAATCTCCTCCATCAATAAGAAATTTCTGTATCGTGCTATTGCACAAATCGAAAGTCTACAGCATTTATATGCCTTTGTCAACAAAAAAATGAAAAAAGAAATGTATTTTGTTTTTCTGAAACACGCAAAAAGGGCCGTGACCTAAGCCACGCCCCTGCTCTGCCTGCTGTCCGTTCCTACTCTGTCTCCGCCTTCTCAATCTGCGCAATCGCCGACTTCTGCATGGGAATGCGACAGTTCTTGTTGCTGCCAAACTCTACGATCACCGTATCGTCGGTAATATCAATCACGATCCCGTAAAACCCGCTGTTAGTCAGCACGCAGTCGCCCACTGCCATGTCCGCCAGCATTGCCGCCATTCTTTTCTGTTCCTTCTTCTGCGGACGAATCATTACAAAATACATAAACGCCACAATAATGACGATATAAATGACCATGATCAGACCGCCGCCGGAAGCAGCCGCAGCTGCATCAGCCGATAATAATAATCTCATACCGTTTCCTCCGTTATTTCATTCACTAAAACACTAAAGCATATCATACACAACTTAGAGGGGAAAAACAAGCCCCTTCCTGAAAATTTCACAAACCCTTAATCATTCCCGTTGTCTGCGCCTGCCTTCTGCATCCCGGACAGCTTGTCTTTCTTATACTCCGCAAAACGGCCTGCGTCCAGAGCGTTCCGGATTTCCGTCATCATCGTATTATAAAAATAAAGGTTATGCAGCACGCAAAGCCGCATTCCCAGCATTTCCTTCGCCTTTAGCAAATGCCGGATATATGCTCTGGAGTAACGTCTGCATGCCGGGCAGGGGCACCCCTCCTCAATGGGTCTGTTATCCAGCTCATACTTGGCGTTAAAGAGATTCATCTTTCCGCGGTTCGTATACAGATGGCCATGCCGCCCGTTTCTTGTAGGGTACACGCAGTCAAAAAAATCCACCCCGCGCTCCACAGCCTCCAGAATATTCGCAGGCGTCCCGACGCCCATTAGATAGGTAGGTTTGTCTGCCGGCAGATAAGGAACCGTTTCCTCAATCACATGATACATCTGCTCATGGCTCTCTCCCACCGC
>ERZ808037.1054-NODE-1054-length-20452-cov-7.194601_pt1 | contig 20452 bp, 16 predicted proteins | sample MGYA00380190_ERZ808037 | MGnify/ENA primary metagenome ERZ808037 (study PRJEB31490, sample SAMN06133399) | mouse gut metagenome | isolation source: J9 | host: mice | place: China: Chengdu | collected 2015-05 ... | reverse complement strand
AATGGCAGAGTATCGGTGGTAAACTTTTTTTGAAGCAACGCGTCCCCAACGTACCGTTCATTGCTCAGAATATAGGAGATGGCTTTGTGCTTCCACTGGAGATTCCCTTCCCGTGTTGGAATGCCAAGGGTGGAGACATATTCCGCGATATCATCCTTGCTTTGCCCTGCGAGATATCGTTCAAAAATCATGCGGACAACGTCTGCCTCCGGCTCATTGACAGCAAGTTTCCCATCCTCTTTCAGGCGATATCCGAAGGGGGCGCTGCAGGTGATAAACTGGCCGCTCTGCATCCGCCGCTGGTAACTCCAGCGCATATTTTCCGAGATGTTCTGGCTTTCCCGTTGCGCCATGGCGGCGAATACGGCGGTGAGCAGCTCGCCGCTCATGTTGGAGGTGTCGATATGCTGCTCCTCGAAGCACACCCCCACGCCGATGGACTTCAGCTCCCGGATGGTACTCAGGCAGTCCCTGGCGTTGCGGGCGAACCGGGAGACGGACTTGACCAGCACCTTGTCTACCCGCCCGCGGCGGCAGTCCGCCAGGAGGCGCTGGAAATCCGGGCGCTTCTCCGCCGAGGTGCCTGTGATGCCCTCGTCGGCATAGAGGTCAGCCAGCGTCCAGTTCTCCTTGGCACTGATCAGGGTGGTGTAGTAGTTGAGCTGGGCCATGAAGGAGTTGAGCTGGTCGGTGGAGTCCGAGCTGACCCGGCAGTACGCCGCTACACGGAGTTTTTCTGGCTCTTTGTGCGGGGCGGCCTCGATCACAATGACATTCTTCTGTTCCAGCGCGAGGCTCCCGCTGGTCTGCGGCTGTCTGCCCATGGTCTGCACCTCCTTCTATCAGCAACAAACAGTACCACACCCCGGCCCGAATAGCTATGGAATTCGAGCGGTGAAACCTAACAAAAAACGATGTCCGCGCCCGTGGTTTTGACGATTCGGGCGGTGATTTTTTTCAACTCCTGCTCGGTAAACCCGTGCCCCGACAGCAGGCGGAGCAGGTTGCGGATACCGCAACAGTCGATATTGGCGTTTGGCATTAAAATTTGTTCTGTATGCATCTTTTGTAGTGCCTCCTTCGAATGGTGGAAACTGTTTGTACCGTTGGGAGAACTATGGTATACTGGCCTCAGAGAAAACAAGGCGGTGACAGCCATGTGCGCAAAGAAAAAAGCCGCCCCCAGCAAGATGTGGAGGATAGCCGGTGAGCCCGTGCGTTCCCAGCCGCTCAGCGCGGCGGAACAGGAGGCGTTCTCCGAGGAATTTTCCATCTACCGGCAGTTCCGCAGCGGCACGGAGAACGGGCTGGAATGGGTGACCCCAGCCGCCGCGCGGCTCCATCAGAGCGCCGCCATGGCGGTTGCGGCACCGCTGTGTGAGCGGTATGCCGGAACATATGGACGGAAGGCCGTGGTCAAGGTGGTTTCCGCGACGGCGGCGATTCCCGCGCCCCTGTCGGCGCGGATGGCTCGGCGCACGGATTTTCTGCTGGGCGCGGCGCTGTGGCTGCTGGATTACTGGGAGATGCACTGCGGCAGCGATGACGACTATCTTTCCCTGCTGCCCCTGGAGTCGGACGAGCGGCTGGAATACGATATCCCTTTTTCGGAGGATCTGGATCACTCCCGGGATGTGCTGGTTCGCACATTGACCCTTCTGCGTGACCGGGACGGGGCATATCGCAAGGAGTTACGGGCTCTGCTGGCCCTGGTCGATGATGAAACCGCTGCGGAGCTCCGCCAGCGGTTCAAGGCCGCTTTTCTGGATTATATGGATCGGATCCTGGAGGTCTATGACCGGCTTCAGCCTGTAACATCGGAACCGCCCCCCTTTTTGGGGGCAAGCCTGCCCGGCCCGGATTTCATGCCGCCGGACGATCTTTTGCCCTCAGAGCGCCCTGATACGATTGCGTTGTTCATGGCTCCGGAGCTGATTTGCCGCCCGGTGGCGGAGATTCAGGAGCAACTTGGTTCCCGGAAGGCGGCGGAGCTGCTGTCCGGCTACGGCACGGACGATCCCTACGCGCTGTGCGCCACCTACCTGCTGCTGGAGCGGGAGAAGGACGCGCTGGCTAATCTGAACAGCCTCACCGCCATTGTGATGATCTGCGCCGAGCGGCACCTGCCCTGGACGCAGGATGACTTTGACGCCAGGGCCGATCTGTCCGAGCCGGGCGGGCCGGACTACAGGCTGCGGTACGAGTACCGGATGGTTTCCGAAGATGATACGCAGGGCGATGACGCCCCGGACTGGCTGGCCTCCGAGGCACAGCTGTTTTACATCGCCACCGGCGTGATACCGCCCCGGGATCAGCAGCCGTCCGAAGAACTGATCCGCTGGTTCACTGCCCACGGCATCGGGGAGCAGCGGGCCCGTGAGCTGGCCTTTGGGGCTATGTTCGCCTATTATACCGACGCCGGAGAGCATGGATGGAAAGCGTTTGACTGGCCCTTTGACGACGGCGGGGATGCAGATGCTCCTTCAGAGGAAACAGAGAACCCCCCGTCCGCTCCGCTTTCCGCTGAGGATCACGCCGCGCAAATCGAATCGCTGGCTCGGAAGGTGAAGGAACTGCGGGGTGCGCTTCATGATGCGGAGCGTGCGGCGGGGCGGCTGAAGGAACAGCTTCGGGCTGCGGAACAGAAGGGCGGGATTGACCGCGCGGAGCTGGCCCAGCTCCGGGAGACGCTCTACCAATTGAGGGCTGGGGAGGATCCCAAGGCCGGAGACAGCGGGCCACTGGTAGAGCTGCCGTGGCAGGTGAAGCGGCGGCTTGCGGTGTTCGGTGGCCACGACAGCTGGCGCAAGGCGGTGAAGCCTCTGCTGCCCGGGGCCCGGTTCTATGACCGGGAAGACTTGCCCGATCTCAACATCGTCCGGGGCGCGGACGCGGTGTGGCTCCAAGTCAATGCCATGTCCCACAAATATTATGACCGCATCATTGACGCCGCCCGGAAGAACGGCATGCGGTCGATTTTCCCGGCGCGGCAGTCCTCCATCATGCGGTTGAACTCATCCCGTTTCCGGGTGTCCAGACCCGAGATGCCCTCGTCGGCGTAGATGTCGGCCAGCTCCCAGTCCGGGTTCTCCCCGATGTGGCGGGTGTAATAGTCCACCTGGGCCAGATAGGAGTTGAGCTGGTCTGCGGAGTCGCTGCTGACGCGGGCATAGACGGCCACACGAAGTTTGACCTTTTCCGGCGCAGCCGGGTCAATCATGGTGACCTTTGGAGCTTTGACTTGATTTGCCATAGCGAATTTGACCTCCTTCAGCAACGACAATATCACAACATCCGTCGCAAAGCTATTCACGATATGTAATGAAAATCTGCCTCTGAAACTGGGCAGTTTACAGTTCCAAAATCAGGCCAGAAAGATGGTGGGCCGGAGCTTCCGCTCCAGCTCCTGGCGGGTGCGGGTTCCTTCGTCAGCGGAGAGAAGGCCCTGCGCCACGAGCTGCTTCAGCATCTGTATGGCAGAGGTAAAGGTGAGGTTATCGGTGAGGTCAGCATTAGACATGGCAAAACGCTCCTTCGTACAATTTCGTGCTTGAAAACACAAAAACGGGGACCGTCCAAAGGTCGACGATCCCCGTGGCATCTGTTATCAAGAGTATTACTCAAAGGACGTTGTATTCCTGTCCTTTGTCTTGCCTGTATTTGACACTACTTCCCCAGGCATGGGCGGCTTAAACTGAGACCGCGTCTAAAGCGCGTCACGGGAATTTCACCCCTCCGAGGTTCTCTCCGAGCTGCCCGCGGGCAGGAGTACCATTATATACTGACGGGGTCATTGCGAAACAGCTTGTTCTGCTGTTTTGTGGACGGTGGGTACCGCTCGCCGCCTTATTTGGCCGTCTTTGATGGGGAAACCCCCACAGGCGGGTCTTGGCGCATCCTCCAGGGTCGCTGGACCGTCAGGGAACGTATCTCAGTGCCGGATGTGAAATTTTCAAGGTTCTGAGGTAGGCAAAGAACAACCCCCTCACTACTTATCCAGATTCGTGAGGGGGTTGCACGAAAAAATTTTTAGCGTTCCATCATTTTTCTCAATTTACGCAAGGTAGAAATTTTTCTACAATGCAACGTCATGTGATGTAAACCGAGTTTATCTGCGACCTGCCGCTCAGACATTCCCTGAAAATACAGCGCATGAAGCATAGTCTGTTCAGGTTTCGAGAGCTGCCCCAGACAGTGGTGGAGCTTTTCCCGGAGCAGCCTACCTACTACCGTATCCTCCACGCTGGGGGAATCCGAATCGGGGATAGTTTCCTCTCCCAACGTTTCCTCTGTATCCATGGCGTCATACGAGATAACACCGTTGTATGTATCCCGCTCGTTTTGCGCAGACCAGCGGCGCCGTGCGCGGAAATAGGTGAGATAGACTTCCTCAGATACTTCAACCAAGGCGCCAGGGACTTTAATGCAATATTTCTTTTCTTCTGCCATAGGGCAGACCTCCTGTTCTTCTGAAATCTGGGGTAACCGCTTGAATTCAGAAGCGGAGGGCCTCGGCAGTGAGGCAAAAAGGTTCGACACCTTTCGCCATTATCCGGCGATGCGTCTTGCTGAATAATGGCGAAAAATGTCGAATAAAAAAGGGGTGCAAATGACCTTATCATTTGCACCCCTTTTTTGTGGGAGGTTATTAACTTGTTATGAATATCTTTTGGTGTTGCCCTTATAGATGGTGGAAAAAGTGCCGCACCAATCATAAGTAAATTTTAGCACCTATCGTTTTACGATAGTCATTAAAAAAAGGCTCCAAGGTGCGATCCTTGAAGCCTTAGACCAAACCTGTCAAACCATTAATCAATAGATTATCGCGTTAATTCACCATAATCCTATATGTTGGAAGCAGCCACAGCACAGACAATCACGTTCAACCTTTTCTGAGAATATCATTGTTTGGCTTTTTTTAGCCCTTGTCCAGGATCGCAATTTAGAAAGCTCATGTGGCAGATAGGCAGAAACGGTCTGCATTTTGGGGCTTGCTGTCTCTGGCAAGTATCGAAAAAGATCGCGGTGCCCCTGTAGTCTTTGCTGGAAAGCCTTTGCCCTCATCTGTCGCAAAACATTTGGCACCCTCACTCCACCGTGTAGTCATATTGAAGGCAAACAGAAAAAATGGTTTTCCCCGGTTGGAGGCAAAATAGGTACGCCGCTATAAATCTGCATAGGTGCCGGCAATCAAGTTGCTGGTGATGAAACGGTTCAGCATTTGGACGGGATAAAGCCTCATTCCAACGAAGTTTTTACAGATCACGGGTCAGTGGGCGAATCCCACTGACCCGTGATCTGTGAAGGATTAGTGAAACGCAGGAATTAACATACACACGGCAATGCAAACCACCATGCCGATAAACGGATACACCACAGAGGTGCGGAAAATAGGCCCATAGCCTTCCTTGTGGGTCATATTGGCGGCCTTCAGCATGGCGATCACGCCGCCGCAAATGGGGATGGTGTCCAGGATGGACACGGCGAACAGGGCAATCCGATGCATAGCCTCGGCAGACATTCCGATGTCCGCAGCCTGGGGAAGATAAACGCCGGAGGACATGGCCAGGCCCGCGATGGAGTCGCCGCACAGGAAGCCGGACAGGGCGGCAAAAATGCCGAAGCCGATGTGGCTGGGTAAGGGAATGGATTGGAAAATGCCGATCATCATGCCGAAGGCGGAGGTGCTGGAAACAACCCCGGCATATCCCATCTGGGCGGCCATCATGAGGATCACGGGGCAAGCGGCAACGGTTGTCATCGCCATCAGCAGATTATATGGACGGACAGAGAGCCGCTCGTCGGGGGCCTTGAAGTACGGGAAGAACAGGATCAGGCTAATCACAATGGTCACCAGCAGAGTAGGTTCAATTGCCCAGCCCACAAAGCCATAAAAAACCACGTTGAGCACCAGGGGGATCAGCGCCAGGTAGGGATTGGGCATCTTCCGGGCGCCGGCGGCATCAATGGGAGGCGCGGGGGGCGCGCCCATTCCAGGGGCCTCGGGCTCCACATAGCCCAGACCTCGGCTGTGATTCTTGCGGACAAAGGAACGTATCCAGAACAGGGCCAGGATCAACATGGCCAGCACGCCGCACAGACCGGGGATCAAAGCGGCTGTGGAGGTGGTTTCAAAGAAGGAGGAAGCCAGGACATTGGTGTACAGAGGAGTACCAGGGCAGCAGGCGGCAATCGCCAGCGCGCTGGCCAGCATACCGGGAACCTGGCTGCGGGGCATATCTGCTTTTTTGAACATGGAGAAGCCCATCGGGATCAGGCAGAAGGAAGCGACATAGGCGTTCATTCCGCACAGACAGAGCACCAGGATAACGCCGTAGAAGGTGTAGGCCGTGCGCGTTTTGGTTTTGAGCGGGTCATCCGTGGCTCTTACAAACAGCTGTTCAAACAGCATACCGATGGACTCCGCCGCGCCGGAGCGGAGATAAATCTGCCCCAGCAAAATACTCAGCAGCAGGCAAAAGCCCATATTGGCAACGATGTTCAGCGCGTTGTCCCAGAACGTGCCCATCATGGTGTCATACACATTGAGCCCGCAGCCCAGCGCCACCAGGCAGGCGGCAACGCAACAGGCGATCATGCTGTCGAGCCCCTTGTACACCGTATACATGAGCAGGGCAGCTACAATCAGGATCACGAGGATCCCCAGTATCGGGTTACCCCCGGAGGCGGCGGCAGTTGTATCGGCAGGCATAAGTTTCCTTCCTCTCTATTCTATGTAATTTGTTTTTTGCCTTAGCTGCTTTGGATCGCGGCGGTGGCGCTTTCACCCGCAATGCGGCCGGTATTCAGAGCAAAACCCGAGGTGTGCCCCGGCATACCAAAGCAGTAGGAATCCAGGCAAATGGTATTGGCGTCATTTCCGGCCGCGTACAGGCCGCGGATGGGTTCGCCGCTGTCATCCAGCACCTGGGCGCGCTCATTAATGTTCAGACCACCCAGGGTGCCGAAGCTGTTGGCAAAGAGCCGTGCGGCGTAATAAGTGTTACCCCGGATCGGATTCAGGTATGCCTTGCGCTTATGGAATACCACATCGTCAGAGGCGTCGCACATGGCGTTGTAGGCATCAACTGTTTGCTTCAGCTTCTCAGCGTCCAGCCCCATCTGATCGGCCAGCGCCTCAATGGAGCCCGCCATAAACAGATCCGGAGACTCCCTGCGCTCTATGATCTCTTTCATGCGGCCTTCAAAATTGTCGGGCCAGTCGGAGTACTGGTTGGTGAAGGGATCCTTGCTCGGCATGGTAATGGGGAAGCCTTCCCTTTTGTACTTGTCTACAATCGTGTCCGTGACAATCATATAGGCGCAGCCGCCGGGCTGCTGGCGGATCACGTTGATGCCGTAAGCGCCGTTGCTCATGGCGGTCTCATCGGTGAAGCGCTCCGCCCGCTGGTTGATCAGCAGGTTGGGCTGGCGCAGGCTGCGCAGTTCCGCGCGGAATCCGCCGGGGCCGCCCAAATGGGGGGCCAGAATTCCGGCGTAGGCATCATAGAACATTCTGCCCTGCGCCGCGCCGGCGGCCCAGGCCATGTTCAGGCCATCTCCGTCACACATGACGGTCATGGTGGACAAGGTCTCCCCCAAAATGTAGGGCGTATACTTTCGAACCATCTCGGCGTTATTTCCAAAGCCGCCGGTGGAAATCACCACGGCCTTGGCACGAACCTCTATCTCCTGCCCGTCCTTCAGAACGATCACGCCGCAGACCGCACCGCCCTCCTTGATAAGGCGTACTGCGGGACAATTCACAAAGGCTTCGGCTCCCAGACGGCTGGCCTCCTGCCAGATGTGATCGGTGATGGATATTCCGCCGCTGGCCATCATGTCGTAGCCATGCCATGTGTGATTTCCGCCCTCAATGTAGGCGTACAGCCCCTCAAACACGCAGCCGAGTTCCTCCAGCCAGCGGATGGTGTCAGCGGATTTGTTCACATAGGCCGCCACCAGGCCGGGGTGTGCCTGCCAATGGGTGTAGTCCATAAAATACTTGAACGCCTCTCCCTTGGTGACCACCCGCTGCAATCGCCGCTGCTGAATGGTTTCCACGGCAAAAGGGCCGGTTCCGCCGCCGACGGCACCGCCCAGACGGTCTTTCTTTTCAAAGACCGTCACCTTGCTTCCAAGCTGTGCGGTGGCAAGCGCGGCGGCAAGCCCACCCGGTCCGCCTCCAACGACAGCAATATCAGTGTAGAGCTTTTCCATAAGGGATTCCTCCGTTCTTCGGAAAGGCTTTACCCGATCTGCCGGCTGGATAATCAGACGGGACAGCCTTCCGTTTCTGACTTTAGGATAGCAAATACAGATATCACTGTCTTTATCGAAATCGAAAAAAATAGTTGCGCATTTTTATCGTAATCGAAAAAAGGAGAGAATTGAGGCCTGAATGAACCCGGCGCGGAGGCCCAATTTTGTGAGCCTCCGCGCCGGGTTAGATAAGTCCTATACCGGGTTCGCGGCTATGCCGCAGAAACTCCAAAAGCTTCAGACTCAGCCAGATCGAATCATAATTGTCCGGCTGGGTAATGTCCATCCCCATCAAATCGCTAATTTTTGTTATACGGTATTTTACGGTATTGCGGTGGATGAAAAGCCGATCGGCAACGCCGCCAAGGTCTCCGACACAATTCAAATAGCATTGCAATGTTTCAAATAGGGAGGACTCATTTTCCAGATCATAATTGATCACCTGGTAAATAGCGGGGTGAATACATCGCTCCAACATAGCCCTGTCCGGGATCGCCGAAAAAAGAGAAAACAGGCACAGAGACTCAAAAAAATGGAGGGAACCACTTAATTCCAGCCTTTGCGATAGCTGCACGGCAGCCATACTCTGATCGAAATAGCGCCGGACGGCAGTCAGATCCTCAAAGCTGCGGCTGATTCCGATACACAGGCCTTCCGCCTCTGCCACCCGCTCCACCTCGGCCCAGACCTCGGCGTCCCGGTTGAGAGGGCTGCGGCTACTGATGATGGCAACAAGCTGCCTGTGGAACAGGAATGATTGGGCATTGGGGAGAACAGACAAAAGTGGATAAATGGAGAGGCTCAGAGCTTCCTGATCTCCCGGATCACTGTCAGAAACCGCTGCCAGTACATAGAGGTGCTGATATAAGGGCCAATTTAGCCGAGCGGCTCCGGCTTTGGCAGCTTTCGGCGTGACAGGGGATTCCAGCAGGCGGCTCAAAAAGGGCTCCGCTGCATCAAAGGCAATCCTCGAACGGCGAAACGTAAGCATTATTTTGCAGACCAATGAACAGAACACCGCGGAGCGCTCCAGCTGGAGCTCAGGGAGCGGTTCCGGCGAGCAGGAGATCAGCAGGTATCCGATCAACTTCTTTTCTGCGCTGAACTGGCAGGCCAGCACTTGGCTGCCGGTTTCGTTCCTTGCTTGTAGCAGATAGATTGCGTGTTCCTCTGAATTGTACCTTCGGCATCCAATTGCTGTGTCAATCGGACGGAGCTTTTCGATGATTGCCTGCGCAAAGCCGGCCGGATGATTCACCTCAAAATCCCGCTCGCCGATGATGTGCAGGCTGGGATCCAAAATGACAAATCCGCAGCCCAAATATTCATAGCCGCCCCGTAAAAGATCGTCCATGTTGTCGCTGCGGATTAACTGCTCCAGGATCTGCGCCCGCTGTTCAGGATCCTCTGCCACCATCCGGTTCAACTGACTGCGCATCATGAAAAGGTCAGTCATATCCCGTGGATCCACCAGGATAAGATTGCTTTCTGGCTCCATTTCGGGCAGCACCATGCGGGCGGGTACGCACAAGCAGAGCAGGCTTTTTGGAAACGGCATCGCCGCCACCCGCGAAACTGCACCGCAGTCTGTGGAAACGTAGAGCACATCTTCCCGAAGGGCTGTCAGATCATCCGGGAGCAGTGCAATGGAGTAGATATTTACATCGCGGTTTATAATGCACCGCATATCATTTTGCAGATCCAACTGCTTGGCGCATTCTGACAGACGCATAATACCACACCTCCCTAATTGGCGGTTCCGATAAAAAATCGCACATCTTTTTCCAAAACTGCCAAAGGCAGCTGGATGTCCTTATGATATCATATTCTATATAAAAAAGATAGTGCGGATCAGCATGAGCAGTTGAAAGAAGCAAGGCCTTGAAAAGACGAATAAGGAGAGGGAACGCAAATGCTAAACTGTCATATCTGTGAACATAATGAGGAGCAAACTATCCTCTCGGCTCTGGCCGGAATGCTCCTTACCAGCGGCCATGCAAATGCGCTTCTGGAGCAATGGGGTATCATAGATGAGAATCTGAAAAAGGCGTTTCACGCAGATCACTACTTTATCATTTCCGTAGAGATCGTTGATATCGATTATGAAATCGCCATTCGGTCAAAGCCGTTTATTGATAGCGAAAAACTCAACTTTAAGCAGGTTTCCCGCTACATTGCAGATTCTTTGCGGGAACACTACCAAATAATTCCGTTTTCTGCCAACGGCGGCATCTATCTGCTGGGGCAGGTCGATTTGAGCAATCCTAATATCCAGCGGATTAAGCTTCGTGAAGCTGGTCAATTTCTGTTTGATTCTCTGAAAAAGATCCATGCCCAAATCTACGAGGAGACCGGCATCTGTCTGCAGCTGCTGGTAGGCGACCTGGTTGATGACATTGACGCATTGTATATGGAGCTCATCCGCATGGAAAGCAATGACCCGGATGAATTTGAGCCGGCGGAGGCATTCCCTCCGGTAAAATTTATCTGTGAACACAATCGCATCTTCATTTCCCCCACAGATGAATTGCTGCAAAAAATTCCAAAGATGGAGCTTTCCCTTTGCAAAGCGGCCGCAGCCCATGAATTCTCAAAGGTATCCGGGCTTTTCATGGAACTTGTGGATCTTGAGCTATCCACATTTCATGCCAGAAAGAATGCGATCAATAAATCTGCGGATCGGCTTTCCATGATTTACTCCTTATCTGGTACTCCGCCTTATGTTCCCGGCAACCCGGAAATCTCCTTTCATAACTGGAACACTGAAATTCGCAACTGCATCACCGTTCAAAATTTAAAGGATATTGTCCTTACCACCCTGGCCGCCATACGGGATTTTCATCTTCATCAAGCTGAGGCGGAGGATGGTAACTTTCCGCAGATTCTCTCGTATATTGACAAAAATTATACCGATCCCTCCTTTTGCTGCGCCTCCATTAGTGAAAAATTCGGTATCAATATTTCCACATTCAGCAGACAGTTTAAGGAAAAGACCGGTACAAAATTTATTGATTACGTGCATAAGCGCCGGATTGATCTCGCCAAAAAGCAGCTGGAGCAGAACTACTCCCTCCGCATGGAGGACATTGCCGAATGCACGGGCTATACGAATACCTTGACGTTTTACCGGGCGTTCAAGAGAATTGAAGGGAAAACGCCTGGCGCATATCGTCTGGAGGTCATTCAGCGCACCATGGAATGACCACTGCTATTTTACTGCCAATATGCCTCCAGAGGGGAGCTTTTTGCCGTCAAGCGCCGCCATATCCGGGCAGGTAATGGTGATCGTTACCCCATCCGGAGCATCGACCTGGCCGAGATCAATGCTCTGGGTCAAGCAGACGGCGGAATCTTTGGGAGAAAACCAGGTGGTGGCAGGATCCATTTTTACAGCAGCTCCATTGATCGCGCCCGTTATATGCGCATGGGTGAAAAACAAAATCATAGCGCGATCCGGATCCTCATGGATAAAATCGCCGTTCACATCCATGTCAGTAAAGATGGCTTTGATGCCGTAGAGAGGCTCTCCCGGATTGATTTTAGTTGTCATCGGGTCTTTCTGATTGCTTTTCCCGCGCAGAATAACGCCGCTTTTTGCGTACAGCTTAGAGCCCCGCACCTCAATATGAGCGTTGGTTCCGGTGACAAGCAAGGCATCTCCATCTGTTTCAATTTCGCTTTGGTATATATTCAGATTTGCAATCTGCGACCCGCTGAGGCCCTGAACGGCAAACATCCAGACGGCGTTGAAACCGGCGGTGATCCGGCACTGATGAAACGCCATAATCGCCTTTCCGCAGATCATTCCAGCGTGGGAGGGGGTCTTTACATCACAGTCGTTTAGCACAACCATAGCGCCCTCGTCTGCGAATGCGGCGTAGCCTGCATTCTTAAGCGTGATATTACAGTGGTTCGCCTCCAGATAGGTGTCGCCCCAAGACGCATCGGTGGAAAGAGCGGCCCATCCATCTGATACAATCCTGCAATGATTGTAATACGCATGGGCATTCCCTACGGTAAGGGCCAGACGGCTATGCCCCTTGCATTTCATCACATCGGGAGCCTTGATCATGCCCGGGCCTGCCGGGATTGCCCAAGCCGGGTTATCCGGAGCGGGAACGCCGCCTTCGCAGATCAGCTCACAGCCATGAACCTCCAAGGTGGAATATTCATCCGCCACCAGGCAGGATCTCAGTACACCGCAGGTGATAATTTTGCTGTTCTCAACCACAACCCTTGCGTTTTTCATCACCTGTACGGCTGCGCCGTTTCCTGCAAAATCGTTGATGCAGTCCCCACAAAGCTCCATATCGGCGTTGCGAATGGTATAAGAGCAGCTTCCTGTCACATAAACCCCGTTTACAGCAGGCGTATCCAGGCGCAACCTCATATCCACCGCCGCTTCAGCGGTAATATTGCCGGAAAGATCCCCGTCATCTCTGAACGGAGCAAGCATACCATCCTCAATCAGCACCTGTGCCTTCAAGGGGGCCATCGGTATTATGAAGGGAAAATCCATTGGCTCCCCGCTTGGCTCCGCACCGAACCCCGGCCTCCAGATGACAGGAGGCGGCAACTGATCCGGCCCTCCAATGCGGGGTATTCCGTATTCAATTTTCAAAAATTCCGACATAATATGCCTCCTTTCCGTCAAAAGCCGCAGCAGCTTTATCTGTATGGTTGATGGTAGCAAGGGTTTTTCAAAGAGTCAATTGTCGCTTTCTGAAAGCAGCTGCAAAAAAAACGATGATTGATTATTGTCGTAATGAATCATAGAATTTTTATAGAAAGTGATAAGTGATGTTGAACCAACATCGTTGCACTTTTTACAGGCGCCTGACAGATTAAGTATCAAAGAAAGCAGCGGAGAGAAAGGAGAAACAACAATGGCGATAGCGATCCAAATTATTGCTGTATTTTTTGTGTCTGCACTACTGATCTTTTTGCTTTACAAGGGCTGGAGTCCAATCCTGACGCCGATTTTGATGGCGGCACTTCTGTTCCTTATCAGCGGTCAAAATGTCATGGAGGCCCTCAGCGGAACCTTTTTGAATGGCTTTATTCAGATTGTGCCCATGTTCATGCTTTTCCTGATTGTTGGAAGCATTATGGGCTCTCTGATCGCCCAGTCCGGCGCGGCCCAGACCATTGCCGACACGCTTTTTACCGTGTTCGCACAGAAGCGGGATGGAAAGGGCCGTGTTGTGATCTCTGGCGTCATCGCCATGGTTGTCTGCTTCCTGTGCTGCTACGGCGGCCTGAATACATTCTGCTCTATTTTCACGCTGCTTCCTATTGTCATGATGCTGGCTCAGAAGGCTGACATTCCCAGGCGTCTGGTGCCGGCTTTGATGTTCGCGGGCATTTCCACTGCCAATCTGGGGCCTGGCTCACCTCTGCCGGCAAACCAGATGGGCACCGCTATGTATCAAGTAAGCCTTACTGCCGCTCCAGTATTGGGCGTGATCGGTATGGTGGCCGTGTTTGTGTTGATCCTCTGGTACATCTACCGCTCCTGCGGCAAGGCCTACGACAAAGGCGAACGTTTTGAAATGGGCACATACCGTATGCCACCCCTTCGGGACAAGGAGGATCGCCCCAATTTCATTCTATCCGTCATCCCGTTTCTGGGCGTATTTATTTCTCTGATTTTCTTCCATCTCAGCACGGAGTTGAGCCTTTCCATCGGCGTGGTGCTCTGCATCATCTGCTTTACGCCCTATGTGTATAAGCACGCCCAAAAGACCGAGCCGGAGCAGAAGCCCATGATAATCGTCGGCAAAACCCTGGTAGCCTGCCTGACGGAGGGCAGCCAGAACGGCGCCAACTCCTTTATGATCGTGGCGATGGCCGCAGCCTTTACCGCCGCCATCGGTGCAAGCCAGGGTATGGAAGCCATCATGGGCTGGCTGATCAGCCTGCCCATCCCGCTGATCATTGTATATTCCATTGCTGTGATCGTGTTCGCTTTTATTTCCGGCGCACCTGGATGTATGCTTATTTTGGCACCGGTATTTGTGCCGCTGGCCGCTCAGATGGGAATTTCCGCAGCCGGCATGATGCGTATCGCTGTGTTTGGGCAAAGCGTCCTTGATACGTTGCCCAACAACGGAGCCATCATCGTTACCCTTGGTATTGCCGGGATCAAGATGAAGGATGGCTATCCGGGAATTTTCAAAACCACCGTTATCTATATGTTTATTGGCACTGTGATCGTCACTGTTTTGGCCATGCTCTTTCCCGGATTGGCATAAATAGTACAGGAGGAACCCCATGGAAAAGATCAATAAAAAACGGCGTGCACTGATCCTGTATGCTACCATGTCTTCTAATACAGAAAAGGTTGCGAACTGGTTTGCAGAAACCTTTGATGAATACAACTGGGAGGTAAAGGTGGTCAAAGTCCAGGGATTGGCCTCGCTGGAAGCGGAAAGCGGCAATCTGTATTTTGATGACTATGATGTGATCTGCTTGGGAAGCCCTATTGTTGGTGGCGCACCTCTGCAGCCGATCATTAAGGCATTTAGCTTGGGCGCGGGAGGGAATTTGGAGAAAATTGCCCGTAAGGAGTTGGAGAAGCCTGACGAAGGAATGAAACAGCAGGAAAATCTGGCCAAATCTCTCTGGCGGCGGGCTCCGCTTCCGTATCCGGGAGTATTGAATAAAAATGACAGCAGGCCCTTGGGTATTGTGTTTTCCACTTACGGCGGCGGATTCTTCGGAAGCGGCGAATGCATCCCTGTGCTGGAAATGTTGCGGCTGTATTTGAATAACTACAGTGTGGATGTGGTGGGCTACTTTGCTTGTGCCGGCAGAGAGCATGGACCCGCAGGATATGCTCCAGGCGTAAAGCCTCGCGCTGTGTTTAAGCCAGGGCCACCCGATCTCTCCCTTCCGGAAGCGGATGTGTGCGATCCGATGGTGTATACCATGAAAGACGGTACCCAGAAATATGGCTCATATTTTTTCCATTTCGATTTGAACAGCAAGCCCAGCAGCAGAGACGAGGCCAAAGCCAGAGCCTTTGCCGGTGATTTTATTGAAGACTATTTCATGACCTATGACGGGAACCCCAATCCCCCATACTCCAAGATCATTTCGATCAGCTGATTCCCTTGACCGGATTGATCCAGCCTAAAATCATGAAGGATATTTGCGGTACAGTAAGCGCAAACGGAGTACGGTTCCTCAAATCAGCAGGGCGACGGGCAGCGGCAAAAGCCGCTGCCCGTCGCCCTGCTGAAAAGAAAGAGAGAGATGCAATCACAAAGAGGGATCGATGAGGATCTTGAGTTGGCCCTTCCGATCCTGCCGGGCCACGCCCTTCTCCACCACGTCGTCCAGCGCGATGACGTCCGTCACCATGCCGGGGAAGCTCAGCTTCCCAAGGGCCAGCATATCCAGGTACATCTCGATCTCCTCCGGGGTATAGACGAAGGAGGAGAGGAGGTCGATCTCCCGGGGAATCACCGGGGCCAGGGACAGCTTATCCAGCGGCTCCCCCACAATGCCCACCAGAATCACCTGGCTGCCGTTTTTGGCCACCTGCATCACGCAGTTGAGCAGGCTGGCCTGATTGCCGGCGCATTCCAGCGTCACGTCCGCGCCGTCCGGGCTGCCCAGGGCCTCCCGCACCGCCGCCGCCAGATCCGGGCACTCCTTGGCGTTGATGTAGGCGTCCGCGCCGTAAGATCTGCAAATGGGATCCTTCCCCTGGCTGGTGCCGATGGCCACCACCCGGCGGGCTCCCGCCGCCTTGGCGATCTGGATGGCCGCCAGACCGATGGGGCCGGTGCCGGACACCGCCACCGTGTCGCCGAACCGGAAATTGGAGCGGCGCAGGGCGTGGAGGGAGACGCAGATCACGTCAAAGAGCACCGCATCCTTGGGATCCACCCCGTCGGGGACGGGGATGATCATGGTGTGCTCCACGTCGCCCACCAGCATATACTCGGCGTAGCCGCCGTCCGGGCCGCCGATGCCGTTGGTGCGGGGGAAGCCGTGGACGCAGATGTTGGGCTTGCCGCTCCGGCAGGGGGCGCAGTTCTCCTTGCAGTAGGAGGGCGGGCCGCACAGCACCTTGTCGCCCACCTTGAAGCGGGTGACGCCCTCGCCCACCTCGTACACTGTCGCCACGTTCTCATGGCCCAGCACGATGACAGGCTTGACGATCTCGTAGTTGTAAGCCTCCACGTCGGTGCCGCACACGCCGCAGTAGTCGATCTTCACCACCATCTGGCCGGGGCCCGCCTTGGGCATGGGCCGCTCCTCCACCCGGAGGTCGCCCTTGCCGTAAAATACCGCTGCTTTCATCATCATTCCTCCTGTCAAGATTGGCACAGCCGCGAACTCGGCCATGCTGAAGTTCCGTATCAGCTTCGGGTTATAGATACCCTCAGCGATGCTGGAACCAGATTACTTCAGGGGCAGATCCAGGTAATCGGCGCAGGCCTGGAGCACAGTCTCCATATCATCCACGCAATTGCCGTTCTGGGCCAGGGCGCGGCAGTCGGTGATGGCGACATTCCACAGCGCCTCCACCAGGGCCTGGGTGTCCGCCTCGTTCAGGCTCAGCATCTTCCCACCGGCCTCATTCAGGGCGGCTTCCACGCCGGCCATCTCGTCGGCCATCAGCTGGATGCTGTACTCCGTGGTGGCGTCCATGGCCTCCTGGAACAGGGCCTGGGTGTCGGCGTTGAAGCTGTTCCAGCGATCCAGGCTGATGGTAAAGTAGTTGCCGGCGGAGTACTCGTTGACGGAGACGAAATAGGGGGCCACCTCATGCCACTTCAGGGCGATCATGGGTGCGGTGGACATATAGGCCACATCAACGATGCCCTTGGACAGGCTGTCATAGGCATCCCAGGGCATCAGGGCCTGGACGGAGAAGCCCAGGGACTCATAGGCGGAGTGGTTCATGCCCACGCCCAGCTTGTAGTTCTTCAGCTCGTCCAGGGTGGACATCTCCTTCTTGGCGGCAAAGGCGTTGCCGCCGTTGGCCATGAAGCCCAGCATCTTCACGCCCTGGGCCTCAATCTGAGCCTGGATGACGGAGGCGGTGGCTTCATTCTCATACACGATGTAGTTGAAATAGTCCACGCACTTCTGCTGGCTCTCGTCGGTCTGGCCGGGGAAGTTCAGCAGGGGGAATACGGCGCTGTACTGGGACTGGCCCAGAACGCTCATGTCGAAAGCGCCCTCCTGGAGGAAGTTGAGCTCCTCGCCGGTGCCGGCCACGGTGCCGCCCCATTTGATGTCAAAGGTGATGGCGCCGTTGGACTTCTCGGTGATGTAGTCGGTGAAGTAGGTGATAGCCTTGCCGCTGGTCTCCATCTCGTTGTAGGTGGTGGCGAACATCAGCTTGGCGGTGTCATAGGCGGGGGTATCTGCGCCGGAATCGCTCTGGGCGGGCTGGGACTGGCCGGGCTGGGACTCCTCGGGGTCTTGGCCGGTGGGCTCTTTGCTGCCGCAGGCCGCCAGGGCAAACATCATCGCCAGGGCCAGAAGCATCGCAAGGATCTTTTTCATGTTAATTCCTCCTGAATTTTTGATTTTGTCAACTGATGCCCATCAATTTGGGCAGGAACTCCACAACCTGGGGGAAGATGGCCATGATGTACACGCAGACAACGTCCAGAATGAAGAAGGGGATGCAGCCCTTAAAGATGGTCATGGGCCGAACCTGGAGCGCGTTGGACACGGCGAACACGTTCATGCCGATGGGGGGCGTCATCCCGGCCACGTCGCACATGAACACCAGCATGACGCACAGGACATACTCGTTGTAGCCCAAGCCGGTGAGCAGGGGGAAGATGACAGGGACGGTGATGATGATGATGGAGGGGATATCCATCACGCAGCCGCAGATCATGTAGAAGATGATGACCATGGTGAACACCACGATGCGGGGCATATTGGCGCCCGCGATCAGCTCCGCCATGCTGTCGGCCAGCCCAGTGAGAGAGATGAAGCGGCTGAAAATGGTTCCCGCCATGATGATGGGGAACATACCGGCGTTCATGATGGCGGCGTCCCAGATGCAGTGCCAGATCTCCTTGGGGGGCACCCGTTTGACAATGGCATAGAGGAGTAGGGCAAACACGGCCACGGCCCCGCCCACGGTGGCGGGGAACCAGCCCCACACCGCGCCGCCGATGATCAGGGCGAACACCAGCAGGATGGGGATCACATAGCGCAGAGATTTGACCTTTTCCATGAAGGGAACCTTGGGCAAGTCCTTTGTACTGGGAACTTTGCCGGGCCGAACCAGGGAATAGATGAAAATAAACAGGCACAGGATGATCACCATGATGATACCGGCGCTGAGGCCGTACATCAGGGTGTTGCCGATGGACATATTCGTGATGAGGCACCACATGATGATGGGGATGCTGGGCGGGATCAGCGAGGACAGTACGCCGGCGCCGGTCACCGTACCGTAGGACAGGCTGCGGTCATAGCCCTGGCGCTCCAGCTCCGGAACCGCCAGGCGGCCGAACACCACGTTGCCCGCCACCGAAATGCCGGAGCAGGCGCCGAACAGGGCGTTGGCGCATACCACGGTGTACAGCAGGCCGCCCCGGACGCGGCCCAGCCATTTGTGCATGGCGTCAAAGGCCCCTTGTGCGATCCCCGTCACGCTGGCCAGCGAGCCCACCAGCATGAACAGGGGGAGCACCGCGTAAGTATAGTTAGCACCCAGGGAAAAGGGCGCGGTGGTAAACTGGACGATCATCATTCTCACGCCGCCGATGGCGATGAAGCCCACGCAGGCGCTGGCCAGCATGGACACAAAGATGGGGACGCCCAGCAGAACCATGGCGATCATCACGGCAAACACCACCAGGCCGATGATCATTTCAGGGGTCATGCGTCTCCCTCCTCTCCGGGCTTGCCGCCGGCATCCTCCGGCGGCATAAACATCATGCGGGGCGGAAGGATAAACTCGCGCACCAGGCTCCACAGGAACGCCGCCGCCATCAGCAGAAAGCCCAGGGAGATGACGGCCGCAAAGGGCCACACCACAAAGGCGGACGCGGAGGACGAGCTCTTTTCCACCACCTGGAATTTCTGGATGGTGGACAGGACGGCGCGGTAAGCGATGAACGCGGAGACGCCGGCGCCCAGAACATTTCCAACGGTGTGTACGAGTTTCTGCCCCCACTGAGGGAAGTGGGTATAGATCAGGTCGATATGCGTGTGACCCCGCTCCAGCTGCACATAGGCCGCGGAGAGGAACACCACGGGGATATTCAGGTAGGTGACAATGTCGGTGGCGTTGGTAATGCCGTGGTTGAAGATCTTGGACGCCGCCACATCGGCGGTGGACAGCAGGGTGATCACCAGCAGGCAGACGGCGGAGACGTAGGAAATCCACTTCATGACGTTGAAAATGCCGTTGTCAAATCGAACCAGCGCGGGGTGCGGGACTTTGCCCCCGTTCTCCATGGACAGGCCCTCCTTTTCAGATTTTGAACTCGCAGCCTGCAGCGGCATGGGCGAGTGATAAGTTTAATATAAGTCCTTTTGGGTGCTTTGTCCAATTGATAAACCGCATATGCGGATTCTAAAACCGAATTTGCTCTGGAGCTTTTTCTCCGGTTGCTTGCCTGAATTATCAGTTCTCGCCTATTTAGCAAATACGCTTTCCGTATTTATAAATACGCTTTATCAATTTGACTTTCCCTCCGTTGATCCCTTACAATGGCGGTGCAGCGGCACGGGCAATCTTAGAATTGATACCCGAAAGGAGCCATCCCACATGGGAAGAATTTATAACCCAGACGATTTTGTCATCCAGTACCCCGGCGTATACCATGGCGCGGCCAAGGAGGCCATGGACAAATATTTTGCCATGATCCATGAGATCAACAGCACTGAGATCACCGGCGCGGACGTCGCCGCCGGCAGGATCCCCGCCGTAAAGCTGGGCGCGACCCTCCCCCTCTCCGGCGGCTTCATCCGCTACTGCACGGAGAAGTACGCCCCCGAATACGCCCTGATGCTGGACAGCGAGGTGGCCAAGGCCCATGGCTACGAGGATATCTTCGCCATGATCGGCTTGTCCTCCTGCGACGACGTGTTCACCCTGCCCACCCCGCCCGAGGCCCGGGATACCCTGCTTGTCTCCCAGATCAACCACCGGGTGGAGAGCGTCAGGCCGGTCTATCCCGGCGATACCCTGTACATG
>ERZ808037.1053-NODE-1053-length-20454-cov-26.245129_pt1 | contig 20454 bp, 25 predicted proteins | sample MGYA00380190_ERZ808037 | MGnify/ENA primary metagenome ERZ808037 (study PRJEB31490, sample SAMN06133399) | mouse gut metagenome | isolation source: J9 | host: mice | place: China: Chengdu | collected 2015-05 ... | reverse complement strand
GTCGGTGCCCCTCCGGTTGCGCCACTGATAGCTCACCCACCCCTCGGTCGGCGAGTGAAACACAATCACCGTACCGACATTGATGTAGAGCGTATGCTGCTGAGTGTAGTCCCACAACAAGCCCAGCGCATCGGCCAGCTCCTTGGACGTCCAATTGGTAAGTGTGGCCAGGCTAATCACCACATGCCGGAACGGGTCAGCCCTGAGTTCTTCGATTGCCTCGGTGTTGTTGGTGATGGCCGTGGCGTGGGCGGAGAGGGTCTGGGCGTTAGCGCTGGCGGCCTGATTGACTTTTGTGAGGCAGTCAGCAACACTGGCCACGGCATCGTTCACCTCCTTCAGTTTGGCGGGCGTGAGGAGGCCGGCGTTGCCTTGCGAGGCCGCAGGGATGATGATCTGCTTCTTGCTCGTTGAGCCATCGGAGGACACGGCGTTGAAAGTAATGAGGAAATTGCTTTCTCCGGCGGAATAGGAGATGCCGGAGGCATCGAGCAGTTCCGACGGCAGCGTGGCCACGATGGCTTGAATCAGGGAGACGAACATCGAGCCGACGCGGAGCGCGGTGTTCTCTCCCTCGGCGGTAGCATCACGGATGACCGCCGCCTGTGTGAGTAGTGATTGGATTGTAGCCATATATGGTTGGAATTAAATTCACGACAAATATACCCCCTCAAAGGTGGTACGAAAAAAGACGTCAAGTGAGCGCAGCGCGGGAGTCGGCCAACTGGTCGCAGATGACTCGGGCATACTCCTCGCCGGTGATTCTGGCGAGGTCTTCGACCATGGCCATGACCGACATGTAGAGTTTCTTCGACATCCAGTCGCGGCGCTCACGGGGCTTGCCCGAGGTCATGTAGCCACCCCATGCCGGGCCCACCTTGCGGGGCTTGTCGAGGCCGTGCTCGTGGCGATAGTCCTTGTCGAGGAATTCGAGGTCGCCACCGTTGTCGTGCACATAGTTTCGGCCGACACCGAAAGCCTGGTAAATGCCGTAGCGGGCGAAGCGCATCCTGATGGTGGAGCCGTCGGCGGCATGTTGAATGGCTTGCCGGAATGACTCGTGTAGGGCACCGGTATAAACGATGTGCATTCGCTCGATTTTCTCGCGCCAAATGTCGAGTTGGACTCTGGTCCACTCGTCAATGTAGGCGTTGACATCGTTTAACTGTGCCATTCTGCGGAGTCGAATTTAAGGTCGACGGGTTCAGACACGTCGATCATAAAGTAGAGGCCGGTGCAGCCATTCATGAAGTATTGGCCCAGTTCACGGCTCAGGATGTTGTCGGTCTGCAGATAAATGAGTTCGTTGCTCATGCGCTTCGAGTCGACAATCATCTTCGAGGCGAACTGGCGAAAGATGTCGCGGCAGAGCGTGAGCTTTGCCCGGCGGTCATCTTCATTGCCGAACTTGTAGCGGTGGAGGATGAACACCGTGAAGGTGCGCTGCTTGAAATAGCCTCCGTTCTTTCCCCTGAACATGGCGCCATCGTTTGTGTCATCGACGCAGACGAAGGCGTTGGAGCTACGGAACTTCTCGAGAGGCCCCTGCAGGGACTCGATGCCGGAGCAAGTGCAGGGTTTGAACTTATGTTCCTGGGCGAGGATGTTTTTCTCGGTCAGCCCGCGGAAATAATCCTCGGCGACAAAAAGGTGTTTGGCGTCCATCAGTGTCGGTTTTTGGTGGTTTGGCGCTTGAAGTCTTCGGCCTCCTTCGCTTTGGCGTCGAGCTCGGTGAGGGCACGCCAACAGTCGATGGCGAAGACTTCTTCTTCTTTCGTCACGTCGCCACCGGTGAGGGCGCGGATCTGGTTGTTCATGACGTCCATTTGGGACGGCTGAGAAGCGGGGTCGCCCTCTACAGCCGGACGGAAGAAGTTGGGGAAGCGTTTTGAAAAATTACGTTTGATTTGAGAGGACCAGGTGAGGATGTTAAGCACTTCAAAATCCTCAAGGCCGGTCGACGACTTGAAGCCGGGATAGAAAATGGCGGCGATCTTCGCAAGAAGACCGGCGTTTTGAGTGCGGAGATAGGTCTGGAAAAAGTTCTCGAAGTTGATGTATTGCTTGAAGGTCACGCCATGCAGCTGAGCGTCCACAGCCTCGAAGTCGCCGAGGCGATTGAGGCGGACGGGGACGAAGCCGGGGTCGAGCAGAAAGTTGAGCGCGGTCACGTGCTCAGCCATCACCTCTGGCGAGACCCAGCAGTAACGTTTGACCTTGCCGATCGGGAATGAGATTTTGAACATTCCACGCTCGTCTTCCTCGCTCTCGACCTTACAGCCGGTTAGGAAGTGGAAGATGTCGAACACGCACTGCACCCAGGGCATGGAGGCCATGCACTTGAACACCATGCGAAGTTCGTCATCGGTCAGCTCCGCCCACCGCTCCGGCAGTGTGACGTTCACACAGTGCCCCTTACGCGAATATGAAACACGTGTCGTCTTTGTCATTCTTGTAGGGTTTGAAGTGGTTGGCTTGATAGGCTGTGGAGGCGGCGTAGGTCGGGAAGTGCTCGAGTTGTTCATCGAGGAACGAGAGCAGCGTCCGCGCCATGGTCTTCGCCATGGGAGACTTGGTGACGACGGCAGCCACAGCCTTGCGGACGAAGTCAATGGCCATCTCCTGGATTGAAGTGGCCGACGCAGTGCGCTCGGCATTCAGCAGCTCGAGGAAGAATTCCGGAGAAATGAGAATGCGCACACTGTTCTCGGCCTCGGTGATGGCCGGTCGCAGGGTGTCGAGGTAGTCGCGGGTGCCGTTGGGATTGCCCAGCATGGGGCACTGGCGATGATTCCAGAAGAACGTGTTGAGATAGAGCCGCCAGCCTTCCGACTCTTTGAATATCTCAAAGTGTCGGGCGTAGTCAAGCATATAATCAAGGTAGTTGAGACTTGCCTCGTGGAGCTGCTGACGAAGGCGCTCAACACGTTCCACCGATGCCGGAGCGACGTTCTGATTGCTGACCACGCCGAAGCCGGTGGAAGTCAGCACGAGGTCTACCTGGGGAAGAATGTCGTGGAAGGCAGCGGTGCCGACGAAGCGCTTGACAGCCTTGGCGAGTTCTACGGCGATGTCGTTGTCATCGTTGAAGTCGCTGACACGGACATCGAGGTCGGAGACCTGGTCGTAGAGCGACTGGCCGATGAGACGGCGCACGAGGTTGAACTTCATTTCAATCTCGTGCTGCATGGCGTTGAATAGGTCCTCGTCGGGAATGCGGGCGACGGGGAGCATGTTGTTGAAATCTTCGAGGTAGAACTTCATGACAGCGATTTTTTGAGTAAGATTTGTACTTTCATAAGGCTTTATATGTGGTTGGGAAAATAAGCAGATTTAAATCTGCTTAATCGTTTGGATCGGAAGTGCTGCCGTCTGGATTCTTTTTGACGGCATCGGTGTTTTTGTCGAGAGTGGTCAGGAGCACAATGGGAACCTGGGGGCGGACTTTCTTCTCCCAGCCATTGAAGAAGATGATGAGCTCATGAACCTTGGAGAGCATGTCGTGGAAGGCAGTTTCAAGGCTCTGCTTCAGCGTGAACAGTTCACGCTTGTCTGAGCCGGAATTGTTTGACTGCGCCTTGCCGGGGACTGCGCCGACAAGATTGGGATGGATGTTGAGTCCATAACACATCATGTTGGACGACTCCTGAATGTCGTCGCTCCAGTCGCCGCCCTCCTTGGAGGTGTCGATAAGGTTGATGCGCACCATGCGCTGCTCCTTGCCATAACTGTCGATGAAGTAGGAGGACACCCACACTTTCCCGGCATTGACGGAGCCGGTGACGAAGTTCTTGATGTTCTCAATCTCATTCTTCATGCGCTTGCGCTGCTCCAGCGGGTCGTCAATCTGCTCGTTGGAGAAAAGGGTGTCCCAATAGTCGCGGTGGATTTCTACCTGGTATTTGACGGAGGTGGAGTTGCGGATCTTGGCCTTCTTGCCTTTGCCGATGAGTTTCTTAAGATCGTACCAGTCGCCGCGGAAGATGGCCGTGTAGTAGGGCGACGGGTAATAGCGCTGCCCCGGCGTGGGGAAGCGCATGACCACGGCGAACTTGCGGGCCGAGGTGCGGACTTCAGTCAGCCCGTCGGCACCGGGAGCACGGCCCATCAGCACCTCGAGGTGGCCGAGGGGATTCTTCTCGTCGAGCAGTGTAATCATCTCGACATCCTTGCGTGTGAGGTTGCCGTCGCTCTTTTTCCAGTTGGCATAGAAGATGTGATTGATGCGGCCTTTCTTGTCGGCTTTCTCGAAGCGACAGTAACAGGCATCCTTGTGCCGCACCTGAACAATCTGAGTGCCCTCCTTATTGAGGATGATGACGGCCACCGCAAAGAAATAATATTTCATGTCGGTGCATTGCTCGAGGAAGAACTCTCGCATGGAGTTCATGAGCATGAATCGCTGAATCTCGGGGTCCTCGGTCGGTGCCTTGGTCTCGCGGTCTACATACTGGAGGCCGGAGCCATAGGCGGTGAGGATGTTGAAGAAAAGGTTCTGGCTCATCACCTCGTCAGAGCCGATTTCACGCATGATGTGAAACGGCAGCTCATTGTCATAGCCGAATGGCATGTAAAGGAGTTGGGGATAGCCGGGGACCTGGGCGCCCTCGATGCGGGTGCCGTCCTCGTCGAAAATATCTGCCGAGTCGCTGACGTCGGCGACGGAATTGGTGTAGGGCACCACGACGTCGAAGATTTCTCCGGCGAAGGTGGGTGTGGATTCTGGATTATCTGTCGACTTCATATCCGTTGATTTCAAAAAGGGTTATATCACGAAATTCTCTCAGGAGGTTGCTCTGCGGGAGGCGGATGGTGTGTGTGCCACCGCGCCAGTGACTGCCGACGCAGATGACGCCCTTGTACTCAATGATGGAAGCGTCCTTTAGCTTCCACACTTTGAGGTCGACGGGCAGTTTCGTCTCGAGCATGGCGATGGCGTCCTTGAAATGGATGTGTTTGCGTGGGCGGTTACTCATAAGTCTCGTCGAAGGTTTTGTCGAATATGCGCGGCGGACGTTCAACAGCGATCATCGTGTTGCGACGGTCGACGCGGCGGTATGTGAATGAAAAATCGGGCATGTGGTTGTCTTCGTTGGTGTGCTTGTTCTCGACGGCTGTGATGGCGATTTCATCGCCGACAGTGCCGTCGGCATTCAGGAGGAACACCTCTTTCGAGCGGGCGAGATCCATGGCCACAGGGACGGCGCCCGGGCGCATGGGACCGGTCTGTGCCTTATACGACAACGTCTCCTCGATGTCGTATATCCGGAACTGACCGCCCACGATGGCCGAGGAGCGGGTGTAGTTGCCCGAGGTCTCCATGGCGCCGGTGAGATAGAGTGTTTCCCATGCGTGGAAGCAGTTGCGGAATATCACGGCGGGCTCGGCCTCGGGGAGCGAAGGGTGAACACGGAAGTGTGCCTTTCGCTTGTCGGCCTGGATTGTGTAGGCGACGAGAGTGCCCTTCTCCGGCTTCATGAAGCGGGAGGGGCTGACGTCGATATACGACCAGCCGAGCAAACTGGTGATGTTTTCGTTGACTGTGGCCACAGTCAGATCATCGCCGACATAGGTGCAGATGGCTTGCACCGGGGTCTCGGTGTCGGTGTAGAGCGTAACGACTTCATAGCGCTCCGGCGTGGTGTCGCGTTCGCCCATCGAGGCCGTGAGGAAGAAGTCGGGGATGAATGTCTTGGCCGGTTCTGCGACTGCGGCATTGCACTTGAACACCTTCACGTTGCTGCGGCCAAGGGCCGTGCCGCTGACGAGGAATGTGAATGACTCGTAGATGTCGGCAATCAGCGTGTCGAGAAGGCGGTCAAGGTCGTAGATGGTCACGAGGTTGTTGGAGTCGGCCACATACGACTGCTTGAACACTTCCTGGCCATTGCGGACAATGGCGAAGGTGCAGTCCGGGTTGTCTGTCCGGAAAGTGAGCCGTGAGAGCTCCGAGACAAACATCAGTTCGTTTATGGTTGTGACAGTCTGAGCCATGTGAATTTCTTTTGAGCAAAGGTATAAAGGAGCGTCGGGGGATAAAAAGACAGGCCACACCTCACGGCGTGGTCTGCCCCCTGTTAAAATGATAACTATGTTGAAAACGGTGTCCCCCCCTGGCTACAGAAAGCGGGCTTCATGGCCCACTCGTGGCAGCGGTAGGCGTTACGGTGGAGCCGGTAGCCGAGGTATGACATCGCATAGGCCACCTCGGTGGTCGTGAGCTCTGTGGAGTCCTCCAGGGCTTCACAGATCTCGCGCGAGGTCATGTTGTCGGGGTTGTCGAGGTGGAACGGGGCCGGGCGCCAGTCCTGAAGGAACATGGCGAGCACGGCATTATTGCCGGGTATCTCAAGGAATTTTTTGAGACGTGCCTGGTAGCCTTCCTCGGTTCCGAGAGGCGGCAGTTCGTTGTTTAGATCTTTTTCTTCGGTGCTCATTTGATTTCTCCTTTCTGTTGACGTTCACGATAGAGGTCAGCGGCCTTCAGGATGAAGTCGCGCACCTCGGGTTTCTTCTGCATGAATTGGCAGAGGACCGAGCCGACGATGGCACGGTCGCCCTGCTGAGTGCAGAACAGGCTCATGTCCTTGAAGCAGACAGCCACTATAAAGAGGCCTTCACAAGGGGCTGAGGCATTCCATGCATCTGCCACCTTGACGAGGGCTTCCATGGCAGCTTTATTGGGCGAGTTCATCGGCGCACCTCCTTTCTCTGCGAGAGTTCGAGGTGGCGCGGACGGCCCAGACGAGGGCCCAGGGCATGCCGAGGAGGCAGTCGGTTCCGACGGCCTTCTGCGCCTCGATGGTGTCGACGATGGAGATGTTGTGCCACCACATGGCGCAGATCACTACGATGGCGACGGCGATGTTCACCTTCTCGCAGAAGGTGATGCGCCACAGAGAGCGCAGGGCCTTGCGCCACGAGAAGCGGCGACGCGAATGTGATAAGGTTTGTAACTGGGCACCGTAGCAGGGGCCGGTAAGGATGACGCAGGGGTTAGAGCGTCGCGGGGAAATGGTTAATGCTTTCATAGGGCATCAGTGTATGTAAGGAGGCAGACAAAAAAAACGGCTACCAATCCGTTGCTTACATACACTGATGCCTACTCTTTCGAGCGCAATAGTATTTCGGATGGTAGCCGCGTTTGGGCTATTCTATGGGGCATAAAAAAAGCCCGGAGAAGTTTCGAGCATTAACCGCGCTCAGCGAAGCAGACATCTGCCATTGTATGTAAGCACTGCAAAGTTAAGACTAAATTTTAGACTACGCAATACTTTGGACAAAAAAGTGTGAAAAATTTTACACGTGCGACCGCTCATGTAAAACTTTTCGCTTTTTCTTTATACGTCGAGATTGCTCGACACAACTTTCCAAGAGTCGATGGTGCGGATGTTGGAGCCTGGTTCAGGCGCAATTTCGGCGCTGACGCTCTTTGTCTGCTTCGAACCGCCGGTCTTTACCGAGACGAGGGCGGACACTGAATAGTTTCCACTGTCGTTGAGCCGGAGGCGGCGGTTCTTTTCGTCGACAACAATTTCAGCGGCCTCCGGATAGGAGGATTCGAGGAATTTGTTGAATACCTTGAACGCATAACGATGGGCGAAGCGGTCAACAGGATCCGCATTGTCCTCGATAGCGTGAATCGTTTGCTCCTGGTTGTCGAGAATAGCTACAACGACAAGGAGCATAATGCCGTCCGCTATCCATGGCACACCGATTAGAGGCTCGCCAAGATTGAAGATGCCGACGAGAATAGACAACATTCCCATCAGGCCACAAAAGACTTTCATTGAAATAGGTACATTTAATTAACAGACTGCAAAGTTACGAAAAGTATTAGAGTTAGACTAATGAAAAGAGAGGAACGGCCCCCAATGGGAACCGCTGACAGGAGCGGGACCCATTGGGGGTTGTTCCTCGGGTAACTTTGCAGTCATACCGCTGACAAAGGAGAAGAGCGATCCCCCGAAAGGGACCACTCTCGATTTGAGCTGCCGTCAGGCTCAACGGCCCTGCTGAGCCTCGAACTGGAGGCGGTCGTAGAGGTTCTGGCTGATGACGGCCCCGTACCTCGACTGGAGCAGATACATGTAGCGGATGGCGCTCTTTGCAGTCTTGCAAGCGCAAGACGGGTTCTGTTTTGGTGGAACACCTTTGAGGTAGACGAACCAGCGGTCGAACTTGCGCTGAACCATGATGAGTTTGGCGGTGACGGGAGCCTGAGCTGCCTGGACTGCTTCGTTGATGACTTCGGAGATGTGTTTGGGTTGATGTGCCATGATGAGATGGGGTTAAGGGTTTAACATGTGAGCCTCGGCTCGTGATTTTTACGTGCAAGTGCCCACGGCTGCGCTGTGAATGACCGCCACAAGGAGCGACCGGGGAAATACTCTGCCCATAAGTGCAACCTATGGGGAGGAAGATTTTCCCAGTCGCCGACAGCCTGTCCTTGCGGCAATGAGCCGGAGTCGTAACTTCGCACAGTAAAAACCGACCGAGGCCACACCCTTAAGCCCATCGGCACGGCAGCACGATCACATCTGTCATCGGCGGTGCGTCGGCGCTCATGAGGACGGAACACTCCGCTTCATCAGCGCGAGTCGACTGTTGGTCGGGAAGTCAACTTCTCCACCAAAATATCGTAAATTGCGACATCCTGCGACATTCTGCGATATTGTTCCGGGGCCATCAGCCGGACTGCGACCGCCCCGAGGCGCGGCAGATTCCTTGACAACGAAAATCGGGGGTGGTGCCGGAGGGGGTTGCTCTCACCGAACAAGCGGAGCGCGAAAAAATCAGACACTGGCCACGAGTGCCGATGAGCCTGAAATGGAACGCGAGGAAAGCCCGCACTCTGGCGGGCCCCTCGGCGCCGGTGTCGTTAGGCGTAGATGCCTTGAACCAATGCGTAGTCGGCGTTTTCGACGTTGGAGAGAGCGATTTCGATGGCTTCCTCCTCGCTGTTGGCTTCCACATATTCGATGACGGACTCGCCGTCGAAGGTGATGACTTCTATCTGATACTCCTTGATGGACTTGCGGGTTACGGGAGCGGGGGTGGTTGAGAATTGATAAATGGCTGTCATTGCTGTAATTTTTAAGGGTTATTTACTGTGCGCCGAGGCGCGTTTGGTTTACATTGCAAGACTACGGAGAACAAGACAGCCGAAGGTGTCAGGCATCAAGGGACAACCGGAAACAATACTCTCACGCAGGAAGGAAGATTTTTCAGGATGGTGCATTTCAACCTTGTGACGTGGGCGACTCGACGTAACTTCGCGATGTAAACTAACTGCTGCCGAATGCTACAGGGAATGTTCCTATAAAAATCAGCAGTGATAGCCTTCCACCGCCACTGTAATTCTCAGCTACTCCCGTGGGAGCATCCCCAGGTTCGTCAAGACCTATCTTCCAGAAGTCATTGCTTCGGCAGCGATGCCCGACGAACACTCCGGAAGCCACCGCCAGGAGGTAACCATCACCGCTGATTACCATCTCCAACTCCGGAAACACCTACGGAGCATCAAAAATGTCTACGCCCATCAACACCGAGCCGAGGGTATCAACCAATGTAACAGCCTATTGAGCGGTGGAATGAAGGCTCACGGCACTCGTGGCGTACCGCTTTCCGGCCCTCTGGGCCTTGTCGGCGGGTTAAAGGCTCACAACCAGGCACATCGCATGGTTGGGATTAGCCCGCCGACAGGGGTTTTTCACTAAACCCCGTCCCTCAGCCGCTGAATCCCTTAACAAATAGGGGTTTAGCGGCGCCAAAACGCGCCTGTGAGGCGCGTATGGCGAAGCTGTGCCCCCACTGCCCTACGCAAAATTTCCCAATTACCTCATTACCAATGCGGAATATGTAGGGCGAAATTACCCCTCCGCACGGTCAACCGCTCGCCCATGCGCGAAGTTTGCGTCGTGGTAATGGCACCGATATTACCGCTCGCCAACGTAGCGCACGAGCGAGCCACCTCTATCCCCGCAGGGGGATTACCGAGGGGCGGTTGTGGCGACGTGCGCGCAATGGAGCATGGCACGGCGCCGCTCCGTCCCGACAGCGTCGCAGACTACCTACGGAGTGGCGTTAGTGGTGAGGACTGCGAAGCGGAACATGCGGGTCAGCAGTCCTTTCTGTTATGTGGCTGTTGGTGTGGCTCTGCGCACCCCGCCGTGGACTGACCGACAGCATGGAGTGAGTGTGTGCGAGCCCGGGAGCACTCTCTCAGAAGTCAGCCCACAGCGGGAACAGTGCGCCGAGCCGAACACGGACGGCCACATAACAGGAAGGACTGCCCCGCCAGTGTAGAGAAGCAGTCCTCACCGTGCGCCCCGACCCTGCGGCGCTGCGGCTTAAAACGATGATGTGAACGCCACCGTCGACTTGTGGCGGGGGAAGTTCTCACAACCTATGCAGAGAGTGTCGAAGGCATCGCTGCCGTCGGTGCGGCTCTCCAGCCTGTCCTCCTCAGTCTCGGCTAACTTCTCACCGCGCTTGTCCTTCTTGCCGTTGTAGACACCGGCGGTCTGCACGGACACAAGAAGGTCCTCATTGTTCTCTCGGTTGAACATGGGGATGAGATGACCGCGGCCATCGAACATGCGGTTGATGAGAAGGTGCTTGGCCATGTGGTTCATGGCGGGGCCGATGTCAACACGCTCGACGAGCCAGCCCCTGGCGCGGAAAGCGTTGGTGATTACCGACTCGAAGGTAATGGAGTTGACAGCGAAAGCGCCCTGCTTGGCTGTCTGGTCGAAATAGAAAATCACCTTCTTGTTCTTGTGGAAACGATAATACTTGCAGATGTCATCGACGAGTTCAACAAGTTTGCGCTCGAACTTGACGAAGAAGGATTTCAGCACCAGCAACTTGTTGCCTCGGGGCTGACCGATGACGGCCCAGTTGATGTTGGCGTTGTAGTCGAAGCCGAGGCAGAGAGGCTGCTTCGGATCCACGTCGCGGTCCTGGAGTGAAGACTCGTCCTTGAGTTTGTCGAAGTCATACTCACAGTTGTCGAAGTAAGATGTGTTCGGGGCAGAGTATTTGTGGGCCTCAGTCATCGAGGAATAGAAGCCGTCGGCAGCTATGCCGATGCGCTTGCAGAGGACTGAGGTCTGGAAAGTGAGCGGCGGGAGGTCGCGCTTCAGCTGCTTGATGAAGGCCTCGCCGAGGACAACCATGTTGTCGATGGTCGAGACTTCACGGTAGTCGACAGCCACGGCACGGAGTTGGCAAAGGGTGCGATGAAGGCGTCGCAACTCGCCACGGAGATAGTCGGGCGGAGGACAGCCACGCTTCTGAAGTTCGGCCACACGTTTCTCGATCGCGCGGATTTCATAGACTGTGGCCCTGATAAGGTCGATGACCTCAGGGTCACATTTCTTATCCCATTCCAGGAACCAAGAGCCTTTCTTGGTTACGGGCATATCGGACGATATGAGCGTGGAATGGTGGAAGAAATGTTTGCCGAAGAACTGACGGTTGCCTCGCAGGGCCGGAAGGGTCTCGTCCTTGAGCTGCATGTAGTCGATGAACTTGGCCTCGTCGATGTCAAGGGCATCGTATGACTGCGAGTTGGATGTGCCGGAGCGGTCCTGACTGATGATGTAACCGACGCTGCCGTTGTAGAACGAGAGAACATTCTCGTAGTTCTGCACGGGGAAAATCGGCTCCTTCCATCCCCAGGCCTTCGGCGGCTTGATGCCGATGGCCCAATGGATGTTTCGTTTGAGGCCCCACTTCTCCCAGTGGACGAGCATTGACGGTAGCGTGTTCGTCAATGCTCGTTTGATGTTGGCCGAAACGAAGCCTGTGATGGAGCCGGGCATTCGCTCGAAGTTGCGTCGGTTCCAGAGCGCGTGAACCATACCTTTGCCGAAGGCACGACCGGCAACGAGGATGGTGTCGCGAGCTTGCACGACCGTCATGATGTCGCGCTGCACATCATTGAGATATACTTGTTGATGCTGAGTCTCCATTGCTGAGTTGCTTGGGCTTGAATATTTCGTCGAGGTTGGCGTCTATTTCCTCGAACTCGACATCCTTGACCTGGTCTGTCCAATATCGCTCCTTGACAGCCTTGATTTTCTCTCGGAAATTCGGCATCCTCGTGATGCCGATGACCTCGGGGTCATCAGTGAACGAGAGAATAATCGGCACGACACGATCGATGATATTGGCGCGTTCGTCGTCCTTGTCGAGTTGGTTGTAGCGGGCGTATTGAGCGGCAGCGGCAACCATGTCGCGGGGGTTGTTCTGTTTGTCGGCCTTGTCGTAGGCACGTTGGATCATCTCGTTGAACCGGTAGCGATGATAGTCCTTGGTGGTGCGGGCCATGTCGCCGAGGAGTACCTTGACCAGGCGCAGATCATCACGCGCTGCCGTCTCTCCGAGGTCATGGCGCTGACGGAGCTCGGCCACGATGTCGCGGTCGCGCTTCGAAGGGAAATTGAGCCAGAAATTGTAGATGTCGCGCAGTCTGATGAGATGCTTGATGGTAACATCAGGCAGATTGGCGGCTTGCATTTTGTCGATGTCAGCAAAAAGGTACTGATGGGCGACGTCGATGATAGCAGGGACAGGCATATGCTTCAAAGGTCTTCATCCGAGGTCATGTCGCGAAGATAGAAAGAGGCCTGTTGCACGGCCATTGGAGCGCCGACACGGGCAAACTCGAGTTCTGCCTTGCGCAGCGAGTTTGCGGTGCGGGCCTTGGCTGCATAATAGGTCTTGTGGACCGGGGAGGTCTTTATGGCGAGTTCAGCGCGGAGAAGATCCACGTCGATGTCGAGCAAAACGGCGATTTCACTCGGCGGTGTCAGCTCGCTCGCCAGTTGTGCTATCTGCTCCAGGATTGATGGGTCGGTTAAGGATTGCATCGATAGAAACTGAATTAGCGGCCATGTCGGCCATGTGGATAATGAGATTGGCGACGGCGAATCCATCACTGGTGATGACGCCGGCCTCGTAGCGGTCGCCCCTGGTTTGGTTTTGGGAGGTAACGATGGCAACGACGCCAGTCTCGTTGACAGGGCGAAGAAGCACGACCTTGGAGTGGTTCTGGCAAAGATAGATTTCATCGAACACCGACTTCATGAAGGTGTAGAGAGATGCAGTCTTCTTTGCGGCTCGGACATCGGCAATCAATCGACATTTCAGCACCTTCCCGGCTTGCTTAAGACGGTACAACCGACGGAGGAAAGACTCCGAGGTTGAGAAGGTGGAAATTTCGAGTGAGCATGGGCCGGTCTGTTCGAGCACCCACTCAATGAGGTCGGCGAGTTGGACCTTGTTTGAAAAATAGGCTTGAGTCCGTCTCTCAGAGATGGACTCAAGCTGACGGATCCAGGACTTCATCAGAACTGGATGCCAAGGGCAGAAAGCTCGGCGACGGTGTCTTCAGCGAGACCGGCACCGAGGCCCTTGATGACATCGACATATTCCTGAATCTTGGCAAGCGCCTTGGCGCGGGCCTCGTCATCGGCGGCATCCTTGAAAGATTTGCGCCACTTGGACAGACTCTTGCGGGCAGCTCCGACTTTTTTATCGAGTTCAGGGTCAACGGGTTCAGCCTCGACAGGCTCGTCGTTGGACGCGACTTGTTTATCTACTTGGACACTTGGTTGTCCAAGTTGATAGGCGTCGTATTTGGCGAGGTTGGCGCGATACTTGGCCTCGGTCACGTCGAGGAGGTGAAGTTTCTCGAAGCGGTCGCAGGGCATGAGGTCGTTCATGGCCTTCAGCTCGTTGAACAGCAGAGTGATTTGAGCGTGGCGCGGGCCGTTGCTGTCCCAGAGATCTTGAATCTCGGGAGGCAGTTGGTCGTGGTCGGCACGTTTGCCGGTGGCGATGTGCCCTTCGGGGAATTCGTCATCGGTAGTGATGACCATGGGCGGGTTGGCCACGGTTTCGGCGACACGGTGCATAACCTCCTTCTCGAGGCGGGCCACGTCGGCCACTGTCATGTTGTGGAGACGGATGTTGAGATGCTTGCGCAGCTCATACTCCACCTTGGCCATGAACTTGTCGGGCCGACGGAGGAAGGAATTGTAGAGTGCGCGGTTAAGGGTTACAGAGAGCACCAGTTCGGCGCCCTTCATGACGTCCTTGTCGGACGAATTGAGCCAGTTCTGAAGGTCGGCTGTCACCTTTGGGTCGAGTTGTTTCATTGTCGGGAAAAGTAAAAGGAGCGACGCCGTGAACCTATGGTCGCGGGGTCGCTCCTGTGTAAACCATTTTTTATGAAAGCCTTATTCTCTTGGTTCGGAGGTTAAGCCCCGGGCACGGCTTCAATCTCGCCGGTGGAGCAGTCGATTGTTCCAGCGGCAGTCTTGAGTTCGCCGACGAAGTAGGGAGCGGGGCTGATGTCAGTCACGGTCACCTCTAGCGTGGTGCCCGAAGCGTCGGTGACGTTCATGCCCGAGTCCTGGGCGGGGTTGGTGTTGGTGCGGAAGTTCTCGTTGCCGATCCAGCGATAGCCGCCGGCGCGCATCTTGACAACGTAGATCAGGTTGTCTGCGTTGGCGAGCTGACAGAAGCCGACAGACTTGGCATCGCTGAGCGCCGACTTGAGAGTCAGCGTGATGAGATGGGTCTTGCTCGGGTGCTCACCCTGCGAGGCAGAGGTGAGGTTGGAAGCGTTGCCGAGGATGTCCATCTTCTGGAACACCGAGTCAGCGGCGAGCGTGGGCGAGCCGTCGAGGGTGCCGATCTTGTCGAGAGTGGCACCCTCGTCGCTCGGGGAGACGCGCTTGGGGTATTTGAGAACCTTTCGGCGGGCGATGAAATAGGCTTCTTCCACCAGGCCCGGGAGGACGGTCTGACCGTCGCAGAAGTCGAGATCTTCGTAGATGTCGAATTCTTCACATTTGTTCTTAGTTTCAGCCATATCAGTAGTAATTTAGAGGTTAGGCACCGCCACCGGCATTGTGAGTATCGGGGTTCTCATAGAGTTTGCCGACGAGCAGACGCTCGGGGTTGATGCTCTCGTAGTCGCAGCCGAAGAACATGGTGGCGAAGAAAGTGAGAAGGACGACGTCGTGCTTCTCGACTACGATGCTCTCCTCCTCGCCCATCTGGTTGACGCCGATGAGAAGGTTGTTCTTGGCGGCGAGCTGCATGAACTTCGAGTCCTTCTTCTGGAACATTGGGCAGAAGGTGACGTTCTCGAAGCCCTCGGGGTGAAGCTGATTGAAGGAGGTGTTGTAGACGATGGCACCGGTGGTTGCCTTGTAGTCGTCGAGGTAGGCGTAGAAGACGTCGTAGGGCATGAGCAGCTGAAGGCCGGGAGTGCCCTTGAGGAAGTCGTCCATGGAGCGGCAGAAGGCCGTGATCTGGTCGACGGCGTTGGTCGAGTCGATAGCCTCGGTAAACTTGTAGAGGTTGCCCTTGGCGGTCGAGAGGCCGCCGCTGGTGATCTCGGTGGCGGTGATGGTGTCGAGGCCGTTGAAAAGGTCCTTGGTCTTTGTGCCGTTGTCGTTGCGGACAGCGTCGAAGATGTGACGGGCCAGGTGGTCGCCGAGTTTGCCGGACAGGATGGACAGCACGAGGCGAGCGATTTCAACACCCTTCAGGGCTTCGCCCTTGGTGATGGACGAGCCGAGAGCGGTCTTGTAGTACTCGTTGGGGTCGAACTCGCGGCGGACGCTGCCGAAGTAGGTTTTCAGCACACGGGCACCGAATTCGACGTCGAGCTGCTGAGTGCGCTTGGGGTCGTAGGGGCCGAATTCCATGTCGGCGTCAACGTTCATGAGTTTTTCCTCATAGCGGATGCCGGGGCGGATGGTGAAATATTTGAGGGTGTCCATAAGACGGTGCACCGGGATGCGGAGCAGTTCTTTGCGACACTTGCGGGCAGAGGTCAGGAAGTCCTGATCAGTGCAAATGATGTGAGAGTCTGCCATGATTACAGGAGGTCTTTGATAGCGTTATACATGTCCGAAGACTTGGGGGCTTCCTCGCCCTCGTTGTCTTCGATTTCGTTGGTCTCGTCGCCGGGGGCTTTCTTCAGGTTCTCGACCTGCTTTTCGAGCTCGGCGATTTTGGTGGCCTGTTCGGTCACCTTGTCGTTGGCGGTCTTAAGGTCGCCGGTGAGTTTGTCGATATGGTTGGAAACCTTCTCGACATCCTCGGCCTTAAGAGTTACCTCATTGTCCTTGTCGGCGACAAGGTCAGTGAGGCCCAGGAACGACATTAGGGCTGTGAAACAGAATTTGCTCATGGTTTTGGGTGATTGGTTTTGTTCGGAATTGTCTTCCGGGGTTACAGGATCAGCCTCGTTGTCGCGGTGGAACACCGAGTCAACGAGACGGCTGAGGAGGCCCTTGCTTTCGGGCTGCTCCTGAGCCTCGTTCTCTGCCACAGTCAGGCCGACCGTCGAGATGCCGAATGCATTGAATTTGGCTTCGAGTTCGGGGGTGAAGTCGAGTTTGGCTCCTTCCTCGCTGATTTCGTCGATGAATCCCCAGTCGAGGGCCTCCTGGGCTGTGAGCCATCGGCCTTTCTTGAGGATGTCGAGCATGTCAGAAACTTTCTTGCCGCACCGGTTGGCGTACATGTTGGCCAGAATGACGTCGATTTTGTCATTCTCCTTCTTGTTCTCCTCGAGCTGGTCGATGAGAGCCTGCATCTGGTCGGCATTGTAAGCGCCCCATGCGTCAATGAAGTTAGAGCATTTATGCACAAGGAACATGGCATATTTGCTCATGACGATACGCTTGGCGCCCATTGCGATGACAGTAGCAGACGAAGCGGTGAAGCCGCTGATGTACACTGTTACATCACCATGGTCGATGAACTGCTGACGGATGTCGAGGCCGTGGTCAAGGTCGCCTCCGAGGGAGGAGATCCTGACGTCAATGTGCTTGCCCTTATAATCGGCAAGCACTCGACGGACGTACTGCTTGGAGTACCCCCATCGGCCGATGTAGTCATCGATTGTGAGTTGGTAATTCATGTGAACAAAGAATTTACCGCAAAGTTATTGCGGCAATCCCTTGTTCAAAAAGACCTAAAATCAATCTAAAACCTTCAAAAGTCCTGTGGTATCGGTGTATTTGACGGTCAAAGTGCATCCCGACGGCTCGGATGCTTTGCCCGGTAATGAGTCGGATGTGTCCACGATCGGGAATGGCCGCTCGATGTTGCCGACGAGGTAACGGTCGCCGTCGGCAGTGGTAACGAGGAATGCGAGATGTCGGTTGGCGACATCGAAGTGTTCTGAAAGTAGAGCGGTTAAGGTAGTTGTGAACTTGCGGCTTTTATCCTCGACTTTTGAAACAACTTCTCCGGAGGCGAGGCCCACGAGCGGCAGCTCCTGGAAGTTTCGCCAAAAATTGAGCATCACTCCCCGACCGGGGACGATGGTCAGGTTTTGAAGGAGTCGGCACTCGATGAAAGAGAGGGCGACGATGTTTTGGAGAAGTTGGTTCATGTTGTACGGGGTTGTATGGAGTTGGACGGTGTTGGACGGTGTTGGACGGCTTGCCTGAAAATTGGGTCGAGAGTAGCTACTTTTTTCGTGAACTTTTTCGGAGATTGATGCCGTTCTTCGCAAAGGCTGCTCTAATGCGGGCATAGCACTGGCGAACAGTCTCAACACGGTCGAGGCCGATGCCGTGCATTTCGCACCAGGCGGCAATGAGCTTGTTGAGTCCGACAGGGTGTTCGTCAGTGTCGAGCGGTGAGATGTCGTTCCAGAGCGAGCGACGGAACAGATCATCGATTGCCTCCTTGACCGCTTCTTTTCCTCGGTGTCCCATGTAGTGGAACCGCTCTGGCGGTTTCGCTTTCGAGTCGGGGATGGCGATGGCCACATCGCCTTCGCCGGGCGTTTCGGGCACCATTCCTTTCGGGAGCAGCTGAGTGAAGGTGCGGATGGTCGCGTTTTGCGGAGAGCCAGCCGGGAACACGACAGGGTTGCCGAAATGGTGGGTTAACCATTCAGCCTTATAGAGAGGGAGGTTGAGATATATGACGAATTGGCTCATTGTCGGCTACTTACTACTGCAAACTTACGAAATCTTTTCCAAATAGCGTGAGTTTGGAATAGATTTATCTATTGAATTTAATAGGCATATTTCGGCTTCAACACAATCTACAAAGTCTACAAAATTGCAAATGGCTATCAAATAAGCATTTGCAATTTTATGGAGTCGAATTTCGAGCCTGAAACAGGCCGAAAATCGTCTACATTGTAGATTGATTGTAGAATTTTCTACAATTGTAGATTTTTGCAGATTGGAGTTGACGGTAATATTTGGGGTTAATAAGTTGTTAATAAGTATTGTAGATAATGTAGATAATGTAGATTGGAAAATGTGTCCAACTTTTTTGGGCAGAGTTTTCGCGAAAAAGAAGGGAGGTCGCTTCTTATTGCGGCCTCCCTTCCGGAAAGATATGTGGTTAATGCTGCTGTCAGATGAGTTTTAAATTACTCATTGTGTTGATGAAAGTTTAAGGGTGGATAATTCGGGTTGTTATTTGGTGCCCTTGTCGGGAATGCCTGTGAATTCGATGGAATGAATGTGGTTGTAAAGCGTATCGCGCCACATTTCCATTTCGGGGGTGTCGAGGTCTATTTGGCAGTTGCCTGCAAACTCGGGGAGCAGGATGCCGAGCCGTCTTATTTGGTCGGGCATTATGCTGTGGTTGGCACGTCCGCATTTGCTCTCGATGAGGTCGTCCGCTCAATACGTGAACTTGCGCAGTGCCTTGAAACACACCATCGCCATATGGACGGAACACACGAGCATTTCGCTGTTCTCCTCCAATTGGCCGTGGCGTTGGCGCAGGTTGAATTTAACCGCCAACCACAGCTTGTTGAAGTAGGCTCGGAACTCGTCTTGAAAGGCAATCATGTGTTCGGTCTCCACCTCGCGGCTCTTCGCGTCAATGAATGGTGCGCGTGAGCGGTCGTAGTCCAGGCGGAGTTCCCTCATTGCTCGGCAGAGCCGTTTGGTGGGTTGGAGGCGCATCACGCAGGCGAGGTCGAGGATTGTGTCAACGTAATCCCAAACCACCTCGGCAATGACAAAGGGTAGGTACGCCACGCGGTAGAGTTCTTCCTGCGTCAGTGCCTGGGAAATGTCGAGCGGACTCTCGACGCGCTTTTCGGTTGGGGGAAGAAATCAATGCCGGCCCCGAAACGGGGTGTCACGAGGGATTTTTGAGCCAACAAATCGGTGCTAAAACGTTGAGGGAGTGGCAGGTTTAAGTTATTTGCGTTTAATGGTTGCACATAAGCCAAATCCATCCCCTTTAAAAAATTCGCGTTAACGTGCTGCCCGATTGTGGGTTGGGGTTTATTCTTCTTCATCTTCATCGTAGCCTTCTTCATCATCGTTGTTGGGGTGTCCGATGGAAACTGACACCGAAATCTCATTGTTGCTTATGTTTATTTCATTTTTGTTCGGGGTTAAGGTATTGAAAGATATGCATTATCACTCTTACCGTCCATCCGTTTCCGAGCATCTTGTACTGCTGTGTCGCGGAACACTCCCACTTGTACCAATCGGGGATTGTCTGCAAACGCGCTGCTTCAGTCGGTGTTATGCGGCGCACTATTTCGTCTCGCGCCACAAGTGGTGCGTGGCCTGCGTGAGCCGAACATAACGAGGGCATGATGCCGTCAGAATCATATATGCGGTTCTGTTGGTATGGCTGTTTGCCGCCGCTCTCAGTGCAAGGGTTTAATTGTTTAACCTCACGCTTCAAAAGCAAATTGTTATACTCGCTTGCGTTAGCCAGCAACGCAGGCGATTTGGCAGCAAACGTGCCACCTTTGTTGTTGCCGCGTGGACGCTGAATAATCAGCACATCCATATCGGAATGATTGCCCGCACCGTGACCGCCGACAGTTAGGCATGATGCCTTATCTTGGTTCGGCTTTAATCTACCTTTGCGGTCTACTATCGCCACGACATCATTAACGCCTTTCCCCCCTACTGTTAACGCACAACCTTTTTGGTCTGGTCTGCGAATGTCTATCGCAAAACCGTAGCCTCTTGATTTCAGACGCTCGGCATAATCCCACACCAATTCGGCGATAACGAACGGAACGTATGCGAACCTGAACAATTCTTCACGGCTGAACATCGTTTCGAGCCGTTCACTCAATTCACGTTCACGGCGTTCGGCGCGTTCCTTTTCTTGCCGTTCGAGGTCATCGAGCAATGAATCGATGTCGGTGATTGTGATTCCGACACGCGGCATTACGGACGGCATCACCGGGAATCCGGGGTCGTGCATGATGTCGGCGTTTTTGATGTTGCGCATCATCAGTTCGGACAACCGTTTTTGTTGCGCCGGGGTCATCGTGTTAAAATCGGGGGTCATAATCGTATGGGTCGTTGTCATGTTCGCGGTCGAACGCATCGCGTATCATCAAAATGATTCCGGCAATGACGCGGTCGGCGAGGGGTAAGGACATGATGTGGGCGGTCATAGGTCGAATAG
>ERZ808037.1052-NODE-1052-length-20473-cov-13.845313_pt1 | contig 20473 bp, 16 predicted proteins | sample MGYA00380190_ERZ808037 | MGnify/ENA primary metagenome ERZ808037 (study PRJEB31490, sample SAMN06133399) | mouse gut metagenome | isolation source: J9 | host: mice | place: China: Chengdu | collected 2015-05 ... | reverse complement strand
GAGGAGCTGGTGGGCGAGATCTGGGACGAGCACGACGAGGTGGTGGAGGAGTTCCGCAAGCAGCCCGACGGCAGCTATCTCATCGCCTGCTCCGCCGATTTGGACGATATGTACGACCTGTTTCAGCTCACGGGGGAGTGCGACGCGGCCACCGTGTCCGGCTGGGTGCTGGAGCAGCTGGGCCGGGTGCCCGAGCCGGGGGATCAGTTCACCTGGGAGAACCTGGACGTCACCGTCACCCGCGCCGAGCACCACCGGGTGCTGGAGATCAAGGTGGTGGTTCTGTCCCGGGCTGAGGAGGCCGGGGAGGACTGACCTGGGATCCGAACGCATGATAAATGGGAGCGGCCATCCGTTGAGGATGGCCGCTCTTTTTTGTATGCGCGGCAGGTCCCAGCCGGGTCAGCGGCGGGGTCTGCCGGGGCGGGGTCCCGATGGGTTGAACCGAAACGCGATCCACAGACCCGCCAGCAGGACCAGGGCGGAGGCCGCCAGCAGAAGCGCCGTGCCGGTCTGGGCGCCGTCCCCGCCGGGTGTGCCGCTGGGGACCCGTTCGCCCTGGAAGGTGCCGCCGGGGAAGCCGCCCTGCGTATCGCCCATGCCGCCGGGGAAGCCGCCCTGCGTGTCGTCCATGTTGTCGGGGAGACCGTCTGGCGGTGTCATGCTGCCAGACGGCTGGCGGTCTCCGCCGTCCTCCTCCGGCTGGGTGCCGCCGTCACCGCCGCCGAAAAGGCCCGCGGGGAATCCCTCGCCCCTGCCGCCAGGGCCGCCCCCGCCCATGGTCCCCATGTCGGACAGGGAGAGGCTGGAGGCGTCCACCAGGGCGGAGCCGTCGGCGGACTGTCCCACGCTGGTGGAAGGGATGGCCCCTGCGAGCTGGCCCTCCACGCTCTGGGTGCGGAGGGCGCAGAAGGTTTTCAGCGCCTCCACCCCGGTCTCAAACTCCTCATAGGTGCAGAATTTGGTGGGGTCCCGCTCCACATAGGGGGCGATGAGGGCATAGGCCTCGTCAATCAGGGCGGCGCAGCCGGCGCCGTCCAAAAACTCCTGGAAATACCGATGGTACAGCGCCGTGTACTCCTCGCTGGAGCAGACCCAGTCCGCCATGGGCCGGTCGCCGTTCCCGGTGACGGACAGGGGGGTGTCGATGGGGTCGTTCACCGCCCCGGCGGCGTCATTGCCCTGGAAGGTGCCGAAGGCCAAATTGTAGTCCCAGGGGAGCATGGACAGCCGTCCGTCCTCCTCATAGAGGTAGTAGTTGTGCACCATCATCCCGGTGTAGCTGTCGCCGTTGACCACGAAGTTGTGGACCACCAGATAGCGCAGCACCTGGTCCACATCCAGAGCGCTCTCCACGTCTCCCTCCCCCAGCGCCTTCAGGGCCTGGATGAGCCGGGTCTGGTCGGCGGCAGACACGTCGGTTTTGGCGCTGTCAAAGATGTTGGGGTAGCTGTCCGGGTCGTCGTCGGTGTATTGCAGCTTCACGTCCCCCGAGCCCATGCCGCCGAACATCCCGCCGAAGCCGCCCCCTCCGAACGTCTGGGAGGGGGCGAAGTCCTCAGGAGGGGTGCCCTCATCGCCTGTACCGGGGGCCTGAGCGCCAAAGGAGGAGGGGTCGAAGCCCTCCGGCGGAGTTCTCTGCCCTTCGGTCTGGGGACTGCCGGAGGGGCCGTTGTCCTGGCTTTCGCCGTCCCGGTTCATGAAGTCCTCCATGTCAAAGTCCCGGCCATTGCCCCGGCCGCCGCCGAAGCTCATGCTGTCCGGCTTGTAGAGCTGGCCGTGGTCCCGGCCGTAATTGCGCTGGAGGAAGGCGTCCTCCACTCCCTCCACCGCCACGTAGAGCCCCCAGTCCTCCCCGTTCACGGTGACGTACACATAGTTGCACAGCGGGGCGTTCACCCCGAAGGAGGCCATCAGCCGGTAGGTGAGGTAGTCCTTCATCATGGTGTTGTCCTGGATGAGGTTGTTCAGGCACAGCTTGTCCAGGCCGTAATAGGTCTTGCCGCTGTCGTACTGGTCGAACTCGATTTTGAAGCTGTAGCGGTCGCTGCCCAGCTGGGATACGGTGGACAGGGAGGTGTTCCCCTTGGCCCGGATGCCCACGTTTTTGTACGCCTCGTTGTCGATGACCACCGAGCAGGGGGAGTACTCCTCGCTTTCGCAGGTGTCGATGAACTCCTCCCAGCCGTCCATGATGATCTCGACGGTGTGCACGCGGGAGGTGTCGAACAGCTTGGCCTCATATCCCATGGTCTGGGAGGCGGGCTGAACGCCCAGGGCCTCTCCGTTCAGAAACAGCAGGGCCAGCAGCAGGGAGAGGGCCGCGGCGGCGGCGCAGATGCGGTCGATCTGTCTGTGGGTGGACATGGCCTCACCCCATATAGTCGCCGTTGTAGCTCACCAGCACGGCGCTGCGCACCCCCTCCAGCGAGCCCAGGGCGTTGACAAACCCGGTGTTCTCGTCCTTCAGGCGCACCTCCAGGTTCAGCTCAATGAGGCCGGGCTGCACCGTTTTGCTCTTGACCACGCAGCGCCGGGTGTTGTTCTCCAGGAAAGCCGCCGCCTGGTGCTCCGCCCCCTGGTCGGCGCACTGGAGAACCACAATATAGGGATTTTCAGAGGACTTTTGGTTGACGAACACCAGCAGAATCACGCCGATGACCACGCTGCCGATGACCGCCAGAGGGATCATCCCCGCCGCCAGCACGATGCCCACGGCGATGGCCCAGAAGAGGAACGCGATGTCCAGCGGCTCCTTGATGGCGGTGCGGAAGCGGACGATGGACAGGGCGCCCACCATGCCCAGGGAGAGCACCACATTGCTGGTGACGGCCAGGATGACCATGGTGGTGATCATGGTAAGGGCCACCAGGGTGACGCCGAAGCTGGAGGAGTACATCACGCCGGAGAAGGTTTTTTTGTACACCAGGAAGATGAACAGCCCGATGCCGAAGGCCAGCACCAGGGCCAGCGCCATGTCCAGCAGGCTGACGCTGGTCACGTTTTCCAGAAAGCTGGATTTGAAAATGTCTTGGAAGGTCATAAAGTCGTTCTTTCCTTTCGTTGATGGATTCACGCCTCGCCTGCTGGCGGCGGCTCAGACGCCGTAGATGCGGCACTGCGCGTATTTGGAGAAGGCCCCCGCCCGCCGGTTGGGCAGCTGCACCGCGTCCCGGATGACGCCGGGGAGAAAGGCGTCCCACTTCACCTCCAAAATGGTGACGGACTCCCTCGCCGGGATGGTGACGCAGCCTGGATTCAAAAGGTCGGTGCAGCCCAGCCCGGTGCGGATGTGGTAGTCCAGGGTCACCCGCACATTGCCGGGGGGATAGACGAAGGGCTCCCGGGTGTAGTCCACAATGGTGCGGGGCCGCAGGCCCTGGGTCCGCATTTTGTGGCACAGCTCCTGCACCAGCGGCCTGCCGCTGCCCGGCATCCAGTCCAGCCTTCCGTCCACAATAGCCTGGGCCTCCGCCGCGGACAGCTCGGTCACCTCCTTGGCGCTCAGGCCGTTCAGCTTGCTCTTTTTTTCCAGGTGGAGGAGGGAGGAGTCCCCGTTATAGTATCGGATGCGGAACTTTTCCCGGCGGTTGACGCCGTCGATTTTCTCCCTGAGGGCCTTGTCCGCCGGGGTGTCGAAGTACAGGCTTCTGATCTGATAGCGTCCGTCCACGGTGTGGCTGTCCCGCCGGCACACCGCGCCCAGCCGGGCCCGGAGGGCCAGCCGGTCGGACAGGCTGATTTCGTGCTTCCACTCATGCCGGTATTGAGACATAGCATCACGTCCTTTCCATGGGGCACTTTACCACACAACGCTGAATCGGTCCTGAAATTTGCCGGAAAAAGCGTGAATAAAGTGTAAATAGACCGTCCGGCCCGTAAAATTGTCTTGAGCGCGGTCCGCCTTTTGGACCGCGCTCAAGTGGTTTGATCTATGGACACACCGTGATGCTATTGCCAACCATACGCCGCCGCCGGCTTAATCCGCGGCTTTTGCCGCGGCACAGCGGACGTATATAGCCAGGTTCCCTCCTATTCACAGTGAAGCTGCCTTGTTGTTCCTGCTGAGGATAAGATACCAGATATTTCTGAACCCGTCCTGAAAAAATTGAAAATGGTCTGTGAAGAGAGCGTAAACAAATTGTGCTCTCGGGCGCCTCAATCATGGGCGGCTTCTTCTGGTTTGGCGGCGAAGCTGATGAACAGGAAGCCCATGATGCAGCTGATCGCTAGAGCTGTTTGAAAATTGTCGATGTACCCAGCAGCGAGGGATTTGCCGCCAGATAAGGGGATTTGACGCAGAGATAAGAGATATTTTGTGTATTTGGTGATAAATCATCTGCTGCGAAGACTGAGTACATTTGGCGGGAATGAAAAAATATGTCAATAAATTTGATGAAATGTGGTACAATATTTTGTATAAGAGTCATCCTTGGATGAGCCGCCGAGAGGATTGGAGAAAAGGAGAGAAAAATTGTGAAGAATGTACTATTGAGACTGCGGGAAGCGCGGAGGGCCATGAGTACGACAGAGGCAAGCATAGCGCAATACATTTGTGCGCACCCCCAAGAGGCGGCGCAGCTTACGGTCCGGGAGCTGGCCGACAAAACCTACTCGTCGCCGTCCAGCGTGGTCCGCCTTTGCCGCTTTGTGGGGTTCGACGGCTACAAAAAATTCCGGCAGGAGCTGCTGCTGGATGTGCACATGCTGGGAGAGACCAACTGCCACGAAGAGATCGAACTGGACGGCACTGCCACGGTTTCCGAAATCATCGAGAGCATCACCAAACAAAATATCCAGTGTCTGGAGGATACGCGGTGTCTGCTGGATGTTGAAGCGGTGACCACCTGTGTAGAACTGCTCCGCAAAGCCAGGACTATTCTGCTCTTCGGGATCGGAGCGTCCCTCTGTGTGGCGCGGGACGCTTATCTGAAATTTCTCAGGGTTGATAAGCCCTGCATCATCAATGACGATTGGCACTCCCAACTTTTGCAGGCCCGAAATGCGGTGAAGGAAGATGTGGGAATTGTGTTCTCTTACTCGGGGCAGACCGCGGAGATGATCGAGTGTATCAAGGCTATGAAGGAAAACGGTACGCCGGTCATTGCCATTACCCGGTCGGCGCCCTCGCCGGCGGCCAAACTGGCGGATTACCGCCTCCACACCGCCACAAACGAGCTCACGTTTCGGATCGGAGCCCTGTCCTCCCGGATAGCGCAGCTCAACGTGGTGGACATCCTGTATGCCGGGTTTGTGAACGCGGAGTATGATTATTGCATGAAACGCTTTGTTCGGACCCACATTTTCAAGGAGGGGCAGTAGCCGCCGGCGAAGCCATCTGTGTCCTTTTTGGGGTGAAACACTTTTTTACTTGTTTCGCAAATCATGAAATTTTATTCTAAATGGAGAATGATTGGGCACAATGTACCTAAATGTTGAAAACCGGTTGCGGGAATTTGGCTATCCTGTTAAATTTGATTCAGCAGAAAAAAGTTCCCACAAAATTCTAAAAAAAGGAGAAAAAGTTTCATGAGAAGCAAGCTGAAAAAACTCCTGAGTGTGGCGCTGAGCGCCGCCATGGCACTGAGCCTGACCGTACCCTGGGCCATGGCGGCGAGCAGGACTTCTTCCAGAAGTTCCGCAAAGGCTCCTGTCCAGGTCAGCCTGCCCAGTCGAGACTGGCAGGCTGAGGTTCAGTTCCCCGATTGGGCCGGCTATACAGACGATACGTTAGCTATGAACAGTCTTTACAGCTTTACCTGCTTTTCCGGCCAGGGCGAGCTGTATGTGACGCCGGAAGCGGAGGTTAGCAGCTTTCGCTTGTTTGTCAACAATGCGGAGGTGAACACCGAGGGCATGCGGGCCGGGTCTACCTACAGGCTCGATATTTCCGACCTGACTGTAGACGGCACCAACACTATTCAGGTTTCCGCCGTCACCCCTGCCTCCTCCAAGGTGAAGATCAATATCCCCTTCCCAACTGTGATCAGCGGCGACCCTGCCGAAGTGGGGATGGATCCGGAGATCGTGGAGATGATCAGCGATTTCATTCAAGCGGAGGTCAAATACGGCTTCTCTGGCGCCCAGCTGGCGGTGATTAAGGACGGAAAGCTGGTCATCAGCGAGGCCTATGGTGCGCTCAGCGGCTACCGCTCCGACGGAAGCCGGATCCTGCCGGAGGAGGACGGCTACACTCCTGTTACGACCGATACCCTTTACGATCTGGCCTCCAATACCAAGATGTACTCGGTAAACTATGCCCTCCAGTACATGCTCAGCCACCCGGAGGAGGGGTATGACATTGCGCTGGACGACCCTATTATCAAATTTTTCCCTGAGTTTGACGACGTGGGCAAAACCGTCTTCAAGGAAGGCACTTCTGAGGAGATGAAGGCCAGTATCTATCAGTGGAAAAGTGAGCTGACCGTGCGGGATATTCTGATGCACCAGGCCGGCTTTGATCCCGACCCCCAGTATCACAACGACCAGTTTAACCAGGTCACCCAGCTGCCTGAGGCGGGCACGAAGAACCCCCTCTTCTCCCAGAACCGGGACACCACCCGGGAGAAGGTTCTGGCTTCCCCGCTGACCTATCAGCCGGGCACGAAGACTGTCTACTCCGATGTGGATTACATGCTCTTGTGCTTCCTGATCGAGCAGGTCACCGGCCAGGGGCTGGATCAGTTCCTGAAGGAGAAATTCTGGGACCCCATGGGTCTGACCCATATCACTTACAATCCCCTGAAGAACGGCTTTGATGTGGAGGACTGTGCCGCTACCGAGCTGGACGGCAACCACCGCACCGACATCGCTGGAAACGGCCGGGCCATCAACTTTGCCAACTGCCGCGACGGTGTCGTTCAGGGTACTGTTCACGATGAGAAAGCCTACTACGCCATGGGCGGTGTCTCCGGCCATGCCGGCTTGTTTGCCAACGCTGAGGACCTGGCCAAGCTCTGTTCTCTGATGCTCACCGGCGGCTATGAGGACAATCTGTACTTCACCGGCGCCGTCATCGACGAGTTCACCAAGCCCAAGAGCGCTGAATACCCCACGTGGGGCCTCGGCTGGTGGCGGCAGGGCGATGTGGGCCGCAGGAGCTACTTCACCACTTATGCCTCGCCGGATACGATTGGCCATCAGGGCTGGACTGGTACGCTCACCGCGATCGACCCCGAAGAAAATCTGGTGGTAGTAGTTCTGACCAATAAGAAAAACTCCCCGATCATGGACAACACGGAGAGCGCTAACGACTTTTTCAGTGACAATATGGTCCTGGGCGGCCTGGGCAGTGCCGTTGGCTTCGTCTATGATTCCTTCCACTCCAGCGTAGAAGCCGTGGATGGCAAGGTGGCGCAGATGGCTTACAACCGTGCGCTCATGATCAACAACGCGCATAAGGGTACCTACGATGAGAGCCCCCATATGTTTGACGCTCTGGCCCTCCACGACCTCCAGGTCACCTGTGCCGAAAAACGTCCTACCGAGCAGAATGTGAGTTTGACTCAGTGGATGTGGGATATGAACGGTGCCTGGGTCTTTGATCCCCAATACGACATCATCCAGCGGGAGGAGGACAAAGCCGCGCTCCAGGAGCTTTTCTACGGCGAGGATGCCCTTGAGGGCCGAATCAATGCGGTCCTGACTGCCGGCGCCAGCGAAGAGAATTCCAGGGCCCGGATGACTGCGGAACTGATCCCGGACAGCGAGCGGCCAGCTTTCTTCAACGAGGGCGGCTTCAACGGTGGATATGACCAGAACGCTGTGTATCTGCCGTTCGCCTATGGCAAAGACTATACCAGCTGCATGTACGATAACAGCAGCTTCTGGTTTGACGGTTATGAGGGGCAGGGCACGCTCTATTTCCAGAACATCTATGGCGAGTGGGAGAATTTCTCCGGCGTTGGCAAGCGTTTGCAGATCCATGTCAACGGTGTGCCTGTGGACCTGTCTCAGTTCAAGTCCAATGATAACGTCTATGCCAGCTGCTGGAAGGTGGATATTTCCGGCTTCGCCGTCAACGGCCGGAATGTTGTTCAGGTCAACGGGATTGACGGCAACAGCAACTATCTGCTGATGGCCATGGAAAACCCCGAAGTGGTAAACGGCAGCCTGGAGAGCACCGGCATCGACAGCAAGGTGATCGGCCTGATCGACAAGATCATCGCCGCCGAAGTGGCCAACGGCTTCCCCTCCGCCCAATTGGCCATTGTCAAGGACGGGCAGCTGGCCTACTCCAAAGCCTGGGGCGCCGCCAATTCTTACCTCTCCGACAGCGCCCGCATCCTGCCTGGGGACGCAAGGTACACCGCTGTCACCACCGACACGCTCTACGACCTGGCCTCCAACACCAAAATGTACGCAGTAAACTACGCCCTGCAGAAGCTGGTGTCAGATGAGGCAATTAGCCTGAGCGACCCCATCACCAAGTTTATCTCTGGGTTTGCCGTGAAGGACAACATTGCCTATAAGGCCGGCACCACCGACGCGCAGAAGAATCAGATCGTCCAATGGAAGGAGCAGCTCACCATCCAGGACATTCTCCAGCATCAGGCGGGTTTCGACCCCGATCCCCAGTTCCACAATGACCAGTTTAATCAGGATACCCAGAAGCCGGAGGCCGGAGTGGACAACCCCCTCTACGCCATCGGCAAGAACGCGGTCAAAACAGCCATCTGTAAGGCACCCCTCAACTATGAGCCGGGAACCAAGACAGTGTACTCCGATGTAGACTACATGCTCCTGGGCCTCATCATTGAGCAGGTCACAGAAACCGATCTGAATACCTATCTGAAAGACAACATCTATAGACCTCTGGGTCTGGACCACATCACCTATAACCCGCTGGAGAACGGCTTCACTGCCGGCCAGACGGCCGCTACTGAGCTGAACGGCAACAGCCGCGACGGCGCGATTGACTTCACCGGCATTCGGGAAGGCGTGATCCAGGGTGCGGTCCACGACGAAAAGGCCTACTATGCGATGAAGGGTGTTTCCGGCCACGCCGGTCTCTTCTCCAATGCGGAGGACCTGGCTGTTTTGGCCCAGGCGATGCTCAACCCCAGCGGGCTGGGAGGGACAAAGCTTTGGACCCGAAATGTCAGAGACTACTTTGTTGACCGCAAAGATACTATGGCCAACTGGGGCCAGGGCTGGTGGCGGCAGGGCGATGGTCAGCGCCCCTGGTACTTCGGTGTTCAGGCGTCCCGGAACACCATCGGCCATCAAGGCTGGACCGGCACCCTGACTGTGATCGATCCTGCCTCCGAGCTGGTCATCTCCTACCTGACCAACAAGATCAACTCTCCTGTCACCGACAATACGGTCAACGCCAACCAGTTTGACGGAAACTGGTATACCGCATCTACCTTGGGCTTCGTTCCCAACATTCTTTATCTGGGTCTGGCAGAGCACAATTCCGCCCGCGATATCCAGCCCGCACTGGACGCTTTGCTGGGCGACATGGTTATGGCTAAGCTCCGCCTGGTGAGTGAAGAGGGGGATGTGGAGGCGGATCACCCCATCGCTCAGTCGGCCTATGCCCTTGTGAATCTGGCCATCGAGATGACTGAGGAGCGCTCCAGCCAGGAGAATCTTGCGGCCCTGCGCCAGATCGCCGGTATGCTGGACGGCCAGCGGGATAAGGAAGAGCTCAGCAGGATCAACGCGCTGCTCAACGAGCTTGATCTTCTCCAGGGCGGCGATGGTTTTTCCTCCAGCACGACCACGACTAATTCGGACGGTTCCGTGACGACCACGACTGAGGACAAGGCCACCGGGACGGTCAGCGAGGCCACCAGGTATTCCGACGGCAAGGTAGTGAGCGAGGTCAAGCTGTCCGCCGTGGCCGTCAGCGAGGCGCAGAAAAACGGGACAGCCATCGCCCTGCCCATACCCCGGGTGGAGGCGGCGAAAAATACGCAGGCCGCTTCCACTGTCACCGTGAACACGGGAAGCAAGGAACCGGTCAAGGTGGAAATCCCCGTTGCCGATCCTACTTCTGGCAGCGTTGCCGTTCTTGTGAAGGCCGACGGCACCGAGGAGATCATCAAGACATCCCTGCCCACCAAGGCTGGTGTAGCGGTGGAGCTGTCCAACGGCGCTGTGGTGAAGATCGTGGACAACAGCAAGCGCTTTGAGGATGTCCCCGCCCAAAATTGGGCCAGCGACGCCATTATGTTTATCTCCGCCCGAGAGCTGTTCTCTGGCACCGGCGAGAATACTTTCAGCCCTGAGATGCCCATGACCCGCGCCATGCTGATGACAGTCCTGGCCCGGTTTAACGGTACGGATACCAGCGGCGGCGCGACCAGGTATGAGAAAGGCGTGGCCTGGGCGGTAGCCAGCGGCATAAGTGACGGCACCAACCCCGACAGCAGCATTACTCGTGAGCAGCTGGTGACCATGCTCTGGCGGTATGCCGGTTCTCCCGCTGCCTCGGGCGACTTGTCCAGGTTCCCGGATGCGGCTCAGACCAGCGGCTTTGCCCGGGAAGCCATGCTCTGGGCGGTGGAAAACGGCATTATCGGCGGCAACGGCAGCGGACAGCTCGACTCTCAGGGTCAGGCCACCCGCGCCCAGGTCGCGCAGATCCTGAAGAATTTTATTTCCCAATAGCGGCCGTTGTTCATATTATTGGTTTGGATGATTGAAGCGCCAGAGCCTCCTATTTTCAAACAGCGCCTAAACTGCTCGGGGCAAATGAATTGCCCCTGCGCCAAGGCTTTGCCTGCGGAAAACGCTTGTACGCACTCCTTCGGGGCCCCATCTGGGATGGGGCCCCGAAGGAGCGTAAGAAAAAGTGCCGCCCACATGGGCGGCACTTTTGAAAACATGGCAGGAAACTCAGCGCTTGGAGAACTGGGGGGCGCGGCGGGCGGCCTTGAGGCCGTACTTCTTACGCTCCTTCATGCGCGGATCGCGGGTGAGGAAGCCGGCGGCCTTCAGGGCGGGGCGGAACTCGGGGTCCATCTCCAGCAGGGCGCGGGAGATGCCGTGGCGCAGGGCGCCGGCCTGGCCGGACACGCCGCCGCCGGTGACGGTGGCGGTGATGTCCACCCGGCCCAGGGTGCCGGTGGTGCCCAGGGGCTGGCGGACCACCATTTTCAGGGTCTCCAGGCCGAAGTACTCGTCGATGTCCCGGCCGTTGATGGTGATGGAGCCGGTACCGCTGGGGAACAGGTGGACCCGGGCCACGGAGGACTTCCGGCGGCCAGTGCCGTAGTGATAGGGCTTCTTGCTCTTATACATGATCCGTTACCTCCTTATTCCACGGTCCAGGTCTCGGGCTTCTGGGCGGCGTGGGGGTGCTCCCCTCCGCGGTAGATCTTCAGCCGGGTGAGCGAGTCCTTGGTGACGATGTTGCGGGGCATCATGCCGCGCACGGCCAGACGCACGGCCAGCTCGGGCTTCTGCTGCATCAGCAGGCGGTACTTGGTCTCCTTGAGGCCGCCCACGTAGCCGGAGTGGGTGCGGTAGTACTTCTGCTCCAGCTTCTTGCCGGTGAGCACGGCCTTGTCCGCGTTGATGACGATGACAAAGTCGCCGCAGTCGGCGTGGGGGGTATACTCGGGCTTGTGCTTGCCCCGCAGGATGGTGGCGGCAGCGACAGCGGTCTTGCCCAGAGGCTTGCCGGCAGCGTCCAGCACATACCACTTGCGCTGGATGTTGCCCTTGTTTGCCATAAAGGTAGACATTCTGGTTTCCTCCATTTATGTTCAAATTTGTTTGAAACATGGGAATGCCCCTCTTTACATCGAGGAGCATGGTGTATTATAATGCGAAAAAGCCGGCGTGTCAACCAAAAGCCTGGAATTTTCCGAGATTTTTTTGAAATACTCGCTGTATCGCGTATATTTACCGGAATGCTCTTGTTTTCTCGTTTTGATATTTCTCTTTTTTCAGTGGGGGAGGGCCTGCCATGCGTCTGATTTTATCCCATATGCGCCGGTGTATTGAGGATTACGGTATGATCGAGCCCGGCGACCGCATCGCCGTGGGGGTGTCCGGGGGGAAGGACTCGCTGGCGCTGCTGTACGCCATGGCCAAGCTGCGGGAGTTTTACCCCGACCCCTTCGAGCTCCACGCCATCACCGTCCACCCCGGGCCGGCGGAGATGGATTTCGCCCCGGTGGCGGCGCTGTGCGGGGAGCTGGGCGTGCCCTACCACCTGATTCAAACGGAGATCTTCCACATCATTTTCGATCTGCGGCAGGAGAAAAACCCCTGCTCCATGTGCGCCAAGATGCGCCGGGGGGCCATGCACGGCGCCCTGAAGGAGCTGGGCATCGACAAGGTGGCCCTGGGCCACCACTTTGACGACGCGGTGGAGACCTTCTTCCTCTCCCTGTTCTACGAGGGGCGGCTGTCCTGCTTCCAGCCGGTGACCTACCTGGACCGCACGGGCATCACCCAGATCCGGCCCCTGCTCTACTGCGGGGAGGGGACGCTGCGGGGGGTGGCCCGGCGGTACGGGCTGCCCGTGGTCCACAACCCCTGTCCCGCCGACGGCAACACCCGGCGTCAGGAGGTGAAGGAGCTGGTGGCAGAGCTCTCCAAGGACTACCCCAAGCTGAAGGACTACGTGTTCGGCGCCATGCAGCGCCTGCCCCTGCCGGCCTGGGGGCCGGTGGAGAACAGCCACGGCATCAAACGGTATGGGGCGGATTACATGCCCGGCCAAGAGGGATGAAGCGAGGGCCCCGGCGCGCAGCGCCGGAGCCCTCGCTGGGTTCAGCTTCTCAAGGCCTCTTTGGGCCCTTTGCGGGCCCCTTTCCGCCCATGGCCAGCAGTCCGCCCGCCGCCAGGAGCGCCCCCGCCGCGATGACGGCGATGGTGACGCCGAAGATCACCGGCATGGGCCCTTCCCTGGCATACTCCATGGCGTTGGTGTGCCAGCTGTGGTGAAGCTCCGCATCCGTGAACTGGAGCATCGTCAGTGAGAACAGCTCCAGAACCAGCAGCACCACGCCCACCACCGCCGTCACCCACCCGGCGGTGAAGCACCGCTTGGCGGCGTTGATTCGAACGCATTCCTCCAAGCCGACGTCTGGGGGCGACTCCTCCGCCTGCCGGGGCGGGGCCTCCCGGCCCAGCAGCTCGTCGGCGGACACCCCCAGCACCCCGCACAGCAGCGCCAGCTTGTCGATGTCCGGCGCCGCCTGGTCCGTCTCCCACTTGGACACCGCCTGACGGGACATCCCCACCAGCTCGGCCAGCTGCTCCTGGGAGAGCCCCGCCGCCTTTCTCACCTGTTGGAGCTTTCCTCCAAAAGTCATGTTGATCGACCTCCTTACCTGTGTCATTCTACCGCGAAAGGCGGTGGCAAGCCACCAGCTTTCCCTGGAAAAGCCGCCACCGGCGGTGGCATCCGCCCCTGGGAGGGTGAAAAACGCGGCGCGGGCCTCCGGGGCCCGCGCCGCGTTCAGCCGTCACCGGCAGCGCTGTGTCTGGTCAGTCCCCCGCCAGCTCCTCCAGCCGCTCGATGGGAAAGGGGGGGAAGGCCACCGGCTTCATGGCGATGGACACCAGCTTCCTGGGGTTGTCGTCCGCCGCCACCCGGTTGGAGGACAGCGCCCCGCACCGGCGGCAGCGGTGGATGATGGCCCACTCGCCGTTTTTGCGCACCCACACGGCAATGGGATCCATGATCCCGCCGCAGTGGGAGGCCCGGTCGCCGGGCTCCACGTCCACATGCAGGCTGGACAGGCAGTTGGGGCAGTGGTTGCGGTGATCGCTCCCCGCCCCCTGGGGGCTTACCAGCCAGCCGCACACCCGGCAGGTGAAGGTGTCCCGGCAGGGGTGGGATTTGTAATAGCCTTTTTCATACTGCTTTCGCTTATTTTCTCGGTTCAAGGGATAGTTCCTCCTAAAAGTCATTGGTCATGTCCTTTTGGGAGGTTTGGGTGATGATTTATGACGCAAACCTCCCGGTCAGCGCACACTCACCGAATGAACGTACATCTTCTTCACAAAACAGCTCTCCTTTTGGTTATATCTCCCCGCTGTTCACAGCGACAGGATGAATTGCAGGGCGGTCCGGGGCGTCTGGGCGCCGTGGAACCGCTCCCAGGCCACCGCCTGGCGGTGGAGCTCCTCCCGGTCCAGGCTGACCTCGTTCTGGTCCGCCAGCATGTCCACCAGGGCCAAAAACTCCGTTTTATTCAGCCCCTGGAACAGGATCCGCACCCCGAAGCGGTCGGCCAGGGAGGTCTTCTCCCGGATGGTCTCCGACCGGTCCATCTCGTCCCCCGCCCGCTCGGAGATGGTCTGCCGGACCAGGTGGCGGCGGTTGGAGGTGGCGTATACCGCCACGTTCTGGGGCCGGCGCTCCACGCCCCCCTCCAGGATGGTCTTGAGCACCGAGTAGGTGGGGTCGTCCCGGTCGAAGGTGAGGTCGTCGATGAACACGATGAACTTCTGCCGCCGCCCGTCCAGGGCGCGGATCAGGGCGGGCAGGCCGCCCAGGTTCTCCTTGTCCGCCTCAATGAGCCGCAGCTCCTCCATCCCCGGCAGGGTGAGCAGGTTTTTCACCGTGGCCGACTTGCCTGTGCCGCTCTCCCCGTAGAGCAGGACGTTGTTCACATGCCGGCCCTCCACCAGGGCGCGGGTGTTGCGCTCCACCAGGGCCCGCTGCTCGTCGTAGCCCAGCAGCTGGGTGGAGGAGGGGCAGTCGGGATGGGTTACGGGGATGAGCGCCCCGTCCTCCCACACGAAGGCCCGGTAGCGGGCAAACCGCCCCGCGCCCTCCCGCTGGTAGGCCTGGGTGAGCCCGTCGAAGGAGAAGGGCACCCCCCGCTGCCACCGGGGCAGGGAGGTGAGCACCCCCTGGTAGTCGCTGTCCAGCAGCCGCTGCAGATGGCTCAGCCACCGGTCACAATCTACGCTGGCCAGCAGCTCGAAGGCGGAGACGTCCAGCTTGGCGGCCTGCTCCAGAGCGGGGTCCCGGTCCCCCCGCTCCGCCAGCCGGGGATAGGGGCCCTCCGACCAGCGCAGGGCGTCCCCCAGCCAGCTGCCCAGTCCGGCCTGTCCCTCCGCCCGCAGCTGGTAGAACAGGTCGGTGTACGCCTCCAGCCCGCCCAGGCCGTCCCCGTGGGCGGAGCAGGACAGCAGCCGCAGCGCCCGCTCCATCACCGGCTGAGTCAGAAGGTCCTTATAGGCGGCCACCCCCCGCAGGGCGGCCAGCATGGTGGTCACATTCATGGAAATCACCTCGTTGGGGATATTATACCGAAAAGGGGGCCAAATGACAATCCCCGATTTTCCCGGGAAAATCTGACTTTTGCCTTTCTATTTTCCAGCCGCTGTGGTAAAATGGCTGGGAATACGGAAAATCATCCGCGGGAGGTACGCAATATGGAATTGAACGAGAGGACCCTGGCCAGTGAACGGATTTTTGACGGCCGGCTGCTGAAGGTGTACCGGGACCAGGTGGAGCTGAGCGGCGGCGGCACGTCTGTCCGGGAGTTCGTCCACCACCCCGGCGGGGCGGCGGTGGTGGCCCTGGATGGGGAGGGGAACGTGTATCTGGAGCGGCAGTTCCGCTATCCCTACCACAAGGTGGTCACCGAGATCCCCGCGGGCAAGCTGGAGCCGGGGGAGGACCCCGCCCACGCCATCCGGCGGGAGCTGGAGGAGGAGATCGGCGCCGTGGCGGGCCGGTGGGACAGCCTGGGCCACATCATGCCCAGCGTGGGCTATACCGACGAGATGCTCTACCTGTACCTGGCCCGGGACCTGACCTTTGGGGAGCGCCACCTGGACCAGGACGAGTTTTTGGAGCCCTTCAAGCTGCCCTTTGGCGAGGCGCTGGCCCAGGCCGCCGACGGGCGGATCAACGACGCCAAGACCCTGGCCGCCCTGTTCCGGGCGGACCGGCTGATGCGGGAGGAGCGCAATGGGTAAGACAATCCTGGTGGTGGAGGACGAGCGGAATATTGTGGACATCCTCACCTTCAACCTCCAGCGGGAGGGGTACGACACCCTGGAGGCGCTGGACGGGGCGGCGGGGCTGCGCCTGGCCCTGGAGCGGGACCCGGACCTGATCCTGCTGGATCTGATGCTGCCCAAAATGGACGGCTTCCAGGTGTGCCGCACCCTGCGGGAGCAGGGGCGGGCCACCCCCATCATCATGCTCACCGCCCGGGAGGAGGAGACGGACAAGGTGCTGGGGCTGGAGCTGGGGGCGGACGACTACATCACCAAGCCCTTCTCCATGCGGGAGCTGCTGGCCCGGGTGAAGAGCAATATCCGCCGCAGCGACATGCTCACCCGCCCCGCCTCCCCCGCCGCGGCCAACCGCCTGGAGCTGGGGCGGGTCCAGGTGGACACGGACACCATGATCGTCTACAAGGACGGCGAGGCCCTGGACCTCACCCAGCGGGAGTATGAGCTGGTGAAGACCCTGGCCTGTGCCCGGGGGCAGGCGGTGTCCCGGGAGTCGCTGATGGAGCAGGTGTGGAATTACGACGGCTACGTGGGGGACGTGCGGGCGGTGGACGTGGCCATCCGCCGCCTGCGGGAGAAGCTGGAGGACGACCCCGCCGAGCCCAAGTTCATCGTCACCCGCCGGGGACTGGGGTACGCGTTCGGCATATAAGCGCGGAGAAGCAGGCAGCGAGGGAGCCTGGACCGGAGCGAGGGCAAAACCCCAGGGCCCGCGAAGCGGGCCGGTTTTGGCCCGAGACGGAGGGAAGGGGAGCGAGCGGTTGACTGCTTCGAGCGTGACAGCATATAAGCGCGGAGAAGCAGGCAGCGAGGGAGCCTGGACTGCGCAGAGAAAATATCCCGCCGGAGGCCGGTCCCTGCGCCGCACGCAGGAGAAAGGAGGTGCGCCCATGCGCAAAAACCTGCACGTCAAACTGGTGCTGATTCTGGTGCTGCTCATCGTGTCGCTGATGGTGGTGGTGGGCGCGTTTCTGATGAACTCGGTCACCGGCTACTACATCAATGAGTTTTACAGCCAGATGGTAGACGCCTTCGGCCAAGTGGACTTTGTCCGGGACCTCCAGACCGCCACCGAGGACGAGGACGGCGGCGCGGCCATGGCGGCGGTGCTGTCGGTGTATAAGGGCGAGCTGGGGGTGGACGGGCGCAACCGCAACTATTATGTGCTCAGCGGGACCACGGGCCGGTACCTGGAGGGGTCCGCCCCGGAGCCGGAGGGCGGGGTGACCATCACCCCCAACATCTCCTCCGCCCTGCTGGGGGAGATGGGGGTTGAGAGCAGCGTCACCGCCGACTATATGGACGCGGCCGTCCCCATCACCCGGGGGGGCCAGCCCTATATCGTCTATATCCTGGACAACCGGGAGACCGTTCGGAGCCTGAACGGGGAGATGTTCGGCCTGATCCTGGAGGCGCTGGTGCTGGGGCTCATCATCTCGGTGCTGCTGTCCTTCCTGCTGGCCAAGACCATGGTCAACCCCCTCCAGCGGCTCACCAACGGCATTGAGGAGGTGGCCCGGGGGGATTTCTCCCGCAAGCTGGAGGTGACCTCCTCCGACGAGATCGGCCAGCTCACCGAGAGCTTCAACGCCATGGCCCAGCAGCTGGAGACCAACATCGCCGAGCTGGAGCGGGCCGAGCAGATGCGCAAGGACTTTGTGGCCAACGTGTCCCACGAGCTGCGCACCCCCCTGACCAACATCAAGAGCTACGCCGAGACCCTGGCCGACGGGGTGGGGGAGCTGCCGGCGGAGATGGAGCAGCGTTTTTTGGGGGTCATCCTCAACGAGTCCGACCGGATGACCCACATTCTTCAGGATCTGCTCACCCTGTCCCGGTTCGACTCGGGGCGCAGTGAGCTGCGCCTCACCCGCTTCCCCTTTGCCCAGGCGGTGGACGATACCTATCAGGCCATTCTCATGGACGCCCAGAACCACGCCCACACCGTGGAGCTGAAGCTGCCTCCGGACCTGCCCCAGGTCCGGGCGGACCGGGAGCGGATCATGCAGGTGATGATGAACATCGTGTCCAACGCCATCAAGTACACCCCCGACGGGGGGCGTATTGTCCTGTCCGCCGGGCGGGCGGGGGACCGGGTGTGGATGGAGGTGGACGACAACGGCATCGGCATCCCGGCGGGGGACCGGGGCCGCATTTTCGAGCGGTTCTACCGGGTGGACAAGGCCCGCTCCCGCCAGTCCGGCGGCACGGGGCTGGGGCTGTCCATCGCCCAGGAGATCATGCACCGCCACGAGGGCAGCCTCTACCTGGTGGACAAGGAGGAGCCCGGCCTGACCATCCGCATGGAGCTGCCCGTCCAGGGCCCCCGGGAGGAGGGCGGCCATGAGGGATAAGCGGCTGTGGATCGAGTGGGGCAAGGATGTTCTCATCGTGCTGCTCACCCTGTCCGCCGTGGGGCTGCTCACCATGACCCCCCTGGTGCGGGACAGCGGCGTGCTGGACCTGCTGTTCCCTCAGGAGAGCCCGGGGACCGGGGCGCCCTCCGGCGGCAGGAGCGAGGCGGTGCTGCCCGCCCGGCTGGCCCTGCGGGGGGAGGAGGGGCGCTGCGGCGTGCAGTACGACCAGGAGCGGCTCCAGGAGCTGTTCCCCCCCCTGGGGGCCTTGCTGGGGGACGCGCTGGCCTCCGCCGGCCCCATCCGGCCCATGTCCGAGGCGGAGTGGCAGCGCAGCCTGAAGGGAGTGGGGGTCTACTTTGACTTTGCCGGGGACGTGCCCCTGTCCACCCTGAGGCGCTGGCTTCAGGGGGAGGGAGAGGGGGAGCTGTCCGGGTCCGCCCGCCGAGTGCTGCTGTGCGCCGGGGAGGGGGACCAAGTGCTCCTGTGCTGGCAGGAGGCGGGCAGCGGGTCCTTTTTCTCCTGTACCACCGCCCTGACCAAGTCCCTCCACCTGGACCCGGCGGTGAGGGGGGCGGAGGTGAACGGGGCCTATTTTGCCTTTGAGAATCAGGCGCTGTCCGACCGGCTCTCCCCCTACACCCTCATCACCGAGGGGGAGCAGACCAGGGCGCAGTACGCCGCCTCCAACCCGCTGGCGGGGGAGCAGGCGGTGGCGGCGCTGCTGGAGGAGCTGTCCTTCAGCAACATCAACCACGCCCCGGTGAGCGGGGGCGAGGTGTATTTGGACGGCGGTGACCGCCTGGTGGTGGGAGCCGGCGGCGAGGTGACCTACCGGGCGGCCCAGGGGGAGAAGTACCCGGTGGGGGACGCCGGGGTGGACGGAACCAAGGCGCTGGCCGAGCGCACCCTGGGCGCCCTGTGCGGGGAGGCCCGGCTGTACCTCATCTCCGCCCAGAAGGGGGAGGAGGGGCTGTGGGTCCGCTTTGGATATCAGCTGGGCGGCAGCGCCGTCTACCTGGGCCGGGAGGGCTGGGCGGCGGAATTCCTGGTGCGGGAGGGCTATATCACCGCCTTCACCCTGCGCCTGCGCAGCTACGCCGCCAACGGCGGGTACACCTCCCTGCTGTCCGTCCAGATGGCGGCGGCCATGCTGCCCGACCTCACCGCCCAGCGGCGGGAGCTGGTGATCCAGTACCGGGACGGCGGCGGGGCCGCGGCGGTGATCCCGGAGTGGGTGGCCGTGTGATCCCAGGAGAGGAGCGAGTCTATGGAGTGGGGAAGGCTGAAAACCCTCATCATTCTGATCCTGCTGATTGTCAACGGCTTTTTGCTGGTGCTGGTGGCCACCCGGTGGGAGGAGTCCGCCCGGTACGAGCGGATGGCGCTGGAGCAGACGGTCCAGGCGCTGGAGCGGCGGGGCGTTCAGGTGGAGGCGGAGGCTCTGACCGGTGCGGAGGGGCTGTCCCTCATGACGGCGGAGCGGGACATGGAGCGGGAGGCCAAGCTGGTGCGCGCCCTGCTGGACGCGGAGGTCCAGGGGGACAACCGGGGAGGGGGCGTGTACCTCTACCAGGGAGCGCTGGGGGAGGTGAGCCTGCGGGCCGGCGGGGAGCTGACCGCTCAGCTGGCTCGGGACGAACACTGGCGCGCCGACCGGCCGGAGAGCCACGCCGCCGGACTGCTGCGCCGGCTGGGAATCGAGGGGGAGCAGCTTGGGGTGTCCCAGGAGGGCGGCGAAACCCGGGTGTGGTTCCGGCAGAGCTGGAACGGCGTTCCCGTGTTCTCCTGTGAGCTGGAGCTGGTGTACCGGGACGGGCTGCTGAGCGCCATTGAAGGCACCCTGCTGCTGGCCACCGAAAGCGGGGAGGAGGAGGCGCGGCCCCTCACCCTGTCCACGGCGCTGCTGCGGTTCTCCGAGGAGGTGGGGGCCACCGGCGATGTGTACTCCGCCATCCGCTCCATGCGCCCGGGCTACCGGACCTTTGCCCAGTCTGTGTCCGGCGGGGTCCGTCTGACGCCGGTGTGGCTGGTGTCCACCGACACTGCGGACTATTACCTGGACTGCGCCACCGGGGGCCTCACCCGGGTGGAATGAGAAGCGCGGAGAAGCGGACAGCGAGGGCGCTTGGAGCGGAGCGAGGGCAAAAGCCCAAGGCCCACACAGTGGGACT
>ERZ808037.1050-NODE-1050-length-20484-cov-5.381585_pt1 | contig 20484 bp, 27 predicted proteins | sample MGYA00380190_ERZ808037 | MGnify/ENA primary metagenome ERZ808037 (study PRJEB31490, sample SAMN06133399) | mouse gut metagenome | isolation source: J9 | host: mice | place: China: Chengdu | collected 2015-05 ... | reverse complement strand
AAACTTTTTCAGACGGTATTTGTTGCGGTTTACGTCTTTTTTCTGAAAGGTTTGGATTTTATTTAAGTTTGGATAACTGAGGTCATGGATTCTTATGGGATTAAGTCCGGCAGCTTTTGCCACTCGTTTGATTTCATTCAGCAAATAACTTTTTGTGAAATAAAAAAGGCGTTCCTCCGGATCTGGTTCATAGAGGGAATCAAAATAGTGTACCGCTTCATAGTATAGAAACTGGGGGATTGTGATACAGCGGTTACTGGAATCTGTTTTTGGGGTAAGAATATATTGAGTTCCCTTTACAACCTCGAAATTTTTATTGACATTGAGGCGGTATTCATCGGTGCCGCTGTGAATAAAATCGTTTCTGGTAAGCGCCAGAAGCTCCCCCTCCCGGATGCCGGACCAGAACAGGACATTGAAAGCCAGCCGGCCGGCTGCCTTTTTTTCATATCCAATGAACTGTTCAAACTGATCGAGAGTCCAGATCTGCATTGCGGAAGCGTTTGACTTGCCAATGGAGCCTACTGCTCTGCAGGGATTCTTTGCCAGCTTATAATAGACTATGGCATAATTCAGTATGGCCGAAAGCTGATTATTGATGGTTTTTAAATAGGTATCGGAAAAAGGCTTGCCTTTATCGTTCCGGTAATCCAGCAATTCGTTCTGCCAGCGGCGGACAGCCAGTTCATCTATATCACATATTTTCATATCCTTGAAGTAGGGAAGCAGCTTATCTTCAATAATACTCCTTTTGGTTTCCATAGTGGTAGGTTTCAGGCGCGTTGCCAGATCCTCCATATAGTTGCTTACCAGGGCGGCGAATGTAATGTCGGAATTCGTCTGCAGAGTGTTGAGGAAATTGCGTTCCCATTCCTTTGCTTCCCTTTGGGTGGAAAAACCACGCTTCCGCTTTTGTTTGCTTTTCCCGGTCCAGTCCTTATAATAAAACTGACAGTACCAGGTATTCCGTTTTTTGTCCTTGTATACGGGCATGCGATCACACTCCTAATATAAAAGGCGGCACAATGGCCGCCCGCTGTCAAATTGCACTGTTAAAATACATGATTTTATCTTATACTGCCTGAATCGACAAACGTGCTATTTTTTTTAACCCACCATTGTGCCGCCTCCGGTACCACTCGAAGGCAAGGATTTTCCCTCGCTGTCCAGGTAACGATTCTTAGCTGCAACTAAGGATTCTTCCCTTTCCAGTTCGTAAATTCGTGAAAGAGCCATTGTTTTGCTTTTGGAGTTAAGTGCTCGGTATGAGAGCAAAAGTTCTTCTTCATCTTCCTGTATAGTTAAAGTGCTGCCTGTTCTGTTGAGTAGGAAGTCAGAGGATACCAGAAAATGCTCCACTATCTGTACGAAAACAGAGATATGGGGGACAAATCCGTATTCCAGAAAATCAAATACTTCATCTTCCTCTATTCCTATGGCAGCGGCTATTTGGGAATAGCTTTCGCCCATCCGCTGCATTTGCTCTTTCAGACGCCGGGAAATCTCCGGGTCAAATCGGAACGGGTATTCTCCATCTTGTTTTGGTCTGGTTTTTTCTCGTAGACCGAGCAAACAATCCGTTGAAACTTCGCATATTTCTGATAACTTTACCAGCGTATCCAATGGCATACTCTCGCCTGAATAATAGCTTTTCAATAATTCTTCTGAAATTCCAAGCATTTCAGCGACTTCATCATCTCCGAGCCCGGTTTTTCCTATCCAAAAAAGGATACTTTTTCCAGTGTTTTCATTTTGTCCAGAATAGGAAGATAGTCCATATGGTATTTTCTGATTTACCATACCAAGTAAATAATCTGTTGACACGTTGTAATATCGGGCAATTTTTATCAGAATATCAATTTTAGGTACTCTTTTGCCATTTTCATAGTTGGCAAGAGTGCTTTGCTCGATATTAAGTGCGGCGCAAACTTCTTGTTGTCCCTTCCCCTGTTTTTCCCGAAGGAGCTTTAATCGTTTTGCGAGCATGGTATACCTCCTCTTGTAAGATTATATCACATTTTGAAATAAAATCTAATTTCATATCGAAATATTTATATAAAAACACCTTGACAAATATTTCATATTGACATATACTTATTTCAAATTGAAATACAAGGGAGGTGAATATATGACATTACGACAATTCAGAGAAAAAAAGGGGCTGTCTCAGGCTGAACTGGGAAATAGAGTTGGCTTAAAGCAGACCACCATCTCTCAATACGAAAGCGGCTCAAGAACCCCTACTCTTGCAATGGCCAAGAAGCTGTCTGATGTATTAGAGATTTCTCTGGATGATTTTTTTCGCTCTATTTTATTTCAAAATGAAATATAAAAAATTTTACCATATGGAGGTGAAATGTTAAATGGGACGACGTCCAACAAAAGCCGCGGATAATCCATTCTGTCAGGCAAGATTAAGGGCAGCAGAGTACAATGAGAAGTTCTTTTCAAAGGAATATGCTGCGGAGCAGTTACATATTTCAGCCAGTCAGCTTCAAGATTATGAACTGGGAATTACAAAGTGTATTCCTCCGGATAACATTTTGAGAATGGCAGATTTGTACCGGGCTCCAGAATTGAAAAATCTCTATTGCAGAGAAATGTGTCCTTTGGGCGGAGATGTTCCGGTTCTGGAAGTAAATGATCTGGATCGGATAACAGTAAAAGCTATGGCAACTTTGAGAAAGGCGGAGGAAACAAAAGACCTTCTTTTAAATATAACCGAGGACGGTGTGATAAGCGAGGATGAAAAACCGTCATTAAAGAGGGTTCTGGAAACGCTTGATGAAATTTCTTCCATTGCACAAAGTTTAAAAGCATGGACAGAAAAAAATCTGGAATAGGAGGATTGTGGTGTTTCTCAATACCAATTTATCTTTTTTGCGGGAAACCAGAGCATTGACTCAACAGGAAATCGCTAAAGAAGTTTGTTTTAGTCAAAAAGTAGTATCGGCTTATGAAAGAGGTGTTCGGGAGCCATCACTGAAAAATCTGATAAAAATAGCAGAGTATTTTTCGGTGAGTATTGACGATTTGCTTCTGAAGGATTTGCGGCCACAGGGCTCCATGCTTGCCCGGAATTTGAAGTATCTCCGAAATAGAGAGCATTTCAGCCAAGGAGATATGGCAAGGCTGCTTAAAATAAGCAAGACCAATATGGGCAAATATGAAAGTGGTGCCGCCGAATTGAGTAACCAGGGGTTAATAAATGTGTCGGAATTTTTTGGCATTACCGTAGATGATTTGCTGAAAAAGGATTTGTCAAAGGAGGGAAAGTAAAGCGTGATAGAAAAATACAATCATTTCTTCAACCTGTATCTGCGGGTATGTAAAGGCGCATATGATCCGGAACATCCATATGACAATCTGGAAAAGTGTATACGGCTTTGCAAAAACCTTCGGGAACAGCTTATTGGAATGGTGGACTTAATTGCCGAAATGGGAGGATTCACCAGGGAAGCTGCAGATGCAGAGGTAAAGAGAATTATAGATACATTTTCCAGCACCGACATTTGCCATGCATATATTACGGAAGGTGAAGTGATGGTATTTAGTGAAAAAGGAGGGATTTAAGTGAAAGCACAAGCTGCTCCGATTGCTCCGGGAAGAAACGGGGTTATACGAGTGCTTACCAAAGAGAACAGGAACTATTACACGGTAGAGGATGTGATGAATCTCCTGGGAGTGAAGCAGTCAAAGGCATATGACATTATGCGGAGCCTGAGAAAAGAACTGATTGCTTCTGGTCGGCTGATTGAAGAATATCCTTCTGGACGGGTACCGAAGCGGTATTTTGATTCCAGATGTGGAATTGATTAAAACGGTGGAAGGAAGGTGCAAAATGTACCGGTATGAATGCGAAAAATGCGGCGCTCGTTTAGATCCTGGAGAGCACTGCGATTGTGTGGAAGAAGCGAGGCGCGAGGAAGAACGCAGAAAAAGTTTTTATAAGAAGGAGGCAGGAAGCGATCAATTTACGTTTAACTGGCCCCTGGAAAGGTTAGAGGCATGAGATGGAAAACAGGAAAAAAGCAGAGCGAATCCTGGCAGCTCTTGATAGTTCCAAAGCCCCTATTTCTTGGCACTGTATTGATGAAGAAGACCTTATCATTTCCATTGTCCGGGAACTTAACCGGATTGACAAAGAGGAAAAGGTTGCTTCTGGATGAATGTACGGTGTGTAAAGTGTGGATTATCATGGAATGTCAGTGTCTTGCAGAAGATTCCAAAGTCCGGGTATATCTGTCCAAAGTGCGAAAGAGCAAATGGCAGGCAGCCAGACGATTCATTAAGAAAGCAGCGCCGTATGTACTCAGGTTGTTCGGAACGATTGCACTGACCTATCTGTATTCCGTGTATTCCATAGAGCAGGCGTTTATCCAAAGGGGATACAAAGCCTATGGTGGGGAATATCTCATGATACCGTTTGTGTTTTGTGGGATATATAGGGTGTTTGGGTGGATTCAAAAATTATTTTACGGGGGTGATACATATGAGAGTTTATCAGAAACTTACACCGCTGACACAGGAGGAACAGAAATTCGCGGAAGAAAAACACTGGGTAATTGATTGGTTTTTCCGGATCAGTAATTATAACCTTTCAGAGTATTATGATGTGGCTGCCATAGGATACTTGAAGGCGGTCAAGTCATGGCATGCCAGAAGTGAACTGCATGAGTATAGTTTTTCTACGATAGCGAAACAGGCAATGCGTTCTTATATCGGCAATGAGCTTAAAAAGGCGGAACGCAGAATTAAGACCATCAGCCTGGATGCTATTGTGGGGGATTCAGATGGTATGACTTTGATGGATATGGTTACATATGACAGCTACCTCAACTGCTATTCCTTGTGCGGGAGGGGGGTAAAAACGCAGGCGCTATGTAAAGGAGCGTGAAAATTAGTGGCAATGAACATGCGAGATATGGAAAAAGAGCGTTCGGCAATTTGCCAGAACACTCCCTAAGCAACCATATTGTAGCATGGAAATGCAAATAAATCAATATGGAGGTTGAAAAAAGTGAGTAATTTATCAATTCAAAATGTCCTCGCCCAGAGGAATAACTACAATCTTGCTATTCCATTCGTGGAAACTCAGCAGATCAATCCCTTTTACAAAATGAGTGTTTCCTTGCTTTACGCAGACACGGATGAACGGGCGTCACAGGTTTTTAAGGTTGGTTCCCGGAGCATTGGCAATAACCGGTGGGAAGACTTGTATTCCTTGACAAAACCGTTTTTACAGAGGTTGGCTACGGAGGCCGGGATTCAGTTTGGCCCTGGTGCCGGTGATGTGACAAAGATGGATGAAAATACATGGAAAGCAAGTGCATTTGGGGCAATTCGGCTCCCTGACGGAAGTGTGCGTACCAGCAACAATTTCAAAGTGATCGATTTGGCCACGGAAGAAAAGAAGTATCGCATAGCCTACGAAGAAAAGGCGGAAAGAGGAATTTCTGATTATAAAGCAGCCACAGACGCATCCAAAAAGTATACGGGAGAATGGATAGACACTGGCCGGACAAATGATAAAGGGTATCCAATAAAATTATATATGGTTTCTGAACAGGAAAGAGGAAAATATATCGAGAACAGCCTGCTTGATGCCATGACACAGTTACGGGCCAATGCTCCGCAGAAAGCTGCCACAGGAGCTATCCTGAGGGTTATCAGAGACCTTTTGGGCATCAAGGGTACCTACACTATTGATGAACTAAAAAAGCCCTTTGCAGTGGCAAGGACTTCATTCTCGCCAGATTATAATGATCCGATGGTTAAGCAGATGTTATTGCAACAGGCAATGCAGAGTGTAGGAAATCTGTTTGGAAATGTTCAGCCAGTAGTACAGACAATTTCCATTCCTGTAGTAGATGATGAAGTGGATATTCCTGCAGATGTGTGCGAAGAAGGGCAATTCCAGGGGGAATCAATGCCAGAACCAAAGCAGCCAATAGATGAACAGCCGGCACAGCGCCAGCAGAACCAGCGCCAGCCACAGGGGACAGGTCGGGTAATGACAGAGGCGGATCGCGTATCGGATTTTTGTTGTGATAAATGTGGAGCTACTGTGGCAAAAGAGGTATGGAGATATTCCAACGAGCATTTTGGGCGGCCGCTTTGCTATAAATGCCAGCGCATTGTCAGGAGTGAACAGAGAGGGGGACAGAGATAATGAAGATTATCAGAATTAGTACGGATAATGAAATTTCTGTCCACGATTTTCCAGAGGGTTCCTATTCCGAACAGAATCAGGTATTACGCGAACTGATCGGTCCACGCTGTGAATTATATGAACGTGTTATGCCGAAGCGGCTATATAGAGAACTGGGAGCTTCTGGCAAGACTGGAAAGAAAAAAGGCAGTTGTGTCAGTATGCTGGTGGATGAAGAAGCCCTTTATCATGACCTGGATGATAATTTGGTCGGTAGCTATTTGTATGAATCGGATAAACATGGATGGGCTATTGCGGGAAATATTTTGTTCGTAGGCGAAACATTGGGTAGAGATGGGATTGTTTTCTGTGGAATAGCAGAGGATCAGTTCACAATGTTGCTTCCTAAATTAACTAAATTAGCAGAGAAAGCGAGGAATCATAGATGAAGATTTTCCATTCAGGGGATTGGCATATCGGCAATTTTAAGGGACCAGAAAGGGAGGGAGTAAATCTCCGCTCCCTGGACACAAAGCGTTGCCTTGAATTTATGGCGGAACGCGCGGAACAGGAGCGCCCGGAGCTGGTGCTGGTACCGGGGGACATTTTTCACACTGGGAAAACATGGAGTGACCGTTGCTGTGACGAAGTGGTAACGGCGATTGAAGTCATTACTCGACTGGCCGCTGTTTCGGGCCATGTAGTTATCATGAAAGGTACTCCAAACCATGACGGGGAGGGGCAGTTTAAAGTCCTGGAAGCGCATTTTGCCAGCTTCCATAATGTCCATATTGTTATCAATCCGGAAGTGATTCAGACAGAATTTGCGGATATTGCGGTTCTGCCGGGGTTTGACAGGGGTGTGTATCGGGCGAAGTTTCCCGGATTGGGAAAAGAGGAAGAAAATGAAGTGTTTTCTCAGGAACTTGGCAATATTGTTATGGGGCTTCGGGCGCACTGCCGCGGAGATCGGCCAGCGGTCTTAATGGCACATTATACAGTGCCAGGGTGTAATACAGAGAGTGGTCAGTCACAGCTCCTTACTCAGTTTGAGCCGATTATACCGCCAGAGGCTTTATCTGCTTCCAATTATGATTTGGTGGCTTTGGGGCATATACACAGACCGCAGTTGGTATCTGGATTTGACAATGTATATTATTCCGGTTCCATCAATGCCAATAATTTCAATGACGAAGGGCAGGAACGGGGGTTCTGGATTCATCATGCCGAACAGGGAGCGTTTGACCGGGAGGGCATGGTTTTTACGGATTCTGAATTTGTAAAGACTCCATATCGTGAATTTATCACATTTCAATTTACTGATACTGATATTACGGCGATTATTTACGGGCATGTGGATGAGGTGGCCATGAATTATTGGCGCTGGAATGGAGCCGTGGCAAATAAAATTGTCCGGGTATTATATGAATGCTCTGCTGAGAAGCAAAAGGCTTTCAACGCTGCCCTGCTGGAAAAAGCATTGTATGAAGACGGGGCTTTTTGGGTTTCCGGCATTGCGCCGGAGAGAATAGAGGCGTCCGCGGATCGAACCGATTTGTCTCAGGAAACAGATCCAGAAGCAAATTTGAAAGCATATCTGGAAGAAAAAGGGATGGATCAGGAGGATATTGAACGGCTGATTCTGAAAGCGCGACCGATTATCGCTGAAGCAATGGCAGCAGAAACCGGAGCGGCTTTTTCCGGAATGTTTGTGCCCATTGAAATCGAAGTGAAAAACTACCGGGCATATGCCGAGGAAAAATTTTCATTTGAGGATATTCAATTCTGTACCATAAACGGTCAGAACGGAGCCGGAAAGTCTTCCCTCTTTATGGATGCGATTATTGATTGTATTTATGAGGAACCCAGGGAAGGAAAAAGCACATCGGTAAAGGTTCCGTGGTTGAGAAATGATGAAGGGGTGCGCTCAGGGTACATATCATTCACTTTTTCCATTGGTGATAAGGTGTACCGCATAACCAGAACAAGAGCCAAATCAGGGAAAGGGACTTTGAACCTTGCGGAGTTGGTGGCCGGAGAATGGGAAGACCGTTCACAGGAAAAGTTTAATGATACCCAGGCAGACATTGAGCGGCTGATTGGTGTTGACAGCATGACTTTTAAGAGCTGCGCTCTTATTATGCAGGATCAGTATGGATTGTTTCTGCAGGCCAAAAAAGAGGAACGCATGGTAATCCTGTCAAATCTTTTGGGGCTAGGTATCTATGGCAGTATGGAGGAAAAAGCAAAGGACCATGCGGCGGATTATAACCGGCGGATCGCCGGGAAGAAGCAGACAATTAAAGTCCAGTCAGATAATATTCTTGCCTTTGGAAAGCCGGATGAAGAACTGGCAGAGGCCAGGGAAGACTTGCGAGGGGTAGAGGGTTCAGTCCGGATAAAGAAGCTGGAGCTGCAAAACGCGAACCTTCACCTGGGAACCACAAGGGCAGCGGAGGAACGTTATCATGCAATTATGTTGGATATTTCCTCTTTGGAGAATAAAAAACGGATTGCAGAGAGCGGAAAAACGGCTGAGGACACCACAGTACAGACATGTGATGTGAGTTTGGCGGAAGAAAATGTGATTCTGGAAAATGCCGGGAAATACCGTTCGCTGGTGGAACAGGAAAAGGGGTTGATTGAGGGAACCGCTGTTTATGAAGCCAGATCAGCGGAACTTGACAGAATAAATGGGCAAATATCCGAAGCGGAAAAGCTAATTGCGGATTATCGGCAGACGCTTACAGAGTACCAAAGCCGTTTGAAGTCCACTGAATCCCAGGAAGACCAGGAAGAAATCAAAAGCAAAGCGGCGGAATACCAGGAAAAGAAAAAGCTACTTGATTCCATGTATGCCCTTTCCCGAAAGGCTGCGGATCTGCAGGATAAAAGGAGCCGCTGTGCATGGGCGCTTGACAGCAAAAAGGCATATTTTAACGAACAGGAGAGAGCGCTTCTGGCAGAAAAGAATTCTCTGAATAAGCGCATGGAGCTGTTGGATAATTCCGGATGTATTGACATGGAAAAAGCCTCATGCAGATTTCTGGCGGATGCTCTACAAGCAAAGGCAGAGCTTGCGTTATATCCGGAAAAGTTGAAAACTCTGGCGGAAGAACGTACTAAAGCCCTGGAATCTCTTGAGAAAGATGTGGAAGCGGCAGAGGCTGAGATCCGGGAATTGAATTTTTCGGAAGAAAAGCTGGACGCGCTGCGGGGAGAGTGCGGTTCTCTGGAAATTTACACGGAAAAGCTGAGAGAACTGGAACGCCAGGAAAGCCAGATTGCCTTAATTAAGGCTCGGATTGAAGGGATACAACTTAATATAGGCAACACCGAAAAAAACCTTTCAGAATTGAAATCCAGGGCTTTGGAGGCAGAATCAGAGAAAGGGAAGTATGCGGAAAGTTATCTGGAGCATGAAAAGATACGGAACCAGATGGAAGGATTGAAAATCTGGCTTCAGAAAGAAAATGAAATCCCGGTTATTCGTGAGAGGCGTACCAATGCGGAGCGGAGGGTAAAGGAGCTGTCAGAGGAAATTCAGTTGCTTGAAGCGGAGCTTACCGGAAAACGGGAACAGGCTGGCAAGGAAAAGGAGGCTGCTGTCGGGGTTGTAGAAGCAGAGCGGCAGGTAAAGGATATTCAGACAGAGATTGACAGCCTTGATCGGAAGGCCAAAGAAATTCAGGTGAAAATCGGTGGTTTTGAACAAAGGATCAGTGAAATTCAGAGAATGCGGCAGGGAATAGCTGCTATTCAGGAGGAAATCGCGGATATGGCCGAGGATGCGGCAGATTATGACACTTTGAAACTTTCCTTCAGCCAGGACGGAATTCCCCATCAGATTATTCGGACAATTCTTCCGAAGCTGTCAAACACGGCCAATAATATCCTGGGACAGATGACCGGCGGGCAGCTCGGTGTGGATTTTGTAACTGAGAAGATATTGAAAAGTAACAGCAAAAAAGAAGTGGTTACGTTGGATATTTTCATTGAGGAATACGGAAAGAGCAGCCTTCCCTACCTGTCAAAGTCTGGTGGAGAAAAGGTAAAATCTTCCCTTTCTGTTATTCTTGCTTTGGCGGAAATCAAAGCTACTACCGCGGGTGTCCAGTTTGGCATGCTGTTCATTGATGAACCGCCGTTTTTGGATGCGGATGGCATTCAGGCATATTGTGACGCCCTGGAAACGATTCAGGAACGGTATGGGAATATTAAAATCATGGCAATTACCCATGATCCAACTATGAAAGCTCGCTTCCTGCAGAATCTTGATGTGGTGAAGACGGCGCATGGCAGTAAAGTGATTTATTAAGGGATAACCGGAGGGTTATCCCCCTCCGGGCAGGAGGTAATTTTATTGGCAGAGAAAAGATATTACTGGATTCAGCTCAAAGAAGGATTTTTCAAGCAGAAAGAAATCAAAAAGCTAAGAAAAATTGCGGGAGGTGATACATATACTGTCATTTACCTTAAAATGCTTCTGGCCGCGGTAAAGCAGGGCAATAAACTGTTCTTTGAAGGAGTGGAAGATACTTTCCCGGAAGAACTGGCATTAGAACTTGATGAAGATCCGGAAAATGTGAAAGTAACATTATCATTTTTGGAACGCCAGGGTTTAATTCGGGTGATGGGAGAAGATGAATTTTTGCTTCTTCAGTGCGAGGAAATGGTTGGCTCCGAGAGTGAATCTGCAGCCAGAGTAAGACGGTATAGAGAGAAAAAAGCGTTACAAAGTAACACAGGTGTAACGCCGCTGTTACAAAGTGGTAACACAGATATAGATAAAGATATAGAGAAAGACACAGAGAAAGAGAAAGAAAAAGATATTTGCCCGGAGCTAAACTCCGGACCGGAGGAACCGCCCATCATAACGCTCCCTCTGAATACAGGAGCAGAACATTTGATTTTTCAGCATGATATTGATGCATTTGCTGAACTGTATCCAGCGGTAGATATACTGCAAGCAATGAGGGGTATGAAAGGGTGGCTCATGACGAATCCGACAAAGCGGAAAACCAAGCGAGGCATTGGCAGATTTATAAACTCCTGGCTGGCGAGAGAGCAGGACAAGGGAGGAAAAAGGGCTGTCGGTAACAATGCCCGGAACATGACAACAGAACAATATGCGGAATCAATCAGGGGGTGGAATGAGTGACTGACCAGGAGTTTGAAACAGTTGCGTTGGCATTAAAAGCAGCCTATCCCAATTCCAACGTTCTGCCGGATAAGTATGCTATGAAAGTCTGGTACCGGATGCTGGGGGATCTGGAATCCGCCGTGGTAGAAAATGCAGTTTGGGAACATATAGGCACATCCCCGTTTCCTCCCAGTATTGCAGAAATTCGGGAAAAGTGTACAGCCAGACTATCTCCGATGGTGACTGACTGGGGAGAGGCATGGGAAGAAGTGCAGAGGGCTATCCGGAAGTATGGCCGTTACCGGGAGGAAGAAGCACTGGCTTCAATGACTCGAATGACGGGGGTTGCTGTTCGCCGGATGGGGTTTCAGAATTTGTGTAGCAGCGATAATCCGGTGGCAGACCGGGCGCATTTTCAGCGAATGTATGAAGGAATGGTGAAAGAAGAAAAGAGGCAGACACAGATTCCGGAATTTGTGCGAAATGAAAGAACCCGGATGATTGAAAGCCATACACCGCCTGTCCGCCAAATTGAGAGCAAAGAAAGTCAGGCGCCCGAAAGCGTGGTAAGAGCAGCTCCAGAACATATCAACAAACTTCTGGAGGAACTCTATCAGTCAATGGGAACCGGAAGGAGGGCATAGAAAAGCTGGGGAAGTTAATCCTTCCTCAGCTCCACTACATCAGCTATGTCACAATCCAGTACAGAACATATTTTCTCAATGGTTTTGAGTGACACATATTCATTTTTACCCAGTTGCGCCAGGGCGGAAGTTGTTAAACCGGCACTGATCCGAAGTTCTGTTTTGGACATATGCTTGTCTATCAGCAGCTTCCAGAGTTTGTCATAAGACACCATATTATCACCTCAGGAGTTATCTTATCACGAAAAAAGAAAAAAATCAATATAATATCTAATTTTTAGATTTTTTATTGACATATTAACTCCGATAGTGTAATATCTGAAATATAGATATTATATCTAAAAAACAGATATTAAGAGGTGAAATTATTGAGGCATGCAAAAAGAAGCTTTCAGGGGAGCAAAGGGGAATTTGTAAAAATCATCCGGGAGTTATGTTATTCCCGCCAGCCATGGGAGGTTTGGTCTGATGTAATTACGGTTATGGCCTGCTCGATAGCAAATGCCGTGGATAAGTCACCGAAGCGGCATGAGAACCGCGAAAAGGAATATGCAGAGTGCATAAAGCGCCTGGGCGGTGTGGAAAAGCCTGCACAATTATTCGCCATTCTGGTGGAAGAGTTAGAGGCAAAACCCGATCAGGACTTCCTCGGTGAGTTGTACATGACTTTAGAGCTGGGAAACCATTGGAAAGGGCAGTTTTTTACGCCGTACAATATTTGCCAGCTTATGTCTGAAATGACAATGGGGGATTGCCAGAAAGCGATTGAGAAAGATGGTTGGATTTCTATATGCGATCCATGTATAGGCGGCGGGGCCATGATGATAGCGGCAGTCCATACGCTGCGGCACCAGAATGTATATTATCACAATCATGTGCTTTTTGTTGGTCAGGATATTGATCGGGTGGTTGGCATGATGGCTTATATACAGCTTTCTCTTTTGGGGTGTCCCGGATATATCGTCATTGCAAACACAATGACAAATCCGATAGTGGGATCGCCGCTTATGCCCATAGAGAAAGAGGGGCAGGAGTTTTGGTATACACCACTTTATTTTAGCGAAGTATGGCATTTCAGAAGGGCGTTCAGCCTTTTGAAAAATATCAGTGGAACCGGAACCACTCAAAAAACAGTGGAAAAAGAGCGTTATTTTATGTTTTTCGATTTCAAAGAACAGGAGGTTGAATATGGGAATCAGCGGAATTGAAAACAGCAGCTTGTCAGAAGAAAGCAAGAAAGCCCTGCAGTCCGAAACCTGGCAGAAAGCTAGGGAAGGAATTAAGGCAAGAAGGGAGATTAAACATTTCTCGGAAGAAGCTGAGGCTGGCAATGAATATGGGCCGGAATGGGGCGCAGTTGTCAAGGAGTATTTCAAAATAGGGTACAAAGCGGCTGACAAGGGATGCGATCTGGAAGTAGGCGGTGTTATATACAAAGTGCTTCGGCGGGATAAGGTTACGGCATTTTATGATTCGGATGGGGATACGCTTTTTGATGTGACAAATGAGCGATTGACAAAGGAATATGAATCTCTGGAAAAGGGCAGTAATCTTTCCGGAGAGGAAAAATTGACTTACGAAGAACAGGAGGAATCTCCTGAAAATAAACCATCAATACCAGAAGAAGACGGGGAGCCGGAGGGAAACAAAGGTGCAACTGGGGAAGCGGAGCATACGCATTCAGCACCAGCGGAGATTTCTGAAAATGCTGCGGCTGTAAAAGAAAGAGCGATAAAAAAGCTCAAAGATGAATTGAAAAATGCCAAGGATAAGTCATTTGCGGATCCGATTATTAAATATCTTATGGGCCGGTGTGAAGATGATAAAGGTTTATCGGAGGATATTCTGCAGAAGCATAAAACTTGGGAGAAATGTTTGAGTTATGTATATTCTCTTGCCAGGAAGCAGGCAAATGGAAATTGTGCGGCTGTCCGTGACGAAGTGGTTTATGAATGGGCTGAAGATTATTACCATAAAGACGATAAGGCGGAAGAAGCGGAAAAGGCTAAAAAAGCAGAAGAAGCAAAGAAGAAAGCGGCGGAACGGGCTGCAAAATCAAAGGCCAGTACCGGCAAGCCTAAATCTGAAAATAAGGCAGCACAGGAAAAGGGAAAATCTCCTGCTCCTGCAGAAAATGCGGAGGAAAAACGAACCCGAAGAAACAATAAAGATTTGGAAGGCCAGATGGATATGTTTTCCATGATGGGTATGTAAGGGGGCGGCTCGTATGGAAAAACGGAAATTATCTGCAATCGCAAGGGAAAAAGCCAGTGAAGATATGATAGAGATTGCCGGACGGCTGAAAGGAATGCGCCATATTGTAACGGCGCAAATGGTTGAGGATAACAGAATACTAATTCTGACTTTTTATAAAATTTCAGACATTGCAAAGGGGAAGGAGGGAGCAGCTTTCAGAACATTTCTCTCTCACGAAGATTATATAACTCAGGATTTGAGAGTGGAAAAAGTCAAGTGGCTTACGGCATCCTTTTCCATGATGAACGAATTTAATGTATATGAATCAACGTGGGATAAGGAAAAAAATTGCTTTGTACGAAAGGAGCTTATTTTTATTCGTTCCAATGAGGAACAGGAGCTTATCTCAACATTTTTTAAAGAATACACAAGGCAGGAAGATGGAACAGTTCCGTGGGATGCGGTTCATAGATTCCAGGAAAAAGTAAAAGCCATAAGACTGGCTGCAAAGCATAAAAAAGAAACAGATTTAATTGATGCGGTAATGGATCCGGTCAAACAGGAGCCAGAAGAATTCCGGTCATGGGCTTTTGATTCTGCTATGAGTTTTAGCAGATACCTTATTTACCAGGAGATTGAAAAAGGGGTTGCTCAATGCGAATGTACACATTGCGGTAAAATCGGTCGGGTAAACAGGAAAGATATTCGTTTGAGGAATAATGAAAAAGGAATATGCCCTTTCTGTGGAAGCAAGGTCACCATAAAAGCCAAAGGAAAACTCCCTTACCGCATTACGGATGAAAGATGGGTTGCATATGTAGATCCTACAAAAGAAGGATTTATCTGGCGGTATTTTCATGTTTATCGTGAGATTCATAAATATCCAGAACAGACGATTAGACATAAGCGTGTTTCCCAGGGGATAAAGGAATATGCCAGACAGTTTTACTCCTTTCCGGATGGAAAGCCAAAGTGCGATCCGTATGAGTACGCAGTATTTAAGCAGTCTGGAAAAACGCGCTGGTGCCATGATGAAGGTAAAATTGCCTGTGCAGAATGTATTTTATATCCGGGGAATTTACCACAGGCATGGGAGCATACCCCTATGAAATATTCCGCCCTGGAAACGCTTTCTAAAAATATGCCGACCATATCACTTGTATATGAGCGCGGCATCCAGCGTTTCCTGGAGTTCCCGGAATTAGAATGGATCTGCAAGATGGGGCTTAACCAGCTGGCAAAGGGAATCATCAACGCTACATATCATGGAGCTACCGGAAAAATCAATATGAAAGGTGGAACGATTTATAAAATTTTAGGTCTGAATAAGGTGAATACTAAAATTTTGCAGTCCATTGATGGCAACTATGATGAATTACGCTTGCTTCAGGTGGCCCAAACAATAGGCTTACAATTAAAACCGGATCAGCTGAGGGAATACTATGAAACCTTTGAGTGCAACACAGACCTGTTGAAACAGGCAAATCGAAAAGTGTCACTTCACAAATTGGTGAAATATATCGGAAAAGAAAGTGAACGGTATCCGTTGGGAGATAGCTTTGGATGTGGCAATTATGCGTGTATGAGATACCGGGAACGTGAAGATCCCCGTGTTGAAAGAAAGCGCAACATGGCAAGGGATTGGCTGGAATATCTCGATTGGTGCAAAGCATTGAAATATGATTTAGATAACTTGTTTATCTATATGCCCACCAATTTCAAAAAGGTTCATGACAGAACGGCAAAAGAATATCAGGCATTGCAGAATAAGAGAGCAGCCGCAGAAAGAAAAAGACAGGAAACCCTTGCTAGGAAGCGGATGGAGCAAACACAAAAGGCCATAGAGGAAATCTTTAAAAAGAATGAGGGGACAGATGCTTTTTCTATTAAAGGGAAAGGATTGATTCTGATGGTTCCTAAAAACGGAGATGAAATTAAAGCAGAGGGGGAAGCCTTGCACCATTGTGTAGGCGGATATGTGAGCCGGGTGGCAAGCGGGGAAACCAATATTTTTTTCGTCAGAAAGGCAGAAGCTCCGGGGGAATCATATTTTACATTAGAGTATAGGGACAATAGGGTTATTCAGTGCAGAGGGCTTCATAATTGTGATATGCCGCCGGACGTAAAAGCTTTTGTGAAAGTTTTTGAAAAGAAGATGCAGGATTCTGTTCAGGGGCACAGTAAAGTCAGGAAACATAGAAAGGCAGGGTAATTTTATATGGCAAGGCAAATGATTAGAAGCATAAGAAAAGGATCTGTACAATGGAATGAAGACGACCGCCTGCAGATAGCGGCACTTCTTTTAAAGTGCGGATACGCTGCCAAAATCACACACAGGGTAGTTCCTGAACAGGCCGGCAGGAATAACGCACAGAAAGAATATGTAATTGAATACTGGGAGGAAGCCACAGATGGTTAAAAAGAGAAAGGCAAGAAAGCCAATAGCAAGGAAAATCACTTATTTGAAATATGGATTTGTTATAACGGAACATGAGAACCATCATTGTCCCAGATGCAATCATGTATTAAATGCTGGTCCGCTCTATCAGCCACGATATTGCGATCAGTGCGGACAGAAACTCACTTTTGCTGGAATTGAGTGGAAGGAAGATAGGGAATTGGGTTTTGCGAGGGAGGGCTGCTTATGAATCGGTCCGGAATTGAATGGTGTGATCACACATGGAATCCTATAACAGGATGCCTGCATGGGTGCCCATATTGCTATGCCAGGAAAATGTCAGTGAGATTCTCGGGGGACATTAAGCGGAATAAAGCGGCAGTCAATGACTATCGGCTCCAGCAGACGCCAGATGGGAAGAACCTGTATATTTTGGATCAGGCTATGCTGTCTGAAACAGGGAATTCTTTGGTCTATCCTTTTGGCTTTGAACCAACGCTTCATCGGTACCGCTTTAATACTTTAGAGAAACTGAAAATGGGAAATAACATTTTTGTTGGAGCTATGGCGGATATATTCGGAGAGTGGGTACCAGATGAATGGATCAGTGAGACTTTTGGTATTTGTCAGAAATATCCCATACATAATTATCTGTTTTTAACAAAAAACCCAAAAAGATATTGGGAACTTGAGGACAAAGGGATGCTTCCGGCTGCAAGGAATATGTGGTATGGATTTTCGTACACCAACAATGATAGCGAAGGTTGGGCCAGCAAATACGGCGATAAAAATAATTTTGTGAGTGTTGAGCCCTTACTTGAGGACTTGCGACTATTTGATGAACACATCCTTTGTCCAGCGGGCAAGTGGGTAATTATAGGGGCAGAAACCGGAAGAAATAAGACAAAGATAATTCCAAAGAATGAATGGATAGATAAAATATTGAAACATTGCGATAAGTTTCAAATACCTGTATTCATGAAGGACAGCTTAATTCCAATAGTTGGAGAAAAAAATATGCGTAGAGAATTCCCTCCACAGCTCCAAGCCAAAGCGGTAAGTCCCAAAATGAAAAAGAAACTGTATGATACCTGCTGTGTTTGCAAAACTTTTGGAAAGAAAAGTGAGATGGCAGCTTTATCCGTAAGAACACAGCGGGGAGAACAGCCCAAACAGTTTGCTTTTATGTGCTGGAACTGTTTTCTGGAAATGTGTCGGAGATATGAAATACAGATGCCAGAATTGGCGGCATTTAAGGAGGAAGCAGCATGCTCTGGAGAAACAGAGAAGGATACATAGATACAACGGCAGCTCTGGCAGTACAGAGAGCCGCCAGACAGGAAAGGAAGGTAAGGAGAATGAAAAAAAGAAATTGCCGCAGAACTCAGGATGAAAGTCAGATTCATGAGAAAGCGGTCAAAATGCGCAAAATGACGGATGAGCAGTTGGTTCATTATGTGGAGGATCGGGTTGAGAAAGCAAGGAGCGAAGGGCGAAATGCAGCTAAAAAGGGCGGAAGCCTGAGAAAATTTTTGGAATCTCTGGCAGTTCCGGGGGTTATCCCCGGAGTTGGCCCGGCTACTGTGGATAAGGTCAGAAGGTATGCGGAGGAAGGTGGATTTCTTGAGTAATATAAGCAGACAGATTTCAGGAAGGCGTTCCAATGCGGCGGGAGCTATGTTTGAAAGTATGTTGAGTGCGTCCTGCAGTTATTATCGGGAAAAGAATGTGGCCATTATCGAAAAGACACCAGAGCCAATGCGTCCTTTACAGCCTTATGGAGATCGAAAACAGGGAAGGTATATAGCCTGTTTCGTAAAGCAGGCACAACCGGATTACAAAGGGGTCTTGTGTGACGGCAGAGCAATTATTTTTGAAGCGAAGCATACAGACAAAGACAGGATACAGGAATCGGTTATTACAGAAACGCAGCGCCAGAATTTGAATGATTTTCAGAGGATGGGAGCCAGGTGCTTTGTTATGGTTTCAATGGGGTTCCGGGACTTCTTCCGGGTTCCCTGGAATGTGTTCTGTGATATGAAAAGCCGGTATGGAAGGAAATATATGCAGATAGAGGATCTGGAGCCTTTTAAGTTAAAACAGTATCGGGGTACATTATTGATTTTAGAAGGAGTGGAAGTGGATGCAGATTGAAAAGTCAGAGCTTGCGAGGAAGATTGACAAATTAAAGAGCGTTGTGCCAAAAAACAGCAATATCGCCGCTTTACAGGGGATTTGTGTATGCGGGGATAAAATGATTGCCGGCAATGGTGAAATGACAGTCAAGGCCAAAATAGGAGCTTTGGAGGGGGAATCCTTTATTATCCCAGCGAAGGCTTTTGATTTGATAAAGAATTTGCCAGAAGGCGAGATCAGCATTACAGAAAACCAGAAAAATGTCATTACTATAAAAACGGGAAAAATCAAAAATTCATACCAGAGTTTTCCGGCAGAATCCTATCCCTACTCTGCAGAGCATACACCAGAAGGCGGAGGGAAAGCCCAGATTTCAGCAGCGGAACTGAAAGGGGCAATGGCTCATGTGCTATATGCAATTCCGCAGAAAAGCACAAACGCAACAATGACAGCGCTTTACCTGGAAGCTAAAGAAGGAAAACTGAATTATGTCGGTTTGGATGGGCATGTGCTGGCCTGGGATCAGCAGGACTTTGAAGGAGATTTTGCAATACTCTTACCACGCAGCGCCGTAGAGAAATTACTTGCGCTGGAAATGGGAGAAGATGTGTTCATTGAGTATGATAAATCCTGTGCCATTTTCCGGTCAGATGAATATGAGGTATATACGAGGCTGGTAGAAGGCAAGTATTATCCATATGCCAATATGTTCACTTCTTTTTCAATGGAAACCAGAGTGAAGCGGCGGGAGTTGTTGGATGCCATTACAAGAGCAAAATTGTGTACGGATGAAAAGACGCCTACTAAATTTGAAATTGAAAAAGATTCTCTGAAATTGAGTATTAAGGACAGCACTGCCGATTACTCGGAAATTGTACAGTTGCATGATGAAATGGAAAAACTGGTGATTGGGTTTAATTCCAGTCTGGTGTTAGAAACGCTGAAAGCATTTGATGCAGATGATATTGTTTTAAGATTCGGAGGCAGCAGCGTTCCGATGATTGTAAAAGCGGGAAATATGCAGGCAGTAGTCCTTCCGGTTAAGTTAAGAGGGGTGTAAATGAAAAGAGATAGAGAGAAAGAAATCCGGTTACAGTTAGAGGAATATAGAAAGAAACTGGCAAAGATGAATAAAGCGCAATTTGCAGCCGAGTGGAACCGGGTAATGCTCCAACTCAACCCAAACAGTCAGATAAAGGATTGTGAATGAGATATTTAAAGTTTTAGGAGGAAAGGGATTGATAGAGAAAAAAGAGAATCAGACTGATGGAAAGAAGCTGAATGCTGAAAATATTGCAAAGAATATGGAGCAGACAAGGAGAACTCCATACGAGAGAACCAGGGCGGCGGTATATGCCACCGGAAACAGATGGGCGATAGAAAATTTTAATGCCACACATAACTGACCAGGAGGGGCGGCATGGATCGGCAGATGGATATATTTGATTTCATAGAGAAACCACCAGAAAGCGAACAGAAACCGCCCCGGACGCAGTTTGAACAGTTGTTTGAAAGGGTAAAAGATCCGGTATTTTTATGTACTAACTGTTTGTGCGAGTATTGCGTAAATAATGTGGAGCAATCAAGGGATAAAGTTAAGCAGGGAGAAATGCTGGAAGCATGTTTCAACTGTGATGAATGCCGGATATATAGTGGAGATTGCAGGCTTAGGAATCAGAGGAAAGAGGAATGTATGAATTTCGTTATGTCTGACTATGGAGCCAAGAGAAACAGGAAAAAAATAAAATTGATAAAGGGTTAGGAGGTTTCTATGGGAATGTATCATAAAAACAGGTTTGTCGGACCTGGGCATAAG
>ERZ808037.1048-NODE-1048-length-20512-cov-7.221385_pt1 | contig 20512 bp, 14 predicted proteins | sample MGYA00380190_ERZ808037 | MGnify/ENA primary metagenome ERZ808037 (study PRJEB31490, sample SAMN06133399) | mouse gut metagenome | isolation source: J9 | host: mice | place: China: Chengdu | collected 2015-05 ... | reverse complement strand
CCCTCATGTGGCCGCCCGATAATTTGTGCCCTTAGCCATGGGATAAAAATCGTATGTTTTTATCCCGAACTCGCGTAAATAGGCTACCTTTGCCCGGTAAAAATAGGCTCAAAGGTGCTTTATCGAGCCAGCGACATAGACGCAATATTAACTCTAAGAACGCCCGAGAAATGACACAGCAAGCAATCAAAGTATTTAACTATTTACGAGGGCGAAAATGTAGCGCAGCACAAATAACCCTCGCTTTATATGTGGGTGACCCCCGCAGCGTTATACGCCGTTTGCGCGCTCGCGGCGTTAAAGTGCATGATGAATGGAAGCGCACCCAAGACAACGCCGGGCAATACAAAATTTATTGGATTGACCCAGCAGAACCCCAGCCCGAATTATGAAAGATAGTGATTTTATTCCGGTAAAGCGCGAATGGCTCGCCCGAGCATTGACAGAGGGAGCGCCAGCGGTGCCGAAATTGCTAAACGCTATATTTGGCTACGCTTTTGACGGAAAGCGCCCGGAGCTGATGGGCGATGATCTCGACTATTTCAACACCGAGATAGCCCCGGAAATAGACGCCGCCCGCGCTGAATGGCGAACTTTTGGCATACGCCGGGCGCAATTCCTCGAAGCAATCGAGGGAGTGCCGGAGAATGTGCGGGAACGCTATGAAGTTGAATTTTCAACAATGGTATATCGAAGCCCGGAGGATTTTTATAACTACCTCGACGAGATAAACGCCGATATTGAGGCAAACCGGAAGCAATATGGAAACAAATAACAATCCGATACCGGAGAGCCGCCGGGATAGCTTTATATTTTACCGGAGCTTTTGGGAGGCTATAAGAGAAGCTGACGAGGCCGGACAGCGCCAATTATACGCCGCTATTGCCGCGTTTGCGCTCGATGGTGAAGAGCCCCAGCTAACCGGGCTAATTAAGGCCGTATGGCTCGCTATAAGGCCGCAATTAGAAGCAAACCGGAAACGCTACGAGAACGGCAAAAAGGGGGGAGCGCCCAAAGGAAGCAGCAACAACCCAGCCGGGCGCCGAGGCAAAGCGATAGCCGCAGAACCGAAAGAGCCGACAACTAACCAAGAACTAACCAAAAACAAAGCCAATAATAATGTAAATGAAAATAATAATGTAAATGAAAATGTAAATGTAGAGAGTAAAACGAAAAAACGCTGCGTTTTTTCTCCGCCCTCGCTCGATGAGGTAAAGGATTTTTTTAGTAAAGGAAATTTCACCAGCGATTCTGCCGCATTTTTCGACCACTACGAGGCTAACGGATGGGTGCAACGAGGAGGCAAGCCGATAAAGAATTGGCAAGCCGCCGCCCGGCAATGGGAACGCCGCCAAGCGGAATTTGCACCACGCCCCGCTATGGAGCCAGCGACAAAAGCAGAGCGCCGGACGGAGTTTGCAACGCATATACTCGCCAAGCTCAACAACGCCGCCCCGCGAAATGTTAACAATCAATGGGATGATTTTGAAATGCCAACCCAATAACAACCAACAATATGAAATCAAAAGCAGAAACAGCCCCGGCGCCTCGTCGTGTGAAAGTGGGTTTTGACCTCAACAAAGCCGACGAGATCCACGGAAAATTAAATCGCTTTTGCATATTTGCAAATGAGCGAATAATCCCGGCGCTCGAAGCCCTCGAAATCGAGGTTACATTGCCCGCGGTAATACACTACACCCAGCAGCCGCAGGAAATGAAAGCGGATTATATAAAGCGAGAGGCGCAATTAGTAAATAATCCGGTTTTGGATAGGATTGTTAAAGACCGAGTGGCCGGAGAGTTTGACGCAATAGTTAAATTGCCGCTATCCGGAGAAAAAGCCCTGCACCCCGAGTTTTTAAGGCTCGAATTTGACAAAGAACGCGCACAAAGGAGCGCCGAGCGCCCCGAGGAAGAAGCCCCGGCCAGCGTAAAGCCCCAGCGCCTCAACTACGATTATGACGCAGTAGAGGAGTGCGCCGCCGTGTACCTCACCGACCCCGCAGAACTCGAAGCATACGACCGCCACCAAAAAGCGGTTGAGGCAATGAACGAATTTTTTAACGGAGCCGCCCCCGGCGCATGGGAAGAACCGCTATATAACTATTTTGTGCCGGATCCGCAGCGCCCCGGCTTTATGAAAGCCGCCGAACTGCACAGCTACGCCCGATTTATAAAAAAATAGCTATGTGGATAGAACGCCCCCTAACACTCGCCGAGGCTATCGAAAGAGGATGGCACCCGGCAGGAGAATACACCCCGGAACAGCTCGCCACCCTCACTGATATAGTAGTGAGAGAAGAAACAAGACCAAAGCCAAAGAAATGAACCAGAAGGAACCACCCAAAGAAGCCCCAACCCTCGCCCGGCGCCTCGCCGAACTGAGAGCAGAGCGCCAGCAGCAGGAACCGGAACAGCCGCCAGCAATCGCAGGGCTACCTGATAAAGTAACCAACCCAACGCCCGGAGGCATTGACGGCCTAACCTCGACAGAGGAGCCGCCAGCAATCGCAGGGCTACCAAAGTAAGAGAGTATGGCAAAAGATAGTGAATTTGCGCAAAGGCTAAATGATTTTGTCGCAGATTGCGCCGGGAAAATCGCCGAGGACGCAGTAACAGCCGCCCGCGAAGCCGGAATATATCGCAATCAAACCGGGAACCTACGCAGTAGCATAGGCGCCGCAGTAGTGCGCGATGGCAGGATTATAAACCAACCAGATTTTGAACAATTCACCGGAGCAGATGGCGACGGAGCCAAAGGTTTACAAGCCGGGCAACAATACCTCAAAGACGTAGCCGCAGGCATAAGCGAGCCGCCGGGCACAACTACAATAGTAGTAACCGCCGGGATGGATTATGCCGGGATATGTGGAGGATTGCGGATTGGACGTGTTACGAACCGCCGAAGTAGTAACCGAGCGAGCCATAGATGATTTTGCAAACGTTTTAGGCGATTTTCTCACCGATGAAATCGCGGATCAATTATAAGAACGCCCGGCGCTGATGGCCGCAGCTACCAGCGCCGGAAATTGTAAATAACAACTAAAAAACAAGCGCATATGGCATTTAACAAAGGAAAAAGCGGAAACCCCAAAGGGAGGCCGAAAGGAGCCAAAGGGAGGGCGCCCGGCGCATTAATTGACCGTGTGCGCTTACTGATAGAGGCCAATTTTGACACCCTGCAAAAAGACCTCGACACCCTACCACCAGCGGAGCGAGTGCGCGCTATTATAAAATTACTCGATTATGTTTTGCCGAAGCGCTCAAATATCGACCTAACCGGGCAGATCGAGAACCGCCCGCAGATATTTACACAGCGCCAAGCAATCGAGTATTTGCAACGCCTCGACGCCGAAAGTTAACGAGATATATTAACTTTGTCAATATGGAACAGAGATTATATAAACCCGAAGAAGAAGCCGAAGCAATAGCCGCGGGCTTTTGTTCGGCAACTTATGGCGAAACGCCCCACGGAGGCCGGAAAACACTTTGTTATTTCTATGACAAAAGCGGAAAACCCTGCAAAGAAAGTGACGCGGCCACCCTGCAAATATTGGAATTTGACGCAGCTAATATTTGTGTGTTTTCTATTATAGCGGAGGCTCGCCCGGCTCGCGATGATGATATTTTGAAATATCGCCCCGAATGATTAACTTTGCTGATAATTAATGCGCGGGGTAGACCGAGAAATCGGAGCCTCGCGCTCCCTTTTTACAAAAAAAATGATTAACTTTGCAATCCCTAAATCTTTGAGCAGCCGCCCAGCGGTTGTAATAACTTATTTGCCCTTTGTATGGTGGTGGAACCGGAAACGGCCACGCGGTTACTCAAAGAACCGAGGACACCTAAGCGGAGGGCTTTTTTCTAAATCTTTGAGATAATGAACTACGAAACATTAACCCGCTACCTCGCCGAATATACCCCCGCGGCGATAGCAAAGAACGAAGCCGGAGAAATCGACCGAGAGCAAACAACGGAGTATGTGTTAGGCTCGATCGGGAACCTTTGCCAGCGCCTCGCCGCCGTCGATGGGGTTGACGCCCTCGCCCTCGCCGTGTGCAAGTATGCCGCCGCAGCCACCACGCCAGCGGAGAAAACCACAGCCGGGAAAGCCGCCGAAGCGCTCGCCGCACTGATCGAGCATAACGAAATAATCAACGCATTTGCGGAACCTATCGAGATAATAGCGCAGGCCGCTATTAAGAGCAACGCCGGAGAATGAAGCCGGACTAATGCCGGAATATCCAAAATATTTATTACCTTTGTACGACAAAGTGCGATTGCACGAGTTAAGACACCGAAAGCACCCCAGCAGCCCCGCGCCGTTGAGGTGCTTTTATTGTTAGTTTTCGCGCAGGTAGTCAAATGGTAGTCAAAAATCGGCATAGAAAAATCCGCAAGTATTGAAAATCAATTACTTGCGGATTTACCTTGTGACCCCGGAGAGGCTCGAACTCTCGACCCACTGATTAAGAGTCAGTTGCTCTACCAACTGAGCTACGGAGTCTTTTGCTTTCGGAGGTGTTTCCCTCTCAATTGCGGTGCAAAGTTACGGGCTTTTTTTGAGTTCTCCAAATTTTTTGGCAAAAAAATTTCATCTTTTTTTTGCGAAAATTTCAGCGCGAGGCGCAGTGGGCTGATTTTTAGAACATTCGTGGAATGAAAAAATTTTCGTTTTTTCGGGGGATGCAGTGGGAACGTGTGTGACGGGCGTGCGGGTACGTTTTGTTCCATGTCGAGGAGGATTATTTGTCGTGGAATTTGATAATTCGGATTTTTCTTTGTAATTTTGCAATGCAAACGGCGGAGAGCCCCGCGAGGTGTCGTCGCCCGGTTTGCGCCAAGAAAAGCTATCTATAGAAATTTTATTCTATCCCGCACCCTCCCGGTGTAGCATCCCCCACCCATCACCACGGTTTTCAACACAATCGATTTCGATAAGTCCACAACTTTATTCTTACCGGGTTGCCGGTGTGCGCGGATTTCACTAACACTACCCAATGTACAATATCTCACAGTTATCTGAGATGCCGGACGAGGCTCTGGCAAATGTAGCCAAGGAATTTGGCATCAAAAAAATAGACCTTGCGCAGCGTGAAGCCCTCATCTTCAAAATCATAGACGCGCAAGCGCTTGCCGACGTGGCTTCCGCTCCGGAGCGGAAGAAGGCGTCGAAGGGCGCTGAGGGCGATGCGGCGCCTCAGAAGCGCACGCGCAAGAAGAAGGAGGCTCCGGCGCCTCCCGAGGCGGAGGCGAGCGCCCCGGCCAAGGAGGAAAAGACTGAAGCCGCACCCTCGAAGCGCCGGGGACGCCCCAAGAAGAGCGAGGCCACAGCCGAGGCAAGCGCTGAGGCGGCTCAGGAAGCCAAGGAAAAACAGGAGGATTCCAAAACGGATGGTCAGGCATCGGACGAGGCAAGCGACTCTGCGCCCGAACAGTCTGAGGCGCCCGCTTCGACCGTGACGGTGCGCAAGGACACTCCCGGACTGGGTTCTTTCTTCCCCCGGAGCGAGGGCCGCAAGTTCGTTCCCCGGGCGCAGCGTCTCCGCGAGGAAGGGATTCTCCCGCCTATAGAGACTCCTCCGGTCATGGACGGCGGAGAGCTGACTGCTCCGGCTCCTGCCGAGGAGGTCTTCGCCCCTGCGGCCAAGGCAGCTCCGGCGCCGGCCAAGTCGAAGAAAAAGAAGGAGAGCGCCCCCGCATCCGAGCCGAAGGCTCAGAAGCCTCAGCCTTCAAGATACGATTTCGACAATATCCTGACGGCCACGGGCGTGCTGGAAATAGAGAACGGCAACCTGGGCTTCCTGCGGTCGGCTGACTTCAACTATCTGGCGTCGCCTGACGATGTGTCGGTGACCCAGCAACAGATAAAGGCTTTCGGTCTGAAGCCCGGCGACGTCGTGGAGGCTACTATCCGTCCTCCCCGCGAAAACGAAAAGTATTTCCCGCTCGTGGACGTGAAGAAGGTGAACGGACGCTCGCTGGAGTTCATCCGCGACCGCGTTCCCTTCGAGCACCTGACGCCTCTTTTCCCGGACGAGAAATTCGACCTTACGTCGGGGCGGACTTGCACGCTTTCGACGCGCGTGGTCGATATGTTCGCACCCATCGGCAAAGGACAGCGCGCGCTGATAGTCGCGCCGCCCAAGACGGGTAAGACCATTCTACTCAAAGACATCGCCAATGCCATAGCCGAGAACCATCCGGAGGCCTACATCATGATTCTTCTCATCGACGAGCGCCCGGAGGAGGTGACCGACATGCAGAGGAGCGTGAACGCGCAGGTTATAGCCTCAACATTCGACGAACCGGCGGACCGCCACGTGAAAATCGCGGGCATCGTGCTTGAGAAGGCCAAGCGCATGGTCGAGTGCGGCCACGACGTGGTGATTCTTCTCGACTCCATCACGCGCCTCGCCCGCGCGTACAATACTGTGGCTCCCGGCTCGGGCAAGATTCTCTCGGGCGGCGTTGACGCAAACGCCCTCCAGAAGCCCAAGCGCTTCTTCGGCGCGGCCCGCAACATCGAGGGTGGCGGCTCCCTGACAATCATCGCCACAGCTCTCACCGAGACGAGCTCGAAGATGGACGAGGTGATTTTCGAGGAATTCAAGGGCACGGGCAACATGGAGCTTCAGCTCAACCGCACCCTGGCCAACAAGCGGCTCTTCCCGGCTGTCGACATCATGGCGTCGAGCACTCGCCGCGACGACCTTCTGCTCGACTCGGAGACCCTGAACCGGATGTGGATCCTCCGCCGCTTCCTCTCCGACCGCACGCCCATCGAGGCGATGGAATTCATACGCGACCGCATGGAGCGCACAACAGACAACGCCGAGCTTCTCCGCACCATGAGCGAGTAAGCTCCCCCACCCCTCCACAGACAGACAAAAATGAACAAACTGAAAACCATATTACTGGCAGGCGCCACCACCGCGGCGCTGGCCCTCTCTCCCGCAATGTCAGCAGAAAATCCCTTCTACCAGCCCTTCGAAGGGCCCCACTCGACGGCACCCTTCTCCCGCATCGACAACAGCCAGTGGGTGCCCGCTATCGACCGCGGCATAGATCTCGCGCGCAAGGAAATCGAGGCCATCACGAGCAATCCGGAGGCGCCGACCTTCGCGAACACTGTTGTCGCCCTCGAGCGCACTGGCGCGGAACTCAACCGGGTTCTGAACGTGTTCTATCCCCTGCTCTCGGCCAACGCCGACGACGAGATGCTGCGCATCTCCCTGGAGACCTCCGGAAAACTGAGCGACTACTCCACCTCCATCATCCTGAACGAGGACTTATGGAAGCGGGTTAAGGCCGTATACGAAGACAAGGCGCAGTGGCAGGCCCTCTCGGCCGAGGACTCGATGCTCATGCGGAAGACCTACGAGTCCTTCGCCCTTTCGGGCGCGGACCTTCAGGGCGCGGACCGCGAGCGCTTCAAGAAAATCATGAGCGAACTCTCGGAGCTGACCACGACCTTCGGCCAGAACGTACTGAAAGACGTGGGCTCCTACGAGCTCATACTCGGCGCCGACGAGCTTGACGGCCTTCCCGAAAGCTCCGTGACGGCCGCGGCAGAGAGCGCGAAGGCCAAGGGGCTCGAGGGCAAGTACCGTTTCGGCATGGACCAGCCGACGTACATGGCCTTCATGAAATATTCCTCGCGCCGCGACCTCCGCGAAAAGATGTACCGCCTCTATTCCGCACGGAACACGAAGGGCGAATACGACAACACCGACAACATCCGGCGCATCGCGGCCCTGAGACTCGAGACCGCGCGGCTTCTGGGCTCGCGGAACTACGCCACGCAGACACTCAAGCGCACCATGGCCGGCTCGCCGGAGGCTGTATACGACCTTCTGGACCGCCTCCGCGAGGCTTACACCCCTGCGGCCAAGGCCGAGATGAAGGAGCTCGCGGACTTCGCCGCCCAGACCGAGGGTCATCCCGTCGAGCTGAAGCCCTGGGACTACTCCTACTACTCGAACAAGCTCAAGGCCGCGAAATACTCCTTTGACGAGGAGGCCCTGCGCCCGTACTTCGAGCTTAACAACACAATCAAGGGCGTGTTCGGCCTCGCCACGAAGCTCTACGGGCTGAATTTCAAGGAAAATCCCGACATCGAGGTGTACCACCCCGACGTGAAGGCCTTCGACGTGACGGACGAAAACGGAGAATTCGTGGGCGTAATCTACACGGACTTCTTCCCCCGCGAGTCGAAGCGCCCCGGAGCATGGATGACGGGGTTCAAGGACCAGTACATCGACGCGGAGGGTCACAATTCGCGTCCGCAGGTGTCGATAGTGATGAACTTCACGAAGCCGACAGCCGACAAGCCGTCACTGCTCACGCCCTATGAGGTCGAGACCTTCCTCCACGAGTTCGGCCACGCGCTGCACGGCCTTCTGGCCAACACCCGCTACGCCTCGATGAGCGGAACGGCGGTATACCGCGACTTCGTGGAACTACCCTCCCAATTCAACGAAAACTACCTGACTGAAAAGGAATTTCTGGACGGCTTCGCGCGCCACTACCAGACCGGCGAGGCCATACCTGCAGAGCTTGTGGAGCGACTGGTGCGCTCCTCGCAGTACGGCGCGGCCTACGCCTGCCTTCGTCAGCTCGCCTTCGGCTACCTCGACATGGCCTACCACACGGCGGAGGGCCCGATAGAGGACCCCGTGGCCTTCGAACGTAAGGCCACCGAATCTGTCAAGCTCTTCGAGCCGGTTGAAGGCGCCGCCACCTCCCAGCAGTTCAGCCACATCTTCGCCGGGGGCTACGCCGCCGGCTACTACAGCTACAAGTGGGCAGAAGTGCTTGACGCCGACGCCTTCGCCGTCTTCAAGAAGAACGGCATCTTCGACCGCGCTACAGCCGACTCCTTCCGCAAGAACATCCTCACCCGCGGTGGCACCGAGGACCCAGCGAAGCTCTACCGCCGCTTCCGCGGCCAGGACCCTGAAATCGACGCCCTCCTCATCCGCGACGGCATAAAGAAAGACGAACACAAGCTCCCGGCGCAGCCCAAGGACTGAGCGGGCGCCGAATGCCGTTGAAATATAATACTGACATCCAACACATTCCCTAACAAGCTATGACACTTTTTGAAAAGCTTACCGCACGCGCGAAGGAACATCCCCAGCGCATCGTGCTCCCCGAGGGCATGGAACCCCGCACCCTCACGGCCGCAAACCGCATAATCGCCGACGGCCTCGCCGAAATCACCCTCATCGGCGACCCGAAGGAAATCCGCCACATGGCGAAAGAACTCGAGCTTAAGAACATCGAGCAGGCAAAAATCGTGAATCCGGCCGACGAGAAAGTCATCGACAAGTACGCCCCGCTCTTTTACGAGCTCCGCAAGAAAAAAGGCATCACCATGGAGGAAGCGCGCCTGACCACGGCCAATCCCCTCTATCTTGGCTGCCTGATGGTAAAGGCCGGCGACGCTGACGGCCAGGTTGCCGGTGCGATGAACACCACGGGCAACGTGCTCCGCGCCGCTTTTCAGGTAATCAAGACCCAGCCCGGCATCAGCGTTGTGTCCGGCGCCTTCGTGATGCTTGTTCCGGAAGGCCTTCCCTACGGCACGGACGGCATCCTCGTGTTCGCCGACTGCGCGGTTGTTCCCGACCCGACAGCCGAGGAGCTTGCTGAAATCGCAATCGCCGCTGCGCGCACGGCGCGCGACATCGCCGGCATCGAGCCTCGCGTGGCTATGCTTTCGTTCTCGACGAAGGGCTCGGCCAAGCACGAGCGCGTGGACAAGGTTATCCAGGCCGTGCACATCGCGCACGAAAAGGCACCCGAGCTCATTCTCGACGGAGAACTCCAGGCCGACGCGGCCATCGTTCCGTCGGTAGCCCAGTCCAAGGCTCCGAACAGCCCCATCAGCGGTCGGGCCAATGTCCTCGTCTTCCCCTCGCTCGAAGTCGGAAACATCGCCTACAAGCTTGTTCAGCGCCTCGGAGGCGTCCAGGCCGTCGGACCTGTTCTCCAGGGCCTCGCCGCGCCGGTCAACGACCTTTCCCGCGGCTGCTACCCGGAAGACATCTACAAGACAATCATCATCACCTGCAATCAGGCCATAGGCCTTAAAAACAACTGAGAACAATGAAAATCCTCGTACTCAACTCGGGCAGCAGCTCGGTGAAATACAAGCTCATCTCGACGGGCAAGGACGGCGACAAGGTACTCGCCGAAGGCGGCGTGGAGAAAATCGGCCTCCCCGACGGATTCATAAAATACAAAAAGGCTGACGGCTCTAAGGCTATCCGCGAGCTCGGCCGCATCGACCATCTGGACGGCATCAAGGCCATCCTGTCGGTACTCACCGACAAGACCGACGGCGCCATCTCCTCGTTCAAGGAAATCGACGCTGTCGGCCACCGCGTGGTGCATGGCGGCGAGAAATTCAGCGAGAGCGTGCTCATCACCGACGACGTGAAGGACAAAATCCGGGAATGCTACGCCATCGCGCCCCTCCACAATCCCGCGAACATGACAGGCATCGAGGCCATCGAGGCTCTTATGCCCGGAGTTCCCCAGGTGGGCGTGTTCGACACCGCCTTCCACCAGACGATGCCCGCCAAGTCGTACATGTACGCCCTTCCCTACAAGTTCTACACGGAAGACGGCGTCCGTCGTTACGGCTTCCACGGCACATCCCACCGCTACGTGTCGGCCCGCGTGTGCGAATTCCTCGGTGTTGACCCCGCGAAGCAGAAAATCGTCACCTGCCACATCGGCAACGGCGGCTCGATTACGGCCGTCGACGGCGGCAAGAGCATAGACACGTCGATGGGCCTCACGCCCACCGAGGGCCTGATGATGGGCACCCGCGTAGGCGACATCGACCCGGGCGCCCTCACCTTCATCATGGAAAAACACGGTCTCACCCCGGCGCAGCTCCAGACCATAATCAACAAGGAGAGCGGTGTGCTGGGCATCAGCGGTATCAGCAACGACATGCGCGAAATCGAGGCCGCCGACAATGCCGGAGAGCCCCTTGCGGTCCTTGCGCTCCAGATGTACGAGCAGCGCATCCTGAAATACATCGGCGCCTACGCCGCCGAGATGGGCGGCCTCGACATCATCGTCTTCACGGGCGGCGTCGGGGAGAACCAGACGGGAGTGCGCGAGAACGTCTGCAAGCCTCTCGGCTTCATGGGCGTTGAAATCGACAAGGCCGTCAACGACAGCGTCCGCGGCAAGGAAGCCGTCATCTCCACGGCCTCCTCGCGCGTGAAGGTATGCGTAATCCCCACCGACGAGGAACTGATGATAGCCAAGGACACCGAGGCCATCGTCTCCCGACTCTGACCACCACGAAAATGAGCGAGGAAACAGGCGAAAAAAGCTTCTGGGCGCATCTCGACGACCTCCGCGGAGTCCTTTTCCGGGGCATCGCGCTGTATGTCGCGGCCTGCGTAGCACTCTTCGCCTTCCTTCCGTCGCTTTTCGACACCGTAATCCTCGCGCCCACGCGCGGGGATTTTCCCACCTACCGCCTCTTCGAGCGCATCGCGGGCATCGCCCCGGCGCTCGCGGAGGCGTCCTTCAGCGAGCCGGAATCCGCAGCCACGAACATCCAGCTCGTCAACATCGAGCTTGCATCCCAGTTCTTCATCCATGTGTCGGCCACATGCTGGATGGCTCTCGTGATGACGCTGCCCGCCCTTATATATATACTCTGGACCTTCGTGCGTCCGGGGCTATATCCATCGGAGCGGCGGTATTCGCGCACGGCCTTCATAGCCGGCAACGCGATGTTCTATCTCGGCGCCTCCGTAGGATATTTCCTCGTGTTCCCCCTGACCCTCCGCTTCCTCGCGGGCTACCAGCTCAGCCCGCTCATCCCCAATGTGGTGTCGCTGACAAGCTATATGGACACCTTCGTCACGCTTCTTCTTCTGATGGGACTCATATTCGAGCTGCCGCTCCTTGCATGGATTCTCGGGAAGACAGGACTCATAACGCGGGAATTTTTCACGCGCTACCGTCGCCACGCGATAGTTGTACTGGTGGTCCTGGCCGCCATGATCACTCCGACGGGCGACCCTCTGACTCTTGCCGTGGTATTCATTCCCATATATATATTATGGGAACTGAGCGCATGGCTTGTAAAACCCCGGAGCAAGGTCACGGAGGTCTAATCGAGACCCCGTGAAATTTTTTTCTCGCTTTTTCGATAATTTTGTTGCATAATTAAGCAAAATTATATAATTTTGCCAGCACATCGGATTACTGTCAGATCCGGTATAAATCGATTGTGAGGAAAAGGCCGAAAGTGATTCCGGCCTTTTCTATTGCCGTGAAATTTTTTTATGCAAAGTGAAAAGATTTTTTTGCGGAACAAAAAATAATGCGTACCTTTGCGCCATCAATTCCAAAGGTATGCATTCGAAACGAAAGATTCCGGGAGCGCTCAGCCGATCTTGCAGAAATTCTGCAGGCAGTATGAGCACCCGCATCCCCGAGGAAACGCCTAACAGCCGTCTGTGCCTCCGCGCACAGGCGGCTGTCAACTTTACAAGCGAACCATTCATCAACCTACATTAATTATATGTCAAGTTCCTTACGCTTCAAAGTAGTAGAAGAGGCATACGACCGCAAGGCCGTGACCGTCACTGCGCCGGCCGAGCGTCCCTCAGAGTATTACGGCAAAAAGGTGTTCAACCGCGGGACAATGTTCCGCTACCTTCCGAAGGGCACCTACGATGCCCTGCTGGACGCCATCGAGAACAAGAAGCCCATCTCGCGGAGCCTTGCGGACTCCGTGGCCGAAGGCATGAAAAGATGGGCCGTCGACAACGGCGCGCGCCACTACACGCACTGGTTCCACCCCCTGACGGACGGCACGGCCGAGAAGCACGACGCCTTCATCGAGCACGACGGCAAGGGCGGAGTCATGGAAGAATTCACGGGCAAGCTGCTTGTACAGCAGGAACCTGACGCATCGTCCTTCCCCAACGGGGGCATCCGCAACACCTTCGAGGCCCGCGGCTACTCGGCATGGGACATCTCCTCGCCGGCCTTCATTCTCGGCGAGACCCTCTGCATCCCGACAATCTTCATCTCCTACACGGGCGAGAGCCTCGACTACAAGACCCCGCTTCTCCGTGCGCTGAATGCCGTAGACCTTGCCGGCGCTAAAGTCGCCCGCCTGTTCGACCCCGCCGTAGAGCACGTCAAGAGTTTTCTCGGATGGGAACAGGAATACTTCCTTGTGGACGAGGCCCTCTACAGCGCCCGCCCCGATCTGGTAATGACCGGCCGCACGCTCATGGGCCACGAAAGCCCCAAGAACCAGCAGCTCGAGGACCACTATTTCGGCTCCATCCCCTCGCGCGTCGAGGCCTTCATGCTTGACCTCGAAATCGAGTGCCACCGCCTCGGCATCCCGGCGAAGACCCGCCACAACGAAGTTGCTCCCAATCAGTTCGAGCTCGCGCCGATTTTCGAGGAGACCAATCTGGCCAACGACCACAACCTCCTTCTCATGTCTCTGATGGCCGAAGTAGCCCGGCGCCACAATTTCCGCGTGCTCCTTCACGAAAAGCCCTTCGCGGGCGTGAACGGCTCGGGCAAGCACAACAACTGGAGCCTCGGCACCGACCGCGGCAAACTGCTCTTCGCCCCCGGAAAGACGCCTGAGGACAATCTCCAGTTCGTGACCTTCGTGGTGAATGTCATGGCCGCCGTCCACAAGCACAACGGCCTTCTGAAGGCCTCGATCATGAGCGCCACCAACGCGCACCGCCTCGGCGCCAACGAGGCGCCCCCAGCCATCATCTCCATCTTCACGGGCAGCCAGCTCGCCGAAGTGCTCGACAAAATCGAGAAGAGCTCTGTAGCCGACCTCATGGACCTCTCCGGCAAGGCGGAGTATTCCCTCGGCCTCGCGCAGATTCCGGAGCTGATGATCGACAACACTGACCGCAACCGCACGTCGCCCTTTGCCTTCACCGGCAACCGCTTCGAGTTCCGCGCCGTGGGCTCCTCGGCCAACTGCGCTTCGGCGATGATAGCGCTTAACGCCGCCGTCGCCGACCAGCTCAACGACTTCTACGGAAAAGTCACAGCCCGCATGGAAAAGGGCGAGAGCAAGAACGAAGCCATCCTCGCGGAGGTCCGCGAGCTCATCAAGGAGAACAAGGCCATACACTTCGACGGCAACGGCTACTCTCAGGAATGGCAGGATGAAGCCGCAAGACGCGGCCTCGACTGCGAGACCTGCCCGCCGAAGATTTTCGACGCCTACCTGAAGCCCGATTCGGTAGCCATGTTCGAGCGCACGGGAGTATTCTCCAAGGTCGAGCTCGAGGCCCGCAATGAGGTGAAGTGGGAGATGTACACGAAGAAAATCCAGATCGAGGCCCGCGTACTTGGCGACCTGGCCATCAACCACATCATCCCCGTGGCCACGCGCTACCAGTCGATGCTCGTTGACAATGTCGTGAAGCTCAAGACTCTCTTCTCGGGCCAGAAAGGCGCTGAAATCGTGGGCCACGACCTCGACACCATCGAAAAAATCTCGCGCCACATGACCGTAATCAAGGCCAAGGTCGACGAGATGGTAGCCGCCCGCAAGAAGGCCAACGCCATCACCGACGAGCGCGAGAAGGCCATTGCATACTACACCGAGGTGCTCGCCCCGATGGAGACCATCCGCTACCACATCGACAAGCTCGAGCTGATGGTGGACAATGAGATGTGGCCCCTGCCCAAGTACCGCGAACTTCTATTCATCCGCTAAGTCTATTCCTCCTTTATAGCCGCCCGCGGGAGTGCCGTCGCCCCCGCGGGCAATTCTTCTTCCCCCACCGTCCCCCCCTCACACATGGAACAACTCAAACACGAGTGCGGCGTCGCGCTCATCCGACTGCTCAAGCCGCTTGAATTCTACAAACGGAAATACGGCTCCTACACCTACGCCCTCGACCGCCTGTACCTCCTGATGGAGAAACAGCACAACCGTGGTCAGGAAGCGGCCGGAGTCGGCGTGGTTAAGCTCAACACCGTTCCGGGCCACGAATACGTCTTCCGCGAACGTGCGCTCGGCACCGGAGCCATCGACGAGATATTCCAGAACATAGGAAAGACCCTCCCGGCCAATGTCAACAGCCTCACCCCCGAGGAAGCCGACACGCTGACACCGTTCATCGGCGAGGTGTACATGGGGCATCTCCGCTACAGCACTACGGGCCGCTCGGGCCTCGAATATACCCATCCCTTCCTGCGCCGCAACAACTGGCGCTCGCGCGCGATGATGCTCTGCGGGAACTTCAACATGACAAACGTCGGGGAAATATTCGACTTCATCGTCTCCACCGGGCAGCACCCGCGCCTCTACGGCGACACAGTGCTGCTTCTCGAACAGATCGGCAACGCCCTCGACAAGGAGAACCACCGCGTCTACCGCAAATACCGCGACATCGTGCGCGACCCCGAGCTCTCCCGGGCCATCGAGCGAGAGCTGAGCATTGAAAAGGTGCTGAAGGACGCGGCGCCGCTCTGGGACGGCGGATACGTCATCGTCGGCGCCACCGGCTCGGGCGACACCTTCGCCCTCCGCGACCCCAACGGCATCCGTCCGGCATTCTACTTCTGCAACGACGAAATCGCCGTGCTCGCCTCGGAACGTCCGGTGATACGCACGGTCTTCAACGTCGAGGCCGACGAGGTCCACGAGCTCGAGCCCGGATGCGCCCTCATCGTCTCCCAAAGCGGCGAAGTCGACATCCGGCGCATCCTCCCCGAGGGACAGAACCGCCGGTGCTCCTTCGAGCGCATCTACTTCTCGCGCGGAAGCGACCAGGACATCTACCGCGAGCGCAAGGCCCTGGGCGCCAACATAGTGCCGCCATTGATGGAGATGCTCGACGGCAATCTCGACGACTCCGTCTTCTCCTTCATCCCCAACACGGCGGAAGTGGCCTTCATCGGTATGGTTCAGGAACTCGAGCGCCTATGCAACGAGAAGAAATTCCGGGACATCAAGGCGCTCTGCGCCTCCGGAGAGCATTCCGACGAAAAACTTGCGGAAATCCTCGCGCGGTCGGTCCGCGTCGAGAAAATCGCCATCAAGGACATCAAGCTGCGCACCTTCATCGCCGAGGGCACATCGCGCAACGACCTGGCGGCGCACGTCTACGACGTGACTTACGGCTCCGTCAGGCGCGGGAAGGACACCATTGTGGTAATCGACGACTCCATCGTGCGCGGAACAACGCTGAAACAGAGCATCCTGCGCATCCTCGACCGCCTCGCGCCGAAACGCATCATCGTTGTGTCATCATCGCCTCAGGTGCGCTACCCCGACTACTACGGCATCGACATGCCGCGCCTCGAGGAGCTCATCGCCTTCCGGGCGGCCATCAGGCTACTGATGGAGCAGGGCCGTGTATCGCTCATCCACGACACCTACGAGCGCTGCCGCCGGGCCGTCCTCGTCGAAGCCCCGGCGGAGCAGGAGAACCATGTGAAGGACATCTACGCGCCCTTCACCGACGAGGAAATCAGCGAATCGATATGCGCGATGCTCACACCGGACACCCTGACGGCCAAGGTCGACATCCTTTACCAGAGCCTCGAGGGGCTGCACAAGGCTGTACCCGACTGCCCGGGCGACTGGTACTTCTCGGGCGACTACCCCACCCCCGGCGGAACGCGGCTTGTGAACCAGGCCTTTGTCGATTACTACGAGCGCACCTTCGGCGCCCGCGTAATGCCCTACGGGGGCTGATTTTAGCGGGTTTCAATTTGTTAATCCTTGTTAATTTTTGATCATAGGGTAAATAATTCTTCTGCAATTCGTCGCCCGAAAACCTCAGGCATGCCAAGTCTAAGGCTCGAAAGCCGGAAGGCGAATGGAAAATTGCGGCTTATGGCTTCGAAGCCGAGTTCCGGCTCGACTCAAGAAGCACGGACGGCCTTCCAGCGGGATTATGCATTGTGCATCAGGTAGATAAGACTCGGAAAATTTTCGTCAGATAGTGCACACTAGTGTTTATTATGATTTATATTAGTTAATTATAGTGAAATAATTTGCTTTTGACTCGAAATGTCCTTAACTTTGCACCCGTAAAACATCGCGGGGTGGAGCAGTGGTAGCTCGTTGGGCTCATAACCCAAAGGTCGCAGGTTCGAGTCCTGCCCCCGCCACCAAGTGAAAGCCGTCGGACCTCATTCCGACGGCTTTTTTTCATTCAAGAGTCGGCAAATACATATGGAAGCATCCGAACCCAAGCCCCAGACCTCAGCATCTGCCCTCGGCACGAGTCCGATCGGGAAACTGTTAGTGCAGTATTCCCTTCCGGCCATCATCGCCGCGCTCGTCACCTCGCTGTACAATATCGTCGACTCCATCTTCATCGGCCGCGGCGTGGGGTCCATGGCTATCTCGGGTCTGGCCATCACCTTCCCGCTTATGAACCTCGTGGTGGCCTTCTGCGTGCTCATCGCCGCCGGCGGTTCGACCATCTCCTCTATTTTTCTCGGACAGAACAACGTCGACAAGGCCACTGAGACCGTCAACAACGTCACTCTCATGTGCCTCGTCCACGCCGCGCTTATCGGCGGCTCGTGTCTGCTCTTCCTCGACGAAATCCTGCGCTTCTTCGGCGCCACGGACGAGACACTGCCCTACGCCCGCGAGTTCATGCGCGTGATTCTGCTCGGCACGCCGATATCCTACGTCTTCATCGGCCTCAACAATCTCATGCGCGCCACGGGCTTTCCCCGGAAGGCAATGATTTCCGCCATCCTCTCGGTGCTCGTCAACGTTATCCTCGCTCCGCTCTTCATCTTCACCTTCCGCTGGGGAATAGCCGGAGCGGCCTTCGCCACAATCATCGGGCAGGCCTCGGCTTTCGTATGGGTCCTCGCCCACTTCCTGTCAAAGAAGCACACCGTCCGCCTCGTTCCGCGCGAGCGATGGTTCGACCCGCGGCTCCTGTCGAGAATCTACGGAATCGGACTCTCGCCCTTCCTGATGAACTGCTGCGCCTGCCTTGTGGTGGTTTTCATCAACAAATCGCTGCTCGAGACTGCGGGGGCTGACGGCAACACAACCATCGGCGCCTACGGCATCATCAACCGCACGACAATGTTCTTTATCATGGTTGTCTTCGGCATCACTCAGGGCATGCAGCCAATCCTGGGCTTCAACTACGGCGCCGGCAACTGGCCGCGCGTGCGCCGGACGCTCTTCAGGGGCATATGGATCGGCGCGTCGGTGTCGACCTTAGGCTTCGCCGTGTGCGAGCTCTTCCCTGACGCTATCTCGCGGATGTTCACCACCGACGCCCATATGATCGACATCGCGCGCCACGGCTTCCGCGTCTACTTCATGGCCTTCCCTGTCGTGGGCGTACAGATAATTATCCAGAACTATTTCCAGAGCCTCGGCAAGCCACGGCTCTCCATCTTCCTATCGCTCACGCGCCAGCTTCTCTTCCTCGTGCCCATGCTCTGGGTGCTTCCCCGCGCGCTCGGCGTCGACGGCGTATGGCTCTCCATGACCGGGAGCGACCTCCTGGCCGGCATACTCGCCGTAGCAACCATGCTCTTCATGAACCCGCGCCTCGAACGCGGAATCACCACCCCAGCCCCCCGATGATACAGACTCTCGAACTCCGCACCTCTCCGCGCACCGCCGCCACTCCCGAACTCCTAAAGGCCGAGGCGGCGCGCGAGGCACACCTCGACCCCGCACGCATCAGGCGCCTCGACATCGTGCGCCGCTCCATCGACGCCCGCCAGCGCCGCGTGGCCGTGAACCTCTCCCTACGGCTGCATGTGGACGAAATCGACTCCGCGGCCATCGAGATTCCGCGCCCGGCCTACCGCGACGTGTCGGAGGCGCCTCAGGTGATTGTTGTCGGCGCAGGCCCCGCCGGCCTCTTCGCCGCCCTCGAGCTCATAGAGCTGGGGCTCAGACCCGTGGTGCTCGAGCGGGGCAAGGACGTAGACTCGCGGAGACTCGACATGGCCGCAATCTCCCGCGAGGGACGCGTCGACCCCGAGTCTAACTACTGCTTCGGCGAGGGCGGGGCCGGGGCTTACTCCGACGGCAAGCTTTACACCCGCAGCAAGAAGCGCGGCCCCGTCGAGAAGGTGCTTCAGGTGCTTCATCTCCACGGCGCCCAGACCGAAATCCTCGTCGACGCCCATCCCCATATCGGCACCGACCGTCTTCCGAAAGTCATCAAAGCCATGCGCGAGACCATCATCGCCCACGGCGGCGAAGTGCGTTTCCGCACCCGCGTCGACGACCTCATCCTCTCCCCTTCGCTTGAATGCCTCGGCGTTGTCGACTCCGAGGGCCTCGAATGGCGCGGACCCGTCATCCTCGCCACGGGCCACTCCGCCCGCGACGTCTACCGCCTCCTCTCCCGCCGCGGCATCGGACTTGAAGCAAAGGGAATAGCCGTAGGCGTGCGTCTCGAGCACCCCCAAAGCCTCATCGACCAAATCCAGTACCATTCTCCCGAAGGGCGCGGAAAGTATCTTCCCGCAGCGGAGTATTCGATGCTCACGCGCGTCGACGGCCGCGCCGTCTATTCCTTCTGCATGTGTCCCGGCGGATACATCATCCCCGCGGCGAGCGCCCCGGGACAGCTCGTGGTCAACGGCATGTCTCCGGCCAACCGCGGCACGCGCTGGGCTAATTCAGGCATGGTCGTTGAGGTGCTGCCCGAGGATATTCCCGGCGACGACCCCTTGCGCATCATGCACTATCAGGAGGACATCGAGCGACGCTTCTTCGAGGCCGCGGGCTGCACGCAGAAAGCTCCGGCCCAGCGCATGACCGACTTCGTCGACTCGCGCGAGAGCGCCGACCTTCCCCGCAGCTCCTATCCCCCCGGGGTATTCCCGGCCCGAATCGACCTTCTCCTTCCCGAGCCTATCGCCCGGCGGCTTCAGGCCGGCTTCAGGGAGTTCGGACGGAAATCGCGGGGCTTCCTCAGCCCCGAGGCTGTGCTTATCGGCGACGAGACGCGCACGTCCTCGCCCGTCCGCATCCCGCGCGACCCTGAGACACTCGTCCACATCGCCGTCCCGGGACTCTACCCCTGCGGCGAGGGCGCCGGCTACGCCGGAGGCATAGTCAGCGCCGCCGTCGACGGTATCCGCAGCGCGAGGGCAGTGGCGGAAAAAGTTATACCTTAACGATATAACACCAGTTCGGGATAATGATAGCCCAATCGGCCACTTCACTATATGGCATAAGTTATCGGGCGATCCGAATTGGTCGCCTGATTTTTTAATCTTTGCCGTTTATCGCCAGATTACGAGCTGCCCGTTTGACTCAGGTACCTCGTAGTCGAAATTGACTTCCGGCTTTGTGGAGAAGAAGCAATACGCACCCATTGCCGCAAGCAGATTCATGATGAAATTGTGGACGCTGCGGTGACGGAAATGCACCAGCGGGGCCACGTTCTTGAGCATGTCGTTGATTGACTCGATGATGCTTCTCTTCCGGAGCATTATCTTGTCATAGAGGGGC